>Ga0335072_10014191_pt1 | contig 11322 bp, 8 predicted proteins | sample Lox_Sample_21_FD_206725 | JGI IMG/M metagenome (GOLD analysis project Ga0335072, IMG submission 206725) | Soil microbial communities from Loxahatchee National Wildlife Refuge, Florida, United States - Lox_Sample_2.1 | ecosystem: Environmental > Terrestrial > Soil > Wetlands | place: USA: Florida...
CACGCCGAGGCGCTCGCGGTGGCGCAGGCAGTAGACGGCGATCGCCGCGGCCGAGAACAGGCCGATGGCCCGGGTCAGCGTGAGGACGCCGCCGAGGCCGACCCCGATCCCGACGACGTGCGCCGAACCGCTGATGAGGAGGCCCACCGCCGTGGCGGGCGCCATCCACGAGCGGACGGTGCCGGGCGTGCCGAGGTTGGCGATCCACCCCCACCCGAGCCCCGAGACGAGCGACAGCGAGCCCATGACCGCGATGGTGACCAGCCCGGCGCGCACCAGGGCGCGCAGGCGCCGGCGCCAGTCGGCAAAGGGCCCCGCCCAGTCCCACGCGACGTAGACGATGCCGATGGCCGCCGGCACCTTGATCGACGCCGCCAGCGCGCACAGCACGACGCCCCACACCGGGTGCTGGGCGCGCGCGGCGGTGATGCCGGCCAACAAGAGGCCGACCATGATGGCGTCGTTGTGCGCGCCGCCGACGAGCGCGAGCAGCGTGAGCGGGTTCAAGACCGCGAGGACGAACGCCGGCCCGGGGTCGCGCCCGAACGAACGGGCGAGCTTGGGGATGCAATAGGCGATCAGCGCGATGCCGGCGATCGACTGCAGGCGCAGCAACAGGACCGTGACCAGCGCGTGGTGGAGGCTCACGGTGGCCGACCACCCCGCGAGCAACAAGAAGAGCGGGCCGTAGGGCGCCGGGGTGTTGGACCACAGCGGGTCGACGCCGGCGGTGTAGGGACCGGAGCCGAGCGTGCCCGGGCCGTAGTGGTACGGGTTGATGTGCCGGCTCATCATCTCGCCCTGGGCGGCGTAGGAGAACACGTCGCGGCTGAAGAGCGGCGCCACGACCAAGAGCGGCACCAGCCAGAGGGCGAGCATGTACGACAGCTGGCGGATCGGCACGCCGGGGCGGAGCCGCAAGGTCTGGTAGAGCCCGAACCAGACGCGGACGAAGAGGATCATCCCGCCGTAGACCGCCACGACGCCCGGCAGCATCATCGTGGTCGACGGCCATGCCGAGACTCCGAAGAACCACGTACCGGGCTCCATCTCGAGCTTGAAGGGCGAGCTCGGCAGCGACGCGCCGACGCAGATCGAGAGCACCGCGACGAAGCCGAGGATCGCCGGCCGGCGCAGGAACGTCCAGTCGTCGGGATCGCCCGCCTGCGCCTCCACGCGCTCGGTCAGGGTGATACGCGGCGAGTAGCGCAGCCGCAGCGCGTCGAGGCGCAACGAGAGGCGGTCGAGACGCGTGCCCACCCGGTCGAGAACCGGTTGTGAGGGGGGCGTCACAGTGTCTTCCAACACGGGGCTGTCAGTCTCGCTTGTCGTGTCCGGGCGCTCCTACCCGGGGCGTACAGGGGGGCCTACGCACGCGGGGACCATGGTCCCGCAATCGATCTGAAACAGCATTGTAATGCCGGGTCCCCGGGCCGCAAGGGAGCACCCGGAACGGCCGTAGGGGGCCAGTGGTGGGCCGGGAAGGATTCGAACCTCCGTAGGTGTTAACCGGCAGGTTTACAGCCTGCTTCCTTTGGCCACTCGGACACCGACCCGCAGCGGGCGAGATTAGCCGCGCGGGCCACCCCGGATCGCCAGGCGGCGCCGGTACTGTGAGCCCATGCCCACCTTTGACATCGTCTCCGAAGTCGACATGCAAGAAGTGCGCAACGCGGTGGACCAGGCCAACCGGGAAGCCGCGACGCGCTTCGACTTCAAGAACACCGACTCCACCATCGAGCTGGGTGAGAACGAACTCGTCTTGCGCTCCTCGACCGAGGATCGCCTGCGCGCCCTGCACCAGGTCCTCGACGAGAAACTCGTGAAGCGTCAGGTCTCGCTCAAGGCGTTCGAGGACTCGAACATGGAGGAGGCCCAGAAGGGCACGGCCCGCCAGAAGGTGGCGATCCGGGCCGGCATCTCGTCGGACCACGCGAAGCGCCTCAACAAGTTCATCAAGGACCTCGGCCTCAAAGGGGTGTCGTCGCAGACCCAGGGCGATCAGCTGCGGGTCTCGGGCAAGAAGCGCGACGACCTCCAAGAGGTCATCGCGAAGGCCAAGGCCGAGGACTTCGGGATCCCCCTGCAGTTCACCAACTTCCGCGACTGACACCGGTCGCCGCGTGCGCCGGGGTGATGGCCGGCGGTGCGGACGGGTGCTGCGTGACGCGGGCGAGGAGCGCTCGGGCTCCTGCGCTCACGAGACCCGCGTGTGCTGCTCGTGGTCGCCTTCGCCCTCGAGCTCGTGCAGCAACTTCTCGGCGTGCTCCTCGTCGATCTCGATGGGGTCGACGTGGAAGAGCTTGTTGTAGATCACGAACTTCACGATCCACAAGATGGCGAAGGAGAAGAGGTTGGCCGCGTTGACGAGGAGCGACGTCGCTGCGTGATGGAGGCCGTGGTGGCGGGCGAACGAGCCGGCCAGGTACACGGCGAGGCTCGAGAACGCCAGCCCGACGAAGGAGAGCACCCAGAACGGCACGACCTCGCGCCAGAAGTGCGAGCGGTCGCTCTTCTGCCACACCCAGCGCCGGTTGAGCGTGTACGAGGGGACGGTGGCGAGGACGTTGGCCAGCAGGTTCGCCGGCACCTCGGACATCACGTGGAAGACGCCGAAGGTCAGGAGCAAGGTGACCTGCGACACCACCGTCGAGATCACCGAGACGCCGGCGTACTTGATCAACTTGACGCTCGAGGGATGCACGAGCATCTGACGGCACCGCTTGATCAGCGCTTCGTCCGACGACCAGATGTGTGAGAGAGGCGGATGCCCGCCTTCGCTGCTCACGAGGCGCTCGCGATCACCGGTCGAGCCCGGGGGCGGAAACGGCACGGAGCAACCCTAGCGGAGCGGCCAATTGGCCCCCTGTCACCGGCTTAGGCCTTCCCTGTGAGCAACCGGTTGGCGCGGGCCACCTCGCCGAACCACTGCGCGCTCGGCTTGGGGCGGCGCTCGAAGGTGCCCGGGGCCACCGCCACCAGGCCGAACTTCGGCCCGTAGCCCAGGTGCCATTCGAAGTTGTCGAGCAGGCTCCACACGAAGTAGCCGCGCAGGTCGATCCCCTCTTCGATGCAGCGGTGCGCGCTGGCCAGTGCGTCGGTGAGGAACGCGATGCGCTCTGCGTCGTCCGCGGTGGCGATCCCGTTCTCGGTCACCACGACGGGGCGGCCGCTGACCGCGGCGGCCCGGCGCACCGTGTGCTCGACGGCCTGGGGCCAGCGCTCGTCGCCCATCTGTGTGACCGGCACCGCCGGGTCGTTGGGCGCCACACCGTCGGGCCCGAAGTGCATGCGCGTGTAGCACTGCACGCCGACGAAGTCGTCGCCTCCGGTGGCCCGCAAGAAGATGTTCTCGAGCATCTCCTCGGCCGCGTCTCGCAAGGACTCGCCACCCTCGTCGGCCGTGATCTCGGCCATCGACAGCGTGAGGCCGACCGGGAAGTCCCCCGGCCCGGCGCGCAGCTCGTCCACGGCGAGCCGGTGGGCCCGCACCATCGCCTCGTTCACGGCGGCGTAGCGCCCGAAGTCCTCTTTCACTCCAGGTGGATATTCCCCTTGGAAGTAACCCATAACAGCCACCACGTTGGGCTCGTTGATCGTGCAGGCCCAGCCGACGAGGTCGCCCAGGTGCTCGGCCGCCCGGGCCACGTAGCGGGCGAAGCGCTCGGGCGCGTCGGGGGCCTCCCAGCCGCCCCGTGCCGCCAGCCACCGTGGGGACGTGAAGTGGTGGAAGGTGACGACCGGGACGATGCCGGCGCCGTGGCACGCCGCGCAGAGCCGGCGGTAGTGCTCGAGCGCCGCCAGCGAGAACTCGCCCTCGGCCGGCTCGATCCGGCTCCATTCCAGCGAGAACCGGTAGGCGCCGAGCCCCATGTCGGCCACGAGACCGAGGTCCTCGCGCCAGCGGTGGAAGGAGTCGCAGGCGTCGCCGCTCGGCTCGAGCGTGCCCGAGGACGGGGTGTGCTCCCAGTCCCACCAGTCGTTGTTGACGTTGCCGCCCTCGATCTGGTGCGCCGCCGTCGCCACGCCCCACGTGAAGCCCTCGGGGAACACCAGCTCGCGCGGGCCGTCGTTCGGAGCGGGCGCCGTCACGGGGCCGCAGGGTAGCGGGGGCGGCGCCGGTGTGCTCTGCGACGGCCCGTCCGGCGGCCTGCGAACATGGCCCGATGAGCGCGTCTCTCGACTTCTTGGTCGACCTGCTCGACATCGAGCCCATCGAGGTCAACATCTTCCGCGGCGCCCAACTCGACGAGGAGCGCCAGCGCGTCTTCGGCGGCCAGGTGGCGGCGCAGGCGCTGGTCGCGGCGGGCCGCACCGTCGAGCACGGCGCGGTGCACTCGCTGCACTCGTACTTCTTGCGGCCCGGCGACCCGACGGTGCCGATCCTCTACGAGGTGGACCGGATCCGCGACGGGCGCTCCTTCACCACGCGACGCGTCGTCGCGATCCAGCACGGCCGCGCCATCTTCAACCTCGAGACGTCGTTCCACGACCCCGAAGACGGCCTGGACCACCAGTTCGCCATGCCTGACGTCCCGCCGCCCGAGGACCTGCCGCCCCTCTACGAGCGCCTCGAGCCCTGGAAGGAGGAGGTGGCCGACTGGTTCGACCGGCCCCACCCGATCGACCAGCGCCACATCGGCGAGCTGCCCTGGCACAAGGCGGGCGCGGGGGACGCCTACCAGCGCCTGTGGATCAGGGCCGACGGCTCGCTGCCCGACGACCCGCTGCTGCACGCGTGCATCGCGACCTACGCGTCCGACATGTCCCTGCTCGACACCGTCCTCGGGCCCCACGACGTGCGCTGGGACGACGCCAGCTTCTTCGGGGCCACGCTCGACCACTGCATGTGGTTCCACCGCGCCTTCCGCATCGACGAGTGGATGCTCTTCGACATGGACTCGCCGGCGGCGGCGGGCGGGCGCGGGCTGGCGCGCGGCTTCCTCTACGACCGCAGCGGCCGGCTCTGCGTCTCGCTGGTCCAAGAGGGCGTGCTGCGGGTGCGCGAGCACGTGCCCGCGCGCGAGGCGCCGATGTAGAGCTGGCGCGGCCGGGCGATCTTGGAGTCCTGGTCGAGCATCTCCTGCCAGTGGGCGAGCCAGCCGGCCGTGCGCGGGATGGCAAAGAGCACAGGGAACATCTCTAGGGGGAAGCCCATCGCCTGATAGATGAGGCCCGAGTAGAAGTCGACGTTGGGGTAGAGGCGGCGCGAGGTGAAGTACTCGTCGTTCAGCGCGATCTCCTCGAGCTTGAGCGCGATGTCGAGCAGGGGGTTCTTCCCCGTCACCTCGAAGACCTCGTCGGCTGTCTGCTTGATGATCTTGGCCCGGGGGTCGTAGCTCTTGTAGACGCGGTGGCCGAAGCCCTGCAGCCGTTGCCCGCTGGTCCCCGACTTCACGGTGGCGATGAAGTCGGGCACGTTCTCGATGCTGCCGATGTCGGTCAGCATCCGGATGACCGCCTCGTTGGCGCCGCCGTGGCGGGGACCGTAGAGCGCCGCGGCCGCGGCCGCCGTGGCCGAGTAGGGGTCCGAGTGCGACGAGCCCACGACGCGCATGGCGGTCGTCGAGCAGTTCTGCTCGTGGTCGGCGTGGAGGATGAAGAGGACGTCGAGCGCGTGGGCGAGGACGGGGTCCGCCTCGTAGTGCGGCTCGGCCACCTTCCAGAGCATGGAGAGGAAGTTCGGCGCGAAGTCCAAGGTGTTGTCGGGGTAGACGAACGGCATGCCGACGCTGAAGCGGTGGGCCGCCGCGGCGAGGGTCGGCATCTTGGCGATCAGGCGCACGATCTGCTTCTTGCGGGACTCGAGGTCGAAGATGTCCTTGGCGTCGAGATAGAACGTCGAGAGGGCGGCGACGGCGGAGACGAGCATGCCCATGGGGTGGGCGTCGTAATGGAAGCCCTCGAGGAAGCGCTTGCGCACGTTCTCGTGGATGAACGTGTGGTACGTGACGTCGTGCTTCCAGGTGTCGAACTGCTGCACGGTCGGCAGCTCACCGTTGAGGAGCAGGTAGGCGACCTCGAGATAGGTGGAGTGCTCGGCCAGTTGCTCGATCGGATAGCCCCGGTAGCGCAAGATGCCGGCGTCGCCGTCGAGATAGGTGATCGCGCTCTCGCAGGCCGCGGTGGACATGAACGCGGGATCGAAGAACCAGATCCCCGGGAGCAGCTTGGCCCACTCCTCGGCCGAGACCCCGCCGTTGACGATCGGGATCTCCATGGACTCGCCAGAGCGATTGTCCGTGATCGTGATGCTCTCGGCCACGAGAGGCGCCTCCAGTCCTGAATTCGTGCGGCTTTGATCCTATGGCCAGCACGCGAGGGTGGTCGACACGCGCCGCGTCGCCGCGGCGCTGGCGCGACCGCCGCTCAGGTGGCCGGGGCGACCTGGAGTGCCTGTTGGAAGACGGTCCCGTTGGTCTCGGTCTGCCCCGGTGGGAGGACGATCTGCACCCCGAGGACGTAGGTGGTGCCCGGTTTGACCGAGAAGGTGGCCGTCGGCAGCGTCACCGAGCCGTCGAGCGCGAGCGAGGTGCGTTCGACGTGGGTTGCGGTGTCGCCGTTCGTCTGGTCCGCCATCGTGAAGCGGATCGAGACGTGGGGCTCGACCACCGAACCCTGGTTGGCCAGGACGACGGTGACACCGACGTTCCGCGTCGGGCTGAGGACCGAGACGCCGGGCGGTGCGCCCTGTGGGGTGGGCAACGCCGGCGGGACGATCCGCGTGGTGCGGATCACGACGTCGTGCGTCGCCAGCAACGAGGGCGACGTCGCCATGAGGTCCACCTGTGCGGCCACCGTGCCCACCTGCCACAGCTGCGGATCGGTGACCCACACCGAACGCGGGAGCCGGCCGTGGCCGTTCCCGGTCGCCAACGAGCGCCGGACCGTCCCGTACAACTGGTCGGCCCGCACCAAGAGCGCGCCGGCGGCCGCGATGCGATTCGTCGCCTGCGTCGCGGACAGTGCGCTCGCCGCGTCGGACGGTGCCGTCGCGTCCGCCGGTGCGCCCACGTCGGGGATGGGACCCATCCCGAGATAGGCGTCGACCGCGGTGCGGAGCTCGTCCATCGACTGGGCCCGGTCGGCGAAGACCGTGACGAAGTTGGTGGAGACCGCGCCCAGCGGACTCGACCGCGCCGCGAGCGTCGCCTGCGTCGACTCCTGGGCGCTCTGCGCGACGGCGGTGTCCAAGCCGAGCTGCAAGCCCTGCCGGGTCTCGGTGGAGACGTCGTTCACCAGCTTGCGCAGCTGGGCCGCGGTCACGTTGGACTGCTCGGCGACGACGGAGCCCTGCACCGCCAGGGCGCGGTTCGACGCGGCGTCGTAGCCCTGCGACTGTCGCGACACCTGGCTCAGCCCTCCGATGAGGACCGCGAGCACGATCGCCGCTGCGACGAGCAGGACGATCGGCCGGGCAGGCGATCGACGACGCGCGCGGCGGCGGGGCCTGCGTGGCGACATCGCCACGGGAAATTACAGCGACGCGGGGGTCCTCAGACCGCGAGGAAGCCGGATTCGCCGGCGTCGCTGGCCGTGGTGAGCGTGCTGGCGCTCGAACGCCACTGCACGGTCGGCGCGATGGCCCGGACGTCGACCCGGTCCCGGTAGCGCTCCACGAGCTCGAGCATGTCTGCGATCACCTCGTCGGTGAGCAGGTGCGGCTGCAGGCCGAGGTCGAGCAGCTTGGTGTTGGCTGCGTGGAAGTAGTGCTCCTCGTGCTCGACGCGCGGGTTCACGAGGCCCTCGGCGATGTCGACGCGGGTCGGACAGACACGCTTGACCATCTGGGCCATGTCTCGCACCGAGAACGACTCGGTGAACTGGTTGAAGACGCGGAACTCGCCACGATCGGCCGGGTTCTCGATCGCCAGCGTCACGCACGCGAGCGTGTCGCGGATGTTGAGCATCCCACGGGTCTGGCCACCGGCCCCGTACACCGTCAGCGGATGGCCCGTCACCGCCTGCACGCAGAAGCGGTTGAGCACGGTGCCGAACACGCCGTCGTAGTCGAAGCGGGTGGCGAGCACGGGGTCGAGGTCGGTCTCGTCGGTCGACTGGCCGTAGACGATGCCCTGGTTCAGGTCCGTCGCACGGAGCCCCCAGATGCGGCAGCCGAACATGATGTTGTGGCTGTCGTGCACCTTGGACAGGTGGTAGAAGGATCCGGGTTGCTTCGGGTAGGGCAGCACGTCGGTCCGGCCCTTGTGCGTGATCTCGATGAACCCCTCTTCGATGTCGATGTTGGGGTAGCCGTACTCGCCCATCGTCCCGAGCTTCACGAGGTGGATGTCGGGATTGGTCTCCTGAATGGCGTACATCACGTTCAGGTTGCCCACGACGTTGTTGACCTGTGTGTAGACCGCATGCTCGCGGTCGATCATCGAGTAGGGCGCGGAGCGCTGCTCGCCGAAGTGCACGATGGCGTCGGGCTCTGCCTCCTCGATGACTCCGTAGGTGAACGCGGCGTCGGTGAGGTTGCCGATGCGGACGTTGACGGCGTGACCCGAGACCTGCTCCCAGCGCGTCACGCGGTCCTGCAACGGAGCGATGGGCACGAGGCTGTCGACGCCCATCTCGCGGTCGTACTCGCGGCGGACGAGGTTGTCGACGACCGTGACGTCGTTTCCACGGGCCGACAGGTGCAGGGCGGTGGGCCAACCGAGGTAGCCGTCCCCCCCGAGTACCAGAATCTTCATCCTCACCCTTTTGTCTTCCGTTGGGACCCCAATTGTTACGGAGTCGTGTCAAGTCACATCATGGGGCAATACCCTGAATCCTGGCTGTGTAAGGCCTGTCATTGCCGTGAGACCAGGGATTTCGTACCCGGCGGGAGCCTAAAGGAACGAAAATCGGCGCGAGGGGATCCCCCCGGCGCGCCCGCCGCGGCACCGCGGCACGGGACCGGCGCCGCTCAGCCGGGCTCGTCCCACAGGGCCCGGCGCAGGCCCGAGGCCCGCGCGATCGGCCGTTCGATGGCGGCGCGGATCGGGTCCTCGGTGCCCACCATGATCAGCCGCTCCTGCGCCCGGCTCACTGCCGTGTAGAGCAGCTCGCGGGTGAGCAGCCGCGAGTCCGCGCCCGGGAGCACACACGCCACGGTGTGGAACTGCGAGCCCTGGCTCTTGTGCACCGTCATCGCGTAGACGGTGTCCACCGCGGCCAGACGGGCCGGGCTCACCGAGACGACGTCGCCACCGCGCTCGAAGGCAGCCACCATCGGCCGATCGTCGCCGCGGACCACGACGCCGACGTCACCGTTGAAGAGCTGCAACGCGTGATCGTTCTCGGTGATGATCACCGGTCGCCCGACGTACCAGTCGGCTCCGGTCGAGAACTGCTCGATGCCGCCGGTGAGCCACGACTCGATCTGACGGGTCCACGTTGTCACCCCTTCGGGGCCCCGGCGGTGCGCGCACAGCAGCCGGAAACGGCCGAGCGCAGCCAGCGCCGCGCGGGCGTCGCCTGCCCTGGCGGCTTCGATCGAATCCCTGCCGTTGTCGATCGCCAGGTCTCGGATCACGCTGAGGTCGGTGGACGGGTCGCTCGCCGAGCCGTCCAGCCATTCCACGTTCGTACCATCGGCCGCCAGCACGTCGAACGCCCCGTCGGCGTCGCCGCGTTGGACGGCACGCGCAAGCTCCGCAATTGCGCCGCGGTGTCTGCGGACGAACCGGAGTGCAACGATCCCGTTGCCGATGGGCGGCCCATCGGTAGCCGCGGCCTCCGACACCCGATGGCGGATCGCGGATCCGACCTGGTCACGGACCGCGTTGCTGAGGGTGGCACCAGCCGTCGCCGGCCCCACGACATCGCCGAGCACGGCCCCCGCTTCCACCGAAGCAAGCTGTTCCGGGTCGCCCACCAGCACCAGACGAGCATCGGGCCGAACGGCCTCGAGCAAGCGTGCCATCAACGACAACGAGACCATTGACGTCTCGTCCACGATCACCACGTCGTGGCGCAGCTGATTCCCCCGGTGATGGCGGAACCGGGTCCGATTGCCGGCGTCGAAACCCAGCAGGCGGTGCAGTGTCGTGCCGCGGAGCGTCAGCAACCGCGAGCGAGTGTCGTCGTCGACGTTCATCTCTTGCGCTTCGGCCCGCACGGCTTCTTCGAGCCGGGCTGCCGCCTTCCCCGTCGGCGCCGCCAGCGCAATCAGCGGGGGCCGCGAGACCGCGGCACCCTGCGAGTCGAGCAGCGCCAGCACGCGCGCAACGGTGGTCGTCTTGCCCGTCCCCGGGCCTCCCGCGATCACCGAGAGCAAACGGAGGACGGCGACGGCAGCCGCCGTGGGCTGGAGGCGATCGGGATCCTCGTCGCCGTCCACCTCGAACAGGACTGCCATGTCGCGGGCCAACAACCCTTCGTCGACATCCCGTGCGGCATTCTGGGCCCGGCGTTTCAGATCCTCTGCCACGGCAACCTCGTCGTGCCAGAGCCGGTCGAGGTAGAGCGAGGGACCTTCGAGGTGCAGCGGCCGATCCGCGCCCACGAGACCGCTCCCCGAAAGCGCCTCTAACCACGCGTCAGGATCCGGCCACGGCAGCGCGTCGATGACATCATCGCTGTCGAAGTCGCTGCTCGCGGTGTGCCGGATCGTGCGGAGATCGACGCAGACGTGGCCGAGACGAGGCGCGCGCACCGCGAACGCGGCGGCGAGCTGGGCCGTCTCGTCGGTGACGCCACCGAGTGCGGCAAGACGTTGTGCGACGTGAACATCGGAGGGTGCGAGGATCGCGGCCGCGTTGAACAGCTCGAGCGTGCCGGTCGCGGCGCGCGCCACTGCGACGTCGAATGGTTCCGTTCCGTCCGAGACGTCGACGTCGTGCCCCGGGGTCACGCGTTCCGCCCCTCGTCGAAGAGGTCGCTCAGCGCCTCGACAAGTGGCCCCGGTGCACGCCACGACCAGACGCCGCAGGGCTGCCCCTCGTTGCGGACGTGTTCGACGGCGCTCATACCCCGCACGAAGAGGTAAAGCACGCCGCCGAGATGGCGCTCGGCGTCGTAGCTCGGCAGGCGCCACCGCAGGTAGCGGTGCAGCGCCACGGAATAGAGCAGGGCCTGGAGCGGATAGTGCGCGGCGGACATCTCGGCCACCAACGCGTCCGGTCGGTAGTGCCACGAGGTGAGCGACTCCTCGGGCCCGCAGAGCTTGTTGGTCTTGTAGTCGGCGACCACGAAGCGTCCCTCGTGGCGAAAGACGAGGTCGAGGCTCCCCGTCAGGTAGCCCCGCATCACACCGTCGAGGCTCGGGCCACGCAGACGCTCCGCGTAGGCGCGGACAGGATCGCCTGCGGCAAGGTGCGTGTCGAGGAGGTC
>Ga0335072_10014192_pt1 | contig 11322 bp, 7 predicted proteins | sample Lox_Sample_21_FD_206725 | JGI IMG/M metagenome (GOLD analysis project Ga0335072, IMG submission 206725) | Soil microbial communities from Loxahatchee National Wildlife Refuge, Florida, United States - Lox_Sample_2.1 | ecosystem: Environmental > Terrestrial > Soil > Wetlands | place: USA: Florida...
CCGGCTTGGACCTGATCATTGGGCGTCTAGTCGATGAAAAGACCAAGTTGACCGGGGCTGTCCATGGAATGAGCGGCAGCCCGCTTTATGTCGAGGGCAAGCTCGTCGGCGCGCTCTCCTTGCGTATTGCAACTTTTGAAAAGGACGGCCAATGCGGATTTACCCCCATCGCCGATATGATGAAGGTGGAAAAACTGGTGCGACCCGGGCCGCAGGTGCAGGAGCAACCAGAACCTGTACCCCTCATGAATTTCACCTCGATTTTGCCGAGAAATGTCAACAGTTCGGAGCCGGGATTTTCGGCGTTGGCGGTACCGCTCTCAGTCAGCGGGATCAGGTCGGATATCTTTTCCCGGCTGCTGGATCATTTCGGGTTAAGCAACAGCCTTTTTGTAACCGTTCCGGGCGGAGGAGAAGTGGATCCCACCAGCGCGGGCACGGCGAGCCAGGCGATGGAAATCAAGCCTGGGTCGCCACTGGCGGCGGTATTAATGAGCGGAGACATCAATATCGCGGCGACTGGAACATGCACCTGGCGGGATGGCAACCGGATTTTGGGATTCGGACATCCCATGTTCGGCTTTGGCAATTCGGAACTGCCCATGGCCGGCGCGGAGGTGGTGACGACGGTGCCGAGCTACGAGACGCCTTACAAAATGACCAACACAGGAGCGATTGTGGGCACCATTTACCAGGATCGCGTAACGGCCATCGCCGGCACGTTGGGGGACCTGCCGCCACTGGCGACTTATGTGATCGACCGGACGCACGACGGTGAGAAGCTGCCGGAATTGCGGGGGACGTTCGCGCCGCATCCGGTGCTGACGCCCATGCTGGTCGGCGCGGCCCTGAACAGCGCGCTGAGCAATTCGCTGCAAATGGCGCGAACCTTCTCGGTGCAGATGAGCGGCGAACTCGAATTTGCCGGTCATCCGGCGCTCAAGCTCGATGGAATTTTCAGCGGGGAGGAAGAGACCATGCCGGATATGCTGGCCAGCACGCTGACGCCGCTGGAGAAGCTCTTCACCCAGACCGATGAGCATCTCATGGCCAAGAGCCTTCACGTCTCCTTCGACACCCAGGAGCGAATGAAAAACTGGACGATTGAGTCGATCCACACCGACGAACGGGAAGTGGAACCGAACGGACAGATTCACGTCACGGTCGATCTGCGGGAGGAATACGGCGCCCGCACGTCCCAAAGTTTCGCGCTGGCCTTGCCGGAAAACATCAAATCGGGAACGGTGGCGATCCGGGTCGGCGGCGCGGCGGAGTTGAATGACGGCCGGCTGACGCGCGATATCGAGAACGCCCGGACGGTGGACGAAATGATCAATCTTTACAACCAGCGAAGAATGCAGGACCGGGTCTACGTGCAGGCGGTCTCGGCGGCGGAGGGGGAAGTGGTGCGCGATCACGAAATGCCCGCGCTGCCCGACTCGGTGCGCAGCGTGATGGAAGGGAGCAATTCCTCCCAGACCTCGGTCTCTCTTCCCGAACAGGTGTGGATGGAACTCAGCGCGCAGCTTCCGGGCGTGGTGCATGGATCCCAGGAAGTCAGCGTGATGGTGGAGTAGGTTGGGAGTTGAAGCAGGACTTGTGTGGTGTTTTCTTTCATATTTTAACCATAGTGAAATTGCTGGCGTTTGTTAAAAGCCACGCCTTAAAGTTTCGATGGGCTGTTTCCGCTGAATTTGCTGAACACCAGGCAACTACATCTAATTTGTTGTCTCAGAAAAATTTTTAAAAATTTCGCTGTTGAAGCGTTAACAAATTCCAGCAAAACGACTCTGCCTCCCCAGTCCCTAAAATGCCCCATTCCCCGTTCTTGCATTAGTTGGTTTTGTGGGGCTTATTTGTGCAGGCCGTGTTCGCGCGGACGAACGGATCTTCAGAAGCTATCCGAAAAGTAACCTGAAGGGTATTTATGAAAACCAACTCCTTATCCGTCTTGGCCTTCTTTGTCATCATGGGGATCGGCGCGATTTTCGCCTACGCCGTTTCGGTTATTTCCGAGGCTCTTGGCGTCCTGGTCGCCGTGACCGCCTTTATCGTCGCCATCATTGTTTCCTCCGCGGTCAAGGTGGCGGATCAATGGGACCGGGCGGTGGTGCTGCGTCTCGGGCGGTACCACGTTCTCTGCGGGCCGGGACTTTTTTTCATTATCCCCATCATCGACTCGATCTCGCACTGGATCGATATCCGCGTGATTCCGACTTCATTCAAGGCGGAAAAAACATTGACCAAGGACACGGTGCCGGTGGGGGTGGATGCGGTGCTGTTTTGGCAGGTCATCGATCCCAAGAGGGCGGCGCTGGAGGTGGCCGATTACCGGAGCGCCATCAGTTGGGCTTCGCAGACGGCGTTGCGCGATGTCATCGGCAAAACCGTCCTCGCCGATATGCTGGAAGGGCGGGAGAAAATCAGCCACGAATTGCAGAGGATCATCGATGAGCGCACCGAGCCCTGGGGGATCAAAGTCATTTCGGTGGAGGTCAAGGACGTGCTGATTCCTCCGGCCCTGGAAGACGCCATGTCGATGCAAGCCCAGGCGGAACGGGAGCGCCAGGCCCGCGTGATTCTGGGTGATTCCGAGCGGCAGGTGGCGGAGAAATTTGGTGAGGCGGCCAGGACTTACGCGAACGACCCGACGGCGCTTCATTTACGGGCGATGAATATGCTTTACGAAGGTCTCAAGCAAAACTCGACCATCGTTATTGTTCCCAGCTCGGCGGTGGAAAGCATGCAACTGGGCGGACTGGCCGGAATCACAGCGCTGACCATGGGTTTGGAGAAGAAAAGCGCTGGTCAAATCAAGCCGCCGCCACCACTTCCCACGCAGACTTCCTGATTGGCGCCGGAAGAAAGATGCGCCAAACAACTTTGGGAAGGGGCCATTTTGGGCGGCTTACCAAGGCGTAATTCGCGCCCGGCACGCGCTGTGCTATTTTCCATTTATGGAACTACCTAGTGAAGTTGGCATCATGACGCTGCCGAATGCGATTCTTTTTCCGCAAGCGCTTTTGCCTCTCTATATTTTCGAACCCCGTTACCGGGCTATGCTCAAGGAATCTCTCAAGAATCAGCGCATGTTTGCCGTGGCGTTATCGAATGGATTATCGAGCCCGGCAATGGTTCCCCGCCGCGTTGCCGGTGTCGGTTTAATTCGTGCCTGTGTCGATAAACCGGACGGAACGTCGAATTTAATACTCCAAGGTGTCAGCCGGGTGCGATTCACCGATTTCATCCAGGAAAAACCGTACTATGTCGGCAGGATCGAGATCCTTAGCACGGAGGAATCGGACGAACTGGAGGTCGAGGCGCTTTCGGCCAAAGTCCTGGAGATGGTCAGCGCGATGCATGACGCCGGCTCCATTCAGGCCGATGGCATTCTTAAATTTCTCAACGACATCCGGGATGGCGACGCGCTGGCCGACATTGTGACTTACAGTTTTATCGAAGATATCGTGCGCAAGCAGGATATCCTCGAAACGCTCAATCTGCGCCAGCGGCTTCACAAGGTGATCCTGGCGTTGCGGCGCCAGGCTTCGGAGCCCAAGCTAGGCTAAAATTGCCTTGTAGTCCCGGCATCGCGGCGGTTTCTGCCGCGAATTGAGATGATAAGCTGACGAAAATATCACCGGAATTTCTCCTTTAGAGAGAAACGGTGGTATGGTTCGATGGCACGGTGCCGAATGCAAGTTTCGCTGAGGGGCTGAATGAAAAGCTGTACCGGCTTTTCGTGTTTTTGATTCTCGCGTTCGTGACGGCGAGCTCTTTCCGTCCCATGCTCGACAATGTCGACATTGGATGGCACATCGCGCAGGGCCGCTGGATGATCGAGCATGATGCGATTTATCGCCATGACGCCTTCAACTACCCGAATCTCGGGCACGCGGCGATTGACGAGTATCCGCTTTTTCAGATCGCGGTTTATTTTGCTTACGCCTCGGGCTGGTGGGGGCCCTGCCTGCTGACCGCGCTGGCTTATGTGGCGCTTTTTCTGATTTTCTTTCAGGCGGCACGGTGGCTGAGGTTCGAGAGATCGGCTCTTTTTGCCGCTTCGCTCGGATTTCTTCTGCTCTATTTGTCCTTGGCCTTTCCCCTGCGTCCTCACGTTGCCACCTACCTGGGCGTAGCGGCGCTGGGGACTTTTCTCTTGCGGCGCCGGGCGGCTGCCGGCTGGTCCGAATTCTGGCCGATGGCGCTGCTGCAAGTTGCCTGGACCAATTGCCACAGCGGGTTTGTGCTGGGACCGGGCCTGGTGGCGCTTTTCGGCGCGGAAATGGTTTTGCGCGCAACGGTCCGGTGTCGCACCGTGCCATGGGCGTCGGTCCGCATCTGGCTGGGTGCGTTTCTGCTTATTTTACTGGCCTGTTTTTTGAATCCATTTGGCCTGGAACGTTTTTATCCGCCGTTTTTTCAGGATCAGCTCGAATCGATCCGCGCCTATGTCGGCGAAATGGAACCGCTGACCGGCGGCGGCGGGACGCTTTACAACGACATCACGATGGGAGCGGGAATGGTGATAGCGCTGGCCATTTTTTTACGCTGGGGAGTCTCGTGGAGTTTTTTGCTTCTGGCGGTTTTCTTTTATCTCCAGGCGCTGGAGGCGAGGAAAGCATGGCCGGTTTTCGGACTTTTCGTTCCGCTGGTGGTGCTGAGCACCGGCGCTTTCGGCGCCGGAGAGCCGCGGAAAATATCGCGATGGGCCACCGGCGCTGGTCTCGCTCTGATTTCGGTGCTGATTGCCGCCTCTCTCATTTCCCGGTTCTACGGAACCTGGGGAGCAAACCTGAGAGATCTTTGGCGTGACTATGACGCGGGCCGTTCGGAGCTTTCTCTGGAGGCGCTGGCCTGGATGAAAACCCACGGCATCGAGGGCCGGCTGTTTCATCGCAGCGAGGATGGCGGTCTATTGCAGGAGGGAGGCTATGATGATGGAGAGACTTTCGCTGACACCGGTTTCGGCAAATACAACGAAGCGTTTATCCACGAGGCGGGACTGGTTGGGGAGCGCCCGGCGCTTTTGCCGCGCTATCTCGGCGTCTACAAGCCCGGCTTTGTGGTCTGCGGCGATTTCTGTTTTCTCTGGCCTTATTATCTGAAGGGAGCCGGCTGGCATTTGATTTTTTATTCGCCGAACAGTTCGGTCTGGACGCGGTCCGGCGTGCGGGACGATTTACCGGCGGTCGGCGATCAACAGGTGATGGAAACGTTTCAGCGCGATATTGCTGTTCACGGAAGACCGGCTGATTTGAGGCTCTTCGGGCGCAATCTTATCGCGCTTCATTCGCTTGGACTGGATGATTTCGTTTGCCGGGAGATGACGGCATTGCCGAAGGATTTTCGCCGCATGCCGTGGTATTGGGAAGCGGCGCGGATTATGTGTTCCCAGGCGCCGGTTTTATCCTCGCTTCATCGCAATGAATTTCTCCAGCAGGCCGAAGATGAACACAATGACAATCTCACCGCCGAGTTTCGCGCTTATGCGACGGAAGCCAACGGCGACACCGATGGCGCATGGCGTATTTTGGAGACGATTCCATCCGGCCAGCTTAGCGACGCCGCGGCAGAGTTGCTGCTCAAGATCGAGTTCAATCGGGGAAGGCCGGAGGCGTTGGCGCTGGCCCGCCGGACCGATTGCTGGGATCTGCGCAACGGGCGTCGCTGGCAATTGCTGGCCGAGGCCGAAGAGCGGGCAGGCAATGTGGATGCGGCGGCGCGTGCCTGGAAAAAGGCGGTCTTTTATTATCCCGACGACGCGGCGCTAATTGCGGGAGCTGCGGTCTTTGCGGCCCGGCATCACGACGAGGCGCTGGCAAAAATCGTCGAAACGAGCGGCGATATCTATGATGATCCGGTACAAATTTCTACTCCGGCCCGGTGATTATTTCTCGCCGCATATTGCCACGCAAGCCGAGCCGAAATCGCAAATCACCGGAGGCTTGGTGTTTTAGTTTCAAGGCTACATGAATCGATGCGCCTGGCTTAGAGGAACTTAGGCCAATCTTCATTTCTCTGGCACGACCCGTGCAAAGAGAAAGGAGTATGCAAATGCAGCTTTCTCTTCAGAAAAGATTTTCAAAAAGCGGAAGAATATCGCTCCTGCTTTTATGGCTATTGGGCGTTCCGCTTCCCGTTATAGGGTTGATTTTTCTGCTGCAAAGCTGCCATGGCAGTTAACAACTTCACCACCAAAATTTTATGGAAACTCTTCTTATTCTCATTCTGATTCTCGCCCTGCTCGGGGCATTGCCGGTTTATCCCTACAGTGCGTCGTGGGGTTATTACCCCAGTGGAGGGATGGGTCTGGTGCTCGTGATCGTCATTCTTTTGGTACTCTTTAACTACATCTAAGAAGGATCGAAACAGGGAGAGGCAACCTCAATCGAAATTATCTTATGCCTAAGCCTTCACGCGCCAGAATGAATGGCTCAGCTACTCCGCATCTTTCGATTTTTCTTCTGGAGGATGCCGTATGGGGCGACTGGCCTCATTTTCCACGGTCATTCGTCAAAGCGGCAAGCCGCATTTCGCGCTCTGTGCCTCTTAAGGCAAATCGAAGTGTTGTGGCCAAGATAAAAAAGAGCTCTCTCCTGGCGTGCTGAAGAGAAGCAAGATTAAATCGACAGGTCAGCCTTCTTCTTTTGGGGAAGGGCAGGCAATGGCCAAATCCCGGTGATTTTTGAAATAGGTTCTTGATTTAAAAAAGTGCGGAATCTGTGCTAGGATTTCGCGCATGAAGAATAATTCCTCGCAGCAAAGTCACGCATTCTCCTGGCGCAGGTGGTATTCGTTGGCTTTTTTGATCATGGCGGCGTTTTTTCTTGGCGGATGCGCCGGAACGCAGCAGTCAAATTACCAAACCGTCGCCTATCAACCGGCTTCATTGAATGATGTGCGGGTGAAGGTTTCGCTGAGTACGCAGAATGTCTATGTCGAGGAGGGTGATCATCTTTTAATGGCGACGCCGACGTGCGTAGGCCGTCCCGGCTATCCGACGCCGGTGGGTAATTTTAAAGTTTTTTTCAAAGATCAATTTAAGAGATCGGAGACCTACGGCTATTGGGTGCGTGGGAGCCAGGCTTTCCCCGGGGAATCTTCCCACGAACCGCCGGGAGGCGGGTGGACCTATGTGGGATATCCCATGGCTTACTGGGTTGAGTTTGCGCCCGGATTCGGTTTCCATGAAGGCCCGGTCTGGCCCTATCCCCGCTCGCACGGCTGTCTTCATTTGCATGACACCGCATCGGCGAAATTCTTTGAAATCGTGCAAATCGGCACACCGGTCGAAATCGCCCGGACGTTGCCCGAGGATGCTCTTTACGGCAAGGATGTGAGGCGTCCCACCGACTTCGCCGATCCCGACCCGCCGGCCCAGTTGATGATCAGCCAGCAATTTTTCGATCAGCCGCGCGATACGATTCTCTTGCCGATTCCGCCGTCGTGAGGCGGCGGTTCCTGTAATGAGCGCGCGAGGGAACCGACTCGGCGATTTTTCCCTGGCGTCCGGGCGGCGCGCCTGGACGCGGCGGCTGTTTGGGCTGATCGACGAAACGGCGTGGAACGCCCTTGCCTTGGAACTTTTTACCTGGCAGGCGACGCATCTTCCCGCCTACCGGCGATTGATTGCCGGACGAGGAATAAATCCGAGGAAAATCGAGTCGTGGCAAGATATTCCCGCTATTCCGCAGCAGCTTTTCAAGCGGACCCGGCTCTTTTCGCATCCCGCATCGCGGTCCGGAGTTATTTATGAAACGAGCGGCACGACCACGGGCCAGCCGGGGCGGCAATATCTCCTCGATGCCGGGATTTACCGGGCCGTGGCGGTTGAGGGCGCTCGCCGGGTTGGACTTTTTGAAGGTCAGCCCGAACTTTTTTTCCTGGTTTCTTCGCCGGATGAAGCGCCTCATTCGTCGCTCAGCGCGATGTTCAGTTTTTGGCGGAAGGCATTGCGGCAAAAGGGAAATCGATTTCAGTTGCGCAAAGGAGTCCTCGATCCGGCCGCGTGCCGGAAAACATTGGCGGCGGCTATTAAACAGCGCCATCCCATCGGGCTATGCGGCACGGCTTTCAGCTTTGTCCACTTGATCGATTCCTGGGCCGGTTTGTCGCCGCTTCCATTGCCGCGCGGAAGCTGGATACTTGAAACCGGCGGATTCAAGGGCCTGAGCCGTGAGGTCGCCAAGGCCGGTTTATACGGGCAAATCGCCGAAGTTTTTTCAGTGCCAGATGATGCGATCTGGAATGAATACGGCATGAGCGAGCTCTCCAGCCAAGCTTATGCCCGGGGCGCATCGGGTTTGCACTGGACGCCTCCTTGGGCCCGCGTTTTGGTCTGCGATCCGGCCACGGGCCGCGAAGTTGCTATAGGCCGGCGCGGCCTGGTTTGCTGGGTTGATCTCGCCAATGTCGATTCGGTCCTCGCGGTTCAGACCCTCGACCTGGCCGAGCGGACGCGAGGCGGTTTTCGGTTGATAGGTCGCATGGTCCGGACCGAACCTCGCGGCTGCTCTCTCGGCGCGGAGGATTTGGTGTTGCGCACAGCAGCCCTACGGACGGCAGAAAAGCTTCGCCGCAAAGAAAATCTGCCGTGCATACCTGACTCATGACTACTTTAGGGATAGTCTCTACGGGCGCTCTTTCAAAATGACTTGCGCCGTGTTGTAACCGCTGGCCGCGAAGACGCCGCCGCCAGGATGAGTGCTTGCGCCGGTGAGATAGAGGCCGGGCTGGCCCGGGACCTTGTACTCGGAAAGCTCGGGCAGGGGCCGGAACATGAACATCTGGTCGAGGCTCATGTCGAGGTGCATCACATTCGCCCGGAGCAATCCCAGCGTGCGCTCGAGGTCGAGCGGCGTTTGGATATAGCGCTCGATCATCTTGCCGCGCATATTCGGCGCATATTGGCAGACCAGCTCGTAGAGTTTATCCGCCTCCCTTTCGCGGATCGTGTCCCAGTCCTCGCCGTTGCTCAATTCGTAGGGATGATACTGCCCCCAGGTGAAGAGGGTGTGCTTTCCTGCCGGTGCCAACGTTGGATCGAGCGCCGAGAAACTCATTGCCACCACGGAGGGTTTTCGCGGCGGAAGTCCGAAGGAAAAATCGCGATAGGAGCTGTTCAGATATTCCACTGACGGGCAAAGCAACTGGAGCGAGGTTTGGTAGTCCCTTGTGCCGGGGAGGGGGCCGGCCGGTGCGGAGGTGTCGCCGTAATCGGGCAACTCTTCCACCGCGTGCCGCACGATCATGCCGAAGCCGTTGCCGGTCCGCGTGCGTAAGGCGCGTTTTTTCAGTTCCTCCGGAGCGCCTTTCAGTAATTCGCCGAAAAGCGTGTGCAGATGGCAGGCGCTTACCACCCGCCGGGCGGTGGCCGAGCTGTCGCCATATTCGATGCGCCAAGTTTCGCCTTCACGCCGGATTTCCGTCACTTCCGCCTGGCAAATGATTTTGCCTCCATCGCTGGCAAGCCGCTTCGCCAGTGCCCGGGTCAGCGCGCCGCTGCCGCCTTTGGCCCGTTTTGCGCCGCTTTTATGAATCATCGCATTCCAGCCGAGCATGTCGCCGCTGGCCATCTCTCCGGGCGCGGGACCCGATTGAGCGGAAAGCCATGCCAGTGCCGTCCGGACAGCGGGATGCTCGAAGAGTTCCTCGATTAATTGTCCATAAGGCGCCATCAATTGCCGTGTTGTGTCGAGCGACGACCAGAGCTTGCGCGAGCGCCAATTGAGCAGATTACGCCGGAAGACCGTGCCGAAAATCTTGCCTGGCGACGGCGGTTTGAGAAATGTCTCGAAAATGCCCTCGTTCAGTTCACCCCAGTGATGCACGAAAGCGCGGTAGGCATCGGCATCTTTTGGGGAGATTTTCGCGATGCTGGCGCAAGTCCGTTCCACGTCGCGGTAAAAGCTGATGCCGGTTCCGGTGTCCAGAATCGGATAGTAGGCCCACGGATCCATTTCGAGATACTCAAGCCCAAAACGATGCAGTTCGAGTTCGCGCAGCACCGGCGTCAAGTGAATCATGATGTGCGCCGAGGAACCGACATCGATCCGGTAACCCGGGATGAGGTCATCCTGCGTGGAGACCGCTCCGCCCACGATGTGCCGCCGCTCTAATACCAGCACCTTGCGTCCCGCCTTCGCGAGATAGCAAGCGCAGGTCAGGCCGTTGTGTCCCGCCCCGATCACCGCCACATCGAAGTGCGCCATCCCCTTTTTTAGAACCGATGCAAAAATGTTCAAGAACCAGCTGCTTCGGGCCTGTTAACACTAAAATGGTGGGTTGGCGTGAGGAGCAACGCCGGATTCATGCCCAGCCGGCCCTCGCCCTTAAAATATCCGTCTCTTTTCTCCTCGGCGGGTTTTATTGATTTGAAGTAATCACCAGAAGCTCGAAACTATCGGGAACGATGGAGGGACGCGGCTTCGGATGATCAGGCGTGGGAGCTGGCGCTGGACCAAACTTGGCGGTGGGAACATAAGCTGTGGCGGTGGTGGGATCAAAGCCCATGGTGTGATCTCTTTGTTCGGTCGGGACGACTTCCTGTACGGTGTAAGTATCAGCCGAATCCTGATGGATCACAGTCATTGTGCCGTCGCTGCAAGACACGAAAACCCGTTTGCCCACAGGATCATAGATGGCGGCGTCCACATCCTCACCGATCGGTTCGGTTGCGACCGTTTTTCCCGACGGGTAATCTTTGACAACCAGTTGTTTGTTTCCGCAGCCAATGAAAAGACGCTTGTTGGCGGTGTCGATGGCCATGGCGGAAGGTTCGCTGCCGCCGGGAAGATCCCAGCGATCTGTAACGGTCATCTTTTTGGCATCAATGCGGAGCGTCTTCGACTTGTCCTCCAAATTCACATAGACAAAACCCTGGCCATCGGGCTGGGCAAATTCAGGTTTGCCCTCGAGGGGGATGTCACCGAGGGCTTCCCCCTTGACGGCGTCGATGACAGTGGCGGAGCTGCTGCGGCCATTGAAGGCGAAAACTTTTTGCGTGACCGGTTCATAGCAGATGGCGTCTGGATTTTGCCCGGTTTTTACCGTCCCCAAGACTTTGAGGGTACCGAGATCGAAGATGGTCACGTTACCACCGGCGCCGTTACTGATGAAACCGCGATTAAGATCACGGGCTAGGGCAATTCCATGCACCCCCGAAGCGGCGATGGAATCGATAATTTTTTTGGATTTGAGGTCGACTACCACCACTTGTGCCGCGTGGCTCAAAAAGATGCGATGAGCTTCCGGCTGCACCGTCACATAGTCCCAGCCGCCTGCGCCGCCAATATGAATTCGATCTGTAATGGTCCAATG
>Ga0335072_10014193_pt1 | contig 11322 bp, 10 predicted proteins | sample Lox_Sample_21_FD_206725 | JGI IMG/M metagenome (GOLD analysis project Ga0335072, IMG submission 206725) | Soil microbial communities from Loxahatchee National Wildlife Refuge, Florida, United States - Lox_Sample_2.1 | ecosystem: Environmental > Terrestrial > Soil > Wetlands | place: USA...
CCGCTCGACTTCGCCGGCCGAAGCCGCGGGAAAGCACATCTACCTCGAAGCCATGGGATGAAAGGAGCCTGGCGAGCGCAATGGTGAGAGGTGTCTTGCCCGCGCCTCCGGCAGAGAGGCTGCCGACGCTAACGACCGGCCAGCGCAGCCGTCGCACCGGTTCCAATTTCAAGCGGAGGCGGAGCTCGCGGGAGGCAAGCGCGAGCCGGTATGCCGGGACCAAAGGCCAGAGCAGCCGGCGCGCCGGGGAGGGATTGCTCATGCCTTGCGCTCCGCGACGGCCTCTTCGTCAAGCAACTCGCACAGCGCCTGCAAGCATCTCTCGGTCGCTCCAGCCTGCCGCTCGAACACCTGCCTCGCGCGCGCGCCCATCGCTGCGGCGCCTGCCGAATCACGCAGCAGTTCGGCCAGCGTTGCGGCCAGATCCTCCTTCGCCGTAATGCGCAGCGCATCCTGCGACCGCAATTGTTCGACAATGGTGCGGAAGTTGGCGTAATGCTGGCCCATCACGATGGGCACGCCGAACTGGGCCGGTTCCAAAGGATTGTGGCCTCCGGACGGAACCAGACTGCCGCCGACCAATGCGATGGAAGCCAGCGAATAGATCGACGCCAGCTCCCCGATGGTGTCGAGGAGCAGGATTTCTCCGCCTTCGAGCGGGCGCGGCGCACCGGCCGGGCCTGATGGCCACTGCGATCGGCGAATCCACTTGAGAGGCGATTTTTCAAGAGCGGCAGCCACAGGGCCGAATCGCTCCGGATGACGCGGCGCCAGAATCAAAACCAAATCCGGGTCGGTCTCCTTGAGGCGCGGCCACGATTCCAATAGCGCAGCCTCCTCACCCTCAAGGGTGCTTCCTGCCACAATGAAGCGCAATCCCTCTCCGCACCTTTTGAGCAAGCCGGTTGCGGCGGATTCTTCGGCTGCCCGCACATCGAACTTCAAATTCCCAGCGACACTCACGCGCTCGGGCACGCACCCGATGGCAATGAGCCGCTCGGCGTCGACCTCGCTTTGCGCCAGAATCCTGCTCAGCCGCGACAGAATCGGCCGCCACAGCCATCGCAGGCGCCGATAGCGCGGCCAGGAGCGGTCCGAGATGCGCGCGTTGACCACTGCGACGGGAATTCCGCGCCGAATGCATCCGTTCAGCAAGTTGGGCCAGAATTCGGTTTCGGCAAGAATCAGCAGGCGGGGTCTTCGCTCGGTTAAGCAAATGCGCACAGCCCACGCCACGTCCAGGGGAGAATAGAACACCCGCCCTGCGCCGAAACGCTCCCGCGCCAGTTCCTGCCCGGTGCGCGTAGTCGTAGAAATTGCAATAAAGTACCCCGGCAATGCAACGTCCAAAGCGCTCACCAGGCGGGTAATTGCAAGCACCTCTCCCACAGAAACAGCGTGAACCCAGATCAGGGGCCTGCCGGCCTGGCCGTGCAGTGCTCGCACCGCTCCCAATCGTTCCCGCAGGCCCTCGCGGTATTTGCGGGTGGTCGCGGTCTTCCACAACCACCATGGCGAGCCGATGACCAGGGCGACAATCAGCGCCAGGTTATAGAAAAAAAGGACCATGCGTGACGAACTCGCCTTCCCTCGGTCTAACTCCCTGGTACCTGCGCGCTGGTGCTTGCTTTCCCGCGGTCCAAGCCCCAATGATACAGTCAGCCACGATGAGGCTCCCTCGATCATTCCCGCTGCTGGCGCTTTGGTTTGCGCTCCCCGCCGCGGCCGGCGACCACATTCCGCCGCCGGTGCAGCCGGCCACTTCATTTGCCGCGGTCGAGGTGCACGAGAACGAAAAAGTAGCTATTGCGGCCGAGCCCTATGACACGAAAGAGAAAGAGTCGATCTTTCGCGTCGACTATCTCGCCCACGGTGTAATGCCCATCCGGCTCATCGTGACCAACAACGGCAGCCGGCCCATCTCGCTGCGCGACGCGCGCATTCTCTTCCAGACCGCCGCGGGCGAGCGTATCCAGACCTCGGAGCCTGAAGATATCGAGCGGCTGATGTCGCGCAAGGAACGCGAAGGGGGCAAGATTCCGTTGCCCGGACCTATCCCCGCCATCCACCTGAAACCCAAGGCCAGCAACAAGGAGATCGAGGACGACTTCAATACCTTCGAGTACCAGGCATTGGTTGTCGAACCCCACACCACGCGCGCCGGCTTCCTCTTCTATGATGTGTCCGATCTCAATCATCCGCTCCGAGGAGCCAAACTGCACCTGCACGAGTTGCGCGATGCGGATGGCCAGGAGCTGTTTTATTTCGAGATTCCTTTCGACAAGTACCTCAAGTCCAAATCCAATCAGATGAACTGAGGCGCAGAAGCTGCGCCCGCAAGAAATTCTTCGCGCAGCAGGAGCACGTTACTCGCAGCGCAGGGCGGTCATCGGGTCGATGCGCATGGCACGCAGGGCGGGAATGGAGCATGCCGCGACAGCGGTCGCCGCGAGCACAAGAGAAACGCAAACCATCGTGAGCGGGTCGCCGGAGCGAACTCCATACAGCATTTGCGACAGGTTCGTAAGCAGCCTTGCGAGAATCAGCGCGCACACCATCCCGATGGCGAGACCCACAAGAGCCAGCGCAAGCCCTTGTCCAACCACCATGCGAAACACGTGGCTGTTTTCGGCGCCGAGCGCCATGCGCAGGCCGATCTCGCTGGTCCGGCGCGCCACCGAATACGAGACGACGCCGTAGAGGCCGATGCAGGCGAGCGCCAGCGCAAGCGCGCCGAAGCAGTCGGAGACCGAAGATACCAGCCGCTCTGTATCGAGCGAACGGTCGACCTGTTCGGCGAGGGTCTTTACATCGGCCGGCGCCAGGCGCGCGTCCATGTGCTGGATCACGCCGCGGACCTCCGGCACAAGCTGCTCTGGCGGCAAGGAGCTGTTCACTTCAAAACTCACGCTTCCGGCCGGAGGCAACTGCGGCAAGTACAAATATGCCGTCGGCGGAACATCCTGCCTGAGGCTCTCATATTTGGCGTCGCCGGAAATTCCGACGATTTCGTACTCCTGGCGGCCGATCCACCTCCAGCGCCCAATGCGCTGACCGAGTGGGTTCCGGCCCGCGAAGTATCGTCTCGCCATGGTCTGGTTGATGATCGCCACCCGGACCTTTCCCGAATCATCCTGCACGCCGAAGCTGCGGCCCGCAATCAATGGAGTGCCGAGCGCCGCAAAAAACCTGCTGCTGACCGCGTTCAAGTGAATGTTGACATTCTCACCCGGCTGACCTGTGTAGCCCTCGATCCAGGTGTCGTTCTCCCAACCGCCGCCGCTGATCGGGGTCAGGTTCGAGAAGCTTGCCGACCGTACACCCGGCGAAGCCGCAAGCCGGTCCGCGAGTTCCTCATAGAGCTGCGTCAATCGCTGGTCTTTGTACCCCGATTTGGACGGATTGAGTCGGAACAGCAGCACGCCTTCTCGCGCAAACCCGGGATCGAGCGTCTCCAGGTTGTGCAGCGTTCGCGCCAGCAGCGCCGCTGCCACAACCACTACAAGCGAAAGCGCCACCTGCGCCACAACCAGGCACCGGCCCACTCGCAGACCGGCGCGCGAAGTCGTCGCATGCAAAGTTCCCGCGCGCAAAGAAGAGCTGTGATCTCGGCTCGCGGCGCCGATGGCGGGCGCAATTCCGGAGCCCGCGCCGGTGAGCAAAGCAAGCAGAGTGGTAAAGGCGAGAACGCGAGGGTCGGGATGCACATCGAGCGAGATTGACATCAGCGCGACCAGGACACGGCTGCCCCAGTATGCAAGCGCCAGTCCCAGCGAGGCCGCGGCGAGCGCCAGCAGCAGGCTTTCGGTGAGAAGCTGCCGCAGCAGCCGCCAGCCCTTTGCGCCCAGCGCCATTCGCACCGCGATCTCACGCTGCCGCGCGCCGGCGCGCGCCAGCAGCAGGTTGGCCACGTTGGCGCAGGCAATCAACAGCACCAGGCAGACCATGCCTTGAAGCAGGAACAGCGGCCGGCTGAAATCTTTTCGCAGATAATCCGCCCCGCTCGCTGCCGGCAAGAGAACGATGCGTTGCGAAAAAAAGTCGCGCCGCTCCTGCGCCGACCGTTCCGAGAGGTCGCGCGACCGCCGCTCGGCCTGGAAGAGCGCGTCCAGTCTCTCTGCGGCCTGGCCGATCGAGAGCCCCGGCTTCACTCGTCCCATCATGCTGAGCCAGTTGACGTTCACGTCTTTCAATTGATAAGGATCGGGCGTTAGCTGCGCCAGGATTCCGACTGGGACCCACAGATCGAAGCTTTTTCCGGGATTGACACCGGTGAAATGCTGAGGCGCCACTCCGATAATTGTGAGCGGCGTCCGATCGATGAGCAGCTTTTTTCCCAGCACGCCAGGATCGCCTGCAAATCTTTGTTGCCACGCGGCGTAGCTGATTACGGCTACGTTATGGCCGGGGCCCTCTTCATCGGCCGCAAACGTGCGGCCCAGCACCGCGTTCACGCCCAGCATGGAAAAGAAGTTGGCCGAGACCAGTTGCGCTTTCATTGGCGCGCCGTTCACGCCGGAACCGGGTTCGGCCGGACTCGCCTCATCAATGTCCCACGAGTCGAATGCGGCGAGATCGGTGAAGGCCTTATTGTCCCGGCGCAGAGCCTGGAACACCGGGTAGGGAAAGCTCTCGCCCCCGAAGGCTCTTCCGCCGCGCTCGCCAGGTGATGCCACCTGCACCAGTTGCGCGGGCTCGCGCACCGGGAGCGAACGCAGCATCGCCGCATTGATGACGCTGAAGACCGCGGTGTTCGCGCCGATGCCCAGCGCCAGCGTCAACACCGCGGCTGCAGTAAATCCGGGATTGCGCGCGAACATGCGCAGAGCGTACCGGGTGTCCTGCGAGAGCTGATACGCGAGACTCACGCCGCGTGCTTCGCGGCACTCCTGCCGCACGCTATCGAGCCCGCCGAATTCGAGCCGAGCTCTGCGCAACGCCTCCCCGCGCGGGAGTCCTGACCGCACGTACTTCTCAACCTGGCGCTGGATGTGAAACTGCAGCTCTTCGCTCAATTCGGCCTCGACCGCTTTGTGCCGGAAAAGCGAACGCAAACGAATGAACGCATCATTCAGCATGAGGAAAACTCCCAGAGGCGACCGTCCGGACCAGGCACAGCCCCGGCTATTCGTAGCGAAGGGCAACCATCGGATTCACGCGCATTGCCCGCCGCGCGGGCAGAAAGCTTGCCGCGATGACGATCACGGCCAGAGCCGCTGCCGCGAGAGCGAACGACAAGCCGTCGATGGAGGGCAGACCGAAGAGCAGATGCTGCACATAACGCGTCAGCCAGAACGCGATCGCTGCGCCCGCGGCCGATCCCGCGATGACCAGCGCGGCAAGGTCGCCCAGAACGAGACTGAGAACCGAACTTCTCGATGCGCCCAGAGCCACTCGAATGCCGATCTCGCGCGTGCGCAGAGTAACCACATACGCCATCAAGCCGTAGAGCCCGATGGCGGTGAGCACCAGAGCGAGGGCGCCGAAGAATCCCGAGAGCACAGCCAGCAGCCGCTCCTGGATCGCGGTGTCGTCCGCCTCCTGCTGCAGCGTGAAGAATTCGAGCGATGCAACGCGGTTCACGCTCCCTATGGCATCGCGCACGGCCGGAATCAGGGAGCTGGGATTCGCCGCGGTGCGAATCTCGAAGGTGCTCGACTCGCCCACATCGGCCATCTGCGCTAGAGGAAAATACGCAACCGGAACAAAGTCTTCGCGCAGGTCATCGTATTTCGCGTCCTGCATCACTCCCACAATCTGCAGCCACTTCGCGCGGACCGGGCCTCGCTCGCCGGTGCCGAAGCGCATTCCCAGCGGATTCTCGCCGGGGAAAAATCTCCGTGCGAAAGTCTGGTTGACGATTGCCACCGGCAGGGAACTGGCTGAGTCGCGGGCGTCAAAGGAGCGCCCCGCGGTCAAGCGAGTGCGCATCGTTGCAAGATAATCCGGCGTGATCCAGTTCAAATACGTCAATGGATCGACGCCGTTCGGCAGTTGCCGCCCGGGGATCTCGATGTTATTGTTCCACTCGCTTCCGGAGAGCGGCCGCATCCAGGTTTGGCCTGCGGAAACGACGCCGGGAAGCGCCTGGATGCGGGCCAGCATTTGGCCGTAGAACGGGATGCGCGCCGGCCCGGGTATCTGCGCGTTGTGAATGTTTGTATCTACGAGCAGGACATTGCTGCGGTCGAAGCCGGCATCGACCGACATGAGGTTTGTGAAGGTGCGAATGAACAGGCCCGCGCCGACCAGCAGCGTGAGCGACAGCGCGACCTGGGCCGCGATGATCCATCGCGCTGCGGCGGATTGCGATCGCCCGCCGCCGGCCTGCTCCAGCGTCTCTTTGATCGCCGCAACCGCCGGCGTGCGCGTGGTTGCCAGCGCGGGGGAGACGCCGAAGAGCAATCCCGTCAAGACTGCGATCGCGCTGGTGAAGACGAGCACGCGGGTGTCCAGCGAGAGATCGAGAAAGAGCGCATCGTGCGACGGCGAAACCATGCGCACCAGGAAGACGCTACCCCATCGTGCAAACAGGGCGCCGAGGGCTGCGCCGCTGAGCGAGAGCGCGAGGCTCTCAGTGAGCACCTGGCGCAGCAGCCTTGTTCGCGACGCTCCGAGCGACATGCGCAGGCCGATTTCCCTGCGCCGCGCCGCCGATCGCGCCAGTTGCAGGCTGGCGATGTTCGCGCATGCGATGAGAAGCACGAGCGCGACAACCACCATCAGGATCTCGAGCGGCTGGCCGTACTGCTTGCGAATCCCAGTGAAGCCGGCGGTGCCGCTCCCCGCCGGGTCGGCGACGAGCGAGTACTCGCGAAACAACTGCTGCGATGCCGAATCCCAATCGAGCGGAACCGACGCCGAGAAGATCCGCGGCGAGAGCACGTTCATGCGCGCAGCAGTCTGCTCGACAGTCGTTCCCGGCTTGAGACGCCCCATCATGAGCAGCCACCAAGCGCTGCGGTCGTCGAGGAAAGAGTCTTTTCCATGAAGAATAGCTTCAGCGCAGATGGGAATGGCCACATCGAGAGGCTCGCCGACGTCGGCGCCGGTAAAGCCGCGCTGTGATACGCCGACGATGGGGAACTGATGCCCGTCGAGCCGGATCATGCTGCCGATGGCGCTCGGCGCGCCGGCATATCGCCGCTGCCAGAATCCGTATCCCAGAACCGCGGCCCCGCCGCAACCGCGCAGATCGTCGGAGGGGCTGAGAAGCCGACCGGCAGCCGGCCGCACGCCGAGAGTAGCGAAATAGCCGCCGCTGGCATAGATGCCATGGACACTGTCCTGTTCTCCGCCGTTCGCGAGGTCGAAGGTGTCGGGCCCCCAGGCGAAGACGCCGGAGAGAACATCCTGACGATCTCGAACTTGCTCCCATATGGGATTGGTGACGCTCTGCCGTAGATTGGCCGATTGGGGCGAGCGAAACTTGATCTGCACCAACTGCTCGGGATCACGCACGGGCAACATGCGCAGCATCACCGCATCGATCAGGCTGAAGATGGCGGTGTTGGCGCCGATGCCCAGTGCGAGCGAGAACAAGGCAGCGGCGCTCGTGAGAGGCGTCTTCGACAGGAGTCGAACCGCGAAGCGAAGATCCTGCCAGACGGTTTCTATCAGATTCACGCCCCACGCTTCGCGGCACTCGTCCTTTACCTGGTCTATGCCGCCGAACTCGATCCGCGCGCGGCGCAACGCTTCATCCCGGGAAAGACCGGAGCGTACGCACTTCTCGACCAGGTGCTCGAGGTGGGACCGCAGCTCGTCGTCGAGCTCGGCTTCGACCGTACCGCGGCGAAACAGCGAGCGAAGGCGAATGAAGAGGTCGCTGAGCATCAGACACCTTCCCGGGCAGCGCCTAAAACCTGGGCGACGGCCGCCGTCAGCTTCTCCCACGCATCCCTTTCCGCGTCGAGTTGCCTTCGGCCGGATTTGGTCAACTCGTAGTATTTTGCGCGCCGGTTGTTCTCCGACGCGCCCCAGTGCGCCTTGATCCAGCCGCGCCGCTCGAGGCGATGCAGAGCCGGATAGAGCGATCCCTGCTGGATACGCAGAACATCGCTCGACAACTGCTGCACACGCTCCGAGATCGCCCAGCCGTGCTGCGGCTCGAGAGCCAGGGTGCGCAGAATCAGGAGGTCCAGTGTGCCCTGCGGAAGCTCAACTCGATCGGCGGCCATTGTTCCCCTTCTGCTTCTACAGGAATATAGCCCTTTCCCTGTAGAAGTGCAAGGGGGGAGAGAAAATAACTGCGGACGAATTCGCCCTGCGCCACAAAATGGATTTGACATCCCATATCTACATATGTAGACTTTATCTGAGATGAAACTTCGCCTGTCGCCGCAGACGCTCCTTGTTCTCGATTCGCTGCTCTCTGAGCCGCGCGAGTGGAAATACGGCTACGACATCAGCCGCACGACTGGCCTCAAGTCCGGCACGCTCTATCCCATCCTCATGCGCCTGGCCGATCGCGAACTGCTGGAGACGCGCTGGGAGACGCCGGACCCCGGTAAGCCGCCGCGACATATGTATCGATTTACACCTGAAGGCTTGCGTTTTGCCAGGATCAACGCACCGGCCCGCGCGGCAGGCTCTTCGCGGCGAGTGGCTCTCGGCCTGGAGCAGGCCTGATGGGCGTGCCGCGCAAACTTGCTGCTGCGATGCTGAAGGCCGCGCTGCGCCTGGCGCCGCCCATCACTCGCGAGTGGGCCTCGGCCATGCTGCGCGAACTCGACTTCATTCCCGGCGACTGGGCGGCTTTGCTCTGGGCGCTGGGCAGCGCGGCCGCCATCGCCCGCCACGCCGGCCGCGGCTGCGTCAACCTCTTAAAATCATCCCGATCCGATCAGGAGAAACTGATGAACCCTACAGGGAAAAGAGCTATCGGCTTCGCATCCGGCGCCATCTCGGCCCTCGCGCTTGCCCTCATCGCCTTCGGTCTCTTGTTTCTGACCGACTTTCTCTTTCCGCAGCTCGGCATCGCGCGCAAGGAGTGGACCCACCTCCTTGGCGCCATTGTCATTCCTGAAGCTATCTTCATCGTCGCCGCGGTTGCGCTCTGGCGCCGCAGAAAGCCGGTCGCCATGGGCATTTTGCTCACCGCCGCCGCCATCGGACTGCACGTGGTGATTCACGTTGCCGCACATTAAATGAATTCCAAATCCGCCGTTTCCGCCACGGAGAATTCCATGAGCTCAACACCAACCCAGGTCTCAAATTCCATTGTTCCTTGGCTCACTGTGCGCCGCAGTCCGGAAGCCGTCGAGTTCTACAAGAAGGCGTTCGGAGCCGTCGAAGTTTATCGATTCGATGGATCGGAAGACAGCGTCGTGGCAAGGCTTTCGATTGGCGGCGCGGAGTTCTGGATGGGCGACGAGTCGCCCGAGCATCAGAACTTCAGCCCCGAGGCTTTGGGCGGCTCTTCGCTGCGCATCATCTTCACCGTCGCCGACCCCGACGCCGTCTTCAAGGGCGCCATCGCCGCGGGAGCCCGCGAAGTGTACCCCGTGAGCGAAGAGCACGGGTGGCGCGTCGGTCGCGTCGTCGATCCCTACGGTCATCACTGGGAGATCGGCCGGCCTATTGCCGAATCATAAGGAATTCCTGGCCTGCGAGCCGTGTGCCGGGTGCCCCATTTTTCGCGCTTTTTGCGAAAGGGTGGGATACCACAGCCGTCATTCGACCGGCCTTACTTCCAGGCGCCGAGCAGTCGCCGTACCAGCACCAGTTCTCCCAGATGATAGGAGTTGTGATCGGCGGTCAATAGCGCCTCGCGCAGAATGGTCTGCCCGTCGCCATGAGGTATCTTCGCAAACAGGTCGGTCTTTTCGTCTTCGACCAGATCGCACATCGCCTTGAGATCGTGGTGAAACGCGCGCATGCTCTTCTCCCACGCGTCCTTATCAGGCGGAGCGGGGGTCGCAGGCCAATAGCCCTCCGGCCACTTGGGCGACTTATGTCCGGGGTTGCGCGAAAATTCCAGAATGTCGAACTGCGCGATGCGCAGGTGCTCCAGCAGCTCCCACGGAGAGTGTTCCGCGCCCGGCGGCCGCTTGCCGCGCAGCTCCGCCGGCAGGTTTTCAATCGCCGCATCGAAGTTCACGTGAGCGTCTCCGCCCGTGAGCAGCTTCACCACGTGTTCCCGCATTGTTCTCTCGCTCTGCGTCACGCTGATTCTCCTCTCGCACCTTGGTTATTCGATGACAGTGGCGTCCAGCAAGATGCAGTCACCCGCAGGCTTTTAACGCCCTGGCGAACCGGGTGCTATATTTGTGTACCAATTCCACCCTGTCTTGAGCAGAGGACTTGCTTATGGCGACTGCACCGGCTCCTGCCTCGCCCCGTTCCGCGTTCATGCTGGTGATGGCGATTGTGGCTATGATCGCCGTGCCTGCGGCTCTCACGCTGCACACTGTCCGGGTCTCACCTATCGTCGATCCCGCGGCATCGGATCCATCGCCTTACGGATACACATTCAGCCTGCTTCTGTTCATCGTGCCTGCGCTCGTTATCGCCATCTGGTTTGTGCCACGCGAGGGCGTGCAGATCTCCAGAAGATCGTTCGCCGTCACCATCGCTCTCCTGTTTCCTCTCGGCGCGCTGCTCGACTTCCTTTTCGCAGCAAAGTTTTTTCGCTTTCCAAATCCCGGCGCCACCCTGCGCATTCCGGCTCCGGCCCTCGGCGGCAGCGTCCCCATCGAGGAGTACGTGTTCTATTTCACGGGGTTCGTCTTTACATTGCTGCTGTATATCTGGCTCGATGAGTATTGGCTCGCCGCATATGGCGTTCCCTCTACTCACTGGATGCGCACCTCGTTCGGTCGCATTCTCCGCTTTCATCCGGCATCGGTCATCTGGGCCGTGATTTTCATCGCGGCGGCAATCGCTTACAAATGGTACATCGCAAGAGAACCGGGATTCCCGGGCTATTTCACATTTCTGGTCGCCGGCGCACTCCTGCCGTCGGCGGCGCTGTTTCCCTCGGCGCTTCCAGTTGTCAACTGGCGCGCCTTCAGCCTGACTCTTTTCATTGTCCTCCTGATCAGCCTGCTTTGGGAGGCGACGCTGGGCGTTCCTTACGGCTGGTGGGGCTTTCAAGACGCAACGATGACCGGCATTCGCATCACGGCATGGAGCCGCCTGCCCATTGAAGAGGTTTTTGTCTGGATCGCGGTGAGTTATGCCACGGTTATCGTGTATGAGAATGTACGTCGCTGGCAATCGACCGACAAATCGCTGCGCCAGGCGCTGTTGGGATGAGCGGGACCTCGTCGATGGGTTCCAGCTCGGGCTATTGTCTTCAATGAGAGGATTTCTCTATGC
>Ga0335072_10014194_pt1 | contig 11320 bp, 7 predicted proteins | sample Lox_Sample_21_FD_206725 | JGI IMG/M metagenome (GOLD analysis project Ga0335072, IMG submission 206725) | Soil microbial communities from Loxahatchee National Wildlife Refuge, Florida, United States - Lox_Sample_2.1 | ecosystem: Environmental > Terrestrial > Soil > Wetlands | place: USA: Florida...
GGGTGCACGATCATCGTCAAGCCCGCCGAGCAGACGCCGCTGTGCGCGGTGGAGATGTTCCGGATCTTCGATGAGGCCGGGTTCCCGCCCGGCGTCGTCAACCTGCTCACCACCAGCCGGCCGGCCACGGCGGCCGAGCCGCTGCTCGCCTCCCGGACGGTCCGCAAGCTCACGTTCACCGGCTCCACCGAGGTCGGGATGATGCTCGCGGCGCGCGCCGCGGCCACCATGAAGCGCGTCTCGCTCGAGCTCGGCGGGCATGCCCCGTTCATCGTGTTCGAGGACGCCGACATCGCCCGGGCGGCCAAGGGCGCCGCCATGGTGAAGTTCCTCAACACCGGGCAGGCATGCATCTCCCCTAACCGCATCTACGTGCACCAGTCGCGCATCGATGAGTTCCTGGAGGCATTCGTCGCCCGGGTCAGCGCCATGAAGGCCGGAAGCGGCTTCACGGCGGGCGTCAGCATCGGCCCGCTCATCGACGACCAGGCCATGGCCAAGATGGAGCGCCAGGTGGGCGACGCGGCCGGCAAGGGCGCCGCTGTCTTGGCGGGCGGCCGCCGGCTCACCGAGAACGGCTTGGCCCGCGGGCGCTTCTACGCGCCGACCGTCCTCGCCGGCGTCACCCCCGAGATGGACATCTACCACGAGGAGACGTTCGGGCCAGTCGCGCCGGTGATCGCGTTCGACAGTGAGGACTCCGTCGTCGCGGCGGCCAACGCGACGACCTACGGCCTGGCGTCTTACGTCTACACCACCAGCCTCACCCGGGCTACCCGGGTCAGCGAGGCGCTGGAATTCGGCATCGTCGGCGTCAACGACATCAACCCGACGGCGGCCGCCGCGCCGTTCGGCGGCATCAAGTACAGCGGGCTCGGCCGGGAAGGCGGCACGGCGGGCATCGACGAGTATCTCGACACCAAGCTCGTCGGCATCTCCCTGCTCTAAGCGCCCGCCCCGGCACCTTCGCCCGCGAACGTTTGGCTTTTCGGGGGTGATAGCCCCGTAAAAGCCAAACTTTCCATGAGTCAGGCCCGGGCCAGGGGCTAGTCAGCCGGGCAGCTCAACCGTGGCGGTGCCGGGCGCGAGCTTCCGGCCCTCGCCGTCCTCGGTCCAGACCTCGAGGTCGGCCAGGCGCCGGCCGCCGTCCTCGCGAACCGCGGTGACGACGCCGCGAGCGGTCACCGTCATGCCCTTGGTGTTGGCCGCGCGGAACTGGCAGCTCAGGCTGACGATCACGCCATCGTCGCCCAGCCAGTCGCGGACGAGGTTGTGGAGGTAGGCCAGCTGCAGGTTCCCCATGCCGAACGCCGTTGGATAGCCGGCCTCCCGGCCCGCCGCGTCGTCCATGTGGATCGGCACGAACTCATCGTTGACGGCGGCGTAGCGGTTCCAGTTGTCCAGCCCGGTCACTCGCGTGAAAGCCGGCAGCTCATCGCCTGCCCTGATGTCGGCCATGCCTCCCCCTCAGACGTCTTACCAGGTGAGCAGGGCCGCGTCCTCGTCGCCCGCCGTCCGCGCGGCGCCCCGCTTGCGCCGGACGCTCCTGGGCTGGGAGCCGCCGCCCTGGGCGGCCGGCCGCTCGGCCAGGCGCCGGGCCGGCGTCCCGGGGGTGGTGGGCGGCCCGGGGGTGGTGGGCGGGGAAGAAGAGGTGGGCGGGGCGAATCGCCCCAGCTCCTCTAGGGCCTCCCGCAGGACGTCACGGCGCAGCGCGTAGAAGTAGTTGCGTCCCTCTTTGCGCACCGCGAGCAGCCCAGCCTGCTGCAGGATCTTCGCGTGGTAGGAGATCGTCGGCTTGGAGACGGGCAGCGTCTGCTCAAGGTCAGCGCAGGGTAGCTCATCGACGGCGGCGAGCTGCGCGATGATGCTCCACCGGACAGGATCCCCGACCGCGCGGAAGACCTCGATCGACGTGCCCATGATCGATGATTCCATCACCATTCCCTGAGATAGTTTCACAACTACCTAAAGCATAGGCCCATCCTCTCTGTTCCCACTCGCCTGCCGTCGCAACGCGGTGATGGCGCTGGCCGCCCGCGAGCCGCCAGCGCCGTCACCGGCCGTGCCGTGTCCTCAGCTCACCTTCGTCGCGCCATCGATCTTCGCGGAAGCGCGGCGCACGGTAACCGGCTCGGCGAGCCGCTGCTCGTCGACGACCTTCTGCATCGCGGCGATCGTCTCCGCCAGCCCGGGGCCGACCCGCGATCCCGGCGTGAACGTGGCCGGCAGGTGCTTCATCCCCTGGATGACGCCGATCGTGTCGTAGTGCACCGCGCCCGCCGGGTCGCAGGCGAAGTCCGGCATCCGGTCCAGGACCGCGGTCAGCATCCGCTTGAACACCATGCGGGCCATGTTCGACCCGATGCACCGGTGAATGCCCAGGCCGAAGCTGGAGTGCCGGTTTCCCTGGCGACCCAGGTCGAGCACGTTCGGGTCAGGGAAGACGGAGGGGTCGCGGTTGGCCATCGCCCAGCTCAGCCACAGCCGCTCGCCCTCCTTGAACTCCTGGCCGGCGATCACGCAATCCTGGGAGATCGTCCGCCCGTCACCCGGGGCGGGCGTGTAGAAGCGCAGGAACTCCTCAGTCGCCGAGTCCAGTAGCGTGTCCCGCCCGGCGCTGAGCCGCTCGCGCTCGGCGGGGTTCTCCGACAGCCACTCCAGGGCATGCGCGGTCAGCGCGGTGGTCGTGTCGAAGCCGCCGCCGATGAGCAGCGACAGCACGCCGAGCAGTTCCATGTCGTCCGGCTGGTAGCCGTCGATGGTCGCGTTGACGAGCGCGTCGATCAGGCCGGGCCGGGGCGCGGCCTTGATCGCCTGCAGCTCGGTGTACAGCGCGGTTCCCATCCCGATGGCCAGCTCGATCACGCGCGGCCAGTCCGGTGAGCCGGGCGGGGTGTACACCGAGGCGTGCGCGGGCTCGACGTAGGTCTCGTAGGTGTCCAGCGGGATGCCGAGCATGCCCAGGGTCAAGACGGCCGGGACGATGTTGGCCAGGTCGTCAACGAAGTCGATGGAGCCCGTCTCGATCTTCTCGTTCAGGCAGGCGCGGGTCAGCTCGTCGGCGACCGGGATCCAGCGCTGCACGGCGGCGGGCGACAGGTACGGGTTGAGCGCCTGCCGGTAGTGCCGCTGGGCGGGCGGGTCCATCTCGAGGAACCCGCCCTGGTGCCGGTTCTCCCGTGGCGGCGGCGGGATGGTGATGCCCGGGTACCCGCGCCGCTCACCGTGGACGTCGTTGTCGTTGGACAGGAACTCCGCCGACCTGGCCAGCTCGAAGACCTCGTGGTGGCCGGCGGCGACCCAGTGCCCGTCGTAGGTGTCCGTCCACGCGATCGGGCACCGGCCCTGCATCTCGGTGGTGATCGACTCGAACTGGTGCCGGTACTCGGGCGTGTGCCGGTCGAAGTGATAGGCGTTCTTCTTGCGGTCGGCGTCGTCGCTCACTGTCAGCTCACTTGTGCCAGTCGTACCACTTGAGGTAGCCACCAGCGTCGACCCGCATCTGCATGCCAGTGACGTACCGGGCCTCGTCGGAGGCCAGGAACAGCACCATGTTGCTGATGTCGATCGGCTCGATCCACGGGATGGGGAAGCCCTGCTGGACGTAGAACGCCGGGGTGGCGTCCTCCTTGGTGGGGTTCTCCAGGTCCGGGCGGAACGACTGGTACATCGGCGGGGACTGGAGCATGTCGGTGTTGCAGTTGGTCGGGTGCACCGCGTTGGCCCGGATGAACCGCGGCGTCAGGTTGCGGGCCAGCTCATGAATGAACTCCGACAGCGCGCGCTTGGCGTACATGTAAGCGGTGCCGCCGGGGTCGGTGCCGAGCTGCATCTGCGGCAGGGCGTTCATGTACGCGGCGGTCGAGCCGGTCGCGATGATCGACGACCCGTCGGGCAGGAACGGCAGCGCCGCGTGGATCGCGTTGATGGTCCCCAGCAGGATCGTGTCGACGGAGTCGGTCCAGGCCTGCATCGGCGGGTTGCCCTTCATGGCGGCGATCCCGGCCTGGGCCACCACCACGTCCACCTTGCCCAGCTCGGAGATGCCCCGGGTGAGCACGTCGGTGAGCGCGCCGCGGTCGCGGACGTCGGCCTCGGCGGCGACAACCCGGCGGTCGAGCTTCTCGATCGCGGCGGCGGTCTCCTTCAGGTCATCCGACGTGGCCATCGGGTAGTTCACGGTCTCGAAGTCGCGGCAGATGTCAACCGCGATGATGTCCGCGCCCTCCTCGGCAAGCCGGATGGCGTGGCTGCGGCCCTGGCCGCGCGCGGCCCCCGTGACGAAGGCGACTTTGCCCTGAACGCGTCCCATACGGTTCCCTCCGGTGGAATGCCGGCTCACCCGGGCACACCGCCGGGCCGGCCAGAAAGTACGCACTTATACAGGTAAAGGCTGCCATCCGGGGATGCGCCGGTCAATAGGACTCTCCGATTATGAGAATGTCCTTACCGGCCAACAAGCTGGGCACCTGCGGTGCGTAGCCCGCCGAGCGCGACCTCGACGAGGGCGTCGGTCATGCGGGCCGCCGGCCCGGAGACCGACACCGCCATGGGCACCGTGCCGCCAATCCCCACGGCGACGCAGCGGACCCCGGCCTCCATCTCGCCCTCGTCGAGCGCGTACCCGCGCGCCCGGATCAGGTCGAGCTCGGCGTGCAGCGCGGCGGGATCGGTGATCGTGGCCGGGGTGTGCGCGACCAGGTCGGCGGCGGCGATGAGCTGGCTGGCCCGCTCGGGCGGCAAAACGGCGAGCAGTGCCTTGCCCACGCCGGTGCAGTGCAACTCCACCCGGTTGCCCACCTCGGTGAAGATGCGCATCGCGTGCCCGCCCTGGGCCTGGGACACGTATTCGGCGCGGCCCTGGGTCAGCACCGCGAGATTGGCCGACTCCCCCGTCAGCCCGGCCAGCACGCGCAGCACGGGCATGGCCCGCTCGCCAAGCAGTGCGTGCGCGTCGGCGCCGAGCGGGACCAGCCGGGAGCCGAGACAGTAACGGCGGTCCGGTAGCCGCCGCAGGTAGCCGCGGCCGGCCAGCGTGCTGGCCAGCCGGTGCACGGTCGGCAGCGGAAGGCCGCACGCGGTCGCGACGTCGCTGAGGCTGGCCGTCCCGCCCGCCGCGGCCAGCGCCTCGAGCACGTCAAGCGCGCGGTGCAGCGACTGCACGCCACCGGGTGCCTCGGTCATGGTGTCCCCTCGCGGCTTGACGTGGGTTGCTGGCCAGAGTTATCGTCCAAGTCAGTATTTCACCATACGAGTTAGTAATTCCACAATACGAAATTTTCGGCAGGCGGGCACCTGGCGGCGCTCGCGACCGACGCAAGGAGGCTCCCGTGACTGACCGGACCCTGGCCGGAGGCCTGCAGGTCGCCACCGGCCTGCACGCGTTCCTGGCCGAGGAGGCGCTGCCGGCGGCCGGCATCGACCCGGCGGGCTTCTGGGACGGCGTGGCCGCGATCATCGAGGACCTCACGCCGGTGAACCGGGCGCTGCTGGCCCGGCGAGATGAGCTGCAGGCCGCGATCGACGACTGGCACCGTGCCCGGGCCGGCCAGCCGCTGGACATCGCCGAGTACCGGGCGTTCCTGACCGGGATCGGCTACCTGGCCGACGATCCCGGCCCGTTCCAGGTCGCCACCGTGAACGTCGACCCGGAGATCTCCGCGCTAGCCGGGCCGCAGCTGGTGGTCCCGGTGAGCAACGCGCGGTTCGCGATCAACGCGGCCAACGCGCGCTGGGGGTCTCTGTATGACGCGCTCTACGGGACTGACGCCATCGCCGAGGACTTCGGGGCTACCCGCCGCGGGAGCTATAACCCGGTCCGCGGCCAGCGGGTAATCGACACGGTGCGCGACTTCCTCGATGAGGTCGCGCCGCTCACCGGGGCCTCGCACCGCGACGTCAGCGCCTATGTGGTCAGCGGCGCGGACCTCGTCGCCGAGACGACGGCGGGCACCGCCACGCTCGCGGACCCCGCGGCCTTCGCCGGCTACGCCGGCTACCCCGGCGCCCCGTCTGGCGTCCTGCTCCGCCATCACGGCCTGCACCTGGAGATACTGATCGACCGGGCGGGCTCGATCGGCTCCGGCGACCCGGCCGGCGTTCAGGACGTGCTGGTCGAGTCCGCGCTCACCACGATCATCGACTTCGAGGACTCGGTGGCGGCGGTCGACGCCGACGACAAGGTCGCCGCCTACCGGAACTGGCTGGGCCTGTCCACCGGCGAGCTCACCGCGCCGGTGGACAAGGGCGGCACGTCCTTCACCCGCCGCCTGGCCCGCGACCGCGCGTACACCGGCGCGGACGGCAGCGCGCTCACCCTGCCCGGCCGGTCCCTGCTGCTGGTGCGCAACGTTGGCCACCTGATGACGACCGACGCCATCCTCGACGCCGACGGCGCCGAGGTCTTCGAGGGCATCCTGGACGCCATCGTCACGACGGTCGCCGCGCTGCCCGGGCTGGCCGCCGGCTTGCCCAACAGCCGCACGGGCTCGGTCTACATCGTCAAGCCCAAGCAGCACGGGCCGGCCGAGGTGGCGTTCACCGTGGAGCTGTTCAGCCGGGTGGAGGAGCTGCTCGGGCTCGCCCCGAACACGATCAAGCTCGGCCTGATGGACGAGGAGCGGCGCACGTCACTGAACCTGGCCGCCTGCATCAGCGCGGCGAAGGACCGCATCGTCTTCATCAACACCGGCTTCCTGGACCGCTCGGGCGACGAGATCCACACCTCCATGGAGGCAGGCCCGCTGGTCCGCAAGGCCGCCATGAAGACGCAGCGCTGGATTCTCGCCTATGAGGACGCCAATGTCGACACGGGCCTGGCCCATGGCCTGGCCGGGCGGGCCCAGATCGGCAAGGGCATGTGGACGATGCCCGACTTGATGGCCGACATGCTGGCCCAGAAGATCGCCCACCCGCTGGCCGGCGCGTCCACGGCCTGGGTCCCGTCCCCGACGGCGGCGACTCTGCACGCCCTGCACTACCACCGGGTGGACGTTCCTGCCCGGCAGCGGGAGCTGGCCACCCGGGCGCCCGCGCCCCTGGAGGACATGCTCCGCATCCCGCTCGGCGACCCTGGCGACTGGAGCCCCGAGGACCGGCAGGCCGAGGTGGACAACAACGCACAGTCGATCCTGGGCTACGTCGTCCGCTGGATCGACCAGGGCATCGGCTGCTCCAAGGTCCCCGACATCAACGACGTCGCCCTCATGGAGGACCGGGCAACCCTGCGCATCTCCAGCCAGCTGCTGGCCAACTGGCTCCGGCATGCCGTCATCGACCGGGACCAGGTGCTCGAGGCCTTGCGGCGGCAGGCGATCGTGGTCGATAAGCAGAACGAAGGGGATCCCGCTTACCAGCCCATGGCCCCGGACTACGACGCGAGCATCGCCTTCGCGGCGGCCCGCGACCTCATCTTCGAGGGCACGGCCCAGCCCAGCGGCTATACCGAGCCCATCTTGCACCGTCGCCGCCGGGCGGCTAAGGCGCAATCCCGCTGACCTTATTCGTCACATGGATACCTTTAGCCACTCTGGAACCTGGATGCACTGGGGTAACGGGCTGAACGGGCCCGCCCGGCCCGGCAGGCGCAGGCCAGTACTGCGCATGAGGCGCGTGCGCCCCATGTTTCGAAGACTTTTCTGGTCATGAAGACTTTTACACGTCCCAGTGTGTAAAAGTCTTCAGGATAATGTCGCTACCAGGACAGGCCTGGTCTTCAGGTAGTGCCTGCGGCATGCGCCCACGGCTGGCGCAGGGTCCAAAGTGCCACCCGGAACACGCGCCGGGAGGGCCGATGGCCGGGGCGGGCCGCCCCGGCCAGCCGAAACGCGAGATGCCCGCAAGGTACCAGGGACTGGTGGAGTCATCGCGCCTGCTGTGACACGGGAGATAAGTGCCATTGGGCTAAGGCGGCGAAAGCACGCTGACGACCAGCGATTCCCCCGAGCTCTCACGTTACTCAACTGTGCCGTCTCACCGCTTACCGGATATCTTGCACGGATACTCGACGAAGCGTATACATATAAGCACAAGGACGACATAGCAAGCTTCCGGGCGGGGGAAGATAGTGCTCCTTATGGTCGGGTTTGTTTAGGATGCCTTCGGAACTGTCCGAACGCATCACGCGACTCTTGCACGCTCGTCACGAGCAGGTTCTCCCTGTTAAGCAGGAGATTGCCCGCTGGCGTGACATTGACGGCAATCTGGCTGAGCTATCGGCCGCCCTCGGGGACCTTCGCCGGCATCCCTCCGTGTCACCAGAGGATGCCCCGGAACTCACAATTCCGCACCTAGAAGGAATCCACGCGGGTATTGCCGAGGCCATCGAGGCTTACAGCGCGGTTGAGGCCAGGTTCTCTCGCGATACCGTGAACATCGGGGTCAGCGGCAGTGCCCGCGTCGGGAAGAGCACGCTTCTCCAGTCGATATCCGGCCTGAACGATGAGCAGATCCCGACCGGCAGGGATATCCCGGTCACCGCTGTCCGCAGCCGTATCTACCATTCGACGCGCCCGCCGGTCGCCCTGCTGCGGCTGCACTCCCCCGAGACCTTCCTCGATGAGGTCATCAGCCCCTACCACAAGGAGCTGCAGATGACCCGGGTACCCGGCACCCTGGCCGAGTTCCGGACCTGGACCTACCCGGACTCGCCAGAGGGACCTGGCGCCCGGGCCGGGGATGTCGCGCTGCTCGTCCGGCTACGCGAGATGCAGCAGGCCCTGTGGTCGTACGAGGGGGACCTGACCGGCGGCGACAAGAGCGTGCCGCTAGAAGAGCTGCGCCCGTACGTCGCCTATCCGACGAGCGCCGAACGTGCCTCCGCCACCCGGCTCGAGCACCGCTACCTGGCGGTCAGGGACGTGCGGATTGACTGCCGGTTCCCCGAGACCGACGTGGACCAGCTCGGCATCGTTGACCTGCCGGGACTCGGTGAGGTCGCCGCCGACGCCGAGAAGCACCACGTCACCGGCCTGCGGCACGATGTCGACGTCGTGCTGCTGGTCAAGCGGGCGGCCGAGGGGATGGCGTACTGGTCCACGGCCGACGCGCAGGCCATCAACCTGCTCGACGACGCGCGCGGCTCGATCCGTGACCGGGGCGACTTCGTCTACATCGTGGTCAACGCCCGCCCCGGCGACACGGCGCTGGCCGACGCGCTCCGCGCCGACATCGTCCGGCAGGTCAACGACGGGCAGGAGAACCGGTACTTCACGATCTTGAGCACGGACGTGGCCAACCCCGCCCAGGTTCGGGCCGACGTGCTCTCCCCGCTGCTGAACGCGCTGGCCAACCGGCTGCCGGTCATGGACGCCGAGTTCCTCGCGGGCGCCCGGGACCAGGCGCAGGCCGTCCGCGCGCGAATCAAGACCGCGCTCGGTGAGCTGGCCACCGTGCTCTCCGGCCTCAAGTCGATGTCCGGTGACATGCGCGAGGACCTGGAGGGCAGGGCCAAGGAGCTGCGCAACGACCTGATGGACGCGCTGAACGTACTGGTGCAGGACCTGGAGAAACAGGCCACCTCGGACGACGACGACCCTGAGTACGTCGCCGCGGTCGAGGCCGCCTACGGGGCCGCCCGCGACTGGATAGCGAGCGGGTTCGGCGTCGGCGAGCAAGCCTGGTGCCGGGAGGCGGTGAAGTCCTTCGGCCGGGAGAGGGGATCGGCGAAGTACGCCAGCGATCAGCTCAACCTGGTCCGGGTGCGGGTCAGCGGGTTCTACGCCCGGCTCAACGACTACTTCGCGGCCCGGGTGGAGGAGGCCAGGCGCCAGGTCGGCGTGATCCTGCAGGCCCACCTGGGCACGCTCCTGGCCGACATTGACCCGGCGGGCGACAAGGCGGGGACCGAACTGCTGAAGCGCTCGGTCACGGTACTCACCGAGGCCTCCCCGCCATGCGCAGAGCTCGCCGCCGCGATCCAGGTCCTCGTTGAGCTGAACCTGGAATACCGGACGCAGTTCCATCCCCGGGTACGGGAGCAGCTCCAGGGCCTGCGCGCGCAGCTCAAGGACGCGAAGGGACGGCCGTACACCGCGATCACCGTCGAGCTCGACGAAGCGGGCGCGCGACAGCTCTACTCCTACTGTCACGACCGGGCGAGGCAGGCGGCGCACGCCACGCGGAACGCGCTGCTCGCCGAGAAGATCACCCCGCTGCTGGTGATCTTCGCGGCGGTGGAGCAGTTCGAGGACGCGCTGATCCGGTCCGGTACCTCCGAGCGCGACTTCGAGCGGCTCGCCTTCTCCTACCGTGAGGAACTCTGGCCGGGGGTGTTCGCGGGAGTCGCCGAGGGGCACGCGCGGCATGCCAAGGTGACACGGCTGATGAAGACCATAAACGAGAAACTGGCCTGAGCGGAGATCACGGCATGGCCCAGAACACGGAGGCGACCTTCAAGATCGGGCTGCTCGGCCCGTCCAGGGTGGGCAAGACCTCGCTGGTCACCGCGCTGCTAGCGGAATCGTCGCACTTGCTGGCGGGCAGCGGCGTGGCGATGCACACGGTCGGTCGCGAGACCGAGGACAAGCTGATCCGGAACCGGTCAGAACTGGAGGGCGACATCCTGGCCGGCGAGTTCTCCCCCGGGAGCCTGCGCGGCACGGTGGAGCCGTTCACCTTCCGGCTCAAGCTCGACCCGGGAGTCCCGGAAGCGGAGATCAACATTGAGCTCCTTGACTTCCCCGGTGGCTGGCTGGAGGTGAGCAGCAGGCCCAACCAGTACGGCACCGACTGGGAGGCCTGCCGCAAGTTCATCAACGAGGCCACCATCTTGCTGATCCCGGTGGATGCCGCCCTGCTGATGGAGGCCTCCCAGGCGCCGCACCGGCGGGCCTGGGCCAGGCTGCTGACCACGGCCGCGGTCGAGCAGGTGGCCCGGGACTGGGCCATCGAGCGTAACCGCCGCCGCGCCGAGCCCGCGCTCGTCGCGTTCTGCCCGGTCAAGTGCGAGTCCTACTTCAACGACAACGGCGGCCTGGTGAGTAAGTCCGCGGAGTTGTCCAGCCGGTTCCACACCGTCTACAGCGGCGTGATCAAGGCCGTCCGCGACGAGGCCCCGCTGGCCACGATGCTCTACGCGCCGGTCGACACGATCGGCTGCGTCGAGCTGATCGACGCCGAGTGGCCCATCGACCCCGGCACCAAGGAGGCATCGTTCTCGGCCTCCTATCGCATCCGCGAGCCGCGCAAGATCTCCCGGGTCGGCGTTGACGACCTGATGAGGGCGATCTGCAAGCAGCTCGTCGACGGCCGCCGGGTGCTCGACAGCCGGGAGGGCGAGGTCCTGGCCAAGCACGCCCAGCAGGACCAGGAGTACGCCAGC
>Ga0335072_10014195_pt1 | contig 11320 bp, 9 predicted proteins | sample Lox_Sample_21_FD_206725 | JGI IMG/M metagenome (GOLD analysis project Ga0335072, IMG submission 206725) | Soil microbial communities from Loxahatchee National Wildlife Refuge, Florida, United States - Lox_Sample_2.1 | ecosystem: Environmental > Terrestrial > Soil > Wetlands | place: USA: Florida...
CGAGGAGCTCCCCAATTTGCTCCAACGTTTCTTTACGGTCAAATAGCCCAAAACGGCGGGCGATAATTTCCCGTTCACGCTCCCGCTCTATGCTAGCCAGGATATCCTGGACGATTGTTTCGGTGTCCAATACAGACGCAACTGCGTTCATAATACCCTTTACTATAAAACTATTATTTGCAAAAGTCAACACCCACGTCTATGAAAACTTTAGAATATATTAGCATAAAATATGCGCTTATGCCTACTTCCTGTTGTAAAAAGTTGCTATACAACAACTTGTCCACAGGCAAAAAGGTGCAAAAAGTAACCCAACTTCCTCAACTACCCATCTATTTATTGATGGTGCGTCGACGAAAGCCTCTCTTGGACTTCTCGGGCGCGGCGGCAAGCAACTCAAGGGCTTTCTCGCGTGTAATACTCTTTGGGTCCGTTTCTTTGGAGATTTTAGCATTTTTCTTGCCATCAGTTACGTATGGCCCAAACCGACCATTCAATACCTTGATACCGTCACCGAAGTCGGCAATATTCTTTTCAGCCTCAGCTTTCAGTTTGGCTGTGTACAGTTCCCGTGCTTTCTCAAGTGTAATGCTACGTGGATCTTCAGGTTTGATACTAACGAATAGTTTACCTACCTGGATGTAGGGGCCAAATCGGCCAATATTTGCCTTGATATCTTGGCCATCTTCGGTTTTGCCAATGAGGCGTGGAAGCTGAAACATTTCAAGTGCTTGTTCCAGAGTAACGGTTTCGATTTTAGCTCCAGTTGGCATGGCTGCAAAGTCTGGCTTTTTGCTATCGTCGTCACTTGTATCTCCACGTTGGAGCATAGGGCCAAATCGGCCAAATCGAGCATAAATTGGCTCCTTCGTCTCAGGGTCGTTACCGACTAAACGAGTTTGCGTCGCCTCGGCTCGTGAGACATCAGCACTCTTCTCAACTAGCTTATGAAACGGATCATAGAATTCGTGCAGCACAGCTACTCGATTCTTTTTGGCAAGAGCGACTTGGTCTAGCTCTTCTTCGATGTCTTTCGTAAAGTCGTAGTCCATAACTTCACCAAAGTGTTTAACTAGGAAATCTGTGACTACCTTGCCCGTATCGGTCGGAAACAGTTTGTTGCTGTCGCGACCGTACATTAGTTTCTCTGTGCCCTCGCTGATTTGTCCTTTTTCAAGTGTGAGCTTCTGTATGGCCTTTTCGATCCCCTCTAAATCGCCACGTTCCACGTACCCGCGTGTCTGAATAGTGTTGATAGTACTCGCGTACGTGCTTGGGCGACCGATGCCCATTTCCTCAAGCTTCTTAACTAACGTAGCTTCAGTGTAGCGAGCTGGCCCACGACTTAGGCTCTCTAGTGCCTCAGCTCGTTCAAGATTTAACCTGTCACCGGCTGCTAGCTCCGGTAGCAAGGTGTCGTCACTACCGCGGCCGTAGACCTTAAGGAAGCCATCGAACAACACAACCTGGCCCTTGGCTTCCAGGCCTTCCGAACTCTGGCTGGCCGAGATGCTGATTGTAGTGTTTTCGAGCTGAGCGAGTGCCATCTGACTGGCCAGCGTGCGTCGCCAGATGAGGTTGTACAGTTTAACCTGTTGGTCATCATCACCCACGAATTCTTTGGTGACATTAGTGGGGCGGATGGCTTCATGTGCTTCCTGTGCATTGGCACTCTTGCTCTTGAATGTGCGATAGTGATGATACTGCTCACCGTATTTTTCTTTGATAAAGCCAGTCATAGCTCCTAAGGCTTGGGCACTGAGGTTAACGGAATCGGTTCGCATATACGTAATGTGTCCAGCTTCATATAGACGTTGTGCAAGACGCATGGTCGTACGGGGGCTGTAACCAAGCTTTGACGATGCCTCTTGTTGTAGTGTACTTGTAGTAAATGGCGCCCCAGGACTACGCGTGCCGGGTTTTTTGGCAACATTAGCAACTGTAAAATCGCTTTTAGCAAAAGCCTCGAGTATAACGCGAACATCCTCGACGGTTTTGAATTTAGTCTCAGATATTGCGGGTAGTAACGTACCATCGTTCAGAATGAATTCAGCAGTGAGTTTAAAAGTACTCTCAGCCACGTGTGTGTCAATTTCAGCCTCACGTTCGACTATGAGGCGTACAGCGACGCTCTGCACTCGTCCTGCAGAGAGCCCTGCACGAACCTTGCGCCACAGCACTGGACTGAGTTCGAATCCGACTAAATAATCCAATGATTGTCTAGCTTGCTGCGCTTCCACGAGATTCATGTCGATGGTGCGTGGGTTTTTAACAGCCTCGTCCAGCGCCCCTTGGGTAATCTCGTGGAATACGATACGCTTGGTGGTCTTTGGATCCAGCTTAAGCACTTCGGCAACATGCCAAGCTATGGCTTCACCCTCGCGGTCCTCGTCGCTTGCAAGCCAGACTGTCGCGTCCTTTGCAGCGGATTTTAGTTCAGCGATAACCTTCTTCTTTTCGGGATCGACCTCAAATTTTGGCGCAAAATCGCGGGCAACATCAACAGAGCCGTTTTTGCTTGGCAGGCCTCTAATGTGGCCTATGGAGCTTTTAACGGTGTAATCTTTACCTAAATATTTTTCGATCGTCTTGGCTTTCGCGGGCGATTCTACAATTACCAGATTTTTTGCCATAAGTTTGTTTACGTAGTATACCGCATTTGGCGGACACGGATGTCAAGCATAGCGCAAAACAGTATACAAACGCAAGTCTGGGATAAATCTGGGGAAAATCGTAGTAAGTATCACGAAGATACACTAACCTTAATTACATGCTGACAGAGCAGCGAAATTACACCCAACTGGCTGTCGCAAGAGCCTGCTCCTCGGTTCGTTAAAAGTAGTTTTTGCCTATCTTATAACCCACCCAAACACCAAAGAGACCACCGACTGCCGTTAACAGTATTGCCCAACCACCAAAGCCGTTGCCGTGACTCATGACTGTGCCGAGCCAACCACCTAAGCTACTGAAAATGAGCACACCGATTGAAATCATTAGCTTCATATCTCGAGTGTAGCATACGCGACTATAGACTCCGAATGACTAGCCCCCCTCGTAGCCGTTAAACAGTAGCCAAGGTGGCCTGACGAAAGTCAGTGCAGTCTGATACACTGCAAACCATGATATTCCTGCTCACTGGAGAGCCGTTCGCAGGTAAAAGTACTGTGGCGCGGAAATTCGTTGAGCGTTTTACCGGAACGTGCCAGTGGGTTGTCGCCGATGAAGTTACTGACGCCGACGGTGAACGTGTTGGTTACGAGGCGGTCGATTCTACAGGCCGGCATCACCTCTTGGCCCACCAAGCCGCTATTAAGTCCAATACGGTTATTGGTAGTCGCCGTTACTATGTTGACCCCAGTGCTATAGATCAAATGTACACTAAACCGTTACAAGCGGCACTACATTACCCTCCCGAGTGTCTGGTCATCGATGAGATTGGTAATATGCAGCGTCTATCACCGAATTTTACCAAGGCTATTGATGCAACTTTCGAGCATAACGTGCCCATGCTTGCCACCATTAGAACACGTGATGAATGGACGGCTGGGTATATCTACCATCCAAACGCATATCCGCTTAGCGTAACGCCTGCTACGCGTGATCAGCTTCCCGATGTGTTGCTGCACGTGTTTACCGCCTTACCATTATGCAATGCCCTACCACCTGCTCAAGTAAGGGTGGTGCACGCCTTGAGCCATAAGTACTGTGAGGGGGGACATCTTATGCAGCTTGATAAGCTTTTTGGCAAGGCTCTGCGGTACGTTATCGATGAACGTGTTAGCGAGGTTGGACAGGGTGTGTTCTCAGTCATAGGGGACCATGATAATCACACGGTCTCGATCCAGCCTACACCGCACTGTGATTGTCCACTATTTACTGGCAGGGGCAAATATAACGGACGACCAGGTGACTGTTCTCACCTTATGGCTACGTGGCTTTTCAAGAGGTGTCTGTAGAGCTTATGGTTATTATCGATTAGTTTTTACTTTTAGGCGAATACATGAAAAGGTATTGACATAAAGACACGTTTTTGATAAAATGCCAATCTGTAAGCAACTTACGTAGCTGCTTACGTACCTTATATCCCCCATTCTAACATTTGTTAGATTGTTTTAGAGTCAGTCAAAGTTGTTACCCTCCACTTTTTCTCTTACTGGACCTAACGGTCCGGGGCTCTAAGACAAACTAACCCCTTTAACTAGAAGCGGCGACAGGTTTACCTGGCCAATGCTCCCGGTTTTTAGCGAGCCTAAATGGTTTCGATACCTATCTCGGTAGGTATCGAAGACACACATCATACGTTTATATAGATGCTGATGTTTCGCTTCCGTGGTGGGTTGAAGGGTGGAGGCGACTCCGGTCGCTGGGAGGAGATGACTTCGGTCATCTCCTGAAATGAGCCTGCAGCGGTGCCCACCCCCTCTGTAGGCTCTTTTTAGTTGATTTCTAACAATTTTTAATACGAATGTTGATTCTTAATAATCAGATTTTGTTTGAACGGCCTGAGTGTGAAGCCCTCGACATTAGTTGTTCGAGGCCGTTGCGGGCAGTGCGGTATGATACTGGCGACGAGCGTTGTTGGCGCGTACTAAAGTTATTGGTTCGAGACGAAGTGGCGTTATTGGGGGCTGGGCAATCTGACTTGCTATCAGAAGCTGAAGTTGGACACGAAAATGACGCTGCGCAGCTAGAGGAACGGCTCGAGACTGTTTCTACAATAGCGGCCCAGATCCTAATGTACGAGATAGAAAGCGGTCTGTACGGCGACGATCCAGGATACCCTAGTACCTCATAGGAAGCTGCGAGTTTCGGGTATAAATGGTGCACCAAACGCATACTCGCTCAGGATGGCGGCAACCTCGCGTTGTAGTGCCGGCAATTTACTCTGTTCGTTAGCGCTAAAATCTTGCAGTACGAAATCAGCTGCGTCGATCTGCTCCGGCTTTTTAGGCCCGATACCGACGCGCATGCGGGCGTACTCCTCGCCTATATATTGGCTGACGCTCTTTATCCCATTGTTACCTGCGGAGCTACCGCCGCTACGCAACCGGATCTGGCCGAAGGTTACATCTAGTTCGTCGTGTACGACTACTGTCTGCGCATTATTTAACTTGTAAAAATGCTGGACGGCCTGCACCGCCTCCCCGCTGAGATTCATAAACGTTTGTGGCTTACATAAAATGACACGAGTGTCTCCGAGGGTCTGACTAGTGATTTCGCTTTTCAGTTCCTTTTTAAGATGCCAAGATCCAAAGTCGTTTTTTTGCGCGAAATGATCCAAACACATAAAGCCTACGTTGTGTCGTGTATCTTGATACTCCTCACCAGGGTTCCCTAAGCCCACGATGAGCAGCGACTTATTCATACCAAACGTTACGGTATATGCCAAAGGCTTATCGACTTGCGGCCGTTTCTGAAAAAGTGCCACGCGTTACATTCCCTCCTCTACCTGCTTCGTTGCTTCTTGGCTATGATAGCACGCTGTGTGTCGCTTCGGTCGGCTTTAGTAGGGCTTACACCATGTTTGTGTGTAACGTGTTTTTCGATAAACCAGATTTCGAGCGACGTGCCTTCGAAACCGAATTGTTCACGTAGCTCGTGCTCCAAAAAGCGTCGGTAACTCCAATGGATGAATTTAGTATGGCTACCAAAGATCTTAAAGGCTGGGGTTGTATTATCTTCCTCTTGTACCATGTAGTTAAGCTTGGGCACGCGGTTTTTTAGCCCAGCTGGTGGGTGTTTTGCTATGACTCGGCCTAGCCAGTCGTTAAGCGTGCGAGTACTGACGCGCGTTTTGCGGATCTCGCTAATGTGCGCTACCAAGTCGAAGATTTTGGTAACGTTCTGGCCAGTGATAGCACTTGTAAAGATGAGTGGTGCCCATGGGACGAAATCAAACGCAGTAGCAATCTGAGGCGCTAATGCGTCGCGTGTAAAAGCATCCTTACCTTCCACACTGTCCCATTTGCTTACGACTAGTACAAGTCCTTTACCCGCCTCTTTAACTAGACCAGCAATCTTCTGATCGAGTCCGGTTGCTAGTTCGTTGACGTCGATGAGGAGCAGGCAGACATCGGCTTGTTCGATAGCGCTTAAGGTACGCACTACACTGAAGTGCTCAATCCCCTGCCCGATCTTGCCGGCACGCCGAATGCCCGCAGTGTCCATCAGCTCAATCTCCTGGCTGCTATAGCGGACCGATGCGCGATTAATATCACGAGTCGTGCCTGCCCTATCAGCCACAATGGCCTGTTGTTTCTTGGCGAGTGCGTTGAATAGTGCGCTCTTGCCTACGTTTGGCCGACCTAGGAGGGCGATGTGTATACGCGCCGGGTTATCTGGTAAAGTCGTGTTCGGTATTTGTTCGATAAGCGTGTCAAGAAGTTCCGAAATACCACGGTGCTGAGTACTTGAAGTATGGATGATAGGTTTGATGCCGAGACGCTCAAACTTACCTAGGTCATGATCTTTAGCCTTATCGACTTTGTTAATTACCAAAAACGCTGGCTTGCGACTTTTGAGGGCTAGTGTAGCGACGCGGCGGTCTTCCTCTGTTATAGGTACGTCTGCTTCTACTACGACCCAAATCACATCAGCACTGTTAGCTGCCTGAGCTATCTGTTCCTGGATCGTAAACTCAAAGTCGTCGACTGCATCCTTCATGCCGGCGGTATCGACAAGCCAGAAGTCTTGGCCGCGCCAGCTGGCTTTTGCAGTAATGCTATCACGCGTTGTACCGGCCTCACGTGCGACGATGGCCTCACGGCGTTCTAAGATGACGTTGAATAAGCTAGATTTGCCTACATTGGCTCGTCCAACTATTGCAACGATCGGTAATTTCTTACTCATTTACATATAGTATAACAGAGGTGGGCACTCTTGACAATCTGGGATAGAATTGTTAAATTCACCTAACTTGAGACACTAAAAGACTACCAAGGCGATTACCGGCCACTAATGGCTTGTGTGGTGATCTGACTCTTGTGTAATAAGCCCTTCTCGTTCCTCTTCGTCGAGACGTTTACGGCCCTCTTCGAAAAGGTCAGGTGGGTTATCTCCTGTGGTCTTGTGTGTGGCTAGTGCTTGATCGCCGCTCATTTTGGCGCGTTCGTTATCGGACATCCACCAGTTTAAGCGTGCGGCGGTCTGAGTGCTGTCTTCACGCGGAAATATTGGCAGGGTTGGATCGATATAGTCCGTCGCTTGCTGGGCCTTGTGGGTTGAGTGCGTGGCGCCTGTGTGGGCGGGCGGTGCTATATAGGGGTTGTCAACAACTTGGTGAGCTCGTTGTCGTTTTCTTCGAACGAAGAGGAATACTACGATAGCGATCAGGAGTATAGCTGAGACTATAGCTGCGGCCAAGGCACCTGTACTTTTATGGCTAGGTTGGCTATTCGACGCTGCACTGGTCGCCTGATTACTGGTGGGGTTGTTTGATGTGTTGGAGTTATCAGACGCGCCCGAGTTATCAATGGTGCCTGAGCTGTCAGTGCTAGAGTTCCCTGAAATGTTAATGTTGCTGGAGCCGTTCGAGGTATCAAGGGTGTCGGTATTGGCACCAGAATTAAAACTACCAGATACGTTACCAGCCGGGCCCCCACTTGGACTACTAGGACTACTACCACTAGTCCCTGAACTGCCACCCGACGAGCCACCTCCACTGGTGCCTCCGCCACTACTACCACCGCTTGGCGGCGGCGGAGGCGAAGGTTGAGACGGGGGCGGATTTGGTGCTGATGGTGGGGTATTGTTGACGGCTATTGTTTCACTCGTCGTCGTAGAGCCACCGAGCGCGCCGTTTGCTGTGGCAGTAATATTGTATGACCCGTTACTAAGTTGCTCAGTATTCCATGATGCTGAGCAACTAGTGGTATTGTTACAGACTTTGAGCGTCGCACGGCCGCCGCTCAGCCGAATGCTGGCAATCGAGTCGCCGCTGATGCTCGCAGTTGCTGTCACCGTTACGGTGCCTTGTAAGGTTGCACCGTTACTCGGAGTGGTTATCTTGAGCGTTGGAGCTGGTACATTGCAGTTCACGAGTACGATCGTACTGCCGGAAGTCTTGGCATTGTTGCTTACCCCTAAACATAGGTCGTGAATACGGATCGTGCCGTCTCCGTAGCCCGTTGTCCAGGTTTGCTGAACAACCCCGCTGCAGGGCCAGGCCTGCATGGGGTTACCTGCGTGTGTGCTGTTGCCTGTGTCGTCTAAACATTGGCCATAGCCATTTTCGATAGTCGTGTTTGTGACCGTCTTACCCCATGTAAGAGTCCACTTCTGGTCACTCTGGTCATTACAGGTCTCAATGACATAGCCGGTGCCGTTGGCGGCCTTCGTTGTGCCTGGAGTCCCTAAGCATAGATTCGAGTTTGTGTTGACTAGCTCACTACTCTTGCTGGTCCAGCCAGCTGATGGTTGCAGAGGTGTGGCGGCGTGGCTAGTCAGTAGTAGTGCGGCGCCGATACTACCGAATACCAGCACGAAACCGACAAGCACCCAGGACCTGTGTGCCCACCAATGTGTGTGCTGTAGCTTTTTCTTTTTGTGCTTTGGCTTCGACATAACAGCCGGGGTACCCCCAATGCTTCATATTATAATATATGAGTAAGCTGAAGAAAGCGGCCTGGTGATAGCTCTCCTAAATTAAAACTACCGAAGCGTGTACGGTGAAGAACTTGGACGTTATATCCAAGCGCGGCGAACGTACGACGAATTTGGCGGTTTCGGCCTTCATGCATACGCACCGTCCAGTGAATGTCATCATCTTCAGACAAGCGTTCCAACTGTAGTCGACTTAGACCGTCCTCAAGTTGCAACCCATGCTCGTGAATCATTTGGCGGTGGAGCGGTTGCAGTGGTTTATCGAGTGTAATCTCGTACACCTTGGTTTTCTCATGGCTAGGATGTGTAAGTTTATGAGCAAGCTGACCGTCGTTTGTAAATAATAATAGCCCACTGCTATCCTTATCGAGTCGACCGACAGGAATGAGTTGTTGGTATTTGGCAGGTAGCAGCTCGTAGACCGTCTTACTACCCTGTCCGACTCGGCTGACTACATAACCACGTGGTTTATTCAGCATTACCGTCGTAGCCTCTGTTGTGGTTGGCGTTACACTTTTACCGTCGAGTGTAACGATATCGGCTTCGACTACATCCATCCCTTGGTGTGCGAGCCTACCGTTGATAGCAACGCGACCATCGATAATTGCGTCATCGGCCTTACGACGTGACAAACCAGTGCCTGACGCTAAAAATTTATTGAGGCGCATACAGCCAGTATACGTTCTGTCGGTGTTGATTTACAGAGAAGTATTAGGGTCAAAGGTTTGATTTGGGGTGCCTCCACCAGCTGGTGCTGGGGGGTTTGCTGGCGTACCGTTAACAACTGGCGTAGCTGGGGTTGGATTCTTAGCCTCTTCCTTGGCGAGGAGTGCATCAAGATCCGGCTTATTTTTTGGATCATTAATAGGCTGGATGACCTTTTTACCTGCTACTGAGACACTGTCATTAACATTTGGAGCGGCGGGTTCAGGCGTAGGTACGGCAACCGGTGGTGTGACGACAGGAGTAGACTCAGGGGCTACTGGTGCGGTCGGGGGTGCTGCAATACTTGGTGTCGCTGGTATGGGATCTACCGTAGCGGCTAGCGGTGGAACGGTGCCTGCGGTGTTGGCTGCTGGCTCATCGTTTGCATCCGTGGCTGTATCAGAATTCGCGGGTGTAGTGGGCGCAGGGCTAGCTGGGGTATTTGCATAACTGTCTATCTGGGCCTGTAGTGCCGCCTCTTCTGCTTCGAGGCCTTGGGCAGCCGCGTCGACTGTGGCCGCTGCAGGTGGTGGTACTGGAGGCTGGGCTGGAGTTGACTCTGGTGGAGTGGCTACGACTGCCGGCTCCGGAGCTGCAGTTTGGGTGCTCGTGTCCTGAACTGGAACTACTGCTGCTGGAGTGGCAATCGGTACAGGCTGCGGACTGGGCGGTGTGGCTGCTTCTGGCGGTGGAGCAACAGGCATAACTGGAACTGGAGTGGGGGCTGGCACAACGGGAGCGGCCACTGGTGTAACTGGAACTGAGACCGGCTGGGGCTGTGGTGCGGGCGCAACGGGCATAACTGGAGTGGTACTTACTGGTGGTGTTGCGGGAGTAGCTGCGGGCACTGCTGGTGCTGGAACTACCGGTATAGCTGGCGCTGGAAGCGGAGTGGAGTCTGGGATATGCGCGATGGCTGGGATACCTGGTGCGGCTGGGGCAACCGCGAGCGGGTCGGGCATGGCAGCTGGCTGAGGTTGGGCAGTGGGCATGGCTGCACCATCTTCGCTGAGAAGGACTTTGGCGGCATTAACAATATCTTCAAGCGTGACCTGTGACTTTACTAAGTATTTATCGGCTCCTAAAGAGCTTGCTCGCTTTTGATCATCGTCTTGACCGAGTGCGGTCAGCATAATAACCTTGGTGTTTTTTAGCTCAGCGGTATTGCGTAGGATATCGAGCATCTCAAAGCCTGAAATCCGTGGCATCATTACGTCAGATATGATGAGATCTGGCTTATTCTGCTTAGCGACGACTAGCGCTTCTTCGCCGTTCTGGGCGGTGACAATGTCATAGCCTTCGGCCATTAGCCGTGCCTGGTAAATCTCCCGCAAATTGTTGTCGTCTTCGACTAGTAATACTTTTGCCACGGTAGCTTCTACCCTCTTTTTATAGTGATTATGCTTTAATACCGCTAGTATAACATGTCACGCTACAAGTGAGTACAGCACTTATCCGGTTCCCTAAGGTGCTCTTTAATGTCCTGCCGAGGCTGCGAGCGTATCCGGTGTGATCACGTTGGGGTTCTCTTTACTTTGTTCGGCGATCATACCTTGCGCCTGCTGGGTTGTGAGTCTGGGTAAATTAATATAGAACGTACTGCCCTCGCCCAGTACGCTCTCGACCCAGATACGACCATGGTATAGTTCAATGATTTTACGGCTTATGAATAGTCCGAGTCCGGTGCCACCAATAGTGCGCGTGGCACTGTTGTCTACGCGGTAGAATTTTTGGAACAAATGTGAGATGTCTTCGGCTGGAATACCGTGGCCAGTATCGCGGACATACATTTGCACCACAGTTTCGTTACCAGTGAGGCCGAGAGTGACCTTACCGCGGTCAGTGTATTTACAGGCGTTATCAAATAAGTTAGTGATAACTTCGCGGAGCCGGTCTGGATCTGCAAAGGCGTAGTAGAGCGGTCGTACAACTTTGTCGCCCGAGGTGGCGGTAGCGTCTATAACGTTACTACTGCCAATAATGAATTCCAATGCTAATTGTTTTTTGTCAGCTG
>Ga0335072_10014197_pt1 | contig 11319 bp, 11 predicted proteins | sample Lox_Sample_21_FD_206725 | JGI IMG/M metagenome (GOLD analysis project Ga0335072, IMG submission 206725) | Soil microbial communities from Loxahatchee National Wildlife Refuge, Florida, United States - Lox_Sample_2.1 | ecosystem: Environmental > Terrestrial > Soil > Wetlands | place: USA...
CTTGGTCGTGGCCAGCAGGTGCGGCAGGTCGCGGAGCTCCTTAGCGTAGGCCGAGCGGAACTCCTGCACCCCGGTGTTCAGGGCCGTCTGGTTCGCGCTGACGACCTGCTGGTCGTAGCTGGCCTCCGTCGCGAAGTAGATGCCGGCCAGGTCGGCCGACGTGGTGCAGTTGGCGTCGCTGACCGCCGCCGCGATCTGGGCCGAGCGGACCGCCGGGCTGATCGTCGAGTTGGGGTTCAGCGAGTTCCTGCCCCCGGAGATCGCCGCTATCTGCGCCTTGGCCGCCGCCTGCGGGGTGGCGTAGTCGTAGCCGTTCCTGGCCATGCAGGATGACCAGGCCTTGGTGGCCGCCTTGACGGCCGGGTCGTTGGTCATGTCGGTCGCGATGGCCTGGGCGACGGCATTGATGCCGGCCAGCGGCCCGTTGAACATGTCGTTGAGGAAGCCGAACTTAATCGTGCTGCACTTTTCCACCGCGTCCTGCTCGGCTGTGGAAAGGCCGGCCCCCGATAGGCTCTGCGGATGGTCACCGCTGAGGCCAAGTTCATCGAGCGCCCGGCCCGGCGTCGGCAGGAAGCCCGTCTGGTGGGCGTCGACCGTGCCGAGATAGCCCCACGGCCCAAAGTCCTGGCCGAACCCGAGCGCGGCGGCCGACACCCGGATCTCGATCCCGGTCATGTTCTGCGCGCCGGGATAGCCCGCCGCGTTCACGCAGGCCGTGCCGAGCTGGGTGTCGGACTCGCCCGGTGCGAGCGGGTCATTGTCGGACTGGCCGAGGATCGTGTAGGGGAAGAGCGACATGCGGGCCAGCGCCGCCTCGACCGAGTCCGGTGGCGCGGGCCGGCCCACGGCCGGCGTGGTGACGACGTTGACCGGGCCCGAGGAGCTGGCGGCCGTGCAGGCAGCCAGGGCGGCGCAGCAGGCGCCCGCCAGTGCCAGCCCCGGGAGAGAACGAAAGCGCATGAGAATTCCCTTCAGAACGGGCACTTAGAAATGTCGCAAGGCGGCCAGCGGACTGGTGCGGGCTGCCCTCAGCGCCGGGTACGTGCCGGCCAGCAGCCCGACGATGCTGCCGATCAGCGGTGAGGGCAGCGTGTAGGCCGGGTTGAGGATGGCGGTCCAGTCCCTGGTGGCGGCGAAGATCACCACGACCCCCACGCCGATGCAGGTGCCGAGTAGGCCGCCCAGCGTGCCGAGCGCCGTCGACTCGGACAGGAACTGGGCGGCGATGTGCCGGGGCCGGGCGCCCAGGGCGCGGCGCAGGCCGATCTCCTCGGTCCGCTCGAGCACCGCCACCAGCGTCGTGTTGGCGATCCCGACCGCTCCGATCAGCAGGCTGATCGCGGCCAGCACCAGGAAGAGGCCGGCCAGGTCGCCGGTCACCTGGGACTGGAGGTTCTGCGGGCTGGGCGGGGACGTGACGACCAGGCGGCTGGGATCGGTCGGGAGCTCGGCCGCCGCGATCTGCGCTGCGACCGACTTGGCCGCGCCGACCTTGGTGGCGATGAGCATCACGGCCTCGGTCTGGTTGCCGACTCCCGGCTCCGGGTTGCCGAAGTCGGCCAGCGCCGTCTTCTCGGGGATGATCATCGAGTCCGCGCTCAGCCCGCCCCGGGCCGTGGCCGAGAAGACCCCGACGACCGTGTAGGCGACGCCGTCCACGAACACGGCGGGCCGGTCGGCCAGCCGCGCCGGTGAGATGCCAAGCTCCGTGGCCGTCGTCGCGCCGATCAGGGCGACATGCTGGGCCGTGTCGTTCTCGTAGCTGGTGATCGGCGCGCCGGACACCATGGTCAGGCCCATCGCGGTGACCGCGCCCGGCGAGGCCGCCTCAAGCAGGGTCGACTGCGTCGACGGGGCGGAAAGGGCCAGCGACCCGGTGAAGGTGGCGCCGGTCGGCAGCGACACCGGCCACTCGACTCCGGCCGCGGTGACGCCGCCCACATGATCGGCGATCGCGTCGGCGTCGGCCGGGAAGCCAATGGCCGGGTTGACACCGGGCGGGGCGACGTCGTCGGCCGGGCCGTTGTCCTGGACGGTGACCGTGGTCTGCTCCAGGACGCTGAACTGCTGGGAGATCTGCCCGGCGCTGGTGGCGGTCAGGCCGAGCACGGCCACGAAGGCGCCCACCCCCAGGACGGTGCCGAGCATGGTGAGGACCGCGCGCCCGGGCCGCTGCGTGATCCCGGCGATCGCCTCGGCCGAGGCGTCCCGAGCCGACATCCGGGACTTGCCGGGCGCGGGCGCCAGTCGCGGGTCAGGCATAGTCCACCGCCCGCTGGCCGCCCTCAGACAGCCGTCCGTCCATGATCGAGACCGTCCGGCCAGCCCGCGCGGCCACCCCGCGGTCGTGGGTGATGACCACGACCGTGAAGCCGGCCTGGTTAAGCTCACCGAGTAGTGACATGATCGTCGCCGCGTTGGCCGAGTCCAGGTTGCCGGTCGGCTCGTCGCACAGCAGCAGGCTCGGCCGGTTCACCAGCGCCCGCGCGATCGCGACCCGCTGGGATTCGCCGCCCGACAGCCGGGTGGGCAGCGCGTCAAGCCGGTGGCCAAGCCCGACCGACCGCAGGGCCTCGATCGCGGCCCGGGCCCGCCCGGACCGCGACGTCTGGTTGTACAACTGGGCCAGCTGCACGTTCTCGACCGCCGTGCGGTAGGGCAGCAGGTGGAAGGACTGGAACACGAACCCGATCCGGCTGCCGCGCAGCGCGCACCGCTCGGCGTCGCGCATCCGGCTGGTGTCCGCGCCGTCAAGCAGGTAGCAGCCCGCCGTCGGCCAGTCGAGCAGGCCCAGCAGGTGCAGCAGCGTCGACTTGCCAGAACCGGATGGCCCGGTCACCGCGACGTACTCACCGGCCGCGATGACCAGGTCGGTCGGCCGCAGCGCCGCCACCGGCGGCGGACCCGGGTAGGTCCGGGCCAGGCCGCGCAGCTCAATCACGGGCGGCCTGGTGGGTGGCCTGGTTGCTAGGACCGTCATCAGCCGCTCACCACCACGTTCTGCCCGGCCGACAGCGCCCCGGCCGTCACCGGGGTCACCTGCACGTAGCCGTCCTCGGAGATCCCCGGGGTCACAGGGACCTGGGTCTGCTTGTGGCCGGTGCCCACGACCGTGACGTAGCTGGTGCCGGCGGCCGTGGTGACGATCGCCGCCACCGGGACCGAGAGCACCGGTCCCTCGGTTCGTCCGGTGTCCACCGTGACCAGGACGTTCTCGCCGTTCTCAGCAGCGGGCAGGGCGGTGGTCGGGTGGACGTCCAGCGGGATGAACGTGGTCGACCCCGACCCCGAGGATCCGCTTGAACCCGACGACCCTGATGACCCTGATGACCCGGACTCCGATGACCCCGACGACCCCGAGCTGGCCGGGACCGAGCCGACGTCCACGATCGTGCCGGCGGGGGCGGTCGTGCTCGGTGTCCCGAGATTGGCCACGGTCCCGGTCGCGCGGTAGCCGCTGACCTCGTCGTAGATGGTGACCTTCAGGCCCGCCTTGACCTGGCCGGCGTAGGCGGGCGGCAGCTCGCCGGTCAGCGCCAGCGACCCCTTCGCGGCCAGCTCGAGGAACGGCTGGCCGGGCTCGGTCCCTGTCGACCCGTTGACCGCGATCACCGTGGCGGGCAGCGAGGGCAGGAAGACCACGTCAGCGGCGGGCAGGCCGCCGTCCGACGGCGGGGTGTAGCCGAGGTGGTCGAAGTACAAGGTGACGGCGTACTCGGTCGCCGGGCCGTAGTACCCGGCCGTGTCGCCGTCGTCGTAGTAGCCCAGTGCGGCCAGCGCCTTCTGGAGCTCAAGGACGTCCGGGCCGCTCTCGCCCGGGTCGAGGTCCCGCCAGGCCGGCACGTCGCCGGTCAGCGCGAACAGCGGGGCGCCGTCGATCTCGGCCAGCTGCTGGCCGTTGGAGACGGTGTTACCCGCCGCTACGTCCAGCCTGGTGATGTAGGTCGGCGTCGACCCGCCCGAGCCGCTCGACCCGCTCGACCCGCCCGAGCCGCTCGACCCCGAGCCCGACGAGGGGGCGGTCGCGTACACGTCGTATTCGGTCCCCGGGTAGATAAGCCCGCGCATCTGGACCGATGAGGTCAGGATTTGCGAGACGACGGCCGCGGTCACCACTGTGGGCACCGGCGCCGCGCTGTCCGCGGCTAGCTGGGCGGGTGACTTGACGAACGACGCGCCGATCAGCCCGCCGATGGCCAGCAGCCCCGCGCCGACACCCGTTCCGATCAGCGTGTTCCGGCGGCGGCGCAGTCGCGAGGCGTGGCCCGCCTTTTCCGGTTGATCCGTGGAGAGAACGCTTTGCGTCATGGAAGCCGATCCTCCAGGCCTCGTCTTCAGGGCCTGAGCGAGCGCTGTGTGAGTTTTGTGTGAAGCAGCGCGGCCAGCCGGCTCACATGAAGCTCACATAATGGCTGCATGCGGTATTCACTCAGGCGTGCTGTCCTGTGGCGGTGAGCGGACAGGGCCCGATGACAGCTGACCAAGCCGACCTGCTGGTCGTGGACGACGAGCCGTTCCTAAGGGACGCGGTCGCGGCCTCACTGCGGTTCCTCGGCTTCACCGTGACGGTCGCGGACGGCGGGCGGCAGGCGTTGCGGCTGGCTCGCGAGAACCGGTACGACCTGGTCATCCTGGACGTGATGATGCCCGATATCGACGGGTTCGAGATCGTCCAGCGGCTGCGCAGGGACGGCAACCGGGTTCCGGTGATCTTCCTGACCGCCAAGGACACCCGGGAGGACAAGGTCGCCGGGCTGACCATCGGGGGCGATGACTACATCACCAAGCCGTTCGGGCTTGAGGAGCTGGCGGCCCGGGTCCGCACGGTCTTGCGCCGCACCCGCCCGGCCCTGGCCAGCCCGCTGCTTGAGTTCGCCGACCTGACGCTGGACCAGGACGCCTACGAGGTCCGCAGGGACGGCCATCGCATTGACCTGTCGCCGACCGAGTTCCGGCTGCTCCGTTACTTCATGCTCAACCCGGGCCGGGTGCTGACCCGGGCGCAGATCCTCGACCACGTCTGGGAGTACGACTTCGGCGGGTCGACCACGGTGGTGGCCACCTACGTCGCCTACCTGCGGCGCAAGCTGGCCGGCCCCGGCCCGGACCTGATCCACACTCAGCGCGCGGTCGGCTACAGCCTTCGCCTGCCCAGACCGGAGGATGACGATGAGGAAGCCTAACCCGGCGGTGACCGCACGCCGCCTGCTGCGAGCGCAGCTGCGCGTCAAGGTGATGGCCGGTGTCGTGCTGGTCACGCTGGTGGCCCTGGCGGCCTTCGACATTGGCGCGGTCACGATCATGCGGCGCAACCTGCTCGGCCAGACCGACGGCAGCCTGCAAAGCGCCCTGCATCAGAGCCTCCCGGCGGTGCAGAGCGTGCTTGGCCACGGGGCCGCGGGCGCGGCGGGCCCGCCGATCGCGGCGGGCGCCAAGCGGCAGGCCGTGTTCTCGGCCGGAGGCCCCAACTTCGTGCCGGTCGGCTCGTTCAACATCACCTACGTCGAGCCCAACGGCAAGCAGGTGCAAATCCAGGCGGCCGCGGCCGACATCCCGGGGGCGAGGCTGCTGATCTCGAGCCTGACCGCCCGGCTCGCGGCCACCCAGGGGGCGAAGACGGTGGAGGTCGGGGCGAACTTCGGCGGGCTGGTCCGCGGCGAGTCGGTCAAGGTGGGCAGTGGAACCCTGGTCGCTTCCACCAGCCTCAAGCAAGTTGACCAGACCATCAACGACATCGGCCTGGTCGTGGCGGCCGGGAGCGGGCTCGTTCTGCTCATGGTTGGCCTTGGGGTGTATTTGGTGCTGCGGCGCGGGCTCCGGCCGGTAGAGGCGATGGCGGCCCAGGCCGACCGGATCACGGCCGGGGACCTCACCGAGCGGGTGTCGTCCCGACACCCGCGCAGCGAGGTCGGCAGGCTCGGCATCGCGGTCAACGGGATGCTGGGCCGGATCGAGGCCTCGGTGGAGGAGCGGGCGGCCGGCGAGCGGCACATGCGGCGCTTCTTCGCCGACGCCAGCCACGAGCTGCGCACCCCGCTGGCCTCCCTGCGGGCCAACGCCGAGCTGTACACGCTGGGCGCGGTCACCGGCGGGGATGAGCTTGACGAGGTCATGCGGCGGATCACGCTGGAGGCCAAGCGGATGAGCCGGCTGGTCGATGACATGTTCCGGCTGGCCCGCCTGGGCGCCCATCCGGTCCAGGCCCACGAGCCGGTTGACCTGACCGGGCTGATCAATTCCTGTGCGCAGCGGGCCGTGATCGCGGCCCCCGCGACCACCTGGCAGGCCGACGTGCAGCCGGGCCTGCGGGTGGCGGGGGATGAGGAGCTGCTGCGGCGAGCGGTCGACAACCTGATCACCAACGTCGGCGTCCACACCCCGGAGGGCACGGTCGCGGTGATCTCCGCGACCGGCTCCGCCGATCGGGTGGTGATCGAGGTCAGCGACGACGGCCCTGGGGTACCAGAGGCGCAGCTGCCGCACATCTTCGAGCGGTTCTACCGGGCCGGGGCGGTCACTCGCCCCGGCTCGGGACTCGGGCTGGCGATCGTGAGCGAGATCGCGGTCGCCCACGGCGGGCGGGCACAGGCCGCCTCGGGTGAGCGGGGCGGCCTGCGGGTGACGCTCGACCTGCCCCGGCGGCCCGACCAGGAAGTCAGGGAAAACCCTGAACGGACCCTGATGTCCCCCGTGTAAGGATCGGGGCCCGTTCGTCGTCCGGCTAACGACCGGACCGGTGGCCGTGCCTGGACACGGCCATGATCAGGACGGCGATGACCGCCAGCCACACCAGCGGCGTGACCCAGAAGGCCACCAGGTGCCAGGTGATGTTGGCCGCCGCCAGGATCAGGACGACCAACAGTGCGGTCCGGACCGGCCTCCGCAGCGGTCCGCCCCGCCGGGCCGCCGTGCACCCGTAGGCCCGGGTCATGCCCGGTGCTGATCCTGGTCCGGCGAAGCGGTCGGACCGGCTGTCGTCGGCGTTGTCGTCAGGGATGTCGCCCGGCAGGTCGGGCAGGTCGTCGAACAGGCCCTGGAGGTCGCCGACGGTCTTGGCCGCCATCGCGCGGGTGGACCGCTCGTCGAACTCGGTCTGGTCGAGCCGTCCATCGGCGAAGTGCCTGGCCAGGCGGTCGGTGACCTCGGCGCGGTCGGCGTCGGAGACCCGCATGTTCAGGTCGGGGCCCGCCCGGAACCAGGCGGGCCGACTGCGGTCGGTGGTGGGCACCGGGCTCACCGGCCGTTCGAGACGGAGTGGATGAAGGAGGTGGCCACGGACTCGCTGGCGCCCTCCTCAGGGATCAGCAGCGCTCCGGCCAGGTAGGCCACGATGCCGAGGCCGCCGCCGAGGAAGGCGGCGACGACGAAGCCGATGCGGACGATCGTGACGTCCGCGCCGAGGTATTCCGCGAGACCGGCTGCCACGCCGGTCACCATGCGCCCGTTGGTGGCGCGGTGCAGAGGGGCTGTTGCGTTCATGCCTCTAGAGTGCGTCCGGCGGGCCTTCGGCCGCATCGGGCATCACCCCGGACTCGACCCTGACCCGTCCCGGATTCCCTCAGGGTCTCTTCGGCATAAAGCCTAAGGAGACAGAAACACGCGGGCCGGGCGGCCCGGTTAATTCCCGTTAGCCGTCCGGCCCGTCAGTTGCTAGTAGCTGCTGCGCTTGGAGGGAACCAGCGCGATGATCAGCAGTCCGATGAGGCCCAGGATGATGCCGAGCACGATACCAAGTACCGGGCGACCCTTCCTGTTTCCGATGCTGTAGGAACCAGCGATGCAGGCGATGTAGACGACCAGGCCAATAATGGCTGATGCCATGAGAGTCTCCCGTTCTCATACCCCCCTGAACATGGCAAATTTTAGCATGAGCATGCTCAGGGAGCGAAGGCCGCGATTAGCGATCCGATGACGATAAAAGCCAGGCCAGCGATCATGAAGGCCAGGGCGGATGGGGATGCGTCGCGGCCGTGGCCCGGGTCCTTATCGCTTCGAAGCCGCATGGGTTGGCGGCGCGTCCGTCAGGAACTCGTTAGGGACGCGATCATCGACACGGGGCCGTCAATATATTTACATTCATCACAGTGGTTGCCGTAGCGATGCGGCTCGCCGCGGCAACCACTGCTGGCTACTAGCCTCCTTTGCTGGCTGGGCTCCTGGCCGGGTGGTGAGCTGCGGGCCTTAGCCTGGGACCGTGCTTGATCCGCTGGCGCTGCCGGACTTCCCGGTGCTGCGCGGGGAGCGCGTCTTGCTGCGCGCGGCCCAGGAGTCCGACATCGACGACCGCCTGGCGCATCCCATCGATCCAGAAGAGGAAGACGGGTATGGCTCCGCGTGGCGGCGGGAGTGGGACGGCCGCCAGTACCACGTGCGGGAGCGGCTCGTCGCCATGCAGTGGCTCCCGCACCCCGAGTGGGGCGTGTACCCCTGGTCGGTCGTCCACGACGGGCACTGCATTGGCCACGCTCAGCTCAACGTCGACGCTGACCAGCACCGGGCGGTCTACAGCGTGGGCCTGTTCGTCGCGGCCCTGCGCGGTCGCGGCCTCGGCACGGAGACGACCCGGCTGGTGCTCGACTGGGCCTTCGGACCGCTGGGCGCGCACCGGGTCGAGCTGGAGGTGCTGGCCACCAACCAGCGGGCCATCCGCTGCTATGAGGCGTGCGGCTTCCGCCACGAGGGCACCCGCCGGCAGTGCCAGCTGTATCCAGACGGCTGGAAGGACTTCCACGTCATGGGCATCCTTCGGCCCGACTACCAGGTCCGCCCGGACGGCCCGCCGAGAAGTGTTACACCTGGGGCATGTGGGTAGCCTGAGAATAGGCAAGGCTAACCTTACTTGCGCTACCCGCCAGTGCTGGCCGACGTCACGGGGCCTGTCGACGTCAGGGCCGATGCGGGAGAGGTTCGGCGCGACCGTCACCCGCCGGGAGGATCTGCCAGCATGCACGAAGCGCGTACCGCCAAGGATGCTGTCGCTTCTGACGATGACCTGGGCGCGGCCACCCCCGAGGTCGCCGTCAGCACGGCCCGGCCGGCCCGGTCGGGGCGGGGCCTGCTCACGGCCGGGCTGCTGGCCGTGTGGGGCCCGGGCCTCATCGTGATGCTGGCCGACACCGACGCCGGATGCCTGATCACCGCGGCCCAGTCCGGTGCCCAGTGGGGCTACGCGATGGTGTTGCCGCAGCTCGTGCTCATACCGATCCTGTTCATGGCCCAGGAAATCGTCGTCCGGCTCGGGATCGTCACCGGGAAGGGCCACGGGGCCCTGATCCGCCAGCATTTCGGGCTCCGCTGGGGAATGGTGTCGGCCGGGACACTGCTCGTCTCGGCGGTGGGGGCGCTGCTGACGGAGTTCGCAGGCGTGGCCGGAGTCGGCGAGCTGTTCGGGATCTCGCCATGGGTCACGGTGCCGGTGGCCACCGTCTTCCTGCTCGGCCTGGGCCTCACCGGCAGCTACCGCCGGGCCGAGCGGATCGGGATCGCGGTCGGCCTGGCCGAGCTGGCCTTCATCCCGGCCATGATCTTCACCCATCCCAGCGTGCACGGCCTCGTGCATGGCCTGGGCACGCTACCGCTTGGCCAGCACTCCTACGTGTACCTGCTGGCCGCCAACGTCGGTGCGGTCGTCATGCCGTGGATGATCTTCTACCAGCAGAGCGCGATCGTGGACAAGGGCCTGCGGCCGGCCGCCCTGAACGCCGAGCGACGGGATACCGCCGTCGGAGCGGTGCTCACCCAGGGAATCATGATCGTGGTGATCGTGGCCTTCGCGGCGACCATCTTCAAGGTCGACCCGAACACCCCGCTCAACACGGTGGGCCAGCTGTCCGGGGGGCTGGCCCCCTTCATCGGCTCAACCGCGTCCAAGGTGCTGGTGGGGGCGTCGATCCTCGGCGGCGCGCTGGTCGCGGCACTGGTGGTCTCGCTGGCCGGATCGTGGGGCATCGGCGAGGTGCTTGGCTGGCGGCACAGCCTCAACGAGCGGGTGAACGCGAGGAACGCCAAGTTCTACCTGACCTACGCGCTGGCCCACATCGTCGGGGCCGCCATCGTCTTGGCCAGCGTCGACCTGGTGAGCCTGGCCGTGGACGTCGAGGTCATGAACGCCCTCCTGCTGCCGATCGTGCTCGGCTTCCTGCTGGCTCTGGAGCGCAAGGCACTGCCGTCCGAGCACCGGATGCGCGGGGCCTACCGAGTCACCTGCACGACGCTGTGCGTGATCGTCATCGGCTTCGGCCTGTACATGGTGCCCGCGACCCTGGGGTTCTAGGCTCCGGGCTTTCCGGGCGGGTCAGGCTTTTTTGGCTGGCCGGGCTGGTCGGGCCGCTCCAGCCGCCAGGTCTCAAGGATGAGGGTGACCAGGACGGTGACCAGGACGGCGGCCGGGATCCAGGCGGCCTGATGGTGGATCAGCCGGGTGCACAGCCCGCCGACAGCCGCCCCGGCGGCGAAGGACACAATGACGCAGGCCAGGACGGTCGCCTGGTGCCGGGCGACCGCGTCACGGCCAGCGCGCCACGTGACGATGCCCGCGGTCAGATCGCGCAGGTTGCCCGTGGAGATCGTGCTGGTGTACTTGACCCCGTTCAGCGACCGGAACGTCGATACCTGGGCCGCCGAGACGAACGAGATGGCACCAGGGATGACCCCGATGGGTGCCCGGCCGGGCACGGCCGCGATGATCGCGAGAACCACGATCTCGGCGATCAGCACCCAGCGGGTCGGGCGCCGCACCACCTTGCGCACTGTCGGCTGCGCCATCAGGTGGGCGAGCGCCACTCCCAGCATGAACGCCACGATGGGCGGAATGTGCAGCAGTGCGTCCCGCCACTGGGCCGCCTGGACATCCACGCCCAGCAGCACGATGTTCCCGGTCTGCGCGTTGGCGAAGACCCCCTTGTAGCCGACGAACGTGTACGCGTCGAGGAATCCGCCGACGCCCGCCAGCAGCATGCCCACCGGCAACCGCTCAGGGCGGGTCCGGATCTCGGTCTGGGTCAATGACGGCCCGGCCAGGCCCGGGCCGGCGGCGCTGGCCCGCCAGCGAACTGGTCGACGAGGTCCACCCGAGAGACGTACCCGCCCGGAGTCGGTGGCACTACCGAATGTCGCTTACCTCCGCGTAACGGGGACGGCGGTCGGCTCGCCCTTCCGGGTCGCTGTTGATCGTGCCTTGTTTTACAGCCTTATTTTACGGCACGATCAACAGCGTGGACTCCTCTGCTCCACGACGCAGGTCATAATCCAGGCCGTAGGATTCCATGGGATCGCTCAGCGTCAGCATGCCCGCGTCGAAGTCGAGCAGGGAAGGGA
>Ga0335072_10014198_pt1 | contig 11319 bp, 8 predicted proteins | sample Lox_Sample_21_FD_206725 | JGI IMG/M metagenome (GOLD analysis project Ga0335072, IMG submission 206725) | Soil microbial communities from Loxahatchee National Wildlife Refuge, Florida, United States - Lox_Sample_2.1 | ecosystem: Environmental > Terrestrial > Soil > Wetlands | place: USA: Florida...
CGGACGCTGCGGATGTTCGGCTTCGCGCACAGCCTGGAGGCGTACGTGCCACAGTCCAAGCGGGTGCACGGCTACTACACGATGCCGCTGCTCGCCGGCGGCCGCCTCGTGGGCCGGGTCGATCCGGCGCGCAGCGGGCGGACCCTGGTCGCCCGCCAGCTCACGCTGGACAAGGCGGCAGCCGCCGAGCCGATGGCCCGCGCGCTGACGGAGGCCGCGGCGTGGGTTGGCTGCGACAACGTCGAACTCGGCCGCGTGGAGCCCGTCGGGCTCGAACCAAGGCTGCGCAAGGCGCTGTCAGACCCGGCCTAACTGAACTCGATGAGCTTCTCCCGCACCGCGACCATGACCGCCTCCATCCTGGAGTGGATCTGCAGCTTCTCCAGAATGTTGCGAACGTGGTTTTTGACGGTGTTCTCGGAGATGAACAGCTCCTTGGCGATGTCACGGTTGTTCATGCCGCGCGCGACCAGCTTGAGCACCTGCATCTCGCGCTCGGTGAGCCGGGGCGCGGGCAGCTCCTGGGCGCGTTCCTCGTCGTCGCGCCGGGCCAGGGTGGCGAACTCGGTGAGCAGCTTGCCGGCCATCGACGGATTGATGAGGGACTGGCCGCCGTGCACGGCCCGGACGGCATCGGCTACCTCGTCGAGCGGGATGTCCTTGAGCAGGTAGCCGCTGGCCCCGGCCCGGATGGCCTCGAAGAGATCCTCCTCCTCGTCGCTGATCGTCAGGATGATGATCTTCGCGCTCGGAGCGGCCTCCTTCATCGCCCGGCAGGCCTCGATCCCGCTGCTGCGGGGCATCCGGATGTCCATGAGGACGACATCGGGCAGCGACTCGGCCGCCTTCTCGACCGCCTCGGCACCGTCACTGGCCTGGCCGACCAGCTCGATGTCCTGCTCCTCCTCCAGCACCATCTCCAGGCCCCGGCGGAACAACGCGTGGTCGTCCACGATCATCGCGCGAATCGGCTCCGCTTGCGGTGACGCATCCGGCGGGGCCGGGCTGGCGCCGGGACTGCCGCCCATGATGCTTCCTCCCTCATAAAGCCGCGATGGTGGCCGGGCACCACCGCTGCGCAGGCATAGATGCTCAGATCCGCGGTGCCGTGTGATCAAACTCTCGCCGACCGGCGCCCGCAACGCAAGCGACGCTACCGGGCGACGAATTGCGCCGCCTTCTCGGCCCGGCCGTTGTCCCTGCCGAGCCCGGCGCCCTGCGACGGCTGACCGATCTCGCCCTCTGCCACCTCTTCTACCAGGCGAATTACCCCGTACTGGTAACCACGCCGCTTATATACAACGCTCGGACGGCCGTCTTCGGTGTCACGGAACAGGAAGAAGTCGTGACCCACCAGTTCCATCTCCAACAGGGCCTCGTCGATGGCCATAGGCCGCGCGAGGTGGAACTTCTCCCGCACCACGAGCGGGCCGTTGCCCTGCATCTCGATTGGGACAACATCACCTTCGTCATCGGCCGGCCCGACGTCGCCAGCGGCTTCCTCCGCCTCCGGCGCCCTCTGGCCGGGCACCGAGGGCAGCCCGGCCGCCGGGTCCTTGGCCGCGGGCAGATCGGTCACCCGGACGGCCGAGTGCCCGCCATGGCGGCACTTGCGCCGGTCGCCCGCTCGCCGCAGCCGCGACTCCAGCTTGGAGAACGCCATGTCCAGAGCGGCGTAGCGATCCTCGGCCGACGCCTCGGCCCGGATCGCGGGCCCGCGCGAGGAGATGGTCAGCTCCACGCGCTCCCTGCGCCCCGACTGGCGCGGATTGCGCTCGGTCGAGACCTCCACATGGACCCTGATCGCCTTCTGATCCAGCTTCTCGATCCTGGACAGCTTCGCCGTGGCCTGCTTGCGGAACCGATCATGCACATCCGTGCCCTGACCGTTGAAGATGATGTTCACCTAGGGAACCTCCTTCCGCCCGGACTCGTAGGGCACCCGCCCGGCCGACCTGGTCTTCGACCCCACATCCGCCTGCTGAGGGGTTCGCAGCATCTTGTGCCACTACTGCCCTTCTCCCGGCCCAGGGGACATCGGATCCCCTGGCGGGGCAGGACTTACCTCTAAGCCGCACCGTGATCAGTCGACGATAAGTCGCCTTACGTGGGCCGTTTCGCCTGCGGCTGGCATCGGCTTGCCGCGGCAGTCTTCCCGCTGTCGGGGAGGCCTGCGCGGTGCAACCACGGACCCGGGCGGGTGCCATGACACGACGCTAGCCCGACGCGCACCGCTTGTCAGGAGGGGGATGCCCGCAGTATCCGCCGAGGTAGGTGCCGCGAGGACGGGGCGTGACCACATTTCGGGATATCGGCAGGCCCGCTGCGGTCCGGCTGCTGCTCAGCCCGGATACACCGGGACCCAGCCGACCGCCTTCGTGGCCTCGAAGCCGCTCTGGTTGGCCGAGACCATGATGGTGCCGTTGGCCAGACCGACGGCGATGTAGGGGGTCGCGTCCTCGGGTCCGGTCGCGCTCACCGACACGGGGTAGCCTCCGGTGACCGTGATCGGGGTTGGCTGCCCGCCGTTCAGGGGGACCTCATAGAGCTGGCCGGGGTTCCCCGCCAGGACGATGAGGTTGTCCTCGCCGTACCAGGCCAGCGCCCTCGGATCGGCGATGCTCGAACCGAGGGAGAGCGCCTCGCCGGTCGATGCCGACGAGTTGCCGCGCGTGATCGCGGCCACCTGCACCTGGGCGCGGGGCTTGCCGTCCGCGCTCGCGATGATCATGGCTACCCGCACGCCGTCCGGAGCGACTCGCAAGTCGGTCACCGTCGCGCCCGGTGCCACGTTGACCGCGACCGGGACCGTCGTGGTCGCCCCCGGCGGCAGCATCCAGACCTCGCCCCCGGCGACGATCAAAAGGTCGCCCTGGGCGTCCCAGCTCACCGACGTGATCGTGCCGCCCGGCGTGGACAAGCGCCGCAGGGATGCATAGTGGCTCAGGCCGCCGATGTAGTACGAGCCGCCGTTGGCGGCGATGCCGGCGATCGTGCGGCGGTCAGGTGAGATGGCGACCGAGCTGAGCGCGGGAGCGTTCGATGAGCCTGCCGGCCCATCGACAGCGCTGACCCGCCCGGGGCCCTGCTGGCCCGCGCCGGTCAGCGCCGCGACGGCCCCGTTATCGTCAAGGAAGTAGAGGCTGGAGCCGGGCGACTGGCCCTGAACCCACGAGCCGTAGGCCGGCAAGAGCTGGTACTGGCCATCCGCGAGCTGCACCGGGCGCCCGTTCAGCTCGAGCTGAACCGACTGGATGTTCGTCGAGCCGTCGGCCAGCGTCCACACCAGCTGGGCCGCCATCTGCATGAGCTGCTTGCGACTGGCCGTCGTGGCCTTACCGCCGAGGTTGACGGTGGCGTTGGGCCCGTTGATGCGTACCTGGCCGATCCGGGTGGAGCGCGCAGGGAACGCGGTCGACGCGGCGTCGGCCAGCCATTGGCCCGGATCCTGCAGCAGTGCCTGGACCAGCCCGGTGGCCAGCTCGGTGTCGGTGGCCTGCTGCGGCACGAACACCGGGTCGGGCACCAGCGCGTCACCGGACTGCGTCAGGAAATACAGGTCTCGTGGCTGGTACACCCGCTGGAAGTCGTTTTCGGTCAGCAGTAGCTGCGAGCGCGGCAGCGCGTCGATCCGCCACTGCCCGTTGACCTTCACCAGCGAGTAGTTGAACGGCTGGGTCGACGTGGACGCCAGATACTGGCCGGTGTCGGTGAGCGTGGCCACGGGCAGGCCGGTGGCTTTGACCTTGGCGAGCTGGCCCGGCTGCCCCGCCAACTGCTTGGGCGCGGTAACAGCCTCCGTGGCCAGGCTGCTCTCCACCGTCACGGCCCAGCCGGGCTGCCAGTTCTGCTGCGCCGTGCTGTCGAGATATTCGCGGGCCACCGCGTGATCGTGAGCGAAGCTGGCGCTGGCGGCCAGGAAACCGGCCACGATCTGCACGGGGGTCCAGCCGGGTCCCGGTCCCTCGGGAATTGGCTGAGAGTAGGCCTGCTCCTGGCTGAAGGCGCCCTGGTCGGCCCCACCCTGGACGGGCCCGCTCGTTGGCACGGCGGCGCACCCAGCCGACGCCGCCGCCACCAGGACGGCGAACGCCGCGACGGCGGCCCCGCCGCGGGGCCGCGGCGCCAGGCTAGCCATGCCGGGCATGATCGGCGCCCGCGGACGCCGCCACGGTGGTGGCGCTGGTCAGCTCGGCCTCGTCCGGGCCGAGCGGCAGCGGCGACCCCGGCAGCTCCATGCCGGGCGTCCGGGGCAACGTCAGCCGGAAGACCGACCCGCGGCCTGACTCGCCCCAGGCCTCCAGCCATCCGCCGTGGATCCGGGCGTCCTCGAGGGCGATGGCGAGGCCGAGGCCGGTGCCGCCGGTCGTTCGTGCCCGCGCCGGGTCGGCTCGCCAGAACCGTTCGAACACCCGCCGCTCCTCGCCGACGGACAGGCCGATGCCGAAGTCCCGCACCGCCACCGCCACCGCCACCGAGTCGCCGGCGACGGTGACCAGGGCGTCCTTGCCTTCGCCGTGCTCAACGGCGTTGACAAGCAGGTTGCGCAGGATCCGCTCCACCCGGACCCGGTCGACCTCGGCCACGCACGGCTCGGCCGGCAGCCGGAACTCGATCTTCGCTCCGCGACGCTCGGCAAGCTGCTGCGCGACATCGGCGGACTGCCGCACCAGATCGCAGATATCGACCGGCTCAGGATCGAGGACCGCCACGTTGGCGTCGTACCTGCTCACCTCGAGAAGGTCGCTGAGCAGCGACTCGAACCGCTCGAGCTGGCTCTGCAGCAGCTCGGCGGACCGCGCGGCCGGGCCGTCGAGCTGATCGCGGCTGCCGTAGAGCACGTCGGCGGCGATCTTGATAGTGGTGAGCGGAGTTCGCAGCTCGTGCGACACGTCGGACACGAACTGCCGCTGAACCTGGGACAGGTCCTGCAGCGCGGTCATCTTCTCCTGCAGGCTGGTCGCCATCTCGTTGAATGACGTCGCCAGGGCGGCGAGCTCGTCCACCCCGCGCACCGGCATCCGCTCGTCGAGGTTCCCGGCCGACAGGCGCTGCGCGCCCAAGGCCGCGTACCGCACCGGCGTGACCACCCACCGGGTGACCAGGGCCGCGATGCCAGCGAACAGGAAGACCAGCGCTATGCCCCCGAGCAACAGCGTTCGCTGAATCTGGACCAGGCTCTGTTGCACCTGGGTCAGCGGGAAGAAGTAATAGAGCTGGTAGTAAGGGCCGGCCGGGACGCCGTAGACCAGGCCCGGCACCGGCGTGCTGGCGTCGGACGGGTAGCTCATGCTCGAGTAGGTGAAGCTGGCCGAGCTGACGCCCTTCCTCTGCAGCTCCGCGACCTTGGCCATGAGCCGGGACGGGATCTGCGTGTAGACGAGTCCGGCCGTCTCACCGGGCCGGTACACCGGAGGGCCGGAGTAGTCCGGCGGCAGCACGACGGCGACCCCGTAGGAGTTGTCCGCGTCGGCCGGGGGCTGCAGCTTTTGTACGAGGTTGCCCATGAAGGTCGGGGTCGGCGCGTCCTTGGCGTCCGGCGGAGCGTTGATACCCGGCTGCGCCTCGGCCTGGAGCTGGCCGTCCTCGACGACGTTGCCGGACTGCTGCTGCTTGGCCTGCAACTGGTCGGAGGTGATCTGCTGCATCAGGAAGAAGCCGAGCACGACGACCACAACCGCCGAGATGATCAGCGTCGTGGTGATCACGCGCAGTTGGAGCGACCGCAGCCAGCGAGCGCGCAGGATCCCGTGCACCACGGCCAGCCGGCGCCGCAACACGGCGGCCCGGCCGCGGGCAAGGCCGCGAAGACGCACGACAGCATCCGGCACGGCTACCACGAACCCGCTGGGGGTTGCCGCGCTGCCGGAGCCGCCGCTGGTCGCTGGCCCCTTCATGCCCTCCTCCGCCGGCCCTGTCAGCCGGGTCCCGCCTTGTACCCGACGCCGCGGACCGTCACCACGATCTCGGGCCGCTCGGGATCCTTCTCGATCTTGGCTCGCAACCGCTGGACGTGCACGTTGACCAGGCGGGTATCGGCGGCGTGCCGGTACCCCCAGACCTGTTCGAGGAGGACCTCACGGGTGAACACCTGGCGCGGCTTCCTGGCCAGCGCCACGAGCAGATCGAACTCCAGCGGGGTGAGATTCAGCGGCTCTCCGGCCCGGGTCACGGCGTGACCGGCGACATCGATCGTCACGTCCCCGATCTGCAACGTTTCGGGGGCCGGGTCCTCGGTCCGGCGTAGCCGGGCACGGACCCGCGCGACCAGCACCTTGGACTGGAATGGCTTGACAATGTAGTCGTCGGCGCCCGACTCGAGCCCGAGGACCACGTCGACCGTGTCGCTCTTGGCGGTGAGCATGACGATCGGCACCCCGGACTCGGCCCTGATCTGGCGGCAGACGTCGATGCCGTCCATGCCGGGCAGCATGAGGTCGAGCAGCACGAGATCGGGATGGGTATCGCGGAAGACGTCCATCGCCTTGTCCCCGTCGGCGACGAATGTCGGCTCGAATCCTTCCCCGCGCAAGACGATTCCCAGCATCTCGGCGAGAGCGGCGTCGTCATCGACGACCAGCACGCGACCTTTCATGAACCCCATCGTTCCACGTAAATATCGGCAAGGGGACCTTCTGCCTTGCCGGATCCGGAGGCCAGAACACGCAGCGTACCTGCTGCAGGTGGCTGCACGACCCCTCGTTCGGTCACGATGGCGCTGATCAAGCTGGGCGGCGTGACGTCGAACGCGGGGTTGTAGGCGTCGGTTCCCTGCGGAGCCACGCGCACCCCGGCCAGGCTGGTGACCTCCTCGGCGGGCCTTTGCTCCACCTTGATCGCGGCGCCGTCGGGCGCGTCCAGGTCGACCGTGGAGACCGGCGCCGCCACGATGAACGGCACCCCGTGGTGGCGGGCCAGCACCGCGAGGCCGTAGGTACCGACCTTGTTGGCCACGCTGCCATCGGCGGCTATCCGGTCCGCGCCGGTCAGCACCAGGTCGACATCCCCGGCCGCCATGAGCGACGCCGCGGCCGCGTCGGCCAGCACGGCGTGCGGCATGCCCGCCCGCCGGGCCTCCCACGCGGTGAGCCGGGCGCCCTGCAGCAGCGGCCGCGTCTCGTCGATCCAGAGCCTGGCCAGCCGGCCCGCCCGGTGCGCGGCCAGGATCACCGCGAACGCCGTGCCCTCGCCGCCCGATACCAGGGCTCCGGTATTGCAGTGCGTGAGAACCCGGGCACCATCCGGGATCAGGGCGAGCCCGTGGCGGGCCATCTCCGCGCTCGCTGCGGCGTCCTCGGCGGCGATTGCCCGGGCCTCGGCGACCAGCGCGGCGCAGACGGGGCGTACAGAACGGCGGTCTTGACTGTCCTTGGCGCGCTGGTAAGCCCCGAGTGCGCGGCGCACGCCCCAACTCAGGTTGACCGCGGTCGGCCGGGCGCCCGCGATCGCCGCAGCAGCGGCGGCCACGTCGTCGCCGCGGCAGGCCGCGAGCGCGACCCCGAACGCGCCGGCCACGCCGAGCATGGGCGCTCCCCGGACCACCAGGCGGCGGATCGCGTCCACGAGGGACGGCACGTCGGTGCAGGTCACAACGGCTTCCACGGCTGGGAGCCTGGTTTGGTCCAGGAGTTCGATGGCCGGGCCTTCGGGCGGGTCGATCCACCGTAGCGCGGATGTCTGCACACCTCGAGTGTGCGCCGTCGGCCCGGGCGGAGGCTAGCGAGGCGGGCGCGTCGCGACCGGGACCGCATCCTTCGGCCGGCCGACCATCGGTCAGGGGAACCTAATTCGCCAGATTTATACGACATTGCCACGCACTTTCGGCACCGTGGTCCGCGCTCATGCAAGTATGGGCGCCATCCGGCGAGGAATGCCCGCCGGTGCGGTCCGCCCCGTCTGGGCCAGCCAGGGAGAGAGATGTCCGACGATTCCTCTTGGGGCGTGCCGGGACCAGCCGATGAGCCTCCGGATACCGGGCAACCGGGTGCCGGACAGCCCGCGGCCGGACAGCCCGGACCGGCGAGCGGCGGACCCGCGCCTGGCCAGCCGGGTCCGTATCAGCCGTACGGGCAGCCACCGCCTCCGTACGGACAGCCGCCGCCCCCGTACGGACAGCCGCCGCCCCCGTACGGACAGCCGCCGCCCCCGTACAGCCAGCCGCCGCCCTCGTACGGCCAGCCGCCGCCCTCGTACGGCCAGCCGCCGCCTTGGTACGGCCAGCCGCCGCCTTGGTACGGCCAGCCGCCGTACGGACAACCCCCGCCGTACGGCCAGCCTCCGCCGCCCTACGGGCAACCCCCATATGGGGCATATCCCCCGTACGGGCAGTATGGCCCGCCCGTTTACCGGCCGCCCGCACCTGAGCCAGGCGGGATCCCGCTGCGCCCGATGGGCGTCGGCGAGATCCTCAGCGGAGCCTTCACCTCCATCCGGCGCAACCCGGCGGCCACGCTGGGGCTGTCGGCGATCCTGCTGTCGGTCTACGGCGTGGCGTCCACGGCGTTCTCGCTCGCGGTGCGGCGGGTGGTCGGCGATGTGAACATCCAGACCGGGCAGACGCTGACGCACGCGCAGGTGCAGCATCTGTTGTTCGACGTCTTCGCCGTCCTGCTGCCGTCGGGCCTGGCCATCGTCGCGCTGACGTTCATCATCCAGATCATGCTGACCGGGCTGCTCACCGTCGTCATCGGGCGCGGCGTCCTGGGCCGGAAGGTGACGATCGGCGAGGCGTGGCAGCTCGCGTTGCCCAGGCTGCCCGCCATCCTCGGCGCGATCGTGCTCAATGCGCTCTGCGTGCTGGGTCCGGTGGTTGTCGTGGCCGTCCTGGTGATCATCCTGGCCCTCGCGCACGTCTACGCGGGGGCGGTGATCATCGGGATATTCGGCGGCATCGCCGTCATCTGCCTGGACCTGTGGCTCGGCGTGCGGCTCAGCATGGCTCCTTCGGCCGTCGTGCTGGAGCGTCTCGGCCCGGCGCGGGCGCTGGCGAGGTCCTGGCGGCTGGTCAGCGGGAGCTTCTGGCGGGTGTTCGGGATCCTGCTGCTCGCCGCCATCATCGTTTCCGTCGTGAGCGCGGTGCTGCAGGTTCCGTTCAGCCTGGCCGAGGCGCTCGCCGGGGGCTCGGCCGGGCTCTTCGGTATAGCCGGCACCGGGACGCGCAGCGTCGCGGCGATCATCATCGCGGGCGTGGGCACCATCGTCAGCGGTGCCGTCAGCCGGCCGGTCAGCGCCGGGGTCACGGTCCTGCTCTACCTCGATCTGCGGATGCGCAAGGAGGGGCTGGACCTGGCGTTGCAGAACGCGGCCAGCGGGCAGCAGATGACCGGAGACGAGTTCGAGACCGTGTGGCGCCCGCCCGCCGGCGGCCAGGCAGCGGCGGCGACCCCGCCCGCGTGGTGAGTGGTCCGCCGGGCGGCGCCGTCACCCGCGGCGCAGGCCAGCGGCTGGCCCGCAGCGAACTGGCCAAGCGGATGTACCATCCGGGCGTTTCGCTCATCGATCGGATCCTGAACGCGATAGCCCGCCTGCTGCAGTCCGCGCACGGCGCGGTGCCCGGCGGCTGGTGGGCGGGGATCGCACTGGCGGCACTCGTCGTCCTCGCCGCGACCGTCATCCTGCGCTGGGTCGGGCCGGTCGCCAGGCGCCGCGGCCGCGCGCCGGGTCCGTTGTTGCCCGACCGCCCGCTCAGTGCCCGCGACCATCGTGAGGAGGGCGAGCGCCTGGCCGCCGCCGGCGATTTCGCCGGCGCCATCATCGAGTCGTTGCGCGCGGTCGCGCTCGAGCTCGAGGAACGCGGCGTGCTGCCGCCCCGGGTCGGCCGGACCGCCGACGAGCTCGCGGTCGAGGCGGGCGGCCCGCTGCCCGGCCAGGCCCTCGGGCTACGCGAGGCGGCCAGGCTGTTCGACGAGGTCAGGTACGGCGGCCGGGCCGGGACCTCCGCGGGCTACCGTCGGCTGCGCGACCTCGACGCCGCGGTCAGCCGGGCCGGGACGGCCTCGTGACCACGACGTCGAAGGCACGGGCCGGATCGGCCGCGCCGCCCGGGGCGGTGCCGGCCGGGGCGGTGCCGGCCGGGGCGGTGCCGGCCGGGGCGGTGCCGGCCGGGCTGCACGGTGCGGCCGGTGCGGCCGGTGCGGCCGGTGCAGCCGGTGCGGCCGGTGCAGCCGGCGCGGACGGTGCGGCCACCTGGCGGAGGTGGCGCCTGCCGCTCGCGCTCGTGGTGCTGATCCTGCTCGCGGGGAGCGTCATCGCGCTGTTGCAGCCGGTCCAGCCGATCACCGGCTACCTGGACCCGGCGGGCACCGACGCCGACGGGGCACACGCCCTGGCCGACATCCTGGCCGAGCGCGGCGACACCGTGATCAGGGTGACCGCGCCGGCCGCGGCCGTGGCGGCGGCGCGCGGGGCCGGCCCGGGCGGGGCCGGCCCTGGCGGCGTCACCCTGGTCGTCACCAGCCCCCGGCTGCTCACCGCCCGGCAACTGGCCGGCCTGGCGCGGCTGCCGGGCAACCGGGTCCTGATCGGTCCGGACCCAGCGGCCCTGGCCGCGCTGGCGCCCGAGGTAGGGCTGCTCGCTCCCGCTGTGGTCCGGGCCCTGGCGCCCGGCTGCGCGCTGCCCGCTGCCCTGCTGGCCGGCGACGCCGACCTCGGCGGACAGCGGCTGGTGACGGTGACAGGGCGCGGGGCGCCCGCGCGGGCGCGCGCCGAGCGGTGCTACCGGACCGGGGGTTTCCCCTCGCTGGTCCGGTACGACGCGGCCGGCCGGTCGATAACGGTGCTCGGGACCGGCAACCCGCTCACCAACGGCAGCCTGGCCCGGCTCGGCAACGCCGCCCTCGCGCTGAACCTGCTGGCCGGCCACCGCAGGATCGTCTGGCTGGTCCCCGAGCCCGGGCCGGCCGGCGCCGCTCAGGGCGCGGGCCAGAGCGGCGGCCAGGCAGGGAGCTCGGCCGGTCTGCTCGGCCTGATCCCGGTGCCCGCGTACCTGGTGGCGCTGCAGCTCGCGGCGGTCGTTCTGCTGACGGCGCTCTGGCGGGCGCGCCGGCTGGGGCCGCCGGTGCCCGAACCACTGCCCACCGTCATCCGGGCGTCGGAGACGGTGGAGGGACACGCGCGGCTCTACCGGTCGCGCCGGGCCAGGGGACGGGCGGCGGCGACGCTGCGCGAGGCCGTGCTGGCCCGGACCCTGCCCGCGCTCGGGCTGGCCCCGGACGCCACGCCTGGACAGGTCGCGGCCGTCTTTTCGGGCCGGTCCGGTAGCGGCCAGGCCACGATCGAGGCAATGCTATTCGGGCCGGCGCCGGCCGACGATGCCGCGCT
>Ga0335072_10014199_pt1 | contig 11319 bp, 11 predicted proteins | sample Lox_Sample_21_FD_206725 | JGI IMG/M metagenome (GOLD analysis project Ga0335072, IMG submission 206725) | Soil microbial communities from Loxahatchee National Wildlife Refuge, Florida, United States - Lox_Sample_2.1 | ecosystem: Environmental > Terrestrial > Soil > Wetlands | place: USA...
CGGCCGATCGTACGACGACGTTCTGCCCCGGTGATCGCTGTACCGGATGTGCACAAGCGCTACTCTGTTCTTTGGGTGTTGATGATCACCAGCGGCGAGCGTACTGCGTGGCCTGACGATGTTGCAATCGCAGATTTGAGCAGAGCAGGGCTTTCGGTCCCGTGCTACGTGCGGACCAAGAAGGTTGCCACCGTTGATGCCCGGTTTGCGAAAGTATCTGGACGATTGGACCTTGAAGATCGTCGCAAGGTCGTCAGTCGTCTTCGGGGCTTGCCTGGACCTGTTCTTTACATGTAACATTAGGTATCGTGTTTTTTGAGGCGTATCATGCCTCACATCAAAGCGGTCGATCTCGGCTTCAACGAACGGTACGCCCTGGCGGTCAGCCATTGCATCGTATAGGTGCTTCGAAGCTCAAGCCCAGCCTGCTCAACCCATCCTTGACCTTTCCCTTAACTCGAATTTTTGAATCTTCCCCGTGGACGTCTTCGGCAACGGCCCAAACGTGACAAACCGCGGGCACTTGTAGTGCGCCAGATGCGTGCGGCACCACGCGATGATGTCCGCCTCCGACACCTCCCGCGCCCCCGGCTTCAGCGTCACGAAGGCCTGCGGCGTCTCGCCCCATTTGTCGTCCGGCCGCGCCACCACCGCGGCTTCCATCACGTCCGGGTGCTTGTACAGCACCTCCTCCACTTCCAACGATGAAATATTCTCGCCGCCGGAAATGATGATGTCCTTCGCCCGGTCCTTGATTTCCACGTAGCCATCCGGATGCATCACCGCGAGATCGCCGGTATGGAACCAGCCACCGGCAAAAGCATCATCCGACGCTGATGGGTTCTTCAAATATCCCATCATCACAGTATTCCCACGCAGCATCAGCTCACCCATGGTCGCGCCGTCCGCCACCACCGGCGCCATCGTCGCCGGGTCCAGCACCGCGGCGTCCTGCAAGGTCGGCGTGTTCACCCCCTGCCGTGCCATGAACGCCGCTTTCTGGTCCATCGCTATCACGTCCAGGCCCGGCTGCCACATGCACACCGTCGATGGGCCGTAGCTTTCCGTCAGGCCGTACAGATGGGTGACGGCGAATCCCATTGCCTCCATCTGCGAAATCACCGTCGAAGGCGGCGCCGCGCCGCCGGTCGCGATCTGCACCACCTGATCGAATGTCCGCCGCGCTTCAACGGGCGCATGGATCAACATGCTCAGCACGACCGGCGCGCCGCACATATGCGTCACGCCATGCTCGGCGATCGCCCCGAAGATCGGCGCCGGATCGACACGGCGCAGGCACACATGCACCCCGCCCGCCAGCGTCACCGCCCAGGTATAGGTCCAGCCGTTGCAATGGAACATCGGCAGCGTCCACAGATAGACGCTGCGCGGCGACAGCCCGAAGGTCAGCGCATTTCCAACCGCATTCAAATATGCGCCGCGATGATGCAGCACGACGCCCTTCGGGTTGCCGGTCGTGCCGGATGTGTAATTCAGTGCGATCGCCTGCCATTCGTCGTCCGGCAATGCCACGGGAAACGCCGGATCGCCGCCGGCGATGAAGGCTTCGTAGTCCACCGCGCCGATCCGTTCGCCGCCGGCAGATTCCGAATCATCGATGTCCACCACCAGCGATCGCCGCCCGCTCTGCCCCAGCGCCCGCGCCATGACGGAGGACAGCTCGCGATCGATCAGCACAGCCTTGGCTTCCGAATGCGCCAGGATGAACGCCACCGCCGCCACATCCAGCCGTACGTTGATCGAGCACAGCACCGCGCCCAGCATCGGCACCGCGTAATGCGCCTCCAACATCTCGGGAATGTTGGGCGCCATGATCGCCACCGCATCACCCTTGCCAATGCCTGCCCGCGCCAGCGCCGAAGCCAGCCGCCGCGAGCGCTCGAAAAACTGTGCGTAGGTGTAGCGACGTGCGCCGTGGATTACGGCCACGCGCGGCCCATACACCCGCGCCGCACGCTCGAGAAAAGATACCGGCGACAGCGGCACGTAATTCGCCGGCCGGCGGTCGAGATCCATGGTGAAAGCAGACACAGGCGCCTCCCAGAGCCATGGTTCGGATCGCCTTCCGCCCGAAGGCATGCCCCGTCCTAACCGGGGATTGACCCGACCATTGAGCGCGTCACCCTGCCTGCGCCTACGGCGGGGTCAATCCCCTGGACAAGCCCAATGCCCCCGGCCCAATGGAAGGCTATCAGAAGGAACGTCCTGGCCGGCGTGATCAAGCTCGCCGTGCAGGACTTCATCGCCACCGCGGTGATGGACGCCCTCCTGCTTGCGGGAGGGTGCAGCGTTTCGGCGAAGCAAGCTCGTTCGTTGCAATGCCGGCGTGATTGCTTTGCATGACCCGGGTTGTGTCGGCGCGGTGCAACTCGCAATGACATGTGGCGACCCAGCGCCGCTATCCGATCCGACCGCGCCGGTGCATGATCCCGGCCGACCGACGACAGGGGAACGGAACGATGCGACAGATGGTGCTGGTGGGCTTCCTGCAGGCGCAGAACTGCACGATCCTGGCGAGTTCCTGGCGCCATCCGCTGTCGCGCACCGATTTCACCACCGCGGCCTACTACCAGAAGATCGGCCAGGTGCTGGAGGAGGGCAAATTCCACATGTCCTTCTTCGACGATCGCCTGGCCATGCCGGATATCTATGGCGGCAATCCCGCCGAGGTCGTGGCGAACGGCGTGCGCGTGGTGAAGATGGACCCGGTCGCGACGTTGCTCGCGATGGGGTTCGGCACGAAATTCATGGGCATCGGCGCCACCGGCTCCACCACCTATTATGAACCGTTCGACATTGCCCGCCGCTTCCAGACCGTGGACCACATGATCGGCGGACGCGCGGCGTGGAACGTGGTTACCTCGGTGAACGACGGCGAGGCGCACAACATGGGCCGGGACATGCACCTTGCCCACGACCTGCGCTACGACCGCGCCGACGAGTTCATGGAAATCGTGCTCTCGTGCTGGGATGGCTGGGAAGACGATGCCGTGGTGGTGGACAAGCAATCCGGCCTGTTCGCCCATCCGGAAAAGGTGCACCGGCTGGAATACGACGGAAAGTTCCTGAACTCGCATGGCACCTTCACCGTGCCGCGTTCGCCGCAGGGGCATCCCGTGATCATCCAGGCCGGCTCCAGCGATCGCGGCAAGGCGTTCGCCGCGCGCTGGGCCGAGACGGTGTTCGTCGGCTATCCCGATTTCGAATCCGCCCAGCGGCAGTATGCGGATTTCAAGGCCGCGGTGGCGGCGCAGGGGCGTGATCCGGACCTGGTGACGGTCAACACCATCGCCTTCCCGGTGGTGGCGGAAACCCGCGCCGAAGCCGAGGACAAGATGGCGCTCGTCGACTCGCTCTATCGTGAAGTCGACGGCCTGTCCCTGCTCTCGGAGGCAATGAATTTCGATTTCAAAAAGAAGGCGATGGACGAACCGTTCAGCGACGAGGAAATCGAGTCGATGACCGGCATGCAGGCGATGCGCGACCGCGTGGTGCGGCTGACCGGGCGCAACCCCACGCCGCGCGACTTCATCGAGGTGACGCGACGCGGCCGCCCGCGCGAGGCGATCGTCGGCAGCGCCAAGGAGGTCGCGGACCGGCTGGAACAATGGTTCACGGAACGCGCCTGCGATGGTTTTGTGATCGCCGCCACGCACATCCCCGGCGCGTTCGAAGATTTCGTCCGTTTCGTCGTGCCGGAACTGCAACGGCGCGGCATCTACCACAAGGACTATGCCGGCGCTACGCTGCGGGAGAACCTGGGGCTGCCACATCCTCCCGCGGGGTGGTGGCGTCAGCCGTGACCGGCATCGCTGCGACGCGCCGGTGCCTCTTGCCCTGACCATGCGGCGCGTGCTGCAACGCCCCCGCGGCTGAACCGCCGCACCTGCCTCGCGTTTTCCGGAGACTGTGGATGCACCGTCGTACCCTGATGCTCGCTGGCGTTTCGCTGACCGCTGCCGGTCTGGCGACCGGATCCGCGCGCGCCCAGCAACTGGACCCGCACAACACCATCTACCTGGACCTGAAATATGGCCGTGTTGTCATTCAACTGTTCCCCGACCTGGCGCCGAAGACGGTGCAACGCATCAAGACGCTGGCGGATCAAGGCTTCTACGACAACACGCCGTTTCATCGCGTGATCGAAGGCTTCATGGCGCAGGGTGGCGACCCGACAGGCACCGGCACCGGCGGATCCAAGCTGCCGGACCTGCCGGCCGAGTTCACCACCGAGCGGCATTTCCTGCGCGGCACCTGCGGCATGGCGCGTGCCTCCGATCCGAACAGTGGCAACAGCCAGTTCTTCATCATGTTCGCGCCGGCGCCGTCGCTGGATGGCAATTACACGATCTGGGGACAGGTGGTGCGCGGCATGGAGTATGTCGATCGGATCAAGCGCGGCGATGGGCCGAATGGCATGGTGACCGATCCCGACCGCATCATTCGCATGCGGGTGGCGGCGGACGAGAAATAGACCGCCGGAATTCATCGAGAGGAGTTTGGTCATGAGTGATGTGGCACAAGACCCGGAAAACACGCTGTACCTGGACACCAAGGATGGACGGGTCGCGATCGCGCTGCGGCCGGACCTTGCGCCCAACCACGTCGAGCAAATCAAGACGCTGGTGCGCCGCGGTTTCTACGACAACACGCCGTTCCATCGCGTGATCGAAGGCTTCATGGCGCAGGGCGGCGATCCGACCGGCACCGGGCAGGGCGGCAGCGACCTGGCCGACATTTCCGCCGAGTTCACCCGCGCGGCGAAGTTCGAACGCGGCACGTGCGGCATGGCGCGCACGTCGGATCCGAACAGTGCGAACAGCCAGTTCTTCATCATGTTCGCGCCGGCGCCGCATCTGGACGGGCAGTACACGATCTGGGGCACGGTGGTGGACGGCATGGAACACGTCGACGCAATCAAGCGCGGTTCGTCCGGCAGCGGCGCGGTGCAGGAGCCTGACCGGATCGTCCGCATGCAGGTGGCGGCCGACGCGACATAGCATCAGGGGATGATCCGCAACTTCTCCGATCACGCGGCGAACGAGCGGACGTTCCTCGCCTGGATCCGTACTGCCATCGCGGTGATGGCGTTCGGCTTCCTGGTGGCGAAATTCAATCTGTTCTTGCAGATCGCCGCGGAGTCGCTGGCGCGTGACGGGCGCCCGGTGCGGGTGCCAGGCGGCGCCTACGGCGGCCTCGCGGGGATTCTGCTGATCATCGTCGGCATCATCATGATCGCGGTGGCAGCGGTCCGTTTCCTGCGCACGGGCCAGGCGATCGACAGCCCGGAGCAGAAGACGGACGCCGCGCGCGTCGATGTGATGCTGGCCGGGCTGATGGTGGTATTGGGAATCGCGCTGGTGGCGTACCTCGGCCATACGGTCGTGACGGGGCTCTAGCGTTCCGATTCCGACGCCTGGTGCCGGCGCTCTTCGGCGTCATTGCGAGCAACGCGAAGCAGTCCGGGTCAGACGATGAGTGGCTGATCCCGAGTTCGGCTGGACGCTTGATATCGCCGATGACGCGGCTCATCGCTTGGCCCCGTGGTGCTTGATGTCCTCCGTGGTAAACCCATGCGAGAAAGCAATCCGCACGGGAGTGGAACATGACAGCCGGACGAACCCGCGACCTGATCGCCGCCGGTGCCACGCAAATCGACGTCATCGCCGAAGGCAGCGGCAAGCTGCTGGTGATGCTGCCATCCTCCTCGCGCGACTCCGAGGATTTCGATGACGCCGCGGCGATGTTCGCCGCCGCCGGCCTGCGCGTGCTGCGGCCGCAGCCGCGCGGCACCGGGCGCAGCACGGGACCGTTGGAAGGACTGACGCTGCACGACTATGCGCGCGACGTGGCGGCGGTGATCGAGGCGCAGCATGCCGGCCCCGCCGTCGTGTTGGGACATGCGTTCGGCCAGTGGGTCGCACGCACGCTGGCAGCCGATCGCCCGGACCTCGTGCGCGGCGTGGTGCTGGCCGCCGCCGCGGCACGCGCGATCCGCCCGGAACTGCGCGCGGAATTGGCCAAATGCGTCGACACCAGCCTGCCGGAAGCCGAGCGCCGCGCCGCATTGCGGGTCGCCTTCTTCGCCCCCGGACACGAACCGCCGGCGAACTGGCTGTCCGGCTGGCATGCAGCGGCGAGCAAGAGCCAGCACGCCGCCACCGCCGCGACACCGCAGGACGAGTGGTGGACCGCCGGCACCGCGCCGGTTCTGGATCTGCAAGGCGCGCAGGACCCCTGGCGCCCGCGCGGGACGGAGGACGATTTTCGCCGCGACCTGGGCACCGATCGGGTCACGGTGCAGGTGATCAAGGATTGCAGCCACGCCATGTTCCCGGAGCAACCGCACGCCGTCGTGCGGGCGGTGGTCGTCTGGATGGCCACGCGGTAACGCGCCGCCGGCGTCCGGCGCTCCGCCGGCAGTGGGCGCTCCGCCGGCATCCCGCGCCCCCCGGTAGCGAAGGCTGGCAGCGAGCGCTGGTTGCATTGTCCGGCGGGACGCGACAGAACCCCGATCCCCATTCCTCCCCCAGCGCCGCTGACCGCCGCAATGGCCACCCACGATCCCGTCCGCTTCGTCGCCAAGAACATGCGAGTCGACCAGCGCTTGCTCGCGCAGATGATCGCGCCGGGTTCGCGCGTGCTCGACATCGGCTGCGGCGACGGCGCGCTGATCGACCACCTGTTCCAGACCAAGGGCTGCGACGCACGCGGCATCGAGATCGACATGGCCGAAGTCACCCGCGCCGTGGCGCACGGCCTGCCGGTGATGCATGGCGACGCCGATATCGACCTCGCGCACTATCCGGACGGTGCGTTCGACTACGTGGTGCTGTCGCGTACCTTGCAGGCGGTGGAGCGCCCGCGCGTGGTGCTGGGCCAGATGCTGCGCATCGGCACGCGCGCGGTGGTGAGCTTTCCCAATTTCGGCCACTGGCTGGTGCGCTGGCAGTTGTTCAGCCGCGGCCGCATGCCGATGACACCGACCTGGGACCGGCCCTGGTACGAGACGCCGAACATCCACCCCTGCACGATCCACGATTTTTTCGATCTATGCAGACGCGAGGGCTACGCCGTGGAGCAATGGCTCGCTGCCGACGACGCCGGCCGCCGCGCCCCCTGGCGCCGCTTTCCTTGGCTCGCCAACCTGTTCGGCGAGCAAGGACTGTTCCTGCTGCGAAAGGCGTAGGGCGCCGGACCGTTCATGCCGGGAACGCCCATCCCGGCCGCGGCCCGGGATTGCGTGGCTGGCGCAGGGGTGATCTCCCGGACGTTCATCCGGCTTCCTGGCCGCGCACGGCGTCGGCTTGTATAGCTCCGGCCCGCCATGCCCCGCGTTGTCGCCGTGCTGCCGCCCAGGGAGGGATTTGGACCGAACCGGGCTGGCGCGGTCGGCCTGCTGGTCCGCCGCCTCGCGCGCGCGGATGGCGTCACCACGGTGATCGGCGGCCCGCAGACCGGTGCGCCGTTCGGCGATGTGCCGTTCGAACCAATCGCGCCGTTCCGGTTCCTGCCGCTGAATGCGAATCACCGCTACGCCTTCGCGGTCGCGCATCGCCTGCGTGCCCTGCGGCCGGGGCTTGTCGAGGTCTACAACCGCCCGGACATCGCCCTTGCGCTGGCCCGGCTGCTGCCACGCATTCCGGTCTGTCTCAACCTGCAGAACGATCCGCAGGGCATGCGCTATGCCCGCACGCCGCGCCAGCGCGAGCGACTGCTGCACCGCGTGGCGCGCGTGCTTTGCGCGTCGGAGTTCCTGCGCAACCGCCTGCTGGACGGCGTGACCGCCCTGCCCCGCCTGGCGCCTGCCGTGATCCACAACACGATCGATCTCGCCGCGTTGCCTGGCCCCCATCCACGCGAACCGCTGATCCTGTTCGCCGGCCGCATCGTGCGGGAGAAAGGGCCGGACGCCTTCGTCGCCGCCTGTGCCTCGGCCCTGCCGCGGCTTCCGGGGTGGCGCGCCGAATTGATCGGCGCCGACCGGTTCGGCCCCGATAGCCCCGACACCGCGTTCGCCCGCAGCGTGCGCCTCACCGCGGAACGCGCGGGCGTCCGGGCGCTGGGCTATCGCGGCCACGACGCGGTGTTGCAGGCGATGGCAACGGCCGCGATCGTCGTGGTGCCGAGCCGCTGGCAGGAGCCGTTCGGCCTCGTCGCGCTGGAGGCGCTTGCCTGTGGCGCCGCCCTGGTTTGCGCCGATCGCGGCGGGCTGCGCGAGGTGGGCGGCGATGTCGCGGTCTACGTCGATCCCGACGATCCGGCCGCGCTGTCGGCCGCGATCGTGGCCCTGGCCGCCGACCCGGCGCGCCGCACCGCATTGGAACAGGCGGGTCGCGAGCGGGCGAAATCGTTCGACGTGCCGGTGATCGCGGCACGGCTGATGGCAGCCCGGCAGCAGGTGCTTGACACGCCCCGTGGCTGAACCGGCCGCGTCTGCCTATATTCCGCTCAACAGACAGGCATTCCGGAGCGAAGGGACATGGCGGAGACCAATACGGACGCAGCGGGGCTGGTGCCGGTGACCGTGCTCACCGGCTATCTCGGCGCCGGCAAGACCACGCTGCTGAACCGCATCCTGACCGAGCAGCACGGCCGCAAATACGCCGTGGTGATCAACGAGTTCGGCGAACTCGGGGTAGACAACGACCTGGTCGTGGACACCGACGAGGAAGTGTTCGAGATGAACAACGGCTGCATCTGCTGCACCGTGCGCGGCGATCTGATCCGCATCGTCGGCGGGCTGATGAAGCGGCGCGACCGGTTCGACGGCATCATCATCGAGACCACCGGCCTGGCGAATCCCGCCCCCGTGGCGCAGACCTTCTTCATCGACGAAGGCGTGCGGTCCAAGGCACGGCTGGATGCGATCGTCACGGTGGTGGATGCGAAGCACGTGCTGGCGCGGCTGGAGGACAGCCACGAGGCGGGCGACCAGATCGCGTTCGCCGACGTGATCGTGCTGAACAAGACCGACCTGGTGTCGGCCGACGAACTTGCTTCCGTTGAGGACCGCATCCGCCAGATCAACCGGTTCGCGGTGATCCACCGCACACAGCGCGGTGCCTTGCCGATCGCGGAAGTGCTGGACCGGCGCGCATTCGATTTGAACCGCGTGCTGGAACTGGCGCCGGATTTCCTCGCTGGCGGCGACGAGCATGAGCACAACGAGGATGTCGCGTCGGTGAGCTTCGAGGTGGAGCAGCCGATCGATCCGGAGAAGTTCAACGCGTGGATCGGGGTGCTGTTGCAGGAGAAGGGACCGGACCTGCTGCGCACCAAGGGCATCCTGAATTACGCCGGGGACAACCGGCGCTTCGCCTTCCAGGCGGTGCACATGATCGCGGATGGCGATTTCATCGGCCTCTGGAAAGAGGGTGAGCCGCGCGCCAGCAAGCTGGTGTTCATCGGCCGCAACCTGAACCGCCCGCAACTGCGGCGCGGGTTTGAAAGCTGTGTGGCGGGATAGGGGAGCTTTGGCGCGGCTGTTATCGAGCCGGCGTCGCCGTAGGTTGCGGACCGGTGGCCCGTCGGGACGCCCTTGTCCAAGGGCCGTTCGACGGGTGCTGCCCATCGTATGTCTTGAGATGCCATAGATGCGGTGACAGGTGGCCTTCGCAAGTTTATGCTGTCGTATGCCATAGTGTGGTTGAGCTATCGTGCCGACCGCGGAAAAGGCATTCGAATCCAGCCTTTACTATGAAGACGGTCACATCCTCCAAATCCGGATTTGGCGTGTGCCTGAGCCGGTGCCGCCGTCCCAACACGGGTTCAAGTACTTGTGCTTCTACGGCCGGCCTGGTGCACATGTCGTGCTGTACGACAACGAGCGAGGCAAAGGGGACCATCGCCACTATGGCGAACTGAAAGAACCTTACCGGTTCCGCGGTATCGAGGCGCTGATGTCGGATTTTCTGGCGGATGTTGGACGGGTAAGAGGGGAAGACGAATGAGCAACGGTCGGGTCCAACTCCACGTTGATGAGACGAAGCAGGACATCGGCAAGCGGGTCATCGAAGCCTGGCGGCGGATGGAACATGGCGAGGATGTCAACGACAAGCATGTCAGCTTTGAGAATTGGGAGACCATGGTCAGAGTGTTGTCACCCAAGCGTCTGGAGCTGCTGCGGCACATTCATCAGCATCCCGCGAAGAATGTGCGCGTGCTGGCATTCGCCCTCGGCCGCGATTACCGGCGTGTTCATGATGACGTGGAAGCGTTGGAAGCTGCGGGTCTGTTGGAACGCGGCAAGGAAGGCGTGCGCGCGGACTATGATGCATTCGACGTGCGCATGAGGGTGGCACTGTGAGGCGGCTGTTACCCGTCGTCCGGCGTGGACTATCAGACCTGCTGTAACTTCAATGGGTTCATCTGCGGTTCCAATTCTTTGCCTGTCGCAATTTTAGTGCGGGACATCCGGCCACGCCCGGACTATCACGATGCTGCCGGGCGTACTTACGATCAGGGTTGCTTCGCCGCTTGCGCTCCTTGCAATGACAGGTGAAGGATCTACCCGCCGAATATCTCCCCCAACCGGCGGATCGACCCCAGCACGCGTTCCTGCGGCAGGCCCGGCCATTGGCAGCGCATGATGAAATGGTCCACGCCGAGGCGTTCGCGATAGCGGGCGATGTCCTCCTTCACCGACACCTTGTCGCCGATGATGAAGCGGTCGCTTGCAAATTCGTGAAACGGCTGGGAGGTGGAGGCGCCCAGTCCCCATGAGGCATAGGCGTTGTACTTGTATTCCAGCGCCGCACGGCATTCTTCCAGCGCCGCGTGGTGGCTGGCACCGACATAGCATTCGCGGGCGATCGGATACTCCAGCGGCGTGCGGCCGGCTTCCGCCAGGGTCTCGCGGTACAGCCGCATCTGCTTGTCCACCGTGTCCAGATGCGCCGCATTGACGATCAGCCACGCATCGCCGATACGCGCGGCGCGTTTGATCGCGGCATCCACCTGCGCCGCGACATAGACCGGCGGCCCGCCGGGACGGACCGGCTTCAGGCTGATGCCGGCGTCCTTCACGTTATAGAACCTGCCTTCGAAGGTGACGCGGTCCTCGATCCACAGGCGGCGCATCAGGCGGATCGATTCGTTGAAGCGCGGGGCACGTTCGGACAGCGGTATGTTGAAGCTGTGAAACTCCGGCTCGCGATAGCCGAGGCCGACGCCCATGATGTAGTTGCCGCCGGTCAGCATATCGAGCGTGGCGGCTTCCTCGGCGACCTGCACGGGATTGAGCAGGGGAAGAATGAGGATGTTGGGGCCGATCGCCATGCCGCGCGCCTCGGCGGC
>Ga0335072_10014201_pt1 | contig 11317 bp, 11 predicted proteins | sample Lox_Sample_21_FD_206725 | JGI IMG/M metagenome (GOLD analysis project Ga0335072, IMG submission 206725) | Soil microbial communities from Loxahatchee National Wildlife Refuge, Florida, United States - Lox_Sample_2.1 | ecosystem: Environmental > Terrestrial > Soil > Wetlands | place: USA...
ACGCAGAACGGGACCGCGTATCCGATGAAGAGGGCGAGCAGAGTGAACTCCAGCGTGTTCCGCCAGGCCTGCCAGAACGTCGGGTCGTGGATGATGCGGTCGTAGTTGATCCAGCCCGCCCAGGTGTAGCCGCCCCCGTACACCGCCTTCTGGAAGCTCAGGATCACTTCGCGGACGATCGGGTACCAGGAGAAGAACGTGAAGCAAAGGACTGCGCCGATGAGGAAGCCGTACGCCGACAGATTCCGCCTGACCTTCTGCCCGAACCGGCCCGTGACCACCCGGCCTGAGTACGCTTGCCGGGCGTTAGCCTTGCGCAGTGTCGCGACGCCTGCCATCACGTCTCCCTGTTGCCTGAGGACCGGGGTTAGCGTGTGGGGGCCGGCCCCGCTCTCCGGCCCCCACACGTGCCTCGTCGGGATTACCCGACTCTGCGCTTACGAGCTGAATTCCAGCAGATCGTTGACATCGGTCGAATAGGTCTTCAGGAGCGCCGGGATGTTGACGTTCGGCTCGGTGAGCACCGCCAGCATCATCGGGTCCAGCGTCTTGTAGACAGCCTGGGCATCGAACGGCTCGCCGTCGCTGGGCTCGTTGGCATCGACGTAGGCCTTGTAGTACGACTGGTTGATCGTCGTGTACTTGTCCCGCAGCGCCTGAATCTGCGCTTCGGTCGTGCCGTTGAACAACACCGGCTCGTTGAAGCCGACCGGCAGCCCGTCCGCCTTCTGCCTGGCGTAGTTGAAGGTCACCCCTTGGCCCGGCGTCAGGTCCTCGAAGTCGATGAACTTGATACCGGCCTTGATCTGCGCGGGCGTGTCGTACTTGGCGAAGACGTAGGCGTTGCCGCCGCCGAGCGAGCCAGCTGGCGTGCCGTTCACGCTGGGCAGCGGGCCCATTCCGATGTCGCTGAGGTTGCCCTTATCGGTAGGCACGATCACGTTGTAGATGTCGTCGGGAGCTGCGATGTACATGCCCAGCTTGCCCTCGGCGAACTGCTGCTGGAGTGTTCCCCAGGCAAGGCCCTGCGTTTTGCTCATCGCGTTGTCGGTGAACCGCAGCGTGTGCAGCGCCTCGAGGATCGCAAGGCCATCGGAGTTGTCGAAGTCCGCGACAGGCGGGACGGCGTTGTCATTGACGGTCGTGCCGCCCAGCGCGTCCATGTAGGACGAGAAGTGCCAGCCGCCGTTGTTGCCCGCGCTGTAGTCGCCCCAGCCCTCGATGCCGTGCCCGAGCTTTGCGATCGCCTTGGCGTCCGTCTCCACCTGTGCCCAGGTCGTCGGCGGGTCGTTCGGGTTCAGTCCCGCCTCACTGAACAGTTTGCGGTTGTAGATCAAACCCTGGGTGTAGTTGTTGGTCGGCAGGCCGTAGATGGTCTTGCCCGCGGTCACTGCCTTCATCGCCGCAGGCACGATGTCCTTGAGCGTCGGCACGGTCTTGGAGTTCACGTACTGGGTGATGTCGGCAGCCTGGCCAGCGGTCAGGACCTGCGGCAGGTCCGTGAAGTCGATGTAGAAGATGTTCGGCTCGGTTCCGGCCCGCAGCTGCGCGGTGAAGACAGGGAGGTTTGTGCAGGGGTAGTTGTAGACGCTCTTGATCGTGTCGTTCGGGTTGGCCTTCTCGAACGTCGCGACGTCCTGGAGCCATTGCTTGTGCTGAATGGGGTTCTGCGCCTGAGTCGGCGCGCAGTTGATGCTGACGGTCACTTTGCCGCCGGCCGACGATGGGGCCTTAGTACTCGAGCAGGCCGCAGCCCCGAGCCCTAGCGCCGCCACGACGCCAACGGCCGCAATCATCCGGCCGCCAGACCGCCGCTGAAGCTGTCTGCGCATCGATCAATCCTTCTTCCTTGGGCTGAACGTGTGCGGATCTTGCGCGCCCGCAACCGCAATGGCGGCAGGCGAGGGACTCGTTGGCCGTATTCGGTGAATGATCCCGAATCCGGCCAGCGGGCGCCACGCCTTTGGGCGCCGTGCTGTGTTGCACTGAACATACTGAGATGAACATCACGCAGCAAGATGTTGATGAAATATTGCAAGGACACAACTTGATTACGAAGAACTTGGGATCTGACAGTCGACCTGGGCGCTCATCGACGGTTCCAGGCTGCTTGACCGAGTTGCAGTGATCCACATCACGCAAACTCTTGCCCGGTGGTGTCGTATTGTTGCGGCATGACGACGCGAACTCCCGCCAGGCGCCTTGCCGAGGTTGCCCAGAAGGTCGGGGTCAGCGAGGCCACCGTGAGCCGTGTGCTCAACGGCAAGCCCGGCGTGTCGGAAAGCACCAGGGAAGCCGTTCTCACGGCACTGGACGTGCTCGGTTACGAGCGCCCGACGCAACTGCGCGGCGAGCGCGCCCGGCTCATCGGCCTCGTCCTACCCGAACTGCAGAACCCGATCTTCCCCGCACTGGCCGATCTCATCGGCGGCGCGCTTGCACAGCGCGGTTTCACCCCGGTGCTCTGCACCCGGGCGGCCGGCCCGACGACGGCCGGGGGCCTCTCCGAGGCGGACTATGTCGACATGCTGCTAGACCAGCACGCTTCAGGCGTGGTCTTCGCCGGCGGGCATTTTGCCGAGCTGGCCGCGCCGCACGATCACTATCAGTTGTTGCGCAGCCGCGGTATCCCGGTCGTCCTGATCAACGCTGCCATCGACAACCTCGAGTTCCCGTGCGTGTCGACCGACGACGCGATAGCCGCCGACCAGGCCTTCAGGCACCTGGCCTCGCTCGGACACGAGCGGATCGGCCTGGTCGTCGGGCCAGAGGACCATATGCCCTCGCGCCGCAAGCTGGCCGCGTTTACCGAACACGCCCGCCGGGCCGACCTGCCAGTCGCGCCAGTGCAGCACGCACTGTTCTCCCTGGAAGGCGGGCAGGCCGCCACTACCCGGATGCTCAAGCGCGGCGTGACCGGCATCATCTGCGGCAGCGACGTGCTAGCGCTCGGCGCGATCCGCGCGGTGCGCCGGGCGGGCCTGTCGGTGCCTCGCGACGTCTCGGTAGTGGGTTTTGACGACTCAGCTTGGCTCAACTCGACTGACCCGCCGCTGACTACTGTCCGCCAGCCCATCGAGGCCATGGGCAAAGCTGCCGTCGCGCTGCTCATAAACCAGATGGAGAGCGTCCCGGTCTATCCGGAGGAACTGCTGTTCGAGCCCGAGCTTGTCGTGCGTGGTTCTACCGGCCCGGCGCCAGCGCACGCCGAGCCCCCTGCGGACATCACGGTCGCAGCAGGCTGATTAGCTGTCGCAGGGTGTACCGGAATGCCGCGCGGCGGTAGCGTCCCGAACATGACCGATCGCCGCGCAGCTTGAGCAGGCTGCGCCCTGGGCGGACCGACGTCCGCTGGTCCAGGCGTAACCAGATCCCGGTGTGCCACCGGTCCCGGGTGCTCGTCTCCGGGTACGAAAAGGTTAGGTAAGGTTAGGTATGGACTACATCCACCTCGGCCGTTCTGGCCTCCGTGTCAGCCGCCTGTGCCTGGGCACGATGAACTTCGGGCCACTGACCGCGCCTGCGGACGCTCACGCGATCATGGACCGAGCGCACGAGCTCGGCATCAACTTCTTTGACACTGCCAACCGGTACGGCGGGGCGTTCAGCCCGCCCGGTCAGGTTGCGAACAACGATCAGTCGCATCCGGGCTGGACCGAGGAGATCATCGGCGACTGGTTCGCCTCCGGTGGTGGTAGGCGAGAGCGCACCGTTCTGGCCACCAAGCTGTATGGCGCGATGGGCGACTGGCCGAATGAGGACAAGCTGTCGGCACTGAACATCCGGCGCTCGTGCGACGCATCGCTTCGCCGGCTGAAGACCGACTACATCGACGTGTACCAGATGCACCACGTCGACAGGGCCACGCCGTGGGATGAGATCTGGCAGGCGATGGAGGTTCTGGTCGCGCAGGGGAAGATCCTCTACGTCGGTTCTTCAAACTTCGCGGGCTGGCATCTTGCGCAGGCCAACGACACCGCAGCGGCGCGCAACTTCGTTGGCCTGGTCAGCGAGCAGTCCATTTATAACTTGATGACGAGGCACATCGAACTCGAGGTCCTGCCCGCCGCGATCTCTTACGGCATCGGCGTGATCCCGTGGTCCCCGCTGCAAGGCGGACTGCTCGGCGGCGTGCTCAAGCAAGAACGGGAGGGACGCCGCCGCCTGGCGGGCCGGGCGCAGGAGACGGTCGAGCGCAACCGCGAGCAGATCGAGGCATACGAGAACCTCTGCGATGAGATCGGCGAGCAGCCCGGCAGCGTCGCGCTGGCCTGGCTGCTGCACCAGGACGGGGTAACCGGACCAATCATCGGACCGCGAACGATCGGGCAGCTCGACGACGCGCAGCGCGCGGTCACGCTCACCCTCGACGACAAGGTGCTTGAACGCCTCGACAGCATCTTTCCTGGCTACCGGACAGCCCCGGAGCACTACGCCTGGTAACTCGCGCCGTAACTGCCACAATGGGTCAGGCCTGGGTAACGGCTTCGAGCGGATGCGGCAGCCGGTTCAGATCCACCGCCCCGGCGAGCAAGCGCGCATACCGGAGCTTGCGTTTGGCGCCGCTGCCCAGGAACCGCCGTAGCTGTGCCCCGGTGGGCCGGCCGCGCCATTCGGGCTGCCGCTGCAAGCTACGGAACGAGCCTAGATCTCCCTGCGAGTCGATGAGCTCCTGGACCCGGGCGGCCCCGATCGCGCGGATCAGCTCGTCCTCCAGGTCCTCGACGCAGACGTAGAAGCCCAGTCGCTCCATGTCGGGCCGAGTCCGGGGCGAGCCGATGCCTGCGCTGGCCAGACCCCGCCGGACGACGTTCTCCTCGCCGATGTCGCACAGGCCCGCAAGCCGGAGGCCTGCTCCACCGGGACCAAACTGCCTTAGGTAACGCGCAAACGCGTGTGCGCCGCCAACCGGCACGACCACTGCGCGCTGCGCACCGAAGTCCTGCCCGCGGCGGGCCGCAAGCGTTTCCACCGCGATCTGGTCGCTGATGCCCTCGACTAGCACGATCGCCTCCGCGACCGCCGCCGTCGCCAGCGCCACGGCCGTCGCCTGCGTCGCAGCCGCCGGGCCATGCACATATCCGTCCAGCAGCCGGCTGGCAAGCTCGCGGCGCTTGGTGATGTCCATCGAACCTATTGTGTGCGCGCTACCGGCAGTCTCACGCGATGTGGCCAGCGGCCGCAACGTAGCCTTTTCAAGGTCGCGGAAAAGGAGGGCGAGTGGAAGCCGCGTTCATAGCCCATGACGTGCCCATGTGCTGTCAGCGCATCGACCCTGCCGAGTGGCAGCGCCGCGGGGGCGCGGAACTCGGATCGGCTGACGAATGGTCGTACCGGGTCTGCGGGATGGCATCGTTGCGGATGATACTGCTGGCTTTCGGCCAGGACGCCCCGTCCCTGACAGACCTGGTAAGGGCAGGCGTGGCAATGGGCGCGTTCAGCGAGCGGGGACTGCTGCACGCATCCGTCGCGGAGCTGGCCGCGGGCCTCGGGGTACGCGGCCAGGCCGAAGCTGTTCCCGCTGAGGACCTGCCCGGCCGGCTGGATGGCGCTCCGCTGATCGCCTCTGTGACCACCGCGTTCCCGGTGGATGGCAGGCGCGGCGGTCACCTGCTCGTCCTCCGGGGGTACGAGATCGGACAGGCCGACCCGCTGATCTTGTTCCGCGACCCGTCAGACTGGGGCCAGGAACACGACCGGGTCAGGCTTAGCCGGCTGGCGCAGTCTTACGCGGGCCGCTGCATCACCTTCCAGCCCGTTACCGCTGCCGCAACGCGTTAACACCACAGCGGGCGCGCGATAACTCAGCCTGGCACGACGTTCCAGTCCGGGCCGATGAAGACCATCCCCTGCGGCCCGAAGAACGGCCCGGTGACGGCTACCTTCGTGATCTTCCCGGTGAACGGGTTGAGCTGGCCGAGGTAGTTCGGCGGGAAGCCCGGCGCCGGGCAGGTTGCCGGGGCATTGTCGGCGTCGCACGGCGTCACGGCGACAAACACAGTGCCGGGCCGGAACTTGCCGCTGATGACGTCAATGGTGCCGCCGCCAGTGTTAGCAAGGTAGATCTTGCCGTGCGGGCTGCGCGCCCAGGCGGTGTCGTCTACTGACTGCGACAGCTTCAGCACCGCTAGGTGGCTACCCAGCCTGCCCTTGCGCAACACGGAGATCTGCTCCTTGTCGCCCTGGCTGGTGAGCATGAAGTCGCCGGCGAACCGCGGACCCGATGCTGGCACGATCTCGTTCGAGTCGGGGTCGGTGAGAGCCAGATGGACGACCTTGCCCTCGTTGCTGCCCACGTTCGCCACCCGGGCGGCGGCCTCGTCGTAGAACAGCGGCCTGACTACCGCAAGCTTGCCTGGCTGGAACGTCAGCTCGTATACAGCCGGGTAGGTGGCCTGCGGCGCTGGCTTGCTGCCCGTGACGGTGCCCGGCGCCGACGCACTGACCAGGATCAGGCCGTGATAGATCGAGATGGCGTCGGTGCCGCCGTTGTGCGGCAACGGGCTGCGGTTGTAGTGGTAGTGGACGACCTGCGCGCCCTTCGGTGCGCCGGGCTGGATCGTGTAGACGCTCGAGTTCGCATCTTCGTCGATGGTGGCAATCAGGATGCCCCGCTGGGTGTCGGCCGTGATGCCGTCGCACTTGCCGTGCAGGTCCCACTGGTGGACGACGTGACCGTTAGGCGTGAACTCCACCACCGTGCTGTCGTCGTTGCCGTCTGGAGCGGGCTGGCCCTGCGGCCCGACGCCGTTCTGGAACGCGGTGAAAATGTGGTGGCCAAGGACGGTGATGTCATCGGGGCTGGTCAGGTGCTCTGTCTTACGAGTGCCGTCCGACACGTACGTGTGGGATAGCTTCGCTCCGTTGATGACTACTTTGGCCTCGAACGACGAGTGATGGCCGGAGCTGGACGCCGGCGTAGCGAGGGCCGGCCCGGCGAGTGCCAGGCTCGCCAGGCCCGCCGAGATGGCGGCAGCGAACTTCGCAGTGCGCTTAGCTGTGGGCAGCAAGGCGCCTTCTTTCCTCGATAGCGGGGTTAAGCAGGGACGAGTCTTCTTCTACACCGACTTCTACACCGGGCGGATGGCCCTCAGGCGAATGACGGAGATCGGCCGGGTGAACGGATCACGACGCACCCTCAGCCCCGCCGGCACCGTCAGTCGCCGGTCAGCTTCGCCGCTGCGGCCCGGCCGGCCTCGGCCGTACGGCGCAGGAACCCGGCCAGCAGCTCAAGCTCGTCACCCGAGTACTGCGCGCAGATCTGGTCGAGAGCGTCGTTCATCCCGGAGTCGACGAGATACAGCCGCAGCACTTGCGCACCGCGCCCCCGCTGCGCCCGGATGAGGACGCCGCGACGGTCTGCCGGATCGCGGTCGCGGACAATCCAGCCGCCTCGCTCGAGCCGGTCCAGGACGCCGGTCATCGTGGCCGGGTGAAGCCCTGCGCGCTTCGCCAGCGCACTCGGGCTGAGCGGACCGTGCCTGGTGATCAGGTCCAGGCATTCCAGGTCGGTGCCCTTGAGATCCAGCCGGCCGCCAACACCCTGGTTGAGCCGGGAAAGCTCGCCGCCGAGGTCCCGCAGCGCCTCCTTGACGGCGCGGGTCAGGCGCTGCCGAGTCCGCCCTGAAGCCGGCTCAGTTATTTCGGAACTCATATGATATGGTCTCCGTATCTTATGAACGCAAAACCAATCTACGCCAGGGCGGCCGCCGCAAGGCGCTGCGGCGGCGGAAGGCAGGCACCATGAGACTCACAATTTTCGGCGCGACAGGTGGCACCGGCACCTGCCTGGCCCAGCAAGCGCTGGCCGCGGGCCACGAAGTCACGGCTGTCGTACGTGACCAGGCACGGCTCACCGTTCGCCCATCGAAGCCAGCACAGCCGAAGCCAGCAGTGTCGAAACCAGCAGCCGACGACGGGCTGCGAGTGATCACGGCCGACCCGATGGACCCGGCGGCGATCATCACGGCTGTGGCCGGGGCCGACGCGGTGCTCACCGCCATCGGCCCTCGCGGCACCGGCGTCACGACAGTCAGCCAGGACAGCGTCCGCAGCATCATCGCGGCCATGCAAAAAACAGGCGCCCGAAGGTTGCTCACGGTGAGCGGGTCGATCGTCGCCGACGAGGGCGAGAGCCCGTACCTGCGGTACCTGATCAAGCCCGTGGCGCGGTGCACGTTCCTGCGGCACGTCTGCGCCGACATGCGGGCTGCCGAAGCCGAGGTCGAGGCCAGCGGCCTGGACTGGACGATCATGCGGCCGCCTGGCCTCAGCAGCAAACCTGCTACTGGCCACTACCGCACCAGCATCGACGGCGGCCTCCCCCGCAGCCTCACCGTGCCCAGAGCGGACCTGGCAGCGTGCATGCTGGCAGCGATCGGCAATCAGGCGACCCTCCGCAAGCATGTCGCCATCGCGAACTGACGCCCGGCCCCAATCAGGACAGTTCAGTCAGGAGAGCACGCGGCGCCGGAACTTGCGCAGGCCGAGGGTGAGGAAGACGATGGCGAACCCCGCGACCGCCGGGTAGACGACATACAGATGCATATGTGGCGCCGTGGTGAACGCGGCGCGCATCCCCTCGTTGACGTAGATCAGCGGGTTGATCAGCACGATCGTCTGGAGCCAGTGCCAGCCGCCGACGGTGACCGGCGCGAGCTTGGTCCAGGGGTAGTACGTGCCGCCGAGGAAGGTGATCGGCAAAATTATGAAACCGAACATCAGGCCGATGTTGCGCGGCTCGAAGCTCGTGCCGAGCACCAGGCCGAGGCCTGCCATCGCGATGCAGGACAGCGGGACGAAGGTCAGGATCAGTAGCCAGTCCAGAGTCAGGTGCGCTTGCACGCCGGGCGCGTGCACGACCGAGGCGATTGGCAGCACGATGATCGCGGAAAGCACGCCCTGAGCCGCGCCGGACAGCACCTTCGCGATGGCCACCAGCCAGATCGGGCACGGCGCCTGCACCCGGTCCTCGATCTCCCTGGTGAAGCCGAACTCCTGCGCCATCGCCAGCGCGATCGACTGAACGCCCTGGAACATCACCGAGATGCCCACGACTCCGGGCACCAGGACTGTCGCGAACGCTGACTCCGCGGTGGCGGTCTGGCCGCCGATCCCCTGGCCGATCTTGGGGAAGACATACAAGAACACAAAACAGAGCAGGAACGGCTGGATTATCGTCCGCAGCACGAATTCCCAGAGATGTTTGCGTAGGACTACCAGGTCACGCAGCATCAGCGCGCCGAGTGCGGTCCAGCTTGCGGCAGCAACAGAGCGGGTAGGCCCGCCGCCGATTGCCTTGGTCAACGACGCCTGCTGCTGGCTAACGGACGTAGTCATTCGTCCCTCAGTTCCTTACCCGTGAGGTTGATGAACACGGTCTCCAGGCTGGGCTCGGCAACGGACAAATCGACCAGGTCATAGCCACCGCGCTCGGCGGCAAGGACGATGCGCGGCGTCAGCCGTTCCCGGCCCTTGACGTGAAGTTCCAGACCTCCGTCGATGAGACGTGTCCGGGTGACGCCCGCCACGTCGGCTGTCAGCAACTCGGCCAGCCGGTTAGCGTCTCCGGCCGTCTTGATGGTGACGACGTTGTCGGCACCGATGCTCTGCTTGAGTGCTGCCGGGGTGTCCAGGGCCAGGATCTTGCCGTGATCCATGATCGCCACCCGGTCGCAGAGCTGGTCGGCTTCTTCCATGTAGTGCGTGGTAAGCAGGATCGTCTGGCCGGCCTGGTGCAGCTCCCCGAGCAGATCCCACAGGGCCAGCCTGCTCTGCGGGTCAAGGCCCGCGGTCGGCTCGTCCAGGAAGAGCACCGACGGGCGGTGAAAGATGGCGCGCGCCACCATCAGCCGCTGCGCCATGCCGCCGGACAGCGCGTAGACCGAGGCCTTCGCCCACCGTGACAGCTGGAACTGCTCGAGCAGCTCGTCGGCGATCCGCCGGGACTCACGCGAGCCGATTCCGAACAGCCGGCCGTGGAAGTACAGGTTCTCCCAGACAGTCAGCTGCCGGTCCAGTGTGTTCTGCTGCGAGACGATCCCGCTGAGCTGCTTGGCCAGCGCCGGATGGGTGGCGACGCCCACCCCCGCCAGCAGCGCCTTCCCGGATGTGGGCACGACCCTTGTGGTGAGCATCCCTGCCGTTGTCGTCTTCCCCGCGCCGTTGGGTCCGAGCAGGCCGAAGATCTCACCCGTCATGACATCGAGGTTCAGCTTGTCGACGGCAGCGAAGTCCGCGCCGGCGTAGACCTTGGTCAGGTCCTCGGTGTGAATGACGCCAGCCGGACTGCTGCTGGTGCTGCTGGTCGCGCTTGCTGGCGCCGGTGCAGTGCTGATGGCCGGAGCCCTCCTCAGTTCTGAAGTAGGTAATGAGCACACCACGGGGAGGTCAACCCGGCGGCCGAGAAGCCGGCCATACCTCTTGCCCGGATATTGTCGGCCCCATGCTGACTCGCGGCCTGTCCTTGGTGCATATCGATTTCGCCCCTCAGCATCGCCAGCCTAGCTGGCCGCGCGTTCTGATCGCCTCGCTGGCCGCCATCGTCGGCTCTCTCGTAGCGGACGCGTTGCTGGTGGTCATCGGCCAGGCGGTCGTCCCGTCCACCAAGGGCTACGTGCACTTTCAGTTCCACGACTACGCCAAGCTCACCGTGATCGGCGTCATCATCGCCTGCATCGGCTGGCCTGTCGTCACCAGGGTGAGCTCGCGGCCACGCTGGGTGTTCCTTGTGTCGGCCATTCTGGTCACGCTGGTCCTGTGGCTGCCTGACCTGTACATCCTCTATCGAGGCCAGCCCGGCAAGGCCGTGGCGGTGCTGATAGTCATGCACCTTGCCATCGCCGTGGTGACCTACAACTGCCTGGTCAGGATCGCCCCTGTCAGCCTCCTTCCGGCCGGACCCGACACAGCGCAGCCCGGCGCGCCGCGACCAGGGCGTCACGCCAGCCACCGTGGCTGACAGCCCCGGCCCCGGTCGGCTGCCGCTGTCTGCGCTGCTCTCGCAGGCTCTCGTCGCGTTCACCATCGAGTTCGACAACGCCGCAGAACAACAGATCCGCCATCGCACCACGCGGTACGGCGGCCCGCGGGACGGCGTCTGGCTCGTCTCGATGGCCATGTGGCTGAACTGCATGCGGTACGTCGGCGCGGATCCGGTCAGGGTCCGCGACATCGCCAGCCTGGCCCGCTGCGGCACGAACCTGGATGGCATGCGCCGGTGGGGCTACCTCAGACTTGAGCCGGACCCGGCCGATACTCGGCAAAAGCCGCCTGACAGGGACCTGCTGGCCAAAGCCACGGCTCGCGGCATGCGGGC
>Ga0335072_10014203_pt1 | contig 11316 bp, 13 predicted proteins | sample Lox_Sample_21_FD_206725 | JGI IMG/M metagenome (GOLD analysis project Ga0335072, IMG submission 206725) | Soil microbial communities from Loxahatchee National Wildlife Refuge, Florida, United States - Lox_Sample_2.1 | ecosystem: Environmental > Terrestrial > Soil > Wetlands | place: USA...
CCGTGCAGGGTTGCGGCCACGTCGGCAGCGAATTCATCAAGCTGCTGCGCGAGCAAGGTGCGAAAGTGTTCGTCACCGACATCAACAAGGACGCCGTGCAGCGCTGCGTGGACGAACTGGGTTGCGAAGCGGTGGGCCTGGATGACATCTACGACGTGGACACCGACGTGTATTCGCCCTGCGCATTGGGCGGCACGGTGAACGAGCAGACCATCGACCGCATCAAGGCCAAGATCATCTGCGGCGCCGCCAACAACCAGTTGGCCAACGATGCCATCGGTGAAGAACTGCAGCGTCGCGGCGTGTTGTACGCGCCGGACTACGCCGTGAATGCCGGCGGCGTGATGAACGTGTCGCTGGAAATCGACGGCTACAACCGCGAACGTGCGATGCGCATGATGCGCACCATCTACTACAACCTGGGCCGCATCTTCGAAATCAGCAAGACGCAGAACGTGCCGACCTACAAGGCGGCCGATCGCCTGGCCGAAGAGCGCATCGCGTCCATCGGCAAGATCAAGCTGCCGCACATGGGCAATGGCGCGCCACGCTTTGCCGGCCGCATGCGCGGGCAGTAGAAACTGTACGCATGAGTACTGAAAACGCCGGTCGCTGACCGGCGTTTTCTTTTGTCCACGCGGGCCGTTGGAGCCCGACAGTTCTGCTAGACTTTTCGCCGCAAGAACATATGCGGTAAGACCTTGCTTCCATTAGTAAAGGTCTCAGGGGAACCCGCGCTGCGGGTTAGGAACAATCGATGCTTCCCTGACAGCCCTGCAGCGCGGTCGACGCCTGCCGATAAGGGGCGTGGGGAAGGTATGCAGGGTAGCAAGCAGGCTGGGTGTATATGAACGCAATGTTGGAAACCGGGATCAGCGACGAGGACATCCTGCTCAGGCTCAAGGATGTGCTGCATGAGACTTTCGAGATCGACCCTGCCCGGGTCACACCCGACACCCACCTGTTCACCGACCTGGAATTGGACAGCATCGACGCCGTGGACCTCGCCATCCAGGTGCAGGACATGACCGGCATGCGCATCAAGCCCGAGGATTTCAAGAACGTGCGAACGGTCGGCGACGTGGTCGCCAACGTGCGCACGCTGCTGACGCGCTGAACGCGGGCCGGCCGCCATGCCGCTTGCGCCAGCCCCCGCCGGAGCGTTCCGTCCCTGCGCGCTGATTCCCATCTATAACCACAAGGACACGATCACGGCTACGGTTGCGGCCTTGCACGCGCACGGGCTGCCGGTAGTGATCGTGGACGACGGCAGCAACGATGCCACGCGCGCGGTGCTTGGCGGTCTTGTTGCACCCGACGTGCAAGTGATCCGGCTGGCGCGCAACGGCGGCAAGGGGCGCGCGATTACCGCCGGGCTGATTGCCGCGCGCGATGCCGATTTCACCCATGCCTTGCAGATCGACGCGGACGGCCAGCACGATGTGGCGGACGTGCCGCGTTTTCTGGCCGAAGGCTGCGCGGATACCACGGCGCTGGTCTGCGGCCAGCCGATCTACGATCGCAGCGTGCCGCGCGCACGCCTGTATGGCCGCTACGTCACCCATGTGTTCGTGTGGCTGGAAACGCTGTCGTTCATGTTGCGTGATTCGATGTGCGGCTACCGTCTGTATCCGCTGGAAGCGACGTGTGCCGAGATCGATCGCGCGCCCCTGCCCGCGCGCATGGATTTCGACACCGAGGTGGCGGTACGCCTGATCTGGCGCGGCGTACCGGTGCGCAACCTGCCGACCCGGGTGATCTACCCGGAAAACGGCCTGTCCCATTTCCATATGCTGCACGACAATCTGCGTATATCCGCGATGCATACGCGACTGCTGCTGGGGATGTTGCCGCGGGCGCCGGGCTTGTTGTGGCGCAAGCGGAAAAGGAGCGTTGCATGCGCCGTTTGATCGCATGTTTTTTGCTGTTCGTTTGCACCAACGCATGCGCACAAGGCCCCGACCTGCTGCATGCCATCGTGAATCAGCTAAGCCAGCACACCGCCATCCGCGCCAGCTTCACCCAGCAACGCCAAACGCCTGCCCTTACCCAGGTGCAAACCAGCAGTGGCCAACTGCTATTCGTCACCGGCCACGGCATGCTGTGGGAAGTGCAGCAGCCCTATCAGCAAACCTTGGCGCTCACCGGCACACGCACCGTGCGCATCGATGCCACCGGCCGCATGCAACCGGTGCGCAATGAGCGTGGCGTTGGGCAGATCTCGCAAATGCTGCAAGGGATGTTGACGGGACGGCTGGATGAGGTGGAGCGTCAGTTCGATGTGCAGGCAAGCGGCACCGCTGCGCAGTGGAACCTGCACTTCACGCCCCGGCAATCGCGCGTCGCCCAGGTGTTGCGCGACATCCAGCTCGATGGCGGCGCGTATCTGCAGCGCATCCGCATCGACATGCAAGACGGCACGCACACCGACATCCGGATGACCGACACCTGCGACGCCGGCTCGTTGAGCGCGCAGGAAAAACACGCCCTCGGCCTGCCATGACGGAGCGGAACCTGTGGCTACGCGCAATCGGCTTCATGGTGGCGACGCTACTGGTCGCGCTGGCTTGCGCGTGGCTGCTGTTCGGGCGCGGGCGTTCGCCGATCCAGACTGATCTGCTGGCGATGCTGCCGGCCACGGAACGCAATCCGCTGGCCGAAGTGGCGGCGCAGCGCCTGGCGCACGCCAATGGCGACCGCGTGATTCTGCTGGTCGCCAGCGCCGACGATGAACAGGCCAAAGCAGCCGCGCGCCAACTCGGGCAGGCACTGGCAAAGAACACGGTATTTGCTTCTGTCATGGCCGAGCTGCCGCCCTTCGATTTGCAGCAACTGGTAACGCCTTATCTGGCGCACCGCTTCTACTTGCTCAGCGATGCAGACCGCCAGGCCCTCGCACAACCCGGCTACGATCCGAGGCAGGCGCTGGCCCAACGCATCAACGAACCCTTCGTCACCGGCGTTGGCACACGCCTGCAAGACGATCCATTCGGCTGGCTGCAACATTGGCTGGAGCAGCAACCATGGAGCCGCTCGCCGCTGCTGCCGGAAGACAACCTGCTGACCGCACATCGCGATGACGGCAGCTACGTGCTGGTGACCGCAACGTTGAGCGGGTCCGCGTATGACGATGCAATTCAGCATCGCGCGCTGGACGCATTGGATCAGGCCGAGCGCACGATCGAACACGGTCATCCTGGCACCCGCGTGCTGCGCACGGGAGCTTTGTTCTATGCCGCTGCCGCACGTAGCGAAGCCGAACGCGACGTGCACCGCGTGGGCCTGATTTCCACCCTCGGCATCGCCGTGCTGCTGCTGCTGGTGTTCCGCTCGCCGGGTCCGTTGTTGCTGGCGTTTCTTTCCACCGCCATCGGCATCGTGGTTGCCACCACGGTCAGCGTGCTGGCGTTCGGCCAGATTTATCTGCTTACCCTGGTGTTCGGCGCGGCGCTGCTCGGCGAAGCAGTGGACTATTCCATCCAATACCTCACCGCACGCGCCAATGCAGGGCATGCCTGGAAACCGCGCAAAGGTCTGCAGCAGGTGCGCCCCGCCCTGCTGCTGGCCTTGGGTACCTCGCTGCTGGGTTATGCCCTGCTGGGGCTGGTGCCGTTCCCGGCGCTGCGGCAGATGGCGTGCTTCGCCATGGTCGGCATGGCAGTGGCCTGCCTGAGCGTGTTCTTCCTGCTGCCCGCGTTGTTGCAGCGGACGGCCGAACCGTTGAGCAATGTCTCCGTTCGCGGTGCGCTGACGCTGCAGAACATCGTTTCCCGCTTTACCGCCGGATGGCGCGGCGCAAGTCTCGCCGCATTCGCTTTGCTGCTGGCCGTACCCGGCTGGCTGCAGATGCACCATGACGATGACGTACACCTGCTGATCTCCCCTCCTGCCGCCTTGGTCGCACAGGAAAAGCAGATTCGCGACATCACCGGCCTCGGCAACGGCACGCAGTTCTACCTGGTGCAAGGCGCGGATGAGGAACAGGTCCTGCAACGCGAAGAAATGCTGGAGCAGCGCCTGCAAGCCATGACCGATGCCGGACTGTTGCAAGGCTGGATCGGCCTGGCCGGGATGGTCCCATCGCAGCAGCGGCAGAAGGCCAACCAGGCGCTGCTGGCGCCGCTGTTTGCGCAGCCTGAGCGCATGCGCCAATGGCTGCATGAGGCCGGTTTTCGCGATGCCGATATTGATCGTTACCTGCAGGCATGGCCCGGCACGCCGCTGAGCTTGCACGATTGGCTGAAAACGCCGGCTGCCATGCCGTTCCGTTATCTGTGGCTGAGTAACGAAGGGCAGCACGGGGCCGCATCGCTGGTGATTCCGCAAGGTGACGCCTCCAGTGCGAAGTTGCAGCAAGCAGCAGCGAATCTGCCAGGCGTGACCCTGGTGGACAAGGCCGCCGGCGTTTCCAGCCTGTTTGGCCGTTATCGCCGCTATGCCAGTGTGTGGCTGCTTGCCGCCGTGCTGCTGATCGTGCCGGTGTTCGGGCTGCGTTATGGCTGGCGCAGCGTGCCGCGCGTGCTGGCGCCGCCGGTGCTGGGCATCGGCTTTACGCTGGCGATGCTCGGCTATCTGCATCATCCGCTTACGCTGTTCCACTGGATGGCCTTGATGCTGGTGCTGGGCGTGGGCGCGAATTACGCGGTGTTTCTGCGCGAGGGCGAACCCCATGTCACGCATCGCCCAGGGGCGATGTATGCCAGCGTGCTGCTCTCCGCCGTCACCGCCTTGCTCTCGTTTGGCTTGCTGGCGTGGAGTTCGATGCCTGCCTTGCAGGATTTCGGCCTTACGCTTTTGCTTGGCATCGGTTTCACCGCCGTACTGGTGCCCGCCAGCACGGCGCCAAGAGCATCATCACCATGAACTCATTTTTTGCAGGGAGCACTCGCCCATGAAGCGCGTCGTTATTACCGGCATGGGCGGCATCACTCCGCTGGGGCACGATTGGTCGCAGATCGAAGCGCGTTTGCGCGCAGGCCGCAACGCCGTGCGGCGCATGCCGGAGTGGGATTTCTATGAATCCTTGAACAGCCGGCTGGGCTGCCCGGTGGACGATTTCCGCATACCGGACTGGCCGCGCAAGCATCTGCGTTCCATGGGCCGCGTGGCACAGCTGGCAGTGGCTGCGAGCGAACGCGCCCTGCGCGATGCCGGCTTGCTGGATGAGCGCAGCATCGGCGACGGGCGCATGGGCGTGGCCTACGGCTCGTCCGGCGGCAGCGTGGAACCGGTGCGCGTGATGGGCCGCATGCTGGAAACCGGCTCCATGCAGGGGGTGACCGCCACCAGTTACGTGCAAATGATGGCGCATACCACGGCCGTGAATATCGGTGTGTTCTTCGGCTTGAAGGGGCGCATCGTGCCCACTTCCAGCGCGTGCACCTCCGGCAGCCAGGCGATCGGCTACGGCTACGAAACCATCCAGCAAGGCAAGCAGACGCTGATGCTGTGCGGCGGTGCGGAAGAACTTTCCGGCCCGGGCGTGGCGGTGTTCGATACGCTGTTTGCCACCAGCACGCGCAACGACGAGGCGCCGTTGACGCCACGCCCTTTCGACCAGGCTCGCGATGGCCTGGTGGTCGGTGAAGGCGCCGCCACGCTGGTGCTGGAGGAATACGAACACGCCCGCGCACGTGGCGCGCGCATCTATGCGGAAGTCGTCGGCTTCGGCTGCAACTCCGACGGCAATCACATCACCCAGCCCACCAGCGAAACCATGGCGACGGCGATGCAGCTGGCGCTGCAGGATGCGCAGCTTTCTGCCGATGCCATCGGCTATGTCAGCGCACATGGCACCGCCACCGATCGCGGCGATATAGCGGAAAGCCACGCCACGGCGCAGGTGCTCGGCAAGCGGGTACCGATCAGCTCAATGAAGAGCTATGTCGGGCATACGCTGGGCGCCTGCGGCGCGCTGGAATCGTGGTGGGCGGTGCAGATGATGCGCGACGGCTGGTTTGCGCCGACGATCAATTTGAGCGAACCGGATGCGGCGTGCGCGGAACTCGATTACATCGTCGACGGCGGGCGGGCGATGAGCGCGGAGTATGTGATGAACAACAACTTCGCGTTTGGCGGGATCAATACGTCGCTGGTGTTCAGGGCGTTGGGTTGATGCGCACGATAACCTCCCATGCCCCGCGTCGTCATTCCGGCGAACGCCGGAATCCAGTATCAATACGTCGTGCGAAGCACACTGAACCTTTTTATGCTGAGTGCTTCGCACGTCATTTTTTACTGGATTCCGGCGTTCGCCGGAATGGCAGTGAAGCATGGCGGCAGCCGGTGGTGCCCTGATGGAATTCCACATCCACCAACTGCGCATATGGGCGCCCACCCTCGACACCGACGTAGCCTGGCAAGCCTGGGCTCGCCACCCCACTCGCCTGCCCGACAACAACGAACAACCCAGCGGCGACTTTCTTCCCCCCATGCAACGCCGCCGCCTCAGCCGCCTGGCGCGCATGACCATGCACGTCGCCTGGCCGCTCTGCGGTGAGCACGAACAGCTGCCCTTCGTGTTCGCCTCGCGCCATGGCGAAACGCCGCGCACCTTTGCCCTGCTCAGCGAAGTCGCCGACGAGCAGCCGCTGTCGCCGACCCAGTTCGGCCTGTCGGTACACAATGCGATCGCCGGCCAATGGTCGATCCTGCGCGGGCAGCATGGCGAATCCGTGGCCATCGCCGGCGAAGCGGATACCTTCGAGCACGCCATGGTGGAGGCGGCGGCCTTGCTCGGCGACGGCGCGCCGACCGTGCTGGTGGTGATCGCCGAGGAACGGCCGCCCGCCGCCTACGATGGCTGGATCGACGACGTGCCGTTTTCGTATGCTGTGGCGCTGAGAGTGGGGGGAATCGACGCGGCGCCGGGCACGCACTGGCAGCTGCGCCTGGAACCGCATCAGGGGACGTCCGCACCCGCTGCCTGGCCGCACGCCTTGGATTTCGTGCGCGCGCTGCATGCCGGTGAGGACACGTTTGAACATACATGGAAGACACGTCGGTGGATCTGGCAACGCATCCCATAAAGCGCACCAACAGCGCCAATTATTCCTGGCGGCTGGTGGCCACCGGTGCGAGCTTTGCCTTGTTCGGTTTGGGCGGATTGCTGCTGCGGCTGATCATTCTGCCGCTGCTTGGCTTGCTGCCGGGCGATGCGCTCACGCAGCGCCGCCGCGCGCGCAATGCGATCAGCAAGGCGTTCTACCTGCACGTGCAATTCATGTATCGCAGCGGCGTGCTGGCCTACGAGTTCCAGGGTGTCGAGCGGCTTGGCCGCCCTGGACAGATCATCCTCGCCAATCATCCGTCGCTGATCGACGTGGTGTTTCTGATCGCGCACATCCGCGACGCCAACTGCATCGTGAAGCAAAGCCTGTGGCGCAATCCGTTTACCCGCGGGCCGGTACGCCGGGCGCAATACATCAGCAACAATGGCAGCCCGGAGATGCTCGAGCAAGCAGCCGATGCGCTGCGCGAAGGGCAAACCCTGATCGTATTCCCCGAAGGTACGCGCACCACGCCGAATCAGGCGCCGGTGTTCCACCGCGGCGCGGCGGCGATCGCCTTGCGCGGCGCACGCGTGATCACGCCGGTTTTCATTACGGTACAACCCACCACGCTGACCAAGGCCGAACCGTGGTATCGCATTCCGGAACGGCGCGTGCGCGTGACGCTGCGCGTGGGCCAGGACATTGCGCCGGAAACCTTCCATGCATCGACGCCGCTGCCGATCGCTTCGCGCCGGCTGAATGAGCATCTGCACACACTATTCTCAAGGGAGCTTGCGCCATGAACGCCTTGCAACAGGATATTGCCCAGCTGATCATCGACACCCTCAATCTGGAGGACGTTACCGTGGCCGATATTCCGCCGGACCTGCCGCTGTTCGGCGAAGGCCTGGGCCTGGACTCGGTGGATGCGCTGGAACTGGCGCTGGCCTTGCAGAAGCGCTACGACATCCGCATCGCTTCCGATTCCAAGGATGCGCGCCAGCATTTCACCACGGTCGCCACGCTTGCTGCGTTCGTACACGCACAACAAGGCGCATGAACAAGCTCACTTCGATTCTTCTACCACTAGCCGGAGTGCTCTACCCCTTCGTGGTGTACTTCGGCATGGATCGCGTGCCGCCGCCGATGTTCGCGCTGGTGCTGGGCGCGATCTGGCTGATTCGCGCGCCCAGCCTGTTGAAACAACCCGGCGGACGCTGGATGCTGACGGCCGCCCTGGTGTATTGCGCCCTGCTCGCGCTGAGCGGCGAGGCGGCCTTGCTGCGCTGGTACCCCACCCTGATCAGCGCGCTGCTGCTGTGCGCATTCGGCCTCAGCCTGCGATTCGGGCCGCCCATCATCGAACGTATTGCACGCGTACGCGAACCCGATTTGCCCGATGCCGCGATTCCCTATACGCGCAAGGTCACGTGGGTGTGGGTCGGCTTCTTCGTGTTCAACGGCCTCGCATCCGCGGTGTTGACGCTGTGGGCGCCGCTGAAGTGGTGGACGCTTTACAACGGCCTGCTGGTGTACTTCATCATGGGCACGCTGTTCATCGGCGAATGGCTGCTGCGCCGGCGCCTGCGGGGTGTGGCGTGAACGCGGCGCGTGACCCGCTGATCTTGGCCGAGCAGCAGCACGATGGCGTATGGACGCTGGAGCTGCAGGTTCCACACGAACTGGTCTATTTCGCCGGCCATTTTCCCGGTGCACCCGTGCTACCGGGTGCCGTACAAATCGCGTGGGCGCTGGCGCTGGCGGCACCGCGTCTTGGCACGCCGGCCCGTTGCACACTGATGGAGGCGCTGAAATTCCAGCGCTTGCTGCGTCCCGGCGACCACGTGGAGCTGGTGCTGCGCCACGATCCGTCGCGGCAAAAATTGCACTTTGCCTATCGCCACGGCGACAAGGCTTATTCTTCCGGTCGATTGGCATGGAGTGCCCAGACATGAGCGAGCCATTGGTGCAGGAACGTCACTGGTCAGCGCACAAGGAGCGCGGCAGCTTCGTGCTGATGTGGCTTACCGCCTTCAGCGTACGCGTATTCGGCCGCCGCCTGCTGGCGCCGGTGCTGTATTTGATCGTGCTGTATTTCTTTGCGTCGGCGCGTAGCGCGCGGCGCCATATCCGGCAGTATCAAACCTATCTGTCCGCGTGGAGCGGCAATGCCGCGCTGAAGCCGACGCTGGGTAGCGTGTTCCATCAATTCATGGCCTTCGCCGACAACCTGCTCGATCGGCTCGATGTATGGCGTGGACGCCTGCGTTTCGAACAGGTGCAATTGGTCGACCCTTGCGGCGTGCGTTCGCGCTTGCTGCGTAGCCACCAAAGTGGACGCGGCGAGATGTTGGTGGTGACGCACCTGGGCAATCCCGACGTCTGCCGCGCCATGGCAGAGCTGAGCGAACAGGTGCCGCTGAACGTGCTGGTGCATAACCGCCACGTGGCGCAGTTCAATCGCCTGCTGGGCGAGGCGGGCGACCGCAGCATGCGTCTGATCCAGGTCAGCGAACTGGATACCGCGATGATGATGGATCTGTCACAACGCATGGAGCGCGGCGAATGGCTGGCGATTGCCGGCGATCGCGTGCCATTGAACGACGGGCGGCGCGTCACGGTCGATTTTCTCGGCCATGGCGCCGCGTTTCCGCAAGGCCCGTGGCTGATGGCCGGCCTGCTGCGCTGCCCGGTGAACCTGTTGTGCTGCCTGAAGGTGGATGGCCGCTACCGCATTTATCTCGATACCTTTCTGGACCAAGCGCAATGGGAACGCGGCCGTCGCGATGCGACCATCCACGACTGGGTGCAACGCTACGCGGATCACTTGGCCGCCCAATGCTTGATCGCGCCCCAGCAATGGTTCAATTTCTACGCCTATTGGGCGTCGCATAAGGAGACCGCCGATGCGCGCTAACGGCGTTCTGCACCAAGAAGTAGACATACTTGTGCCGTTCTACGACGTCGACTCGATGGACGTGGTCTGGCATGGCCATTACGTGAAATACCTGGAAGTGGCGCGCTGCGCGCTGCTCGACGACATCGGCCACAACTATGTGCAGATGAAGGCATCGGGCTATGCGTGGCCGGTGATCGACCTGCAACTGCGCTACGTGCAGGCGGCGCGCTTTGGCCAGCGGCTGGTGGTACGGGCCGATTTGGTCGAATGGCAGAACCGCCTGCTGATTCATTACCTGATCCGGGATGCCGCCACCGGCCAGCGTGTGACGCGCGCAAGCAGCGTGCAGGTGGCGGTGCATATCGCCAGCGGTGACATGCAGCTGGAATCGCCCAAGGTTTTTATCGATGCGGTCGAACGGCGGTTACACAGCCATGCTCGCCTCACCGCAAACCCCGCCCCTCACTCCAAGCCTCTCTCCGACGGGGAGCAGGAATAAAAGCCATGAATTACGCCAGCCCCACCTACATCGAAGAAACGCGTATCGGCTTCCACTTCCTGCGTACCCACACCTGGCAGCATCACGTGCTGCGTGTGGCGATCAACGACCTGAAGCGCTTGATCGGCGAGCCGCTACCGCAAGGCGGCACGCTGCTGGATGCCGGTTGCGGCCAGGGCAAGTCCTTGCGCCTGTTGCGTGACGCTTTCCAACCTGCCCGCATGCTGGGGCTGGACGCCGACCCGCACAGCCTGGCGCTTGCGCAGACCGAAGCCGAACGCGAAGGCATGCCGATCGAACTGCACGCCGCCGATTGCGCAACGATGCCGCTGCCGGATCGCAGCGCCGATATCGTGTTCTGCCACCAGACCTTTCATCACCTGGTGGAGCAGGAACGCGCGCTGGCCGAATTCTGGCGCGTGCTGAAGCCTGGCGGCTGGTTGTTGTTTGCCGAATCGACCAAGGCGTACATCGACACCTGGGTGATCCGCTGGTTCTTCCGGCATCCGATGGAGGTGCAAAAGAGCGCGGAGGAATACCTGGAGATGCTGCGCTGGCAGGGTTTCGAGTTCGACGCGCGCAACGTGTCGTTTCCGTACTTGTGGTGGAGCCGCTCGAAGGATTTCGGCTTGCTGGAACGGTGGGGATTGAAAGCCCCCCCGCCGCCGGGGCAACGTGAAGAAACGCTGGTGAATGTGGCGGCGCGGAAGCCGATGGCATGATCGTCGAGCCGGCTATCCGTCAGCTAGGCTGGAATGACCACCCCAGCTTTTACCTGGATGGCGATACTGGGATTTCATCCCAGCCTACGGGTTCGCCCGCATGAATACTTACCTCAACGCCCTGGGTGTGATCTGCAACCTCGGCGCCGGCAAGACCGCCGTCGCCGAAGCGCTGTTCGCCGGTGACGACCGCGGCATCCGCCC
>Ga0335072_10014204_pt1 | contig 11315 bp, 8 predicted proteins | sample Lox_Sample_21_FD_206725 | JGI IMG/M metagenome (GOLD analysis project Ga0335072, IMG submission 206725) | Soil microbial communities from Loxahatchee National Wildlife Refuge, Florida, United States - Lox_Sample_2.1 | ecosystem: Environmental > Terrestrial > Soil > Wetlands | place: USA: Florida...
ACGGCCGCAGAGATATGGCTGCCGCCGACATCGTAGACAATCACAGTTCGGCCCAATTTGCCGTTCATCCTTACCTCGGTTCGAGAATGGGACCATTGTAATCAGTCGCATCCCACCGTGAGAACTGGAGAGAATCCGGCACTGCTTCAAAAGTCGACGTGGACCCGCGCCGAGCCAACCCAAGCCGGGCCGCGGTCGCGGTTATAACCAGGATTGTCGATGTGCTGCACATCGACCGAATAGAACATGCCCCGCCATGCGTGCCAGGTGTAATAGCTCTCGACAATGTTCTCGCGACCATAGTCCAGGTTGCCGTCGCCCAGCAGGAAGCCAAGGCCGCCATTCTTCAGATAATTCTGGTGATCGCGCTTGATGGCATTGGAGACGACGGCGAGCCCGAACTTGTCCCCTGGGCGATGCCAGCGGCTTCCCGCGTAGTCGCCGCACGCCTCGACGGTTTGATCCACCTCGGTATAAGCGAACGATTCATGCTGACCCTCGTTCCAGCCAAATCGGCCACAGAGCCGGAGATTTGGGGTGATCTCCTGTTCTGTGTTGTAGCCGAACCCATATTTGAGAGCGCCGAAATGCTCGTGCAGCGTAATGGTGGGGACGGTGACGCCATAGCGCGCGGTATCCGAGCCGTTCAGGAAATCATCCACTGCCTCGCGATAGGTTCCCATGTGGGCGCGATTGGCGTAGAAGAGGATTCTCTGCGTCCCCTTCTGGTGAGGAACCACACCCTTTCGCAACTCAAATTCGCCGTTTTGTCCATGCGCGCGGCTGAATGCCCAGTCCATATCGATGCCGTTAGCCACGATGGGCATGGCATACAGGCCGTAGCGGACGCTCCAACTGGGGTCATCGTATTCCGCCATGCCGCCGACCGTGTAGCCGCGCGTATCGGCGGCGTAGTCCCATGCACCATTGTTGTCCACCGTCCAGTTCATGAACTGCAGATGACTGTCGGAGCCGACTTCGTTTGCGTCAAAGAAGTCGGGAAGGGTCATTTTGCCGACACGGAACTCGATGCGTCGCGCAGGGACGCTGGGGGCGAGAGCAAAGAAGTTCTCTTCCTGAGAAACGGTCTTATCGGTCAAGCCGAACACCTGGTGTATCTCGTAGCGGGCAAGATAAGGGGCGCCGCTTAGATAGGGGTTCCGAACCACGTCGAGATTCGTGAATCCTGCCAGTCCTAGCGCCTCGCTCAATCCGCGTCCTCCTGCGCTTTCAAGGTCGAGGATGAGGTCGGTGTTGTAGCGGATCGAGCGCGTGGGCCGCAGAGCGGTATAGAAAGTGCCCAGCAGAGATGTCTTGTATTCCGCGGAGTTGCGAAAGCTGTTCGTACCCTGGTAGGCCGAGTGAAACGGCAGGCGGCCCTGGTAGATGATGTTGGCTTGACCCGAGATCCAGTAGCGGCTGTCTTCAGGGTGAGGGAACATCGTGACAACAGGCGCATCCGGGCCGCTGGGGCCAGGAGCGGGAGAAAGCTGGGTCGACTCCCCGTTCCCCGCCGTTTGCGCGTGGAGCATGGCCGACGCCAGGAGGGCCGGCGCGGCAAGCGAGAGCAGCGGGATGAATAAGAATTGCGGGCGGCGGAGCACGGATAACCTTCACAGTGGCCAGGGGTTTGACGGGGGTATAAAATCGATCAGGTCATTACCCCCATACGGTATAGACTATACCAGGGTATGGTATTGTCAAGAGAGGAATCAAAATGTCGCATCATGAGCGCGAACAGTTGAAACTGCAGCAACGCGTGCGCCGGCTCCGCGGACAGCTTGACGCGGTGGAGCGATCGCTCAGCAGCAACGGCGATTGCGGCGACCAGTTGATGCTTCTCGCCGCGGTGCGCGGGGGAGTGAACAGCCTTATGGGTGAAGTACTGGAGACCCATATACGTTTTCACCTGTCAGACAGCGCAAAAGAGAGAATTGCTCCGGAGCTTGCCGAGGACCTGATCGACCTGGTCCGTGCCTATCTCAAGTGATTTCATCGGGAAAGCCGCGGCGTTCGTTTGTCCCATCGTAGCGGTTTGATTGTTTCGGAATGATGAAGGAAACACAGGATGGGGCGCGTACCAACCAGCCATTTGGCGGATTCGTGCTTCCGGCAGTGAATGCCGCGCGGACCATTCGCGCAGGGATTGCAGCCTGGCGGCCTGCGCGGATATGCGCAGTTACCCTGGGTCACTGACCAAACCTGTTCGGCCCGGGTTATGATTTCAGGACGGCTGACGGAATCGAGGTCAGCCGCGTATATTGGCAACACATCCGGGGTGAAAAATGCAGGATTTCCTCCTAGCGCAGGAATCGGATCGGCCTGTGCAATCTATCGGGCCCGAATACAAGCCACGGACCCTGGTTGAAACGGGAGTGCGCGAAGGTGTTCTGGAAGACATCGCGCTCAAGACCCTTTACGCTTCCGGGCCGTTTTCGGTGTTCGAGCTTTCCAAGCAGACGCGCTTGAGCTTTGAAGTCGCCCAGGATCTGTTCACCCGGATGCGGGGAAAGCTGCTTTGCGAAGTCGTAGGCATGGTCAGCAATGTTCCCAAGATTGCCATCACCTCCCATGGCAGGTCGAGAGCGCTGGAACTGCTATCACAGAGCCAGTATGCGGGCGCCGCTCCCGTTTCACTGGCTAGCTACGTGGAGCAGGTGAGAAAGCAGAGCGTGCGCAATGTAACCGTGGGCCCGGCGGATGTGGAGAAGGCGTTTGCCCATCTGGTGATGGATCACAAGACACTGACGCAGTTCGGCACGGCGCTCAATTCGGGAGCAGCCGTGTTCCTTTATGGGCCTCCAGGCGTGGGCAAAACGGCGGCCGCTGAATCGCTGTCGCGGGTGCTGGCGCAAGATGAGGTATGGATTCCGCACGCAGTGGAAGTGGATGGGCAGATTATCACAGTATTCGATCCGGTCATTCATCGGAAGTCAAAAGAGGCCGTTCCGGATAATCATGATGAACGCTGGCTGCGCTGCCATCGTCCCACGGTGCTGGTGGGTGGAGAACTTACGGTGGAGATGCTGGATCTGCAGTTCAACCCGGCCACGAATTATTACGTGGGCCCGATGCAGATGAAGGCCAACAACGGGGTGCTGATCATTGACGATCTCGGGCGGCAGCGGATTCGCCCGGAGGAACTGCTGAACCGCTGGGTGGTGCCTCTTGATCGCAGGATCGAATTCCTGACCATGGCCGGTGGAAGAAAGATCGAGATTCCCTTTGAGATGCTGGTGGTGTTTGCCTCAAACAAGAACCCGACCGAGATCATGGATTCAGCATTTCTGCGCAGGATACAAACCAAGATTCACATTGGAACCGTATCGGACGAGCAATTCAGCCAGATCTTCAAGCGGGTTGCCGAAGAGCATGGGCTCAAGTGCGAGCCGGCGGTAGTGAAGGAACTGATAGGGATCATCCGTGACGTCCTCAAGCAGGATCTGCTTGCTTGTCAGCCGCGCGACCTTGTGAACCAGGTTCGCTGGGCGGCCCGGTATCAGGGCACGTCGCCGCAACTGGATCGCACTGCTTTATCGGCTGCCGTGGAAGCGTACTTCCTGCAAAAGAACTGACAAATTGTTTTGGTTTTCGCTGGTAGTCGCAGATTAAAGCTTGCTCCATCCGCTAAGGAAGAGGGTGCCCGCAGCAAGCAGTGTTGCGTCGATGATGTGGACGAAGACTCGTTCCGGGAGCCGGTCGACGACTCGTTTGCCGGCGTAAGAGCCGAAAATCATGATTGGCCCGAGAGCCAGTCCCATGAGAACAGAGTGGAGAGGGAGAATAGCCGACTCCCTGTAGGCAACAAGCTTTGCCACGTGCATAACCACAGTAGAGAGAGCCTCTGTGCCGATGTAGGCGCCCTTGACGAGACCGTACGCGAGAAAAAACGGCGCCATAAGCGGCCCGACGCTGCCCAGAAGCGCCGAGAGGAAGCTTGATCCCGCGCCGATGAGGGCGAAGGATTTGAGCGGCGGTTTCCAGGCGGCGGTTTTGGGTCGATGGCGCCAGATGACGATGAGAAGGAGAAATCCGCCTAGCACACGTGTGAGCGCTGCGAGCGGTGCGTGGGCAAAGAGCACGCCTCCCAGCAGTGCCATGGGGATGCCGCCCAGAGCAAACCATCCCACAACGTTCCAGTGAAGCTCATGGCGATTGAACCAGACGCGGCTCGCATTTCCGATGAGCTGGGCGACCGTGAGGATGGGGATGGCTTCGCGCACGCCAAAGACGAATACCAGCATCGGCAGCAGAACGGCCGCTCCGCCGAAGCCGGTGACGGCAGCCAGCAGTGCCGCGATGAAGGCGACCACGGCGAGCAGAATGAGTCGGAGTGGCTCAGTCATGGGTTGTGAGCAACTTCACGAGCCTATGCGCAAGGTTCAATCACGCGCGGCCGGCGAATTCCCGCGTTTCGGTGTACACCTTCACCTTTTCACCCTCCTTGATGAAGAAGGGCACTTTGATCTCGAGGCCGGTCTCAAGGCGCGCGGGCTTGGTCGCGTCTCCGCGAGCCGTATCGCCGCGGACGCCCGGCTCGGTATAGGTAACTGCGAGTTCAACTTTCTCCGGAAGCTGAAGGCCAATGGGGTTGCCGTTGAACTTGTCGAGCTTGATGATCGCGCCTTCGAGCAGAAACTCCAGCGCATCGCCCAGTTTGTCGCTTGAAAGGGAGATGGTCTCGAAGTTTTCCTGGTCCATGAAGTAGGAGCCGTCGGCGTCGGAGTAGAGATAGGAGGCTTCGACGGTTTCGAGATCGGGTTCCTTGAACTTTTCTCCGGCCTTGAAGGTTTTGTCGAAGACGGCGCGCGTAAGCAGGTTGCGCATTTTGAGGCGGACAAGCGTCTGGCCGCCGCGCGCGGTGGGCGTGGAAACTTCGACATCCATACAGTAGTAGGGCGCGCCTTCAAATTCGAAATACATTTTGCGCTTGATGTCGATGGCATCGATCAGAGCGGGCATGCTTAAATTCTAACTTTTGCGGTTCTTGTTGTCATGAGTGACAGATGCCGTGTCATGCCGCCGCAATGCGGGGATCCGAAACTGCCGAATTTCCCGTTGGGCCGCCCCCAAGGAAACGTTGCGCCCTGCTATTCGCAACGCAACGCGACGATTGGATCGACGCGCATCGCGCGCCTTGCGGGAAAGTAGGCCGCCGCGAGCGCGACCAGTGTCAGCAGAAGCGCAACCACGGCAAACGTGAGCGGATCGGCGGGGCGGATACCAAACAGCAGAGTCGAGAGATACCGCGTCAAAACCAGCGCGGCAGGAATGCCCACTGCAAGGCCCAGGCCTACCAGCCTCGCCGATTCCCCGATCACAAGGCGCCAGACGCTGGCTGGCGTGGCCCCAAGAGCCATGCGGGTGCCAATCTCCTGGGTGCGGCGCGAAACGGAAAACGACATGACGCCAAATATCCCGATGCCAGCAAGCAAAAGAGCGCTGCAACCAAACAGTCCCAGAAGCTCGGCGCGAAATCGGGGTTCGGCTACCGAGCCTGTGACTGCGTCGGGCAGCGATTCAATATGTGTGACCGGGAGATTCTTGTCGATCTTGTGAGTCTCCGTCCGAATGGCGGCTGCAATCGCAGAGGTGCTCAACCCGCTGCGAACCACAATCTCGCTTCCCCAGATCGGCTCCTGATCAATCGGCACGTACATCATGGGGCCCGGATCTTTAGCCAGTGATTCGTTGCGTATGTCGCTGACCACGCCCACAATTTCGCGCGAAATATTGCCGTTGGGCGGAAATCCAAAGATGAGCTGTTTGCCCAGCGGATCCTGATTGGGAAAGAATTTCTTTGCCAGCGTCTCGCTGATCACGGCAACAGGCGGCGATGACATCGAATCGGAATCTCGGAAGAGACGGCCGCGCAGCAGTGGTATTCCCATCACCCCAAAATAGCCAGGACTCACATTGGCCCAGTCCGCCGTGTCCGCGGTGCCCGGAGCCTTCGGTGGACTGCCGGCAATCGCAAAAGGAAGAGTGACGAATGGGTCTGAAATCGGCAACGGAGCAGCCATCGCCGTGTGCTGCAAGCCGGGCTGGGCCTGCAGCCGCGCCAGCAGCTGATCACAAAACTCGGCCCATTGCTGGGGTTTTTGATATTGGAACTGGGGCAGCGAGACTTCAGCTTTTACCACGTGTTCCGGCACGAATCCCGGACTAACCGACGTCAGCCTCATCAAGCTGCGCATCAGCAATCCGCCCGCGACGAGAAGAATCATCGCCAGAGCCACCTCGGCAACCGCCAGCAGGTCACGGGTTCTCCGCGAGCTCCTTGCCTGCCCCGCGCGGGAGCTCTCGCGCAGATTGGTTTGCGGATCAGACCGGGCGGCAAACAGCGCGGGGACAAGGCCAAAGAGAAAGCTTGCCGTGAGAGAAAGTACCAGCGCAAATCCGAGAACAAATCCGTCGACGCGGATGGGATGGATCTGCGGCAAATCGGAGGGCAGATGCGAACCGAAGGCAGACACCCCGCACCAGGCCAGGACGACTCCCGCCATTCCCCCAGCCAGTCCAACGATGGTGCACTCCGTCAACAACTGGCAGGCGATTCTTCGCCGGTCCGCTCCGAGCGCGATGCGAACGGCTATCTCCTTCTGGCGGGCGGTAGCACGCGTCAGAAGCAGGTTCGCGATGTTGGCGCAGGCGATGAGCAGCAGAAAGCCGACAGCACTGAATAGAATCAGCAGCGGCGTTTTCACGTCTCCCACCACTTCCCTCTGCAGCGGCTCAACCCCCGCGTTCCACCCAATTTCCCGCGGAAATTCCCTGGCCAGAACGGCGCTCAGCTCGTTGGCGTCCGCCTTCGCTTTTGAAAGTGAAACGCCGGACCGCAGCCGGGCAATCACCGGCATCCAGTGGTCCTGGGGAGGTCGCGTGATCCACAGGCTGAAGAACGGGTCCTGCACGAGCGGTATCCACACCTGCTTCGCCTGGTTGAAAAAGGGAGTGCGGAAAGCAGCGGGCATGACGCCAACCACGGCAAAGGAGCGCTGATCGAGAGTAATCGAACGACCCACGATTCCCGCATCGGCTCCGAATTGGCTGCGCCACAGTTGTTCGCTGAGGACCACAACCGGCGCTGCGCCGCGTACGCCGTCCTCGGGCAGCAACGCGCGACCGAGCAGCGGCCTGGTTCCAAACACAGTAAAGAAATCCTGCGTGACCACAACCGTGTTTACCTCGGAAGGCTCTCCGCTTCCCGAAAGTGTGAGTGAGTGACCTGCCAGGCCGGCCATCGCACTAAACACCCGATTGTGATCACGGAACTCATTCAACGTTTCGTACGACATGCCGGCGCCCGTGATGCGGGCCTTGGGATTGGCTTCAGGCACACCGACAAGCTGATGCGGATTTGCGTACGGCAGCGGCCGCAAGAGGACTGCATTGACCACGGTGAAGATGGCCGCGCTCATGCCGATGCCGAGCGCCAACGTCAGGATGGCAACAGCGCTGAATGAAGGATTCTTGCGCAGGGTGCGAAGGCCAAAGCGAAGATCCTGAGCCAGAGTTTCGGCAAAGGTTACGCCCCGCGCGTTCCGGCAGACCTCCTTGACCTGTTCCAGCCCGCCGAATTCGAGGCGAGTCCGGCGCAACGCTTCCTCGCGGGTGATCCCTGACGCGACGTATCTTTCCACCTGGTGGTCAAGGTGAAAACGCAGTTCTTCATCGAGTTCGCGCTCGACAGCGTCGCGGCGAAGGAGCGACCGGGTTCGAATGAACAAATCGCTCAACACGCAGACCCTCCTACGCGGTTCCCAGCACCTGGGCAATGGCCGCCGTCATCTTCTCCTAGGCATCTTTGTTCACTTCAAGCCGCAGCCGCCCGCTCCGGGTAAGCTCGCAGAATTTAGCACGACGATTATTCTCTGATGCTCCCCAGCGAGCTTTGATCCAGCCGCGACGCTCCAGGCGATGCAAGGCCGGATACAGGGAACCTTGCTGGATGCGAAGAACGTCGCTCGACAGTTGCTGGACGCGTTCAGAGACCGCCCAGCCATGTTGCGGGCCGAGGGCAAGGGTTCGAAGAATCAGGAGATCCAGGGTGCCTTGCGGAAGATTGATGCGCTCCATGGAAATGCTCCTCCCCCTTAACTTCTACAGGAAGAGCATAAGTCAACTCTTGTAGAAGTGCAAGGGGATGAGGAGCGCGAAGTGGAATTCCAGGCGCCTAGCGGGTTGCGGTGTCAGAATACGGCAGGCGTAACGGGCGCTGAGACCACGTCGCATCCTTCTCGTCGCTGAAGATGAACTTCAGGTTGCCGCCTTTCATGAGTTCCTCATGGGTGACGTAGCTGCGGTCGAGCGATTTGCCGTTCAGCAAAACGTCTTTGACGAAACCATGATCCTCGCTCAGCCCGGCGCTTTCAATGGTCAGCATGTTGCCGTTGGGCAGATGAAGGACCGCGCGGTCGACGAAGGGGCGGCCCAGAACGTACTGGTTCGAGCCGGGGGCGACCGGGTAGAAACCCAGCGACGTGAAAATGAGCCACGCGGACATCTGGCCCAGGTCGTCATTGCCGACAAGGCCGTCAGGCGTTGGCTTGTATTGCGAGTCCACAATCTGTTTCAACCGGGCCTGCGTCTTCAGCGGTGCACCCGCATACATGTAGAGATAGGCAAGGTGATGACTTGGTTCATTGCCATGAATATACTGGCCGATCATTCCGGAGATGTCTTCTACGTCGGCGTAGGTGGCCGGATCAACCTTCTGGTCAAACATGTCATCGAGCCGGGCGGCCAACTTGGCTGGCCCACCCATCAGGTCAACCAGGCCCTGTTCGTCCTGCGGTTGATACCAGGAGTATTGCCAGGCATTGCCCTCGGTGAACCCGCTGCCCACCCCCGCCTTGGCCGGATCAAAGGGCTTGCGGTAACTGCCATCTTCGAGTCGTGGCTCAACAAATCCATCGCTCGTATTGAAGCTGTTGCGCCAGAATGCGGAGCGCTTTTGAAATGTCGCGGCGACTGACTTCTTGCCCATCGCCTCCGCCATGCGCGCGATGGTCCAGTCATCGTAGGCGTACTCCACTGTCTTCGAGGCCGCTTCATCATCATGGTCAACGGGAACATAACCGAATTTCATATAGGCTGCGAGACTGCCATAGGGCCCGTAAGTGGCGCTGGCGACCATTGCATCGAGGGCGGCCTGGGCATCGTAGCCACGGATCCCCTTCATGTAGGCGTCGGCGATGATGGGCACAGCGTGATAGCCAATCATGCACCATGTCTCCTGCCCCTGGAACTGCCAGATGGGCAGGATTCCGAAGGGACTCTCCTGTCGGGAAGCAACCAGCGACCGAACCAGATCATTAGTGCGCTGCTCCGGCTCGAGAAGCGTCATGAGCGGCTGCTCGGCGCGATAAATATCCCACAACGAGAGCGTGGAGACGAAATGGAAGCCATCGGCACGGTGAACCTCGTTGTCGGGGCCGCGGTATTCGCCGTTCACATCCATGCTGATGCTCGGAGCCATCAAAGAGTGATAGAGCGCGGTGTAGAGCGATTTTTCCATTGCTGGCGAGGCATGAAACTCAACACGCGAAAGCTGATCGCGCCACATCTGCTGTGTTTTCCGGCGCACCTTGTCAAAGTCGAAATCGGGGACTTCGGCATCCATGTTCGCGATTGAGTTTTGTTCGCTCACCGGCGAGATCGCAACCTTCACAATGAGTGGAGCGCGGGAAGGCGCGAAAGTAAACACAGCTTCCAATCCGCGGCCCTGTATGCTTTGCGTATCCTCGGGCGATGTCCCCGGCGTCTTGAAGCCGTGATAGGGCGGCGGATCTTCTTCTTTGTTGTAGAGAGCGTGGCCCGACATGGGAGCGGAGAAGCGCATGGCAAAGTAGAGCTGCCGCCCAGGCGCCCATCCTCGGGTCATGCGCATTCCGGTCACGGTGCCGTCCACATGGATCGTGATGCGCGACCACAGCACCTTGCCGGGATAGTTATAGATGCTGCTGCGCAGATCAAGTAGCACGTTTTGCTTTGCGCCTTCTGCAAAACTGTAGCGATGGACGCCGACGCGCTCACTGGCGGTCAATTCCGCATGCACGCCGGAGTCCTGAAGGAACACGCTGTAGTAGCCGGGCTCAGCAACTTCGCTGGTGTGCGAAAAGCGTGAGCGATATCCAGGCCGGGTCTTTTCAATATCACCCGGTTCGAGCGGGACGTTGTCGCCACTGATGGGCATAAGAAGCACATCGCCAAGATCGCTGTGCCCCGAGCCGGAGAAGTGGGTATGCGAGAAGCCGAGGATAGTTGTGTCTTCGTAGCGATATCCGGCTGCCCACTTGTAGCTCTGCTTGAACGGCCGAATCTGTGTGTCGGGTGAGAGTTGCACCATGCCGAAAGGAGCGGTGGCTCCTGGAAACGTGTGTCCCTCGGGCCCGGTGCCAATCATCGGATCAACAAGCTTGATGGGGTCGGGCGTTTGTGCGATCGAAATCGAGGCAGTAATGAGCGCAGCAAATAAGAGGGATTTATTCATGCATCAACATTACAGCAACCGATCCACTGCACAGGCAATCCACGCCCCGACTCATCATGAGTGCCTCAAAACGGGGCGATGGGGCGGGGCCTCGGCTTTGACCGCGGCCGGATGCTTTGCAATCGGTGACCGGCTCGGGGTCCGGGCGAAGATGAGAGTTCAGTCGTAGTGCAGGATTTTTGCCAGGTCCAATCGCAGCGTGCGCCGCGCGGGCAGCAATGCCGACGCGGCCACAATCAGGGCCAGCACTGCGATGGCACCTGCGTAGCTCAGCGGGTCAAGGTTGCTGATACCATACAGTCCCTTGCGCAAAACTTTCGAAGACGCAGCGGCAATTCCTGTCCCCAGGAACAGGCCTATCACGACCGGCCAGAAGAACTGCCGCAGCACAGCATTGAGTACTGCAGCCGGCCGAGCGCCCAGGGCAATGCGAATGGCAATCTCCTTCGTCCGTTGCGAAACCGTGAAAGCCACCAGGCCAATGATGCCAGCGCCGGCCAGCAAGACGGCAACCAATCCGATCAGACTTACCGAAGCGGCAACTCGCTCTACGGTAAGGACGTTTTCGCGATAGAGAACTCTCAGCTGCCTGATCTCGGGAAATACCTTTGGATCCAGGCTTTCGCTCATTGTCTTTACAACGGGCGCCAGGCTGCCCGGCTCGCCGGCAGTCTTCACAACAAGCGCCATGCTGGCCATATCCGCATCCTGCATCGGCCAGTACTGTTCCACTTCGTCATCGTTGCTCAGATCGTTGATGCGCGCGTCGCCCACGACACCCACAACCATGTCTTTCTGTTTTCCGTCTCCCACCAGCTGC
>Ga0335072_10014206_pt1 | contig 11315 bp, 9 predicted proteins | sample Lox_Sample_21_FD_206725 | JGI IMG/M metagenome (GOLD analysis project Ga0335072, IMG submission 206725) | Soil microbial communities from Loxahatchee National Wildlife Refuge, Florida, United States - Lox_Sample_2.1 | ecosystem: Environmental > Terrestrial > Soil > Wetlands | place: USA: Florida...
GCGCCCGGTACAACGGTGAGAGAAGCGCTGGATACGGTGCCCGATGCCGTGCGATTCACGCTCACTTATCGCTCGGGGCGCTACGCTGAAGGCGTTCTCTCGGATGTCGATCGGCTTAAGTCAGAGGGGTTCGAGCTGATCAAGCTGAAGAACCTTTGGGCCGAAGATCAGTACAAAGGAATCAACAGCCAGTGGCGTCGACCGGAGACGGGGCTGCGCTTCGAGATGCAATTCCACACGCCCGAAAGCCTGGAGGCAAAGGAGCTGACGCACAAGGCATACGAGCGAATCCGTGGCCCCGCGTCGCCAGCCGAACGTTCGGAACTTGAGGACTTCCAACGTCGGGTGTACGACCGGCTCACGATTCCCCCAGGAAACGCCGACATTAGAGACTTCCCGGAGAAACGATGACTGAGAAGATTACTTATTACGCGATCATCGATGAGTCCACGAGCCGGGATCGGCCCAGAACGGTACTCCGGCGTACAAAGAATGACGAAGGCACGACGGACGAGATGTTTTCTCGCGACCTCGCGTGGGAGTTCTCTCCGCTGCTGTATTCGGCCGAGCGGGGCGACACCATGTTGGACTTCGTGCCGATTGGCAAAGAGGAAGCGGACCGGATCGTGGAGCGGATCAGGAGCCTGGCCGCCCCCGAGGAATAACCGCGGGGGGTACCGGACGAGGAAGCCGCCGTCGGCGGTGAAGCCGGCGCGCTGGTAGAAGGGGATCGCGCGTTCGGCGGGCCGAAGGAGGACGCGGATGTAGCCATGGTCGTCGGCGTAGGCCAGGAGCGCGGCGAGCAGTCCGGCGCCGATGCCCTGGTTTCTGTAGGGCGCGAGGACGAACGCGTTGGCGAGGTATCCCCAGGTGCCAGCCTCGTGGCCGGGGCGGGGCATCCGCTCGAAGAGCGCGAGGTTCATCATGCCGACCGGATGGCCGGAGAGTTCCGCCACCCAGCTGATCCGGCGGGCGGATTCGCGTTCGTACCAGTCGAGAAACCGGGCTTCGAAGCCCGGGTCGGCGACATCACCGTGGTCTTCGGCGGTCCAGGTGCGGCGGAGGGCGGCGATCGCCGGGCCGTCGGCGCTGTCGGCGATCCGGATGACGGGTGCTGGCACGGTCCACGAGCGTACCGTGGCCGGAAATGTCGGGACACTGTGCAGGTCGCGAGGGTGATCGGCCGGCTGGTGGTTGCGTTCCGCCCTGGCGCCTTGGGGCGGAACGCGCCGCTCGCGAGGAGCGGTCACTCAGCAGCAGTCGCCGCTCTCGCAGCACGAGCCGTCGCAGGTAAGGTCATCGCAGCACGAGCACATTCCGGTCACCTCCCCCCGGGCTCGATTCGGTGCCGGGACGATCGGCCGCGCACCAGGTGCCGGGAATCGGGTCCGGGCACGGCCCGGACGAGGCGGTGAGGCCGGCTACCATCCCGGACAGCTCGGCCCGAAGCGCGGTGAGCCGGGCGATCTCCCGGTTGATCTCGCCAATGTGCTCGCGCAGCAGCGCCTCGGCCGGGCCGCACGGGCAGTGCCCCGTCTCACGCACCGCCAGCAGCTCGCGGATCTCCGCCAGCCGGAGGCCGAGCCGCTGAGCGCCCCGGATAAACAGCATCCGGTCGACGTCGGCCGGGCCGTACCGGCGGTGGTCGCCGTCGGTCCGATTCGGCTCCGGTAGCAAGCCGGACCGTTCGTAGTAGCGGATCGTGTCCGCCCTAACGCCGGCCCGCGCTGCCAGTTGCCCGACGGTCAGCGGTCTGATCACCCGATCGATCGTCATACCTCGACGTTAAGCCCTGGACCGCACTCCAAGTTCAAGCCCCGAGGCCAGTCATTGGGTGTGCTTACCGGTGCTATTTGACGGTAGCTACACCCAGTATTTTAGGCCGACCCTCGCCCGGCCGCTTCTTGCTGTTATCCGGATAGGTGGGGCGGTGCGCGGGTGGCGCGGGGTGGGTGGCACGCGGGCGGATGGGGGGAACCACGCGACCGTTCGGAAAACCTATGGTCTTGATTTTTAGCGCGGGGCGAGGCCCTGGAAGAGGGTGACGAGCAGGGCGCGGTAGGTGGCGGCGGGGTCCTCGGTCTGGACGAGGCCCTTGAGCTCTAGGGCGACCGCGCCGTGGATGGCGGACCAGATCTGCTGGGCGACCTCGACCGGGTTGGGGGCGGCGATCACCCCAGCCGCGGCGGAGACCTCGACGATCCGCACCAGCGCGTGAAAAGCCGCGATGGCGTGCTCCCCCACCTCGGGGTTGTCGAACTCGTGCGGAATCGCGTCCTCGAACATGATCGCGTAGAAATGCGGGTTGGCCAGGGCGAACTCGCGGTAGCGACGTCCGGCGTCATAGAACCGGGCGGTCGCGTCCGGGCCGACGGTGGCATCGCAGGCGGCCCGGAGCCGGTCGAACCCCCTGATCAGCAGCGCGTCGACGAGGCCGTCCTTGCCGCCGAGGCGGTTGTAGACGCCCATCGGGGCGATGCCGGCCTCGGTCGCGACGGCGCGGACGGTCAGCCCGCCGGGACCCTCGCGGATCAAGACCGCCTCGGCCGCCGCCAGCAGCTCGCGCTCGACGTCGGCCGAGGGCGTCCGCCCGCGCCGCGCCGCCGTCGGCGCTGCCGGCCCGCAGACCGGACCCGGCACAGCTTCCGCTTCATCCATGCAGAACATCTTCTCTCACCCAGCCGGCTGGCCGGCCCGTCTTGACTTCTATAGAACGTCGTTACATAGTTATAGCACGACGTACTACTGCATCCCACTCGAGGAGCTTGACCCGATGGAACCCGTGGAAACCCGGAACGGCCGCCGGTGGTGGATCCTGGCCGTGCTCTGCCTCAGCGTGCTGCTCACGGTGGTGGACAACACGATCGTCAACGTCGCGCTGCCATCGATCAGCCGCGACCTGCACGCCTCGACCGGCGACCTGCAGTGGGTGGTCGACGGTTACACCCTCTCCTTCGCCGGGCTGCTGCTGCTCGGCGGTAACCTCGGCGACCGGCTCGGCCGGCGGCGGCTGCTGCAGCTCGGCCTCACGCTGTTCGCGCTGTTCTCGGTCGGCGCGGCCCTTTCCCGGAACACCGGGGAGCTGATCTCCGCCCGGGCGGCGATGGGCGCCGCCGCCGCGCTGGTCTACCCGGCCACGCTGGCGATCCTGAACAGCGTGTTCACCAACCCGCGGGAGCGGGCGACCGCGATCGGCATCTGGTCCGCGGTCTCCGGGCTCGCGGTTGCGATCGGCCCGGTGGTCGGCGGGGCGCTGCTCGTCCACTTCGACTGGTCCTCGGTGTTCTACGTGTCGGTGCCGGTCGCGGTCGTCGCGCTCATCGGCGGACGGCTGCTGCTGCCCGAGTCCAAGGACCCGGACGCGGGCCGGTTCGACCCGTTCGGCGCGCTCCTGTCGATCGTCGGGATCGCGCTGCTGACCTGGTCGATCATCGAGGCGCCGTCGCACGGCTGGGGATCGGCCGCGACCGTGGGCGGCATCGGCGGCGCGCTGGTCGTCCTCGCGGTCTTCGCCTGGTGGCAGGCGCGGCGGCCGGACCCGATGCTCGACGTGCGACTGTTCCGCAACCCCCGGTTCGCCGCGGCCAGCGGGGCGATCGCGCTGGCGTTCTTCGGGCTGTTCGGGTTCATCTTCATGATCACCCAGTACTTCCAGATCGTCCGCGGGTTCTCGCCGCTGCACGCCGGGCTGGCGACGCTGCCGTTCGCGTTCGTCACGGCCGGGTTCTCGCCGGTGGCGATGCTGGTCATGAAGCGGATCGGCACCAAGGTGGTGGTCGCGGCCGGGCTCTTCCTGATGAGCGCCGGGCTGCTCGACGCGGCGACCACCCCGACCGACGCCTCCTACTGGATCCGCATCGTCCCCGCGATGGCCCTGATGGCGGCCGGGCTCGCGTTCACCACCGGGCCCGCCACCGACGCGATCATGGGCGCGCTGCCGCGCGGGAAGGCCGGCGCGGGCTCCGCCGTCAACGACACGACCCGCGAGGTCGGCGGCACGCTCGGCGTCGCGATCGTCGGCTCGGTGCTCAACTCCGCCTATGGCGCGCACGTCCTGCACGGCCTGGTCTCGCTCGGCGCATCCGCCTCGACCGGGCGGCTGGCCGGGCAGTCGGTGGTCGCGGGGATGAACGTGGCCGCCCGGTTCCCGGCGCCGCTGCAGCCCGCCGCGCACGACGCGGTCAGCACAGCGTTCATGGTGGGCCTGCACCGCGGCTCGTTCGTGGCGGCCTGCGCCGTGGCGGTAGCCGGGTTGGTGGCGCTGGCCTTCCTGCCGGCCCGCGCCGCGGTGGCCGCGGGCGGCAGTGGTCGTGCGAGCGGTGCGGCTGGTACGCCTGGTACGGCTGGCGCGGCTGGTGGGGCGGGTGCGGCGATTGGCGAGGACGCGTCGGCCGCCCGAACGGACCCGGCCGGCGCTGCCGACTCGACGGCTTCGGTCAAGGCGTCGCGGGCCTGACCGGCCCGCGCCAGCGCGAGCGCTTGTCGCTGTTATCTAGCTAGCGCGAGGGCTTGGCAGGGAAAGTGGATCGCTGGGTACCCGGGGATGTATCCAGCGATCCACTATCGTGCTCCGTCCTGGGCCTCGAACAGCCGGAGGGCGTGCGCCCGGGCGGCGGCCTCGGTGCGGGTGGCGGCGCCGAGCTTGCCGAGGATGTTGGACACGTGCACGCTCGCCGTCTTCGGCGAGATGAACAGCGCGGCCGCGATCTCGCGGTTCGACTGGCCGGCCGTGACCAGGCGCAGCACCTCGATCTCGCGGCCGGTCAGGCTCAGACGTTCATGCTGCGGACCTGCCGCCGGGCCGGCTGCCTGCGGCAGCAGGGCGGTGATCTGCTCCGACAGCGGGTGCGCGCCGAGCTGCTCCGCGATCGGGGCGGCGCGGCGCAACCGCGCGGCGGCCGCCGCGCGGCCCGACGGTCCGGCCGTGAGCGCGACCTGAGCGGCGCCGACCAGCGCGAGGGCGGCCGGGTAGGGCTGGCCGATGGCCTCCCAGGCCGCGACAGCGGCGTCGGCCGCGGCCAGCCGAGACGCGGCGTCGCCGGCGCCGGCAGCGTCGTCGTCATCGCCGGCGCGCGGATCGACCGCCTGGTACGACAGCTGCCAGGCACGCTGCACCGGGCCGACTACGTCCTGCTTCTCGGCCAGGGTCCGCACCCTGCCAAGCAGCGCGTCGGCGGCCTCACCGGAGGCCTGCCGGGCGACCGCGGCCGCGATCACCAGCACCGGCCAGACGTACCTGGAGCTGCTCCCGGAAAGGTCGTATTCCGTCAGCGTCTCGGTGGCCGACGCCACCGCGGCGGCCGGGCCCTCGGTAGCCAGCGCAAGCCCGATGTCCAGGACCGCCTGGGGCAGGTTTTTCTGGTCCTCGTAGCGGACCCCGGAGAGCATCACCCGGCTGGCCTCCGCCAGCCTGGCCGCGGTGGCGAGGTCGCCCCGGGCGAGCGCGATCGAGCCGCTCAGGATCGACAGGCTGCACCGGGTGCTCCACGGCGGGGCGAGATCGAGAGCGCGTTCGGCGACATCCAGGGCCTCGTCCCAGCGGCCGAGATAGAGCAGCGGCTCGGCCACGTTGATCGCGAGGAACGCGCCGCGGGTGCGGGCGAGCCCGTGCCGCTCGGCGTCGGCTATGCCCTCCCGGGCGACCATGGCGGCCTGCTCGTACTCGCCCACCCCGCACAGCAGATGCGATTCGTAGATCACCAGCTTGATGATGGGCTGGTAGGCGCCCACCTGCTGCGCGATCGCGCGCGCCTGCGCGCTCAAGCGGAACGTCTCGCTGCCGGGCTCGGCGACGCCGAGGGGTCCGGCCTCGATCACCGCCAGCATCGCCAGCGCCTGCGCCTCGGCGTCGCGGTCGCCCGCCTCGCGCGCGAACCTGAGCGCCTCGTTCGCCCGCTCCCTGAAGTGCGGGCCGCCCTCGTGGCAGCCGAAGTGCGAGGCGGCGAGCAGCAGCTGAGTCCGCGCCTTCTTGTCGAGCTGCTCGGGCACCAGGCTCAGCGCCCGGTCCAGGTCCTCGAGGGTCTCGGGCATCCCGATCTCCCGGTGGAACATGTGCCGCTCGCTCAGCAGCAGCGCGACCCGCACCGGGTCGGTGCGCTCGTCGAGCTCCGCCAGGGCCGACTCGACGAACGCGAGACCGCGCTTGTTCTCCCCGGCGTCGCGGGCGGCGGCGGCCGATTCCTCGAGCACCCGTACGTGGTCGGCGCCGACCCGCTCGGCGGCGTCAGGCACCTGGTCCCACAGCTCAAGGACGCGGGCGAGCAGGACCAGCCGCTCGGCGTGCGCGACCGAGCGGGACGCCTGCATGGACGCCTGCCAGGCGCTGATCAGCGCCCAGGTCGTGTTGTGGGCGGCGTACCAGTGGTGCGCCTTCTCCATGTCCACCCGGCCGTCGCCGACCAGCGCCGGGTCGGCGTCGATCGCGAGGGCGAACTTGGTGTGCACCTGGCTGTGCTCGCCCGGCAGCAGGTCCTCGTGCACGGCCTCCCTGATCAGCGCGTGCCGGAACGCGTAGCCGTCGGCCGTGGTCACCAGGACGTTGCCGGTGACGGCGGGCCGGATCGCGGCGGTCAGCTCGTCCTCGGTCCGGCCGGTGACCCGGGCGAGCAGCATGGGGCTGATGGCGCCGCTGGCGGCGCTGGCGATGCGGAGCACCTCCTGGGTGTCCTCCGGCAGCCGCCGCACCGCCTGCTGCAACAGGTCGGCCAGCGAATCGGGGATCAGCGCGCAGCCGTCCGGGCAGGCGAGCAGTTCCTCGGTGAACAGCGGGTTGCCCTCCGCCCGCCCGTAGAGCCGGTCGGTCAGCGCGCGGTCGGCGAAACCGCCGAGGACGGCCGCCGCGAGCTCCTCCGACTGACCCCGGCTCAGTCGCGGCAGCTCGGTCCGCTCGACCCAGTCGATCCGGGTCAGCTCGGCCAGCAGCGGCCGCAGCGGGTGGGTGCGGTGCAGCTCGTCGGAGCGGAACGTCACCGCGATAAGCACGTTGGCAAGCGCGCGCTGGTAGCCGATGAGGAAGGCGATCAGGTCGCGGCTTGACCGGTCGGCCCAGTGCGCGTCCTCGATCACCAGGACGAGCGGCCGCGCCGCGGCCAGCCGCTCGAGCAGGGTGAGGAACTCCTCGAACAGCCGCGCGCGAGCCTCCCCCGCGTTGCGCAGCGCGCTGGCGGCGTCGCCGGCTGGCTGGCCGCCGGCCAGCTCGGGAAGGAGCCGGGCCAGCTCCCGTATGGCCCGGTCACTGCCCGGCAGCAGGCCGACTAGCTCGTCGGCCCCGATCTCCCGCACCAGGTCGCGCAGCATGGCGGTGAACGGCCCGAACGGCAGGCCGTCGGCCCCCAGCTCCAAGCACCCCCCGATCAGCACCCGTGCGCCCGCCGCGCGCGCTTCGCCGGCGAACTCGTTGATCAGCCGGGTCTTGCCCACCCCGGCCTCGCCCCCGATGAGCAGGGCGGCAGGACCACCCTGTCGGACCGCATCGAATGCGGCCGCCAAGGTGGCCATCTCTGCCGCCCGCCCAACCAGAACGGGACTGCCACCGCGTCTGTTCATCTCATAGTGAAGCGTCTCACTGGGGTCTGACATTCCGGCTATTGCGGCGGTTTCGCGGTCTTGTCCGCCTTCGGTGTCCGGCATTTCCTGCCCGCCTTGACGGCGTGCGCCGGCGGTTACCTGACCGCCTCCACGTGCTTGGCTGCTGCCTGCTCAGGGATGGTACGGAAGCTGCCGTCCACGTAGTCGGGGATCGGCCGCCTGACGAGGGCCTCGTCGCGGTTGCGCTGACGCCGCGCCGCGCGCAGCATCCGCGCCAGGCCCGCCTGCCGGGCTTCCTGGGTCCGCTCCGTGGTCCGCTGCCTGATCAGCTCGAGTGCTAGGTACTCGTTCACGATTTCTCCTTGGTTCCCGGGAGCCGCCCCTTGGCTTCCCCCACATCTCAAGGTTCGTTCTAAGACCCCCCGCACCACATCGGACGATCGCCTTATGTTCGTCGCCAGGCGCCTTAGACCGCTGCCTAGGCCGGCCGCCGACGGCCCGGCCGGCTCCGCTTCGAACATCGAAAAGATCAAATTCCTTATCTCGAACGGACCGTGCTTCCTCCGGCACCCCCGGGCTCTCGACCTCCCTCCGGGGCCGGCCGCGACGCCAGGCTCGACCGCGTGACGGCGTGACGGCGTGACGGTGGCGTCCGAATGGGCGGGATTCGCCCGCCGCGATGCCGAACCGGCGGTCCGTCTCGTTTCCGCTGCGGGCTCCACGGGCAGAAACGACCGCGACGGCGGTGGTGACTTTAAGTCGTCTTTCGGGAACAAGACGTCAAGAGCGTCGTGAGTTCTTACATCGCGTGGCGCCGATTGGATCATGATGGGGCTGAGTGCGAGGTCTGGGAGAGCGCGAGCCAGGCAGGGCGTGGCCTGGGCCACCGCGTCATTGACATTGGCGGCCGGGGCCGGGGTAGTGGCGCTGGCCGGTTGCAGCAGCAGTAGCAGCAGCAGCGGCCCGCCCGCGTACTGCGCGGCCAGGACCAACCTGGAGAATTCGATTAAAGGGCTGACCAGCCTGAAAGCCAGCAGTGGCGTCAGCGGCCTCAAATCGCAGGTTACCGTCATCGAGAACAACGCCAGCAAGCTGGTCGACGCGGCCAAGGGCGACTTCCCGAGCCAGACCAGCGCGATCACGTCGTCGGTGAACGCGCTCAAGAGCTCGGTCGCGGCGCTGCCGTCGAGTCCCTCCGCCGCTCAGGTCGCGACCGTTACCAAGGACGCGGGCAGCGTGGTGAGCTCGGTCTCGGCCTTCATGTCAGCGAGCAGTTCGAAGTGCAGTTGACCTGCCGTCGGAGGAGGAGCAGTGGCTGACCGTGAAACGCTGGCGAGCCTGGCGGCTCTCCCGGTCCATCCCGGGTTGTGCGGCGACTGCCGCCACGCGCTGGTGAAGGAGACGCACCGGGGCACCGCCTACCTGCGCTGCGCTCGCGCCGCGTGGGATGACCGGCTGGTCAGGTACCCGCGGCTGCCGGTGACCGAGTGCGAGGGTTTCGCCCCTCAGGATCAGTAGCCGGCGTCCGCCTCGCGGTCAGCCGAGGGAGTTCCCGGCCCGCAGCAGGTCAACCGCCGGCGCGTACATGCGGGCCTTGATCGTCGCGAGCGTGTCGCCGGCCTTGGCCACCTGAGACTGGGCGATCTCCACGGCGGTCGCGCGCACCTCGTCCTCGGACACGGCGCGATCGACGATGCCGGCCGCGAACGCGTCGCGGCCGCCGAAGCGGCGCGCCGTGACCATCGCCTCGTGGGCGGTCTGCGGGGCCAGCCGGCTCTGGATGAGGGCCGACATGCCGCGCGAGAAGGGCAGGTTGATGTCCGCCTCCGGCAGGCACCAGAATCCCCGGTCGGCCCGCATGACGCGGAAGTCCTGCGCCAGCGAGAACATCGCGCCCGCGGCGAACGTGTGCCCCTGCAGGGCGGCCACCGTGACCAGCGGCAGGGTCAGCGTCCTGGCCAGCAGTTCCTCGACCGAGCCGAGGTAGTCCTGGTGCTGCTCGGGATGCGCGAACAGCCAGTCCAGGTCCAGGCCGTTGGAGTAGAACTTCCCGGTCGCGGCGGTCACCAGGGCGCGGTGGCCTGCCGCCCGCTCCACCTCATCGAGGGCGTCGTTGACCTCGGCGATCCAGCCGGGATGAAAGCGGTTCTCGCCCTCCCCGAGGTCAAGGACGAACACATTGTCCTGGCGGTCAAGCGTGGGCATCGCAAACCCCTTCACGCGCGCGCAATCGAGGAACAGGCCACCATCGCAGAGTCGGTTACTAACCAGTAACTTATGGTGTGCGGCTGCTAACGGGCAAGGGGTCTCGCGGCCGGGGAGCGTTGAGTTTGCGGATGTAGCGGGTCATCTGGGGGCCGGACCGGCGCCGGCTGCTCGTCACTGTTGTACCACCGGACCGACCGGAACTCACCCTGGTCAGGGCGGAGTTCAACGCACACGCACGTCAAATATTTCATGCCCGCAACACAAATCTGCGAACACTCGAGCGTCCCAATTATCTCAATTTGGAACAATGCCACCTATACATACCGGACCTCCGATCGCGCGCGAATCGGGACAGTTATAGGAGTGACCGTAGTTATACTAGTGATGAAGTGTGGGTAGAGTCCATTTGCGAGCCCATTGCCTGACCGGGATAAAACCAGCACGGGAGGATTGCCGTGAAATTGAAGCGGTATGTTCTCGGCTGCTACGCCGTCTGGGTGATTTTCCTCATCGCGGCTTACTACGGGCTGCCCGCGCTGCGCATCGGGACCTGGAGCCTGATCAGCCTCAGCGGAGTGATCGCGATCGTGGCTGGCACCGTGCTTAACCGGCCCGTGCGCAAGGCGCCGTGGCTCGTGCTCGCCGCCGCGCTGGCAAGTTTCGCGGCCGGTCAGCTGAGCTTCCTGATTGCGGCAAAGCGGGGCGTGGTCCTGCCATTTCCATCCTTTGCCGACGCGCTCTACCTGCTGACCTATCCGCTCTATGCGGTCGCTTTTTTGATCTTCATCAAGTGCCGATCCCCCGACGAGGACCGGCGCAGCCTGATCGACGCGCTGACGCTCACGGCCGGTCTCGCGCTGCTGTCGTGGACCTTCCTGATCCGGCCCTATGTGCACAATCCGGACCTGGACGCGCTGCAGAAAATCGTGGCGATCGCCTATCCGCTCGGCGATGTGCTCACGCTCGCGCTGATCACACGGCTGCTCGCGCCGGGGACGGGCCGGACCAGGTGCGTCCAGCTGCTCACCCTCGGGTCCTTCGGGGCCCTGGTGTCCGACGTGGCCTTCGACGCCGTCCAACTGCACGGGACGTTCCATAACGGGACGATCATCGATCTCGGGTGGGCCCTGTTCTACACCGCCTGGGGCGCCGCCGCGCTGCACCCGTCCATGGCCACGCTGACCGAGCCGGTCCCCCGCCAGCAGGGAGAGGTCTCGCCGAGCAGGCTGGCCCTGCTCATGCTCGCGTCGCTGATCGCGCCGGTCGTGCTCCTCACCACCGTCCCCAGGGGCCCGACCTCGGACGTCAGCGTGATCGCGGTGTTCTCCGCGATCTTGTACCTGCTGGTGCTGACCCGGCTCTGGGACGCGGCCGCGTCGCACCGTCGCGCCCTTGACCGGGAGCGGGTGCTCAGGCAGACCGGCCTGTCGTTGGTGACCGCGGGCGACGTGCCCGCCGTCGCCGCCACCGTCAAGGACGCGGTCAGCGCCCTGCTCGGCCGGCACGCACAGGGCGACGCGCTGCTCGAGGTGCGGGTGGACGGCAGGCTTCAGCCCGCGACCGTCGGCGGCGAGGCGCCG
>Ga0335072_10014207_pt1 | contig 11315 bp, 9 predicted proteins | sample Lox_Sample_21_FD_206725 | JGI IMG/M metagenome (GOLD analysis project Ga0335072, IMG submission 206725) | Soil microbial communities from Loxahatchee National Wildlife Refuge, Florida, United States - Lox_Sample_2.1 | ecosystem: Environmental > Terrestrial > Soil > Wetlands | place: USA: Florida...
TCTACATGGGCGCGATGTACCTGCTGGCCATCGTCATCTACGTGACCGCCCGCATCGTGCGCAACCGCCAGGGCATCGACCTATCCCTGATCAACAAGGAAATCCCGGTCGAGTAGCCCCTCTTACCGCAGCTCAGCTGGCGCCCCGGACGTCCCCGTCCGGGGCGCCACCGCATTTCGCGGCCGACGTTGCATCGGTAGTCCTTTCTGACTCAATGTCGCACCCGCGCCGCATCCCGGTTCTGAGTCGCATCCCGGTTCTGAGTCGCATCCCGGTTCTGAGTCGCATCCCGGTTCTGAGTCGCATCCCGGTTCTGAGTCGCATCCCGGTTCTGACTCGATGGCGCACCCGCGTTCTAACCACCTTGACTCGTTGGCGCCGGCGAGGGCATCTAGCGAGCTCGATGGCGCCAACGAGCCCACACCCCTGCAACTCGTTGGCGCACCCGAGTTCAATCGGCCCCAACTCGATGGCGCACCTGCGTCGCATCGGTCCCAACTCGATGGCGCACCTGAGCCAATACCAGGCCACCGAAGCCACCCAGGCCACCGAAGCCACTGAAACTACGCGTCGCGGCGCAGGACCAGGATCAGCCGCCACGCCTCCGGGGCGTCGACCGCTGTCGTGAGGTCGAAGTCGCCGTAGCTGGCCGCGACCGTGAAGCCGCCCGCGAGGCGGATGGCCGCGTTGATCTCCGTGGCCGTCCAGAACCGGTTGGGGACAACGTCGTCAACCGTCCGGATGGTGCCGTCTGGGTAGCGGGCGGTGATGTGGACCTGCTCGCGGGTGACCTGCGTGACCGGGTCGATCACGTCGGGTGGCCCGCCCCAGCGGACGTCGGCGGTCAGGTCGTCCCGCTCGATGGTCCACTCGCTGCTGGTCCGGGCAGAATCGCTGAGGTAATCGGCCGGGTGAGCGAGCTCGATGATGTACAGGCCCCCGGGTTCCAGGGCCTGTGCGACCGCACCTAGGTGGGCGATCATGTCGTCCAGGGTGAACAGGTGACACGCCGAGTTAAGCATGGTGATAGCCAGGTCGACCCGGCCGCTGGCCAGCTTGAAGTCCCGCATGTCGGCCTGCACGACCTCCAGCGTCAGGCCTTCTTTTCCCGCACGGCCGGCGGCCCATCGGCACATCGCCGGGCTGATGTCCAGGGCCGTGGGTCGCAGCCCCCGGCGGGCCAGCTCCAGCGAGTGCTCCGCCGGACCGGCCGCCAGCTCAAGGACCCGGGCCGGGGCCGACGGCGCCTCACGGTGCGTTCTCGCCCATGCCAGCAGAGCGTCGACCTCAGAAGGGAGGTCCCGGTAGGCACAGGCGATCTGATACAGCTCGGGGTCGTCGTAGATGCCGCTCACCCCAGCCATGATGCCGTACCCAAGACCGTGCCCCGGAGCGGGAGCGATACCAGGCCAGGGACGGAAAGCGACTGATGCCCGCCGCGACCTGACCCCAGTGTGCTGACGGTCACTGCCCAGATGAACATTCGCTGAAACGTGCGTCGCCCCATTCAGCCAATTCAGCATCGCGTCTACCGCCTGGGTGCCGTGTGGGGCAGACTGACCGCATGATGACTGAGGCCGAGGCACTGGAGACACTCGCTCGCGAGGATCCCGCGGTTGCCTCCGACGCGAAGGCAGCGCTGCGCTGGCTCACGTCTGGCGGCGGCCTGGAGGCGATCTCGCAGCTGCGACTGCAGGAGTTCCTGTGGCATGTACTGCCGTCGAGCTGGCCGCTGACCACCGCTGGCCAGCTGTCAGTGGCACGAGCGCTTGGACGGCTTCTGTCGCTGGCCGGGCTTGACCGCTACGCGGACGTGTGCACTGGCGAGCTAACCTCCCGGGTCATCGCCTCCTACGGAGAGTCGCTCGCGGCCGGCCTTACCGCCTACGAGGGGGCCGTCGACGCGTCCCGGATCGTCCCGCCAGACACGGACCTGCTGGCCTGGGGGTCGACCCGCGGGCCTGAGGAGCAGGCGGCCTACGAGGCGTGCGCGGCGGCCATCGAGCTCGCCATCACCGCCAGCGACATCAAGGTAGGGACCAGCGGCTGGAAGACTAAGCGCGCGAGCATGGTCGACCGATGGCTTATGACCCCGTCCGCACAGCACTCCCGGTCAAGCACGGACACCCTGCTCGGCAAGATCAGCGCCGAGCGCATCGACGAGTGGGCCTGCGGCCACCCGGGCGACCGCGCCCGAATGGCCCGCCGGGTAGTCCCCCGGCTGCTTGAGCCGCCGGTACTGCCGGCCGAGCCGCTGCCAACCCTGCGCTGGCTGCTCCAGCACGCCGACGCTGGGCTGCCCCTGACGGCACGGCACTACATCGCCCCGTCCCTGGTCGCGGAGGCGGCCGAGATGTTCTGGGGCGAGCTGGCCAGCACCCGATGCCAAGAGCTCTCCGTGTTCCCGCTGCACACGCTGCGCTCGCTCGCCCAGCGCGAGATGGGAGCCCTGCGAAGAACGGGCCTGAGCCTGGTGCTGACCAGGACGGGCCGGCTGATGGCCGACGACCCAGGCGTCCGCTGGCACATCGGCACCTCGGCTCTGATAGGCCCGGATGACGGTCCTGACCCGGACTTTACCGTCGCGGTTCGCGAGGCGGCGCTGCTCGTCATCACGCTGGCCGGCAGTTCAGTCAGCCGCGGCGAGCTGCTTGAGCGGCTTACCCGGCTACACTCCACCGAGGGCTGGACCTCCCGCTCGGGCCGCAGCGTAATCGACGCCATCCGCTACGAGCTGACCGACCTCACCCAGCGGCTGCAGGCGCTGCAACTGCTCGACCCCGACAGTGCACCCAGCGACATCGCGCTGACCAGCACGGGAATCGCCGCCGCACTCTCTGCCTTGCTGGCCCGAGCGCTGCGCCCCCGGCACTGTTAGTTCTGGGGCTACACACCAAGCCCCAGACCCCGGGCCCTCGCGCCTTTACTCGCGCCGCCTTCCCTCGCTTCCGCTCCTCGTTCCTCGGAGCTCCCGCTCAGTCCAGGCGGCGCGGGCGCGCGGGCAGCCCCAGCTCCAGCCGCTCGCGCCTTTCCTAGGACTCGAACTTCGGGGACTCGTAGCCTGAGTAGTTCTCGGCCAGCGAGGTCGCCGCGGCGGGGGACGACGTGACGTAGCGCAGCTGGGCCAGCTGGGCTAGGTCGTCGAAGGGGTCGTTTGGCAGGACGTGCGTCATCGACGTCATGAAGTAGGAGAATTGCGTGGCCCGCCACGCCCGGCGCAGGCACGTGTCCGAGTAGGCGTCCGCCAGCGTCGCCGAGCCATCAAGCAGCAGGGCCGACAGGGCAGAGGCCATGACGATGGCATCGCCGACGGCGAGATTAAGTCCCTTGGCCCCGCAGGGCGGCACGATGTGGGCCGCGTCCCCGGCCAGGAACAGGCGCCCGTGGCGCATTGGCCCGGCGACGAAGCTGCGCATCGGGGTGATGGACTTGTCGGTGATCTGGCCCGTAGCGACAGACCATCCGGGCAGCGCGAAGCGCTTCTGCAGCTCGGCCCAGATCCGGTCGTCGGACCAGGCGTCCAGGGACTCGTCCGCAGGCACCTGCAGGTACAGCCGGCTGACCTCGGGTGACCGCATCGAGTACAGCGCGAACCCGTCCGGGTGCCTGGAGTAGATCAGCTCGTCGGTCGAGGGCCCGGCGTCGGCCAGGATGCCCAGCCAGGCGTAGGGGTAGGTGCGCTCGTAGGCAGAAAGGCCCGGCACTAGCGCGCGGGCGATCCCGTGGAACCCGTCGCAGCCGGCGATGACGTCGCAGGCCACCTCGTGAGGCACGCCGGCCGAGTCGGTGTAGGAAAGCACCGGCGCGGCGGACTCGATTCCCGAGACCGCGACCGATGAGGCGGAGAACTCGATCACCCCGCCCGCCGCGAGCCGGTCGGCGATCAGGTCCTTGACGATCTCGGTCTGCGCGTAGATCGTCACGGTCCGGCCGACGAGCTCGCGGAAGTTCACGTGCTGCCGCTCGCCCGCGAACTGAAGGTAGATGCCGTCGTGCTCAAGCCCCTCGGCATCCAGCCGCTTGCCGACCCCGGCGGCCCGCAGCGCGGCGACCGTCCCCGCCTCTAGCATGCCGGCCCGCTGCCGTGCCTCGCAGTACTCCCTGGTCCGGCTCTCGACGATGACGGACTCGATGCCGCGGCGGGCGAGCAATACCGACAGCATTAGCCCGGCCGGCCCAGCGCCGACGATACCGACCCGGGTCCGCGACGTGACAGTCATGACAAGCACCCCAAGAACGAAGCTGTGTTATACCTGACGGCCCTTGCTCACCAGCATTCTAATACGATGCGTTACTATATGTCACGCATCGTACCGAATTGGGTGGGTCCGCTCATCGCACGACAGTTCAGCAAGCGAACGAACCGGAAAGCAGTTTACGATGGTATGCCCGTAGGCAACAGCTCACCAGGAGATACCGTGACCGAGGATGCCCCGCTCGACGGCGACTACGTCCAGTCCCTCGAACGTGGCCTGTCCGTCATCCGGGCTTTCGACGCGGATCACTCGAAGCTGACACTCTCAGAAGTGGCCGCCGCGACCGGGCTCAGCCGCGCGGCCGCGCGGCGGTTCCTGCACACGCTGGTGCACCTCGGGTACATGCACAACAACAACGGCCGCTTCTCCCTGCGCCCTCGCATCCTGGAGCTCGGCTATGCCTACCTGTCTAGCCTCACGCTGCCTGAAGTGGCCATGCCGCACCTGGAGGAGCTGGTCGAGCAGGTCAGGGAGTCCTCCTCGGTCAGCGAGCTCGACGGCGAGGATGTCGTCTACGTCGCCCGCGTCCCGACCAGGCGGATCATGACGGTGGCGATAGCCGTTGGCACCCGGTTTCCCGCCTACGCCACGTCGATGGGCCGGGTCTTGCTGGCCGACAAGCCCGATGAGTGGCTTGAGGCCTACCTGGCCAGGACGAGCCTGCACGGGTTCACCGATCACACCATCACCAGCGCGCCCGGCCTGCGCCAGGAGCTTGACAAGATCAAGTCCCGCGGCTGGGCCCTGGTCGACCAGGAGCTTGAGGAGGGCGTCCGGTCGGTCGCGGCGCCGATTCGCGACGCCGACGGCCGGGCGGTCGCCGCGATCAACATCTCGACCCACGCCGGCCGCCGCACCCTGGACAGCATCGTCGCTGAGCTGCTCGGCCCGCTGCGCAAGACGGCCGAGCGCATCGAGCGCGACCTGACCGGCTCGCGGTCATCGGCTCGGTCCCGCACCGGGATCTGACCGGCTCCTCGGGCTAATATGTCTGTCCATGCGCACGCTGCTCGCCGATCACCCCCTGATCGCTCACAAGCTCACCCTGCTCCGCCACGTGAGCACCGGCACCGCCGAGTTTCGCGCGCTCGCCGATGAACTGGTGACGCTGCTTGCCTACGAGGCGACCCGTGAGGTCCGGGTAACCACCGTGACCGTCCAGACGCCACTCGCCCCAGCCCGGGGCGTCAAGCTCGCCTCGCCGCGGCCGCTGGTCGTGCCGATCCTGCGGGCCGGCATCGGCATGCTCGACGGCATGACCCGGCTGCTGCCGACGGCCGACGTCGGCTTCGTCGGCATGGCCCGCAACGAGGACACGCTGATGGCCGCCACCTACGCCAACCGGTTGCCCGCCGACCTCACCGGCCGCGAGGTCTTCCTGCTCGACCCGATGCTCGCGACCGGCGGCACGCTGGTGACGGTCATCGAGATGCTGGCCAACCGGGGCGCCGCCACCGTGACGGCCATCTGCCTGCTCGCCGCGCCCGAGGGCCTAGAGCGCGTGGACGCGGCCTTCCCCGAGGACTCCGTTCCCGCCGTTCGCGTCGTCACGGGCGCGATTGACGACCACCTGAACGAGAAGGGCTACATCGTCCCCGGCCTCGGCGACGCCGGCGACCGGCTCTTCGGCGCCATCTAGGCCACCCCGGTCCAGGCTTCCTGGGGAGCCGCCGCCCAGGCCTAGGGCTCTTCGCGCTGGTCGAGGCGGCGCTGCAGCTCCGCGACCCTGAGCTCCAGCTGGTCAACGCGGTGGCGGAGGATCTCCAGCTGCGCCTCGTCGCCCAGCCGCCGCTCGGCGGTCTTGCGCAGCCGGGGCGAGGCCTCGGCCCGGGCCGCGACGACCTCGAGCGGAACCAGGCGCTGCGGCCCGTGCGGCCCGTCCACCAGCCGTGAGGCGATCTGCCCGGTGCGGTACCAGGTACGTAGCGCGGCACGGGAAACGCCGGTCTCCGCCGCGGCCCGCTCGAGCGTGACCCAGTCGGAGCCGTCGAGCTGGGCACTCAGCTGGAGCTCAAGCTCCCACTCGTCCAGCCTGTCTTCCCAGTCCAATATCGCCTCCTCGTTCCCCATCATCTCGCCGGTAACACCGGCCTGGCCAGCCTGGCCCGGGTCCTTCCACGGTCAGCCTCAGGCCATCTGACCTTATTACTAGCATGGTATTGACGGGGTTTGGAACGTAGAACAAGCTATAGGCATGTTCGAGAGATTCACCGCCAGAGCGCGTCGCACCATCGTCCTGGCCCAGGAAGAGGCGCGGGACCTGCAGCACAACTACATCGGCACCGAGCACATCCTGCTCGGCCTGCTGCACGAGGGCCAGGGGGTGGGAGCGCGTGCGCTCAGTCAGCTCGGGGTCACGCTGGACGGCGTCCGGCAGGAGGTCACGGCCACCATCGGCCTCGGCCAGAACGCGCCGAGCGGTCACATCCCGTTCACGCCGCGGGCCAAGAAGGTCCTCGAGCTGGCGCTGCGCGAGGCCCTCTCCCTGCACCACAACTACATCGGCACCGAGCACATCCTGCTCGGCCTCATCAGGGAGGGCGACGGCGTCGCCGTCCAGATCCTGAAGGGGCACGCGGACCCCGAGCGGTTCCGCACGACCGTGCTTGAGGTGCTGGGCACCGCGTACCCCGCCAGCGCGGCACGCAGCCGGAACTGGCTGCGCCGCGTGTCAGCCGCGCTTGGCCGGCCGGCCGAGGGCGACATCACCGACGGGGGCACGGAGCAGTCCGTGCTGAACGCCACCCCGGCGGCCGATGTCACGCTTACCACGGCCGCGCAGCTGGCAGGCGGGGACGCGGTGGGCTCCCACCACCTGCTGCTGGCCGCGCTGACCGATGCCAACTCGGCCGCCGCGCGGGTCCTCGCGTCCCTCGGCGTCGACCTGACCAGGGCCAAGGACGCGCTGCACAACGCGGACATCACCGGCACCACCGACGAGCTGCCCGAGGACGCGGGCCGCCGCCAGATGAACGTCAAGGTCACCGGGGAGATCGTGACGATCGTCGCCACCGACGAGACGCTGGTGGCATCGGCCAACGCCGCACTGAAGGCCCTCAGGGAGGCGACGGGACCGCAGGCGGGCACGGCCAGCGAGGAGACCATCCCGACGCCGGGGGGCGTCATCAGGGGCGCCGACCTTTCCGGCCTCCCCGCCGCCAGCCTGGCCAAGGCCTGGGGTGCCCTGCACGACGCGTTCTCCGCCATCGCGACGAGCGCGGAGGCCGCGGCCCAGGCCGAGACGGTGAAGGTCGCGGCCGAGCAGGCCGAGGCAAGCCAGCAGGCCGCCCCGGCCGCCGCCGACGGGACGGAAGCCGAGGCCGGCCCGGGCACAGGCGATGAGGCCGCCGCTGGGTGACCGGGCGGCGGGCGGGCACTGACTGGCAGCGTGCCCGCCCGCCGCGCATGATGGGATCATGACTGGCTGGACGGGACAGGCCGCGACGCGGATCGCGGCGGCGGTGCGAGCGGGCCAGGTCTCGGCGGCAGCGGTGGTCGCCGAGCACCTGGCGCAGATTTCTGCGCATGAGGCCGAGGTCGGCGCCTTCGTGCGAGTCCGGGCCGAAGCGGCCGCCGCCGAGGCCGCGGCCGTCGACGCGCGGCCCGACCGGGCGGACCTGCCGCTGGCTGGCGTGCCCGTCTCGGTCAAGGACGTGATCCCCGTCGCCGGCGAGCCGATGCGCGCCGGCAGTGCCGCCACTCCCGCCGCCGTCAGCGGCGAGGACCATGCCGTAGTCGCCAGGCTGCGGGCCGCCGGCGCCGTCATCGTTGGCCTGACCAACCTTCCCGAGCTGGCCATCTACCCCTTTACCGACAGCGCCTACGGGATCACCAGGAATCCGTGGGACTTGACCAGAACGGCCGGTGGCTCATCCGGTGGCGCGGCTGCCTCTGTCGCCGCGGGGATGGTCGCGGCGGCGCACGGCACCGACGGCCTCGGCTCGGTGCGCATCCCCGCCGCCGCGTGCGGTCTTGTCGGCGTGAAGCCAGGTCCTGGCCTGGTACCTGGCGGCGGCGGCTGGTTCGGCCTGTCGGAGAGCGGCCCGCTCGCGACCACGGTGGCCGACGCCGCCCTCATGCTTGGCGTGCTGGCGGGTACCACCTACCCGCTGGAAGAACCGGGCCGGCTACGGATCGTGGTGTCGGACCGCGCTCCGGGGCCGGGCATCCCGGTCCACACCAGCTACGTCGCGGCCGTGCACGAGACCGCCGCCCTGCTGGCCGGGCTCGGGCACTCCGTCACCGACGAGGATCCCGCCTATCCAGGCTGGCTGACTAGCGTCTTGCTTTCCTACTGGACGGCCGGCCCCGCTTCCGAGGCCGGGCCACGGGTGGCGGCGATGGAGGCGCGGACCCGGCGACACGTCCTGGCCGGCCGGCAGGTGCTGCGGGCCCGGGGACCGCGCGCGGCCGACAGGGAGCGGCTGCGGACCGCGCTGGCACCGCTGTGGGCACGCTATGACGTGCTGATCATGCCGACGCTGGCCCAGCCATGCCCGCCCGCCCTGCGCTACGGCACCCGCTCGTGGTCGCGGAGCCTCGTCGCCGCCCTGCGGTTCTCCCCCATGACCGGTGGGTGGAACCTGGCCGGCTACCCGGCGGCCTCGGTCCCGGTGCCCGGCGACGGCCTGCCCCGGTCGGTCCAGCTCGTGACCACCCCCGGCCGTGAGGACCTGCTGCTGGCGCTGGCGGCCCAGCTGGAGAAGGCCCGGCCCTGGCCGCGCCTAGCCCCGGCCTACTCCCCCGCGTGAGGCAGCGCGGGCCAGGACGCTGTAACCGGGGAAACCGCCGCCAGGAAACCGGGCCGTGGGCGGTCCTGGTCGCGGTCCAGCCGTCGCCGAGCGGAACGTAGAACGAGCTCATGGTATGGAAGCCGAGGAACGCGAGGACCCGCTCGACGCGGGCATCCTCGCCAATGCCAAGTTCCCGCTCGGCGGCCGCGGTGGCGCGGCCGGCGTCACGGGAAACGCCGGTGCAGCGCTGCCCCGCCTGCCATTCCCACATCTCCATGGGCCATGCCTCGCAATCCTCTCCCCTAGAAAGGATGCCCCGCGTGCCACGGAATAAGCGATGGATCAGTGATGACGATTCAGGAAACCCTGGGTTGACAACCGTGGCATTAATCCCCCGATTGCCCGGCAACTCCCCGCCCGATTTGCGATCGTCAATGACCTATCGCGAATCGGGCGCGAAACACCAGCGCCGTGGTCGTTATGGCCCGTCAAGTGCGCGGTCCAGGTTCACCGCGGCGCTGATCAGGGCGAGGTGAGTAAAGGCTTGCGGAAAGTTGCCCAGGGCCTCTCCCGAGGCGCCGATCTGCTCGGCGTACAGCCCAAGGTGGTTGGCGTAGGTGAGCATCTTCTCGAAGACCCAGCGTGCCTCGCGGACTCGCCCGGCCCGGGTCAGCGCCTCCACGTACCAGAACGAGCACAGGTTAAAGGTGCCCTCACCTTGGACGATGCCGTCGTCGCCGGTGATGCCGTCAAGACCCGTCGCCGCGTACCGCGAGACGAGGCTGTCGGACGCCAGCTCCGAGGTGATCCGGTCCAGGGTGGACAAGAAGCGCGGGTCGCGCGGCCCCGAGAACTTAACCAGGGGCATGACCAGCAGCGACGCGTCGAGCAGCGGCGAGCCCGGGTACATCACGTAGGACTGCAGCGCGGGGTCCCAGCAGGAATCCTGCACGTACCGGTAGGCGGCCGCCGACAGCTTGCGCCACTTGGACATGGGGGCGGGCAGGCCACGGTCGCGGGCCAGCCGCAGCGCCCGCTCGTAGGCGACCCAGGTCATCAGGGCCGAGTAGGTGAACCGCTGGCGCGGCCCGCGGATCTCCCAGATGCCCTCGTCCGGCTCCTCCCAGTGCTTGGCCAGCCAGTGCAGGCGCTTGGACAGGGCGGCCCACAGGTCGTAGGAGATCGGCTCTTCCCGGTTGAACAGGTACACCGAGTCCATCAGCTCGCCGTAGACGTCGATCTGCAACTGGCCTACCGCCCGGTTGCCGATGCGGACCGGCCGCGCGCCCTGGTAGCCCTCCAGGTGGTCGAGCACCTGCTCCTCGATGTCCGCCGACCCGTCGACGGTGTACATGATCATCACGTCGCGCTCTTTGGTGGCCGCCTCGCAGCGCTTCTGGATCCAGTCCATGAACGACCCGGCCTCTTCAAGGAAGCCCAGCCGCATCAGCGCGTACGTGGTGAAGGCGGCATCGCGCAGCCACGCGTAGCGGTAGTCCCAGTTTCGGGTCCCGCCTGGCTCCTCAGGCAGCGAGGTAGTCGGCGCGGCGATCAGCGCGCCGGTCGGATGGTAGACGAGGAGCTTGAGCGCCAGGGCGGAGCGGTGCACCTGCTCGCGCCAGCGGCCACGGTAGCGCGACTGGGCCAGCCAGTCTTGCCAGAAGTCCTGCGTCCTGGTGAACAGCTCGTTCGTCTCGCCAAAGGACTTGGGCCTGACCTCCCCGTTCCACTCGAGGTGGAAGTTGACCGTCTGGCCCTCCTCGACCGTGAACGTGGCGGCGACACCGCACCGCCCGACGACGGTCCCCTCCTCGATCTTCAGCGGGATGTCGGTGCGCAGCACCACGCGCCCGAGCGAGGAGGTGAAGACGGCGCCTATCCCGGGAACAAGCTCGACCTCGTGCCCGACGCGGCCGTAGTCGAACGCGGGATGGCAGGCGAGCTCGAATGTCACCCGGCCCCTGACCGCCCGGGCCTGGCGGACGAGCAGGTCCCTTGCCCGGCCGGACTCGCGCGTCTCAGGGACCATGAAGTCGGTGACCTCGCCCACGGCCTCCTTGCCCAGGAAGCGGGTGAGCAGGATGTTGGTGTCGGGCAGGTAGATCTGCTTGGGCCGGCTGTAGGCGGTCCTGCTCCACAGCGAGAAGTGCCCTCCCTTGCGCGCGTCGAGCAGCGCGCCGAAGAGCGAGGGCGCGTCGAACCGCGACGGGCAGTACCAGTCCACGGTCCCGTCGGTGCCGACGAGCGCGACCGTGCGCAGGTCGCCCACGACGCCGTGCTCCTCGATCGGGAGGTACCTGTGAGGTGCACCGAGCTTGCCGTGGCC
>Ga0335072_10014208_pt1 | contig 11315 bp, 7 predicted proteins | sample Lox_Sample_21_FD_206725 | JGI IMG/M metagenome (GOLD analysis project Ga0335072, IMG submission 206725) | Soil microbial communities from Loxahatchee National Wildlife Refuge, Florida, United States - Lox_Sample_2.1 | ecosystem: Environmental > Terrestrial > Soil > Wetlands | place: USA: Florida...
GCGGTCGACCGACCACTCCCCCGCGCCGAAGCGGGCGTCGGAGACCCTGGTCAGCTGCGCCAGCATGTGCGCGACGTCCTCGTCGGGCGGGGTGGGGCCGTGCTGCTTCCACACGACCATGGGCACACCGCACACCTCGCAGTCGGCGACCCAGCAGACGTCGTCCTCGTGGTGCCATGCAGACAGGCGGGCGGCCTCGCAGAGGTCGCAGGTCGGGTCGAAGGGAAGCGCCATGGTCACCGGGGCCGGCCGCCACGGGCCGGGCAGGCGCAGAACCTACTGGGTGAACAGCTGGATCGACGAGCCCGTCGGCACGGTCGAGCCGATGGAGGGCTGCGTGCCGGTGACGGTCCCGGTCGGGTTGCCCGAGACGCCCGAGGGGCTGAGCTGCGCCGCCGTCAACGCGGCCGACGCCTGCGCCACGGTGTCGCCCTGCACGTTGGGGACGGTCGTCGTCGGCGGCCCGGTCGACACGGTCACCGTCACCTGCGAGCCGTACGGCGCCTGCGCGCCGCTCGCCGGGCTGGTCGAGATGACGTTGCCCGCCGCGACCGTGGGGCTGGTGCTGGTCGTCTGGGTCGCAGTGAGCCCGACCGCCTGCAGCGCGGCCTGGGCCTGCGCGTAGGTGTACGTGGTCGGGATGCTCGGCACCGTCGCCGGTTGGTGCCCGAGGGAGGGCACGATCGTGATGGTGCTGCCGTAGGGCGCCTTGGTCGGGTTCGGCGTTGACCCGATCGACCACGAGACGATGATGGTCGCCGGCACGTTGTTGTCGTAGGTGCCGCCCGTGCACGCCGCGTTGAGGTGGACGGCTTGGAGCGCGGGCACCGCCTGCGCGCACGTCATGTTGGCGAGCGACGGGACGCTCACGTCGGGCACGCCGTCGGACACCACGACGGTGACGGTCGAGCCCTCCTTCTGCGTGATGCCCGCCTTGGGGGTCTGGGAGATGACGTCGCCCGCCCCGACGGTCGTCGACTTGATCGGCGGACCCTCCTTGAGGTTCATGTGCACCTTGGCCACCGACGCCCGCGCGTCGGCCAGCGACTTGTTCACGAGGTCGGGCGTCGGGTGCGACGGGGTGAGCACGTCGGTCCCGAACGCGATGTAGAGGCCGGCCGCCAGCAGCACCAGCGCGGCAGCCCCGGCGGCGATGAGCCACCAGGACTTGCCCGTGAGGCCGGTGCGCGGCCGGCGGGGCCTCTTGCCTCCGGGGCCGGCGCGGCCACCGAGGGGCTCGGCGTCGAAGATCTCGCCCGGGCCGGCCTTGGTGCCGATCGGCGCCGCGGAGATGCTGGGGGCGATCGCCGTCGACGACAGGGTGGACGTCGCGACGCCCGGGATGAGGACCCCCGAGTCGGTCAGCTCGGACACGCCGGGCGGGTGGAAGCCGTTGATCGGCGCCGAGTCCTCGACGTGGTGGAACACGAGCGGCAGGGGCGCCGCGCTCGGCAGCGCGGCGGCCAGCGCGCCGAGCCGTGCCGCGAGGCCGGCGGCGTCGAGGCGGGCCGAGGCTTCGGGCGCCGCGGCGCGCGCCAGGACCTCGTCGAGCGGGCCGAGGTCCTCGTGGTGCGGGAGCGGCTGCCCGATGCGCGCGGCGAGCGTCCCCATGGTCGTGTCGGTGACGAAGGGGACCGTGCCGGTGACGGCCTCGTAGAGGACGAGGGCGAGCGAGTAGACGTCGGCGCGCCCGTCGACGGGATGTCCCTGGGCGGCCTCGGGCGAGATGTAGCGGGCGGTGCCGACCATGGCGCCGGCGGGCTCGGTCCACGCGGCCTCGGCCAGCGCGCGGGCGACCCCGAAGTCGGCGACGCGCACCCGGCTCTCCTCGTCGAAGAGCAAGTTGGCCGGCTTGATGTCCCGGTGCACCAGCCCGCGCACGTGCGCGTAGGCAAGGCCCTGCGCGACCTCCGCCCCCAGTTGCGCCGCCTGGGAGTGCGACAGGCGGACGTCGCGGTCGAGCAGGTCGCGCAGCGAGCCCCCGCCGAGATACTCGAGGACCAGATACGGCCCGTCGGTGTCCTCGCCCCAGTCGAACACGCGCAACACGTGGGGATGGTTGAGCGACGCGACCGAGCGCGCCTCGGCGCGGAAGCGCTTCAAGAACGCGTCGTCGGCGGCGAGCCCCGGCTGGAGAACCTTGACCGCGACGTAGCGCTGCAACGACACGTCTTCCGCGAGAAAGACATGGGCTGAAGCGCCGGTGCCCAGAGCGGAGAGCAGCCGGTACCGCTTCCCTAGGACCCGGCCGATGGAATCAGTAATCAGGGGCATCGGGGCAGTCCATACGCTACTGAGCGCGCGTGCACCGTCGGTGGACGCCCCCCTACCTGCGTTACCCCGGCAGCTCGCCCGTTTCGAGCAGCGCGTCGAACGCGGTCGCGTCGACGGTCGGGATGCCGAGGTCGTCGGCTTTCTTGGTCTTCGACGCGCCCGGCGCGTCGCCGACGACGAGGGCGAACGTCTTCTTCGACACGCTGCCGGGCGACGTGCCGCCGCGCGCCATGATCGCCTCCTCGGCCCCTTCTCGCGTGTAACCCGGGACGGCGCCGGTGACGACGACGGCCTTGCCGGCCAGGGTTTGTTTCGTGGAGCCGGCCGCGTCGGCTCTACCACCCGGCGTCCCGGCGGCCCCCGGCTCTTCCGTCGACACGCCGGCCGCCCGCAGGCGGCCAATGACTGCAACGTTGGTGTCGGCGTGGAGGAACTCGGCGAGGCTCGCGGCGATCACGCCGCCGACGCCGTTCACCGCGGCCAGCGCCTCGACGCTGGACGCCTCGATCGCGTCGAGCGTGCCGAACGCACGCGCCACGGCACGGGCACCGGTGGGCCCCACATGGCGGATGCCGAGGGCGACGAGGAGCCGGCTGAGCGGCCGGCCCCGCGACGCGTCGATCGCGCCGACGAGGTTGCGGGCCGAGATCTCGGCGAAGCGCTCCAGCTGCACGAGCGAGTCGACGCTGAGGTCGTAAAGGTCGGCCGGGTCGTTGACGAGACCGGCGCCGACGAGTTGGAGCACGCGCTCTTCGCCGAGCCCTTCGATGTCCATCGCGGAGCGCGACGCGTAGTGCGCGATGCGCTGCACGCGCTGGGCCGGGCAGTCGATGTTCGTGCAGTAGGTGTCGCTCTCGCCCGGAAGGCGTACCAGCGGCTCGCCGCACGACGGGCACTTCGTCGGGAATTTCCACTTGGGTTTGCGCCGCGCCGGCACGCCGGGCCCGTCCTTGACCGGGCCGACGACTTCGGGGATGACGTCGCCCGCCTTGCGCACGACGACCAGGTCGCCCGGTCTCACGTCCTTCGCCGCCACCTGGTCCTCGTTGTGCAGCGTGGCGACGCCGACGGTCGAGCCACCCACAAACACCGGCTCGAGGCGGGCGAACGGCGTGGCGCGGCCGGTGCGCCCGATGGACACCATGATGTCGAGCAGCCTGGTCGTGCGCTCCTCGGGCGGGAACTTGAACGCGATGGCCCAGCGCGGCGCCCGGGAGGTCGAGCCGAGGACGGCGTGCAGCGCGATGTCGTCGACCTTGACCACGACGCCGTCGATCTCGTAGGCCAGGTCGTGTCGGACCTCGGCCAGCTCGTTGCAACGCGCGACGACGGCGTCCATCCCGACGACACGGTGCGCGTCGGGACTGACGGGAAAGCCCGCCTTCTTCAATTGCGCCAGCGTGTCCGTCTGCGTCGACGCGGGCCAGGCGCGTTTGGTCGGCGCGCGCTCGACGAAACCGATGGAGTAGGCCCAGAAGCGCAGCGGGCGTCTCGCCGTGACGGCGGGGTCCTTCTGGCGCAGCGCGCCGGCCGCCGAGTTGCGCGGGTTGACGAACAGGCGCTCCCCCGCGTCGGCCTGGCGCTTGTTCATCGCCTCGAAGTCGGCGACCGGCATGTAGATCTCCCCGCGCACCTCGAGCACGTCGGGATACGGGCCGCCTGCCTTCGCCAATTCCTTTGGCACGTCCTTCACGGTGGCGACGTTCGCCGTGACGTCCTCGCCCGCCACGCCGTCGCCGCGCGTGGCGGCCTGCGCGAACCGGCCCTTCTCATAGGTGATCGACATCGCCACGCCGTCGACCTTCGGCTCGGACGAGAAGGCCAGCGTCGCGAGGTCGAGCGACGGCTCGGCGCGGTGCAGCCGGTCGCCCCAGGCGCGCAGTTCGTCCTCGTCGAACGAGTTGTCGAGGCTCATCATCGGCACGCGGTGGCGCACCTCTTGGAAGAGGCCTGAGGGCGTGGCGCCGACCGTCTGGGTCGGCGAGTCGGGCGTGAGGAGCGCGGGATAGTCCGCCTCGAGTTGGCGCAGCTCGACGACGAGCAAGTCGTACTCGGCGTCGGGGATCTCGGGCGCGTCGAGCACGTTGTAGAGCTCATTGTTGTGGCAGATCAGGCCACGCAGCTCCTCGACGCGGGCCGCAGCCTCGGGCGGCGCGTGGCTGGCGGTGGTGCGCTTGGTCGCCACGATCAGGCCGCGATGCCCGCGCCGACGACGGCGTCCGGCTCGGCCAGGTCGTAGAGCGCAACGGTCTGGCCCGGCGCCACCGGACGCTGCGGCGTATCGAAGTGCACGACGACGCCAGCACCCTCGCCGGGGTGCTCGCGCTCGACCGTGCACGACACCGGGCGCCCGTGCGCGCTGACCTGCGCCACTGCGCGGGCGCCCGACGCGAGCGGGACGTCGACCCAGCAGAGCGACGACGCGCCCAGGACGACCGACGCGCGCAGGATGTCCTCGGCGCTGCCCACCGTCACGCGGCGGGAGGGCACGTCGACGTGCGTGACGTAGCGCCGCTTGCCGTCGGCTCCGTGACCCATGCCGCGGCGTTGGCCGACGGTCACCAACTCGACGGCCTCGACCGCGCCGGCGGGCCGGCCGGCGACGTCGACGACCTCGGCGCGGTGCAGCGCCATGCGCTGAGAAAGGAACCCGTGCCGGCCCTCCGTGCTGCCCACGAAACAGACGTCCTGGCTGTCAGGCTTCCCCGCCGTCCGGAGCCCGAGGCGGGCGGCATGGGCGCGCACCTCGTCCTTCGTCATCTCCCCGACGGGGAACAGGACCCGCGCCAACGCACCCTGGCCAAGCATCGACAGGACGTAGGACTGGTCCTTGTCGGCGTCGGCACCGCGCCGGAGACGCCAGAGGCCCGAGGTCGCGCCCGTGACCCGGGCGTGATGGCCGGTGGCCAGGCGGTCGAAGCCGAGCCGGTCGGCCCGGTCCAAGAGGAGGTCGAACTTCATGGTGCGGTTGCACTCGATACAGGGGTTCGGGGTGCGCCCGGCGGCGTGCGCGTCGACGTAGGGCGTCACGACCGCACGGTCGAACTCGTCGGTGAGGTTGAACACGTGGTGCTCGATCCCGAGCTGCTGTGCCACCCGGCGCGCGTCCTCGACGTCGGCGACGGAGCAGCAACCCGAGTCGGACGGGCCGCCCCAGAGCTTCAGTGTGGCGCCGGTGACCTCATGCCCCTGCTCGACCAGGAGCGCGGCCGCGACCGACGAATCGACTCCTCCGGACATCGCGACGAGCACCCGCATGAGACCAGTGTGCCACCCGGTTCAGACAATCCGACGCAGCGCGGCGACGGCGCCCGACACGACCGACAGGGCGCGGTCGACATCGGCGTCGGTGGTGCCGGTCCCGAGGGTGAAGCGGAGCGCGCCGGCAGCGAGACCCGGGTCGACACCCATCGCCGCCAGCACGTGACTCGGCTCGAGCGCGCCGCTCGCGCACGACGACCCGCCCGACACGCAGATGCCCTCGCGGCCGAGCGCGACGAGCAGCTCCTCGCGGTCGACGCCGGCCACGCAGACGTGGAGATGCCCGGGCAGCACGTCGACGCCGGGGGGCACGGTGCGGTGCACGCCCTCGACCCTTCCCACCAGGCCATCGGCGAGCCGGTCCCGCAGCGTGGCCACGCGGGCGGCCGCGGCGCGGCGATCGCCGGACACGAGCCGGAGCGCGGTAGCGAGCCCGACTGCGCCGGCGACGTCCTGGGTCCCGCTGCGCCGCTCGCGCTCTTGTCCCCCGCCGTGCTGGCGCGGGCCGAGCACGACACGCTGGTCGACCGCCAGGGCGCCGACGCCGACCGGGCCGCCGAGCTTGTGCGCGCTGAGCGACACCATGTCCGCGCCGCCGGCGACAGCGGCCAGGTCGAGCCACGGCGCCGCCTGCACGGCGTCGCTGAAAACGAAGGCCTGGGGCGCGCGGCTGCGCACCGCGTCGACGACGTCGGCCACGGGCTGCACGACGCCCGTCTCGTTGTTGGCAGCCATGAGCGCCACCACCGTGGTGCGCGAGGACAGCGCGCGCGCGAGCGCGTCGGTGTCGATGACGCCCGCGGCGTCCACCGGCAGCTCGCGAATGTCGGCACCCGCCAGCTCGGCGGCGCGCGCCGACTCGCGGACGGCCGGATGCTCCACCGCAGAGGAGACCACTACTGCCTCGCCCTGCTTGTGGAGCGCGACCTCGACGACGCCGAGCACAGCCAGGTTGGCGGCCTCGGTGCCGCCCGACGTGAAGACGATCACCGCGGGGTCGCGGCCCATGAACGCGGCGACCTCGTCGCGCGCCTCTTCGAGGAGGCGCCGGGCCCGCTGTGCCGGCGGATGGCTTCCCGTGGGGTTGCCGAGCGGGCCGTCGGCCGACGCGTGCACCGCGGCCATGGCGGCTGCCACCTCCGGGCGCAGCGGCGCCGTGGCGGCGTAGTCGAGGTAGGTGATGGTCGGCGCGGCCGCGGGCACAGCAGTGGTCCTAGCCGATGTAGACGGTCTTGGCGTTGGTGAACTCCTTCAGGCCGAGCTCGGAGAGCTCGCGCCCGTGCCCGGAGTGCTTCACGCCGCCGAAGGGGAGCTCGGGCGTGGACGCGACCATCGCGTTCACGAAGACCGCGCCCGCCTCGATGCCGTCGATGCAACGCGTCCGCTCGCGCTCGTCGTTGGTCCAGACGCTCGAGCCGAGCCCGAAGGGCGTCGCGTTGGCGGCGTCGATGGCTGCGTCGAGGTCGGGCACCCGGATCACCGTCGCCACGGGCCCGAAGATCTCGACCTGCGAGACGTCCATCTCGGTCGTCACGCCGGAGAGGACGGTCGGGGGGAAGTACCACCCGTCACCGTCGGGGACCTTGCCCTCCGCGTGGACGGTGGCCCCGGCACGGCGCGCCGCGTCCACCTGGCGCACCAACTCGTCGCGCTGGCGCTCGGTCACGATCGGACCGACGTCGGTCGCCGGGTCGAAGGGGTCGCCGACGGTCAGCGCGTCCATCGCATCGGTGAAGCGGGCGAGGAACTCGTCGTAGACGTCGTCGGCCACGATGAACCGCTTGGCGGCGATGCAGGATTGGCCGTTGTTCTGCACGCGGGCGGTGACGGCGGTGCGGACCACCGCATCGAGGTCCGCCGAGGGGAGCACGACGAAGGGGTCCGAGCCGCCGAGCTCGAGCACGGTCTTCTTCAGCGCGTGGCCGGCTGCCCCGCCCACCGCGATGCCGGCGTTCTCGCTCCCCGTGAGCGTGACCGCGGCGACGCGGGGGTCGGCGACGATCGCCCCCACGTCCTCCGCCTCGACGAAGAGGTTCGAGAACACGCCCTCGGGGAGGCCAGCGCGCCGGAACAGGTCCTCGATCGCCAGCGCCGTCTGCGGGACGTTGGGCGCGTGCTTCAAGAGCCCGACGTTGCCGACCATGAGGGCGGGCCCGGCGAAGCGGATGACCTGCCACAGGGGGAAGTTCCAGGGCATCACGGCCAGCACCGGGCCGAGGGGCTGGTAGTGCACGTACGACGTCGACGCCGAGGACGCGATCACCTCGTCGGCCAGCAGCCCTTCTGCGTGCTCGGCGAACCAGCGCAGCGCGTTGGCCGACTTGGACACCTCGGCCTTGGCAGCGGCGAACGTCTTGCCCATCTCCGTCGTCATGGTCCGGGCGAGGTCGGGGACCTCGCCCTCGAGCAACTCGGCGGCGGCGATCACGTGGCGCGCCCGATCCTCGTAGGACCAGCGCTTGTACTCGGCGAAGGCCGCGACGGCACGGTCGAGGACGGCGTCGACCTCGGCCGGCGTGTGGTTGGGGAACACCTTCTCCGTGACGCCGGTGGCCGGATTGATGGTGGCGAAAGGCATGGCTTCCGTTTTATTCGCTTTCAGCCGCCGGCGAGGCCGAGATGCTCGGGCACCGAGCGGCGCACGAGCTTCCCGGTCGCCGTGTGCGGGAGGTCGGCGGCGGGGATGTACGACTTCGGCCGCTTGTACGGGGCGAGGTTGGCCGACGCGGCGGCCCGCAGGGCCCCCTCGGCATCGGTTGCCGCCGTCCCGTTCTCGGGCACGAAGGCGGCGCACACACGCTGGCCCCACTCCTCGTCGGGCAGTCCGAAGACCGCCACCTCGGCGATCCCGGGCACCGCCGCGAGCACGTTCTCGACCTCGGCCGGGTACACGTTGACGCCGCCGCTGATGATGAGGTCGTGGCGGCGCCCGGTGAGATAGAGGTAGCCGTCGGGGCTGAGGTGCCCGAGATCGCCCACCGTGCAGGCCGGCCCGCGCCAGGCTTCGGCGGTGGCCTGGGGGTTGCGCCAATACGCGAATCGAGCGAACTCGGGCATGTCGGCCCAGATGATGCCGTCCGGACCGTCCGGACCGTCGGGACCGTCGGACTCGGGGGCGTCGGTGTCGTCGACGGGCTCGACGAAGAGGCGGCGGCCCGCGCGGGCGCGCCCGACGCTGCCGGGGTGCTCGAGCCACTCGTCGGGCGCGCACACGGTGAACTGCGCCTCGGTCGAGCCATAGAACTCCCACACCGTGCCCGGGTTGGCCCGCGTCATGACGGCGCGCTTGAGCGACTCGGGACACGGCGCGCCGGCGTGGGCCAGGAGGCGAAGCGAGTCGAAGCGCTCGTCGGGACCGAGGTCCGGGCACTGCAGGATGCGCTGGAGGTGCGTCGGCACCAAGAAGGCGGTGCTGGGGCGGTGGCGGCGGAGCGCATGGAGGGCGGTCGCCGCATCGAAGCGGCTCACGATGGCCAGCGACCCGCCCGCCAGCAGCGTGTTGGCCGAGAAGCGGATCGACACGGTGTGGTACATGGGCGAACACACCAGGTGGAGGTCGGCCGGATCGAAGTGCCAGACGGACGCCTCGTCCTCGTACACGGCGCGCGCCGTCGCCTCGTCCCAGATCCCCGTCGTGACGCCCTTGGGCCGCCCGGTCGTGCCCGACGTGTAGTGCATCGGGCGCGTGAGGGGGAACGGCGCCAGATCGGCCGGCGGCGCGCCCTCCCCCGCCGTCAGCGCCGCGAGGTCCGCGGGGGTGAAGATGCGCGCGACCGGCTCGGCGTCGTCGGCCAGGAGATCGCGCTCGGCCGCGGTGAGCGTCGCGTTGAGCAACACGGGGATGAGTCCGACGCGCGCGGCGCCGAGCACGGCACAGACGAGGTCGGCGGACGAGCCGAGGGCGAAGGCGACGCGATCGCCCTCCGCGTAGTGACGGGCGAGCAGCGCGCCCGCCGCCCTGCGCTGGCGCGCCTCCGCATCCGCGTGGGTGAGCAGCTCGACGGTGGGTGCGGCCGGCACGGGCGCAGCGTACGCCCGGTCCGTGCCACCATTGCCCGTCGTGCAGGGCGACGGCGACACCGACGAGCCCGTGGCGCGGGCGACGGCGCTCCTGGCTCAGGCGCGCCGCGTCGTCGTGCTGACGGGCGCCGGCATCTCGACGGACTCGGGGATCCCCGACTTCCGCGGGCCACAGGGGGTGTGGACCAAGAACCCCGAGGCCGAGAAGATGGCCACGCTCGACGCCTACGTGAGCGACCCCGACCTGCGGCGGCGGGCGTGGCAGAACCGCCTGACCTCGCCCATGTGGGACTCCGAGCCCAACGCGGGGCACGCCGCCCTCGTCGCGCTCGAACGCAGTGGCCGGCTGGACACGCTGGTGACCCAGAACGTCGACGGCCTGCACCACAAGGCGGGGTCGGACCCGGCGCGGGTGATCGAGATTCACGGCACGAGTCGCGAGGTGGTCTGCCTCAGGTGTGGCGACCGCCAGGCGGCCGAGCCGGTGCACGAGCGGGTGCGCGCGGGCGAGGCGGACCCCGCCTGCGCGGTCGTCGACGCCAATGGTGAGCCCTGCGGCGGCATCTTGAAGTCGGCGACGATCAGCTTCGGCCAGAGTCTCGTCGCCGAAGACCTGTTCCGCGCCGAAGAGGCGGCAGCCGCGTGCGACCTCTTCCTCGCCGTCGGCTCCACGCTGGGCGTGTTCCCTGCCGCCGGGCTGGTGCCCGTCGCGGTCCGCCACGGCGCGGTGCTGATCATCGTCAACGGCGGACCGACCGAGATGGACACGCTCGCCGACGCGGTCGTCTACGGCTCGATCAGCGAGGTGCTGCCACAGATGGTGGAAGGCCTGGCGCCCCCCGGCTGAGCGGCGCTGTCCGTCTCGTTACGCGAGCGCGCCGGTTAGGTGAGGGCTCCGGGCTCGCGCCCGCGCACCGCGCCGTCGGGCCAGCGCGGGTCCCACTCGACGACCCACGTGTCGAGCCCTGTGATCTCGAAGACCCGCTGCACCATCGGGTTCGGGCGGGCCACGACGAGGTTGCCGCCCTCCTGGATCGCACGCCGCCGCGCGACGTGAATCGTGCCCAGTCCCGAGGAGTCCATGAAGTCGAGGCCGGACAGGTCGACCACGATGAGCGAGCCGGGCGGGGCGAACAACACGTCAGCGAGGGCGCGACAGGTGGCCGCATCGAGCTCGCCCGCCAGGGCGACGACTCGACCGCCATCGAAGTCGTAGGACTCAACGCCAAAAGGTTCGATCACCGCACTACACCTTCTTTGCTTCCTACCACCCCCGACTAGGGGGCCCTACACCCCAAAGCCTGGATTACCGCACAGCTCCATTCAATCACCCGACCGGGTGATTTGCTCGGGGCCTGCCAGTCGTAGGCTCGCGGTGGTGCCCAAGCCGATACGGGTCGCGCTGGTCAACGACTACACGATCGTCCTCGAAGGCCTCCGAGCGCTGCTCGAAGGCAGTGAAGCCGAGATCAGGCTCGTCGAGATGGACGTGCGCAAGGGTCCGCGGCGACAGGTCGACGTCACGTTGCTCGACACCTACGGCGAGTTCGGCTCGCTCGCCGAACGAGTCCGCTTCCTCTGCGACGACCCGACCAACGGCGTCGTCGTGGTGTTCAGCTTCTCGGACCAGCTCCCGATGGTCCGCCGCGCCCTCCGGGCCGGCGCGCGGGGATTCATCTCGAAGGGCGTGCCTCGCCAGCAGATCGTCTCGGGGCTGCTCGCCGCGGCGCGGGGCGAGCAAGTGATCCGCACGCACCGGG
>Ga0335072_10014209_pt1 | contig 11314 bp, 11 predicted proteins | sample Lox_Sample_21_FD_206725 | JGI IMG/M metagenome (GOLD analysis project Ga0335072, IMG submission 206725) | Soil microbial communities from Loxahatchee National Wildlife Refuge, Florida, United States - Lox_Sample_2.1 | ecosystem: Environmental > Terrestrial > Soil > Wetlands | place: USA...
GCGATCAGGAGGAAAGTCACCCCCACCGAGTTGTTCGCGATGGCCACGGCGATCCAGCCGACCTGTGCGACGGTGATCGCGACCGCATAGGTCAGGCAGGCGGAGCGTCGATCCGGGTTTTGCTTCGCGGCGCGCAGCCATTGGATCACCATGGCAATCCGCATCACCACATAGCCGGCGACCAGAGCCCGATTGTTCACGTGCTGGCCGCCGGCGATCGAGGAGAACACCGGCGGGATCCCGAGCGCGAGCACCAGCACGCCGACCATCTGCAGCATCGTGGTCAGGCGATACACCCAGTCGTCGGTGTCATAGGCCGAGGCGAACCAGCTGAAGTTGATCCACGCCCAGCAGACCGCGAAGGTGGCGAAGGTAAAACCGGCCAGTCCGGCCCCGATGTGGCCAGCGACCAGCGTGTGCGCAAATTCCGATGCGGCGACGCCGAACGCGATGACGAACGTCAGGTCGAACAGCAGCTCTAACGGAGTCGCCACCCGGTGCGGCTCGTGGGGGTCGCGGCCCGACATCCGGCGCAGCCGGTGCGCGAACGCCCCGCTGGTCTGGTTGCTTCCGGGCTCGCTCACCCAGACATTCTCACCACAGATCGGGGGTGCGCTGGACATGTGTGCAGCTCCACGCCCCAGCACCGGTACCAGGGCTGCACCCCGCCGCCCTGTGTACGATCCTCCCCATGCCGCTGGTGGATGGCGCAACGGTGGCCGGATTCAGTGTTGTCCGGTTGCTCGGGTGCGGACACATCGGTGAGCTCTATGTGGCTGAACACCCAAGGTTGCAGCGCCAAGACGCGCTCAAGCTCGTCTCCGCCGACTTATCGGCCGACCCGGAGTATCGCTACCGGTTCAAGCAGGAGACCGGCCGGGCAGCCGCGCTATGGCACCCGAACATCGTCACCCTCCACGACCGCGGCGAGTTCGAGGACCGACTGTGGCTTTCGATGGACTATGTCGACGGCGACGACGCTGCCCAGCTGCTCACCGATGCCTATCCCGAAGGCATGCCGCCAGACATGGTCGTCGAGATCGTCTTCGCGATTGCGGACGCCCTCGATTACGCACACGAACAGGGTGTCGTGCATGGCTTTGTCAATCCGAGCAACATTCTCCTCAGCAATTGGGAGTCCCGCCGACGCCGGATTGCGCTGACCGGCTTCGGTTTACCTCGGCGCCCCGACGAGACCAACAGCCTGACTCGGGCGAACCTGGGCATCGGCACGGTGAGCTACGCAGCGCCCGAACAGTTGATGGACGACGCGATCAACGGCCGTACCGACCAATATGGTCTGGCGTGCACCGCGTTTCATCTGTTGACCGGGTCGCCGCCGTTCGCCCACATGAACCCCGCCGTGGTGACCAGCAAGCACCTGAAGGAAGCACCGCCACAACCCGGTGATGTCAGGCCGGAATTGGCGTACTTCGACACTCCATTTGCCCAGGCATTGAAGAAAAACCCCGCCGAGAGATTCCGCTACTGCCGAGACTTCGCCAAGGCGCTCGAGTCGAAGGAGGACCTCGGGCCGTACACCCCGAACGCAGGAACCGCCGCGCTCTTCACTCCGCCGCTGACCAACGGTGGCGCGCCGACCGAACCGGCTGTTACCGCTCAGCCGCTTGCGACAGAACCCGATCCCCCGACTGCCGAGGTCCACGAAGCCAGCGCGTTGCCAGAGACCTTGCCAAACAACGACATTCGCGATGCCGTCGCTCCGCTCGATGAATGGTCAGCGGCCGACGGTCGCCATAGCCCCGCTGCGCCGGATGTCATGCCAGATGCTGAATTCGACGACGCCGCCACGCGCGCGGAAGCTGATGTATGGACTGCTGCGAATGACGACGCACGTACGGCGTCAAATCGTCGACGGCTGCTGCACACGGCAGCCCTCGGCCTTGCCATCCTGGCAGTGGCGGTGGGCGGCGCCGTGGGTGTCATGGCTCTGCGCTCGGCCTCTGAGTCTCACGACACGCCAACCGATGTCGAAACTCCGACCTCGCTGACGACAACCCCGCCGGCAAGCGTGGCCCCGGCAACGGCCATCCCGCCGCCGATGGTCAAGTCCCCGACTCCTGTTGCTCCTGTCACCACCACGTCCTCAACGCCGACACCATCGTCAGCAGTGACGACCACCCCACCGGTGACCTCGTCCGCGCGGCCGGAGACGACTGTCGCGGAGACCACCAGGACGCATTCGCCGACGCCGACGACCCCGACCACCCCAACGGGCCTGGATACTCGGCCCGCGGTCGGTATGCCCTGCGGGGCCCCGGGCGCGACGGCCACGTCAAACACGGGCGGACCCGTCGCGTGCGTGGACACGCCCGGCGGATCGGCCTGGGAACCTCCCGGCGGGTGATCGCCGTCAAACGCGTTCGGCCGACATGTCCATCTCGATCCAGCCCTGGCACGGGCCGCTCAAAATGTCGGTGTGCATGACGCCGGCAAGTGTTCCATCAGCTTGGGGCGTGTAGTGCACAGTGGATCGGGCCGGACTCCACTGGATCGTGGTGTCGGGCATCATGCAGTCCCATTGAAAATCGGTGACCTGCGTCCAGGACGACCCGTCCCAGGTGAACTGCACCGGTTGCGGAACCGTCGGATTGCTCGGCGGAGGGCCGCTGACGATCGTCGCGACGCACTTTCCACCCGTACAACTTGATCGGAATCCGTAGTTCTCGGTGTGCTGGGTCTCAGGGTCACCCACCGCCATGCTGGTTCCGGACTTTGGACCAACCATGAATGTGATCGCGTACTCGCCGTTCCACGACGGAGTGTCGGCGGAGGCAGTTGGCGGTTGCGACGGGGCGATCGCGAACGACGCGGCGCCCACCGCGACGAGACTGCTCAGACGGTCTGGGGCCATGGGTTTCTCCTCTCGGCCCGCAACGGCTTTGGAACAAGGATGCGCCGCGACGACCTTGGATGTACACCGACCTATACAATTATTGCTAAGTTTGTAAAGTTAACCGCAACGAGAGCGTTAGCCCGGACGGTGGAGGAACCGCGATGGAACGCGACCAACTCATCGACTTGACCCGGCGTGCCGTGAAGTTGGCGCGCGACAAAACCACCGACCTCGCACTGGCCGAACATACGGTCCAGGCGAGCGAGTACACGTCGATCGAGCGCCACGAGCGGGACGTCGCGATGTTGATGGCCAGCCCACAGTTGGTCGGTTATGTATCCGAGCTGCCGGAGCCCGGAACTTACTGCACCAAGACCGTGATGGGGCGATCCATTCTGCTGACGAGAACCTCCACCGGTTCGGTGAAGGCGTTCAACAACGTGTGCTTGCATCGACAGTCGCAGGTTGTCACCGGCTGCGGGAAGGCCAGGCGGTTCACCTGCCCCTATCACGCATGGACGTATGACGACACCGGTCGGTTGGTCGGTCTGCCCGGCCGCGAGGGCTTCCCGGGCGTGCAGGTCAAGTCTGACGGCCTGACCGAGCTGCCCGCCACCGAATTGGCCGGATTCCTCTGGGTGGCAATGGATCCCGCAGCGACTTTGGATATCTCGGCACACCTGGGACCACTGGCCGAAGAACTGGACTCGTGGGGCATCGGGCGCTGGTCTCCGCTCGGCGAGAAAGTGCTCGACTCGCCGATCAACTGGAAACTCGCGGTTGACACATTCTCGGAGAACTACCACTTCGCCACCGTCCACCGGGAGACCTTTGCCACGATCGCGCGCAGCAACTGCACCGTCTTCGATTCGTTCGGTCCGCATCACCGATTGATCTTTCCACTGAACTCCATTCTGGACCTGGAGAACGTTCCCGAGGACCAGTGGGACCCGTTCCAGAACATGGTGGTGATCTACGCGCTGTTTCCGAATATCGTGCTGTCAGTGACCATCGCCAACGGCGAGCTGTTCCGCATCTATCCCGCCGCCGTGCCGGGCAGATCCATTACAGTTCACCAAAATTCGACGCCGCTGGACATCTCCGAGGAATCCGTGGCCGTCGGCGCCCAAGCCGTCTTCGACTATGCCCATGCCACCGTGCGCGACGAGGACTACCGCCTCGTCGCGGGTCTCCAGGCCAACCTCGAGTCCGGGGCCCGCGATCACTTGCTGTTCGGCCGCAACGAACCTGGCCTACAGCACCGTCACATCTCCTGGGCCTCAGCTGTCGGCGGATAGCGCCGCGATCAGCGCATCGACGACATCGCGGCAATCCGACTGCTCGATGGCCTCCAATAACTTCTGCGCCTCCGCGCGGCGGCCCGCGGCCACCAACGGGCGGATTTGGTCGACGAGGCTGGAGTCCTCGACAGTGGCGGCCAGCACGTCGATCAGCTCCCAATCCCGGTAGAGCGCCAGCGAGCGTTCGTAGAATGCGAAGCCGCTGACCGGTTCTCCGCGCAACGTTCCGCGATAGCGGTACGGCCCTTCCATGTATTCGATCGGCAGGCCATGCGCCGGGGCCGGCACCAGCGGCTCTCCGGTAAGATCCAGTTGCAGTGCGGCACTGCGTAACTGGTGGCGGTCGGGCATGAACCGGTTCGCCGCCAGCGGCGGCACGAGCGGCCGAATCGCATTCGGCCATTGGACGTAGCTGCTGACCGTGACCTCGACGTCCTCCGCGCACTCCGGCGCCATTGCCGGATCGGGATAACTCACCGTCACACCCGAAAATGGTTGCAGTGCATTGCCATCCGTCCGGTCGAACTGCCGCCAGATGCTCATGTCGACGCCGTTGTCCAGGTTGATCGTGCGCCATTCGTGCGAGCGGGCACGCGGGTCTCCCCCGGTTCCCCCGCCGCCGGCGTATTTGGGAAACCACTGCCGATCGACGTGGCCTGCGCTGCCGCTGACCCGTTCGTACAGCTCACCCCAGCGCAGTGTCCCGTGCATCGCCATCCCGGTCTGGAAGTACGAATACGTGTCCGGCTGGCCGAAGCAAGTGATCTTCCCGTTGCATGCCGCTGCCCCAACCGGCACCGGCGCACGCGTCGGCGTGACGGTCAAGTCCAGCTCCATCGACTGACCCGCCTGGTCGACGCCGCGGAGGCTGACGCGGTAGGTGTAGGGCTCCAGTTCGCCATCGTCGTCACGGCAGGCTGTCCACGCCACCGACCCGGCGCTGCTTTCGTAGCGGATGTCGAGATATCCGGCTGCCATCGACATCTTTGGTCGCGCGTCGGGCTGCATGTTCTTCGGCGGCATGTCGTAGTCGGTGTAGGTGCCGTATTCGCCGGTATCGCAATCGAATAGCGCCATGGTGTAGAAGTCGGCGACCACCGTCCCGCCCGGGCGGTTTTTGTTGAAGATGGTCAGGAACGCGAACGAGCGACCTGACGTCCCAGTCAGCTCGCCCGCGATGAACCAGGTGTCGGACTCCTGGTCGGCGTGTTCGCCCTCGGCGGCAGGGAAATCCAGCGCGCTGTCGTCGTGCACCAGCCGGAACGGGTATTTGCGCCAGTCGTTGCTCACGTCATTCCTCGGGCACGTCGATCGCGTCGTATTTGTCGGCGCCCAGGAACTCGCGCACCTTGTCGATATGGTCGTCGGCGCCCAGCTCCAGGGTTTCGGCGGCCAGCCCGTAGTCGATGATCGCGACCGCTGTCTGAGCAATGTGCTTAGAGAACGCCCGTTTGGTGGTCTGCAGTGCGCGCGCCGGCTGAGCCGCCAGCCGCGCGGCCAATCCCAACGCCTCGTCCATCAGGGAGTCGGCGGTGGTGACGCGGTTGGCCAGGCCGAGCTCGACCGCCAGCTCGGCCGGGATGCGCTCGCCGGTGTAGATGTACTCCTTGGCGCGGATCAGGCTGGTCATATACGGCCAGAGCAACGCCCCGCCGTCGCCGGCTGTCAGCCCGATCGAGACGTGTGGATCGCACAGATAGCTACGCTCGGACATCAACACCAGGTCACAACACAATGCCAGCGACGCGCCCAGCCCGACGGCGGGGCCGTTGACCGCCGCGACGACGGGCAGCCGGAAGTTGATCATCGCGTGGAGAATGTCCGACGCCTGCGCGGAGATGTCGTACCGCAGGGCAAGGGAGCGGTGCTGAGCCTTCAGGAACGCGAAATCGCCTCCCCCGCTGAAGGTTTTGCCGGCGCCGGTGAGCACGACGCAGCGGGCTTCGGTGTCGCGCTCCAGGTCACGCCATACGTCGAGCAGCTGGTGATGCAGTGTGGCGTTGATGACGTTGAGATCATCGGGACGGTTGATCGTGACGATGCGGACGGCGCCGTCCGCAGTCACCCGAAGTTCGTCGCTCACGTCGCCTTCACCGTTGATCCAAGGCAGTTGCCAGGCGGCCCGTCTTTTTTGCTATGTTAGCATCAATAGCAAAATTGCCGTCGCCTTTTCAGAGGTGGTGCCCCGATGACCAAAGCCAATGACCACCGTTGCTACGACGAGCTTTTCATCGGAGGACAGTGGCGCGCGCCGTCCACCAAGCAGCGCCTGACGGTTATCTCCCCGCATTCGGAAAAGCCGATCGGCGATGTGCCCGCGGCGACGCCCGCGGACGTCGACGCCGCGGTCGCGGCAGCGCGACAGGCCTTCGACCACGGTCCGTGGCCCCGCCTGGATGTGCGCGAGCGGATGCACAAGGTCGAACAACTCGCGACGATCTACTCCGGCCACCTCGACGAGATGGCCGATCTGATCACCGACGAGATGGGATCGCCGCGCAGCTTCAGCCGGCTGGGACAGGCCGCGGCGGCGGTGTCGATGATTCACCTGGCCTTGGCGGTCGCCCGTGACTTTCCGTGGGCCGAGCGTCGTCAAGGTGTGCTCGGCGAAGTACACCTACACCGAGCACCGGTCGGCGTGGTCGGGGCGATCGTGCCATGGAATGTGCCGCAGTTCCTGATCATGCCTAAGCTGATTCCGGCACTGATCGCGGGCTGTACCGTCATCGTCAAACCCGCCCCCGAAACGCCTTTGGACGCTTTGTGGTTGGCCGAGATGATCGAGCAGCTGGATCTGCCCGACGGCGTGGTATCCATACTGCCCGGCGGCACGGACGCCGGCGAGGCCCTGGTGCGTCATCCCGGCGTCGATAAGATCTCGTTCACCGGCTCGAGTGCGGTGGGACGCCGGATCGCTGCGCTGTGCGGTGAGCAGCTCAAGCGGGTGAGCCTGGAACTCGGCGGCAAGTCCGCGGCGATCATCCTCGACGATGCCGACATCGACAAAACGGTCAAGAGCCTGAAGTCCGCGAGCCTGATGAACAACGGCCAGGCGTGCGTCGCGCAAACCCGCATTCTGGTCGGCGAACGACGTCACGACGAGGTCGTCGACGCGCTGGCCGACATGATGTCGGGCCTGCAGGTGGGCGATCCGGCCGATGAGACGACCGACATCGGGCCCCTAGTGGCTCAACGTCAACAGGCCCGGGTGCAGCACTACATCCGGTCCGGGGTAAATGAGGGCGCCCGGATGGTCCTCGGCGGCGAGGACGCACCCCACAGCCAGGGCTGGTATGTGCGTCCCACGCTGTTTACCGACGTCACCAACGACATGCGCATCGCGCGCGAGGAAATCTTCGGCCCGGTGCTGAGCGTGCTGACCTACCGCGACGAAGACGACGCGATCCGCATCGCCAACGACAGCGACTACGGTCTGGCCGGATCGGTGTGGACCGCAGACGTCGCACACGGCCTCGAGGTCGCCGCGGCCGTGCGCGCCGGCACCTACGGCATCAACATGTACACCCTCGACATCGGCAGTCCGTTCGGCGGTTTCAAACAATCGGGCATCGGCCGCGAGTTCGGCCCGGAGGGCCTGCACGAGTATGTCGAGCTCCAGTCGGTGATCAGCAAAGGGGCAATGCCGCCGCTGCCCGACTAGCCCTACCCGGCTTCTTCGTGGCTCGGCCGATCTTGAAGCACGGGTGTTGCGGCGGACAATATGGCGTCGCGATTGCCGTTGAGCGGCGGATAGATTCGCTGGGTGTTGATGCTTCGTTTAGTCGCCTTGGCTTGCCGGCCTTGGGCAACGACCTGGCGATCCCATCCTTCCGTGTACACCGCGCCGGCGGGCCCGAGGTCAAGGACCGTGACATACCACGGGATCTGCAGCGTCAGCATGGGCTCACCCAGTAGGTCGCTGACGACGTTGTAGCCGGCGTAACGGCCCATGGGTCTGCTGTGCTGACATGACATCACCGACATGTGATCGTCGTCGACCTGCAGTGCTGCGACATCACCTGCTGCGAACACCCCGGGCACCCCCACCACCCGCAGGTACTCGTCGACCGGCAGTCGGCCGAGATGATCACGTTGAATGCCGAACTGTGCGGTCAGCGGATTGGCCCGCATGCCCGCACACCAGATCACAGTCTTGGTAGCTATCGTTTCGCCGCTGCTCAGCCTGATTCCACCGGCATCGATTTCAGCTATCTCCACCCCGGTCCGGGTCTCGACGCCGTTGTCGGCCAACGCTTGCTCGATCACCGGACGCGCGAAATCTCCCATGTCGGAGCCCACGGCTGGATGACGGTCGATGAGCACAACCCGCGCCGTGCGCCGCGATGCATGTAGGAGGCGGGCGGGCATTTCGCACGCGGTTTCGATACCGGTCAGACCGGCACCCACGACGACGACGGTGTCGGCAGCCGAGCCGGCAGGATCGTCGGCCAGCGTGGCAAGATGACGGCTCAGCGTCGTCGCGCTGTCAAAGGTATCGATGTCGAAACCGAATTCGGCCAAGCCCGAGATGCCGGGCTTGACCAGCTCGCTGCCAAGAGCGACGACCAGCCGGTCGTAATGGTGCAATCCGCCTGAGTAGGTCACGGTGTGGGCGGATGGGTTAATTGCGGTGACGTCTGCAGCGATGTGGCTGACACCGACGGGCCCCAGGATGTCGTCCAATGGGATGCGGCTCGGCGTCAGATCGGCCTCGTAGTTGCGTACTCGGACGTCGTGGAAGGGCCGCGAACTAATCATTGTCACGCCGATTGAGTCCGCACCGACATCGAGTTCGTCGAGGCGCCGCGCGGCGCCCAGAGCCGCCCACAGCCCAGCGAATCCCGAACCGAGCACCACTATCTCGGTCGGCCAAACCGACTCAGACTTCATCTATATCTTCCGGCGGCTGCCAACCGGGGTTACGGCCAAGGCGGGCAAGAAGTTTCGATTGCACATCGGTGTGCTCACCCACCGCGATAGGAGCATCGAACATCCCGGAAGCGTTGAGCGCGCGAGCGTCGCTCGGCAACGCCGCGTAGAACAACTCGCAGCACCGGGCATCCAACTGGTCATCGGCGCCGACTGCGCGGGCCAGGTCCCAGGTGTGCACCAAGACGTCGCGGGTCAGGTTTGGCATTATCGCGCGCGCATCCAGTCGGGTCGCCGGGTTGTCATGCAATTGCGGAATGTCAACGACACGTTCGAACAGCTGCCGCCCGGGCTCGAACGCCTCCTCGAGTTGGGCGTAGGTCAGCTCCCACCGCCGTTGCGGGTCGTCGCGCGGGCGGTCGGGCTTGAGCCCCAGCGGTCGCAGCAGCAGCACATCGTGAAAACCGATAACGTGTTCCAGCACTCCCCTGGCATCCCACGCGTCGCACGGCGACCGACGATCCCATTTTCCGTTCGCCGCGCGCACCGACTCGCCGAACCTGCGGCACACCGCCAGATGTTGTTCGCCAAGGTCGCCGGTCATGACGGCAGCTGCAGGGTGAGATCGACCGGACAGCAGAGCTCGCCACGCTGGTTGACGATCTCGATCTGCAGGTCGACCAGACCCGGCGCCGGTTTGGCCACCACGCGACCGCGACCGACCATCGTGTCGCCGGCGTAGATCGAGCCGGCCAGCCTCATCTTCCGCCGCACGACCCGGCTTTCTGGACCGGCCCACTCGCTCGCGATTCGGTCGGCGAAACCGGCGAGGTGCATGGTATTAACGAAAATTGTTGGATGGCCTTGGCTTTCGGCGTAGGCGGGGTCGAAGTGACCCGGGAAGTAGTCCCAGGTCGACCCGGAGTTCATCACGACCCGCTGGTAACTGATCTCGTCGCGGACCTCGGGCATCTCCATCGGGACGCTGATCTCGTCCCACTCGATGCGGGTCATGAGGTCGTCGCAGGAGTGAAGCGGAACAACGTATTCCGGTTAGTGGCCACCACCGCGCCGTCCTGGCGGGTAAAGGTGTCCAACGTCTCGACGAAATGGCCGGCCCCGAGCCGGGTTTGTTTCTCAGGTGAAACCGACACTAATTTCTCGACGACGGTCAGCCGGTCACCCTCGACGATGGGCAGCGGAAATTCGGCCTCGTTGGCCGCATTGATAAACGTGGTGCCTGGCAACGGCACTCGAAGGGCGATCGCCGACACGGGCGGTTGCCCGGACGGCTCCCACGGCGGCGGCGTCAGCCACCCCATCAGCAGCCCTGGGGGGGCCAGCAGCCCTCCCCAGGTGCTTGTAGCGAATTCGGTATCCCAATAGGACGGATTGCCGTCACGGACCGTGGCGGCGAACATCTGGATCCGCGCCGCGCTGACCACCGTCCCCGCGGTTCTGGGTTCGGTTGCCACACCGACCATCTGTAGGGCGTCCTCGTAGGTACCGAACGTCAATCGGTAGCTGATGGGTGCTGTCACCGACGATCCGTTTCCGTCACACCGTGAGCGAATGCCCGTTCGATACCGAATCCCATTCGAGCTCGCGGGAATTGAAGTACCAGCCGCCACGTTCGTAGATGAGCTGATCCCGGTAGCTTCCGGTGGCACGCAGGCGGGTGGCGCCATCCTCACCGACACCGAAAAGCAGTGCGACACAACGCTGTGTCGCATTGATACCGTCAACAGTGATCTCGTGATCGACGGTGACCAACCTTTGTTTACCGCCGTCGAACGCCGCCCCCAAATCGGTAAATTCCTTGCCGTCCCGGGTGAAACGGGCACCAGAGTGCCGGAACGTCGTGATCCAGCCGGTGCGGTCACCTTCGGAATAGCTTCGATTATGCCGCGCAGTCAAATTCAGGATGGCATCGCGTCCCGCTGCACCATCGAGTACGTACTGCTGCTGGTAGGTCATGGCCATCTGTGTTCTCCCTGTCTCACCGGCTGACGATGTATCCGTGACTTTCTCGGTCCCACGCGCCGGGTCCCGCACCTCGGCTGCGAAGAATATCCTTGCGGACTCGGCCAATGACGGTCTTCGGCAACTCGTCGACAACCTCCACGTACCGCGGCACGCAGAAATACGGCATCCGGGCAGTGCAGAAGTCCAGCAGCTCCGGGTAATCCAGCGCGGAGTCGGGTCGCACCGCGACAAACAGCAGAATGTCGTCCTCACCGAGATCGCTGGGCACGCCGACCGCAGCGGCTTCGAGCACCGCGGGATG
>Ga0335072_10014210_pt1 | contig 11314 bp, 7 predicted proteins | sample Lox_Sample_21_FD_206725 | JGI IMG/M metagenome (GOLD analysis project Ga0335072, IMG submission 206725) | Soil microbial communities from Loxahatchee National Wildlife Refuge, Florida, United States - Lox_Sample_2.1 | ecosystem: Environmental > Terrestrial > Soil > Wetlands | place: USA: Florida...
CACGCTCGAAAAACAGATTCGCCGCCTGAAGGCGTCGGAATATGGTGAACTGCGGGCGCTGGGAGAGGAACTCGCGCAAGCCTGCGCCGCCGAACCGGATTGCCGCTGGGATCTCAACACTCCCGCCGAGCCAATCGCGCCGACGCTCGCGCGCCACGCCGATCCCGACGCGTTCGTCGAGGATTCGCGCCGGCAATTGCGGCAGTGGGCGGAGCAGAACCTGCCGCCCGCATCGGGTGCTCCGCCGGAACGCGTCGACCTCGTGCGGCCAACCGATGTCCCCGCCGATATCGTGGCCACCCTGCTTTATCCTGTCACCGGCCGCTCTTTCCGCGAATTGTACGGGATGGCATCGGAATGGAGCGATCGCCGGCGCGCCGAGGTGATCGATGTCGCCCTCGCCGGGCGCACGCGCCGCGATGAGATTCTCGCGGGCTTCCGCGGCGGTCTTTATGCATACGATATGGCGATCGACGTGGGCGCCTATCGCGACCTGCATCGTCACCGCCGCTGCCAGAAATTCCGTCAGGCGTACTCCGGCGAGTTAGGGTTCGAGACCCCTAAACTGGTGGTGGAGTCGGGTGCTTCGGGGATCTATGACTCGGCCATGCGGCAGGCGTTCGAAACCCTGCGCCGCCTGCCTCGGCCCGGAGCCGAGTATCTGCTGCCGTTCGGCGCCCGCTCGCGCTTCCTCTTCAAGATGGACTTCGCCGAAGCCGAATATATCTCGCGATTGCGTAGCGGCGTCAAGGGCCACTTCAGCTACCGCGAAATCGCCTGGGAAATGAAGTGCAAAATGGAGCAACTGGAACCGGAACTCGGCCGTCTGATCGAGGCGACACCCCCCTGGATTGAAGATCCGCTCAAGCGGTAGGCGGCGGCTCCTGCCGATCCGGCTCCGCGAATACCGAAGCGCCAAGGGCCCGCCATGCGGACAGTACACAACCGCGTTCTGTTGCAAACCGCTGCATCGGGATTTGGTAGGGTAGTTCGGTGACGAAAAAGCGGCCGGCGTTGTTCCGAGGGCGGCACTTCGAGGATGTGATCATTCTATGGTATGTCCGATGGAATTTGCGGTATTCACTCAGTTACCGCGACCCCGAAGAAATCATGGCTGAGCGGGGGCCACCAAGAACCCGCAAGGGTATGCGATGCGCGGCGCATATGGCGCCGTGTGGAGCTTCGATACCGGAGGTGTACTGCAAAGCATCACCGACCGGAATCAGAATGCCCTGACCTTGACCCACGATTCGTCGGGCCGTCTGTCGATGGTCACTGATGCCCTATCGCGGACGCTGACATTCAGCTATGACGACAATGGCCATATCACCCAATTGAAGGATTTCAGCGGGCGCCAAGTAGTTTATAGCTATGACTCTTCCGGGGATCTGATTTCCTACACCGATGCCGCAGGCAACACGACCAAATACGAATACTACCAGACCTCGGCGCAGCAGCACCTCATCGAGACGATCACGAAGCCCGCAGGCAACTTCACTAGTTTCCAGTATGGCGCCGGCGGTCAAGTGTCCAGCCTGAGCGATAGCGCCGGCCGCAACATGAGTTTCCAGTACATCCCCGCGAGCAATCAGACCGTCTTTAACAATCCGCGCGGGTTCGCCGCGACCTTTACCTATGACTCGCTGGGCAATATAACGCGCACACTCAATGCGGACGGCAGTCATGCCGACACCACTTATACCCCCGACGCCAGAGTAGCCTCACATACCGACGAGAACGGCAATACCATCCAGTTCACCTACGATTCGCAAGGCAATCCCCTCTCGATTACCGATGCCCTTGGCGCTACAACCAGGCTGACGTATGAGCCGATCTTCAACCAGGTCACTTCCATTACGGATCCCCGCGGCGCAGTCAGCGCGTTCACCTACGATCCCCAGGGAAACTTGACTACAATTTCCCTTCCAATGCGAGCAACTCTGCACTTCACGTACGATGTTTACGGTGACCTGCTAACCGCCACCGACGGCGAAGGCAATACCCGCACCTTGACGTACGATTCCAGCGGAAACCCGGTGAAGATGGTAGATCCACTGGGGAACGCCACCCAATTTCAATTCGATAATCTGCGCCGGCTAAGTGGCGTGACCGATGCGGCGAACGCCACGATAAGCCTGCAATGGGACGTACTGGATCGCTTGATCCGCTCAGTGAATCCCCTCGGAAATTCCGTGGCGCGATCATTCGACTCAAACGGGAACCTTTCTCAATTCACCGATTCCAACAACCACGTGACCAACTATTCCTATGACGCCCTGGATAATCTTTCGACAGTAACCGACCCCACCGGAGGTACCGTAGAATACGGCTATGCCGTCAGCGGCTGCGGCTGCTCCACCGATTCGGACCTGACTTCCTTTCGCGACGGCGCAGGCGTCTCTCACCAGCAAACTTACGATTACGCCGAGCGGCTGACGCAATCGGTGGACTCGGCCGGGAACCAAATCGGGTTTAGCTACAGCGCCCGCGGAGATTTGACCGGCGAGACAACCCCTGATGGCGCCACGATTGAGTATCAATACGACCCCAATGGCCGCCTGGTCCGTAAGATATTTCCGGACGGTACCGACGCGCGTTTCGTTTATGACGCCAATGGCAATCTAACCGGCGCAACTAACGCCAACACGACGATCACATTTTCCTACGACGATCTCAACAGGATCACCCGCACAGCCGACTCGCGCTTCGCGGCGCAACCTCTCGATCCGCGCTCCCGCAACCGGCGTTCCACCGGAGTCATCGGGTACAGGTATGATCGCAGTGGCCGCCGGCTTGCCTTGATCGAGCCCGGAGGCGGCGCTATCAGGTACCGATATGACGCCGACGGGCGGTTGACGTCGATCGTCAACCCCGCCGGCGCCGCCGTGAGCTTTACCTACGATGCCCTGAATCGTCCCACCGTCCTTCAGTATTCGAACGGCGTGATGGGAGCGTGGCAATATGACGCGGCGAATGAAGTTACTTCGATCGCTTACTCGTCGCCCCACACCTCAGTCGCACGCTTCGGCTACACCTACGACAAAAATGGCAACCCTTCCACGGCCACTGATTCGGCCACTCACGCGTATCAGTTTGACGCTGTGAACCGGGTCACCGGCGCCACGAATCCGAGTGAATCCGGCGAGAGCTACAGCTATGACGGCGCCGGGAATCGCATCGCATCGGCGACCGACTCCCGTTACACCTATGACACGGCCGGCCGCCTGATTGCGGCGGAAGGGGCGACCTACGTTTACGACAAGGCCGGCAATTTGATCAAGCGAACCGATTCCACCGGGACCACCAGCTACAGCTATGACTTCGAAAATCGGCTCACCCGCATCACCTTTCCGAGCGGCGTGTGGGCGGCATATCTTTACGATGCTCTGGGCCGCCGCATTCAGAAGACCGTCAATGGAGTGGTGACGAAGTATTTGTATGACGGCGCGAATATCTTCCTGGAAATGGATCAGAACGGTCACGTGCTCGCCCGCTACACCCACGGAATCGGGGTGGACCAGCCGCTGATGATGGAACGCGGGGGTAATACATATTTTTATCTTCCCGACAAGCTGGGCTCCATTGCGGCGCTCACCGACGCCGCTGGCAGCGTGGCTTGCTCGTATAGTTACACGACATTCGGGAGCACACAGCCCTGCAAGGTAACGAATCCCTACGGCTTCGCCGGCCGCGAGTATGACAGCGAATCCGGACTGATCTATATGCGCGCGCGCTATTACGATCCGGCGACAGGACGGTTTCTCACCGCCGACCCGCTCAATCTTACCGGTTTGCTGCTCGTCCAGCAACACGGTGGCACCAGCCTCCATTACCGGCGCACGCCCCAACAGCTCAACGAGTACTCGTATGCGATTAATAATCCGGTGACATTTCGCGACCCTACCGGACTGAAATGCATGCCGCTCCAAGGCCCGATCCAGCTTGAACCACTCTATGGAAGCAACGGCCTTCTGTTTATTGGGCCAAGTCTGCAATATCCCGCCCTATTCATAGTCATGGATCAATACGGCGACCCGATCGCGCAAGCTGCGACTGTGACAATAGACAGCCGTCAAGTGAGCTTCTACGACATCGGTGGCAACCTAATATCGGAGTTGAGTCTCCCGGGTGACGGGGATCTGGACCGGACGGCCCCTTTGGAACAATTGAACCAGGACGGAGACATAAGCTCCTTTAACACGGCCCTCAATGTGGCAGACCAAGCCACTTATGCCGAACTATACAATTTTCTGCTGGCATATCTCGATCCTTTGGGGAATAATCCGCGGGCGGTAGATCCTCTGGCGCAGCCATCCGGGCCGTCCGTCAACTGACATTCAAACTTGCAACCGTGCCTTTATCCCCGATCCGGCATCGCCCGCACCAGCATCTGGCCCGCGAACGGCTTCCACGGGAACATCAGATACATCCGGATCAGCCACGGAGCCACCGGAAACCGCGACTTCAACGAAAACGGCAGAAATCGTGCCGCGCTCGAAATGACCCGGTACCCGTTGGCGCGCAGAAAATCGCACAGACTGATATCCGAATACACCGCGACGTGAGTGTAATCGTCGAAATAATGCCGGTACGCCAGCTTATAATTCGGCTGGAGAATCGTCAGCGTGCCGCCCGGCCGCAGTTTCTGTTTCAACTGCGCGAGCACCGACGCAAACTCCGCCTGCGTCAGGTGCTCGAACAGATTACTGGCGAATGCAAAATCCACCTGGCCGTCCGGAACGAATCTGAGGTCCGTGACTTCGCCGACCTTCGCCTCCACTCCGGGCGCGACGCACGACGGCAGCTTCTCCCACCGGTCGACCGCGGTTCGCCGGGCGCACCGCACATTGTTAATAAAGTATGCGTAGCCTGCTCCCAGTTCGAGAACATGGAAATCCGGGCGGATGAGCTTATTGAAATAAGCGTCGCACAACGTCTTCCACAGCAACTCCCGCCGCGGATCGTGGTCGAATCGGGTTTCATGATAAGCGCTGGGCATTAAGACGCGCTCCTGGCCTTGGGCCAGCCCAGCAGAATTCCCCTCACCATCCTCATGCCCACTTTGAGAGCCCGCAGGTCGCTGGCGTTGCCGCCTTTGCTCCGGCCTACGCGGCTGTGGAACGTCACCGGACATTCCACCACGCGAAAACGGTTGCGGATGGCGAGATCCAGGAAATGCGCGTTGAACTCCAGGTTGATGTCGGGATTCAGAAGCGGCAGCAGGCGTTCCAGCGCGGAGTTCCAGCAAAGCTTATAAGTCGTTCCAACGTCGGTATACGTCCCCTGACCGATATGCTTTGTCTCTAATAACTTCCCGACAAAGAAATTTCCATAATACATGAAGGTGGTCAGTTGAGTATCCCGCGATCGAAGCTGTTCGACGATCCTGGTCCCGTTGACAATATCGGCGTGGGGCGCGAACGAGAGGAACTTATCGATATCGTAGGCCCGAAAAGTCATATCGCCTTCGCAAAGTAGTGTGAACAGGGTGTCCCGGAAAGAAACTCCCTCTGTCAGTGCCCGGAACACGCAGTGGCCATAGCCTTGCTTAGGCTCCCGAACCACCTCCGCGCCGGCTTCCGCCGCCACTCTGCCGGTACCATCGCTGCTATTGTTGTCGATGACCAGGACCCGCTGAACCAGCGGGTGCGAAGAGAAATCGCGGACTGCCTTGCCGATGCTGAGTTCGTCGTTATAAGCCGTGAGCACGACAGTTACTTTCCGGTTGTCGAAGCCCATATAATCCACGCGCCGTTGCCGGCGCTTGAAGGGCAGCAACAGAAAGAGGTCGACTGCGCCGGCTATGATTCCGGCCCAGACCAGCGTTACGCTCAACAGAAGAAGCGCACGGGGAATGGCATGCGGGGCATCCGGCATCCGGTCCAGAAGCATCCCGGCCGGGACTAATACGATGTAGATCGCGATACCTGCGAGGAAGAGCAGGACGCCGTATAGCAGGAGTGGAACGCGCTCCCGGAGCGGGAGGTCGATCGCAATCTTGGAGAACCCGTGCCGCGCGGCCGCGTTCACCAGTCACCTCGAGTTGCTGTCTCCTGCCAGGGCGTCTCGGGCATGTTCTCCGATTTACCTTAGCACGAAAGCCGCCGGTATCAGCCTCTCCGCTATAAGCCCCAACGAGGCGCCGTGCGTCAGGCCACCTTCTGCGAAATGAAGTCCAAGGTGGTGGTCGCCAGATCTTCCGGCGAAAACTCCTGGAATTCGGGCGCTACAGTGAGCCCGTTCTTCAGAGCCTCCCGGCAACCGGGGCGGACGTGGGTACGCTGATAAATTACCTTCAGGCCGGCCTCCGAGGCGAGAGACAGAAACTGCGGCGCCCGGAGACGATTCTGGTACTGAATCGAGTTATTCCAGAATCGCCACTCCGCTTCCGTGAAACGCAGAAAGTTGACGAACGAAATGGAGCGGTCGAAGAATGCGTAATGATCGTTACAGCCGATGTTATGTAGCGCCAGTCCGCCGGGCTTGAGAATGCGGCGGCTCTCCCGCAGGATCTCGAGGATCGCCTGCGAGGGGACGTGCTCGAAAACACTGTTCGAATAAACTAAGTCGACCGTGTTCGCCACAATCCCGGTCTGGCGCGCATCGCCTGGCGCGAAATATTCGATGCCGGCGCGCCGTAGCATTTCCGCGGTGTCCGCCGCGGCGGCAAGTGGCTGCCACTTCTTTCGTACTTCCGCGCTGCCCTCCGCGCAGCATCGCGCGATGGCTTCGAGATGCGGTTCGAGACAACCCAGCGCCCGCTTGGTGAGCCTGGGGCTCATGTGGCGGTGAATGTCGTAAGTCTTAATGAACGCCGCGCCGGCGAAGGTGAAGCAGATGGGCAATACCGGATACCAGCCGGTCCCGATCTCCACGATGGTCGTGCCCGGGATCGAGAAACGCACGTCCGAAAGGTATTGACAGGTCTGCAACCAGTCCGATACCTTGACGGCAATGTTCTGATCGAAGTGACGGAGGCCGCCCACCATTTGCAGCCGGTCGTTAAGGTGCTCGCCGCCCGGGATAGCGTCTAAGGCTTTCTGCGCGCAGCCCTTGATTTTCCAGTGCACTCGAAGCGAAGTATACCGGACGCCCGATTCGTCCGTCAATGAAGCGCAACGGCCGGTTGGCCGCTCAAGCGCTGCGCGATGTGCTGCCCCAAGGTATCGGCGAAACTCCCGCTGGGGCCGATCGTGGTGTTGAAAAGCACGATCACGGCAAAGTCTTCCTTCGGATTGAAGACCGCGTAGCTGCTGTACCCCCCGGTCGCGCCGTTGTGCCAGAAGTTGCCGCTGCCGGTCTGGAACAACCAGTTCAGCCCGATCTTCATATTGGGCCCTACGTCGGCACGCAGTTGGTGACACAGCTCAATCGCGCTCGCCAGCGTCTCCGGAGCGCGCTCGGGATGGAGTTGCGCCTCGAGATACGTCAGCATATCGCCGGCCGTCGAGCGGATCGCTCCCGCTCCCGCCAGCGCGTCGAGCGTCCACGGTTTCACCGGCTCGTGCTGCGCATTATGGCCCTCGGCGAATCGTTTCCGCTGCCCGGGTGAAAGTTCCACCGTGGTAGCGGCAAGTTTCAGTGGCCCGGTGACTAATTCCTTCAACAGCTCGGGATAAGTCGTATGCGCCCGTTCGGCCAGCGCTTGTCCGAGCAAGCCCACCCCGAGATTGCTGTAATTGAACTGCGCATTGGCCGGCTTGGCGACGCCGTGCTTCGCCAGATACCGGTATAGCTGCTCGGGGTGGTAGTTGGCGTAGGGGTCCGACATACTCGATGGATTCAGATTGTCGGGCAGGCGCGGAAGTCCCGAATGCTGCGTCGCCAGGTCGAGAAGCGTGATCTCCGCGCCCTCGGGCTTCGCCACGGTGCCCGCCGGCAGCAAGTCCCGCACCGGCTCGTCCAGCGTGACTTTCTTCTGCTCCACCATCTGAGCGAGCATCAGGGCGGTGAAAGTCTTGGTCACCGATCCGATTTCGAAGATGGAATCGTCCTTTACCGGGCCGTAGGTGAAGACTTTACGCGCGCCGTGCTGGAGCACGCCGATCGCGACCCCGCCATCGTCCGTTAGAACCCCCGCGAGATCGCGATCGAGCACCGCTTTGAGATCGGCCAGCGGGACGGGTGCGATCTCGCCCTGTTGGCGCGTGAAATTGAGAGTCATATCTCGCCCTTGCGTCCACGTGCCGTCGAGTTCGTTTCCATTTTCAGCCAGAGTTCCAGTCCAGCTCCCCTTTACGGACGGAACGGCGAAGGACAACTTCTTGCCCTCGAGCCGCGCGCTGTCGCAGGGCAGCCCCATTGCGCCCTGGTCGAGGCTGTCCATCGCGCAGGAAAGCTTGCCGCCATCGCTCTTGACGTGCAGTTGGACCCGCAGCTTGCCGCCTCCGCCCGAAAGCGTCCCCATCCAGGTTCCCTCCACTGGTGTCTGTGCCATAGCTATCACTGTATATAAGAAGATCCAGCCAATTCGCTTCATAAAGGGCTGCCTTTGCTTTTTTTATTATCGACAGTCGCTTGCCCGCGGAATTTCTTACACTGGGATTCATGAGAGCGATCTTTGCGGGGCTGGCGCTGGCCGTGGCCGCCATCCCGCTTTCCGCCGCCGCGCCGCCACCGGTGAAAAATCGCGCGCCGCTCGCCGAGAATGTGTTCTATCGGCTTCCACTGACGTCGGTAAAACCGGCCGGCTGGCTGCGCGATCAGTTGCAACTGCAAGCGCACGCTCTCACCGGCCACCTCGACGAATTCTGGCCCGATGTGGGCCCCAACTCCGCATGGTTGGGAGGATCGGGCGAAGGCTGGGAGCGCGGTCCCTACTATCTCGATGGCCTGGTGCCGCTGGCGTACCTGCTCGACGACCCCAGGCTGATCGCCAAGGTCAAACCATGGATCGAGTGGACCCTCACCCATCAATCGCCTGACGGCTCCATCGGGCCGGCCAAGAATCGCGACTGGTGGCCGCTGATGATCATGCTGAAGGTGCTCACGCAGTACCATGAGGCCACCGGCGATCCGCGCGTAGTTCCCGTGATGGAGAAGTATTTCGCCTATCAGGGCCGCGAACTCGCCACTGAGCCGCTGAAGGAATGGGCCATTTATCGCTGGCAGGATGAGCTGGCCAGCATTCTCTGGCTTTACAACCGGGATGGCGACCCGCGCCTGCTCGATCTCGCCCGCCAACTCAAATCGCAGGGGTTCGATTGGGAGAAGCTCTTCGTCAACTTTCCGTTTCATGGAAAGGTGCCGAGCGGCGAGGCGCACCACGATTCCCACGGCGTCAACAACGCGATGGGGCTGAAGACCGCGGCGCTGTGGCAGTTGATTTCCCACGACCCCGCCGATCGCGCTGCCACCACCCGCATGCTGCGCGAACTCGATGAATTCCAAGGCTTGCCCAACGGCCTGTTCAGCGCCGACGAGCACTTCGCGGGACGGAATCCCTCGCAAGGAACCGAGACGTGCGCGGTAGTGGAGGAGATGTTTTCGCTGGAACTCGATCTGGCCGCTCTGGGCGATCCCGCCCTGGGTGACCGCCTGGAGAAGATCGCCTATAACCCGCTGCCCGGCGGACAATCGGCCGATCTTTGGGAACACCAATACGACCAGCAACCCAACCAGGTGATGTGCTCGCTCGGGCGCCGCGATTGGGGCACCAACGGGCCGGAATCGAATCTCTTCGGCCTCGAGCCGAACTACGGCTGCTGCACCGCGAACCTGCACCAGGGCTGGCCGAAATTCGCCGCCTCGCTGTGGATGGCGTCCGCTGACAATGGGCTGGCGCTTGCCGCCTATGCGCCCAGCCGCCTCGTGACCAGTGTGAAAGGCGTGGATGTCGCCATCGACGAAACCACCGATTACCCGTTCCGCGATCGCGTTTCGCTTGCCGTGTCCCCGGCCGTGAAACTGCGCTTCCCGCTTTACCTGCGCATTCCGGCATGGGCCTCCGAGGCCACCGTCTCGGTCAACGGTCAGAAATTGGATGGCCTGCGCGCGGCCTCGTTTCAGCGGGTTGAGCGCGAGTGGCGGCAGGGCGATCGCGTGGAGATCGTTCTGCCCATGAAGGTGCGCACGATTGCCGGCTTCAACGGCTCGATTTCGGTGGAGCGCGGTCCGCTGGTCTATTCGCTGGCCATCGGAGAAAGCTGGAGCAAGCTGAAGCAGACTGGTCCGGTGACGGATTATGAAGTCTATCCGACATCGGCATGGAATTACGGCCTGCGCGTGGACGCTGCCGATCCCGCGGCGTCGTTCCACGTAACTGAAGCGCCGGTGGCGCGGCAGCCTTTCGATCGTGCCACGCCGCCCATCATGCTTCGCGTGCAGGCGCGGCGGCTGCCGCAGTGGGTGATCGTGGACGATAGCGCGGCGCCGCCGCCTCAGAGCCCGGTGCTCGCGCCCGGCAAGGATGAGACCGTGACGCTCATTCCATATGCCGCCGCGCGCCTTCGCATCACGTCGTTCCCGGTGCTCGGCCCGGACCCGCCCGCGAAGTAGTAGTGGAAACCGGTCCCGGGGATCGGTTTTGATTTTTCCGCATTGCAAGGATTGAAGTTGCAGGACGGCCACCGATCTCGGGATCGGGCTCGATTCGCCGCCGGGCGCTCTACGTGACTGCCTGCACGGCACGGAACCTTTGGATTTCGCCACTCTCAGGCCAGGCTGCTGTCAGTACTCGCCCGTGGTTGACGATCCGCGACCGCAAGGGATCGGTGTTCCTGCCAGCCATTTTGGCTGCCCATCTGCATCGTGCTACAACCAATCTCATGGCCGACGTGATCTCCGATTATCAGAAATGGAAACAGCAGGGTGAGAATCTCCGGGCGCAGGCGAAGCAGGCGATGGAAGCGCGGTTTCGCGAACTGCTGACCGAAGCCGTGTCGATCGCCGAGGAATTCCGGGCGGATTTCGGCGGTCCGCTGAAGCCGCCGCCCGCGGTTACCGCGTTCCGCTTCAAAACATCCGCCAAAGGCAAGGCGAAGAAGGCAGCCAGGCCGGGCAAGCCGGCTGTGCCGCCCGCACCCGCTGCGAAAGCGCCCGCGCAGGCGAAGCCCGCCGAAATGAAGCCCGATCCCAAGGTCGCCGGATTGCAAAAGCAACTGGCCGCCGCCAGGAAGAAACTCGAGGAAGCCAGGGCAGCCAACGCCCCGACCCGCAAAATCGAGGATCGAATCTACGAGATCGAGGACGAATTGCGCCTTTCCGGCCAATCCGCCTGATCGCGAGCAGCCGCAGTATACCTAGGGCGATCTCGATGGCATCATGCGGCTGTACGGCTTCGCCCCCGCCGGAGTGACGGTGGACACAAATCCGA
>Ga0335072_10014213_pt1 | contig 11312 bp, 10 predicted proteins | sample Lox_Sample_21_FD_206725 | JGI IMG/M metagenome (GOLD analysis project Ga0335072, IMG submission 206725) | Soil microbial communities from Loxahatchee National Wildlife Refuge, Florida, United States - Lox_Sample_2.1 | ecosystem: Environmental > Terrestrial > Soil > Wetlands | place: USA...
TACCTGATCGAGATCACCGCCGAGGTCCTCGGCCACGTGGACGCCAAGACGGGCAAGCCGTTCGTCGACATCGTGCTGGACCAGGCCGAGCAGAAAGGCACTGGCCGGTGGACCGTCCAGGACGCGCTCGACCTGGGTGTTCCCGTCAGCGGGATCGGTGAGGCGGTGTTCGCGCGGTCGCTGTCCGGGCACGGCGAGCTGCGCGAGGCCGCCCGCGACCTGTCGGGTCCACGGTCCTCCTCTGAAGGCACCGTCTCTGACGGCGGCAGCTTCGCGGACAAGGTCGAGCAGGCGCTGTACGCCTCCAAGCTCGTGTCCTATGCGCAGGGCTGGAACATGATCGCCGACGGCAGCCGGGAGTACGGCTGGGACATCGACCTCGGCGGGACCGCGGTCATCTGGCGCGGTGGCTGCATCATCCGGGCCAAGTTCCTGGACCGGATCCGCTCCGCTTACGCCGCCAACCCGCAGCTGCCGACGCTACTGACGGACCCGGAGTTCGCCAAGGAGATCGAGCAGGCCCAGAGCGCCTGGCGGGAGGTCGTGGCGACGGCCGTCCGGCTGGGCATCCCGGCCCCTGGCTTCTCGGCCGCGCTGGCTTACTACGACGCGCTGCGCGCCCAGCGGCTGCCGGCCGCCCTCGTGCAGGGCCTGCGTGACTTCTTCGGCGCGCACACCTACCGACGGGTTGACGACGAGGGGTCCTTCCACACGCTGTGGGCGGATGACCGTTCTGAAGTTTCCCGCTAAACGGGCATAACGGGCTGAACACGCGGTCGCCTGTCCGCCCGCCCGGGTGCACAGGCGACCGCGCCAAGCCCCCCGGCCGCCCGCGTAAGGTTTGCTGGTGGCCAATGTTACGGATGATGAGATGAGCCACCTCAGCGTCCCCGCCTGGTGCGAGCATGGGCCAGGAGCGCATGACGGGGGAGTGGCGGCACCCGGGACCGCGCCGGTCGCGGCCCGGGCCTGGCTGCTGATTGAGCACCTGGGGCCGTGGGCGCACTCGGCGGTCGAGACGGTACTGCCCGATCCGCTGGCCCAACTCGCGGCTGAGGCGGACCGGGCAGGAATCAGGGTGCAGCTCATCCGCCGCCCGCTGCGTCCCGGCCCGCTCGGCCAGCACCGCCCGGTCACCGGTTCCGGCGCTCCCGCGATGTTCGCCGCCTGGACGGCTGACCCTGGGCCCTGGGTACGGAGGATCGATCGGGCCGAGGGGATTGACCTCGCCGGCCTCGCCGACGGGACTGTCCCCGCGGCGGCGCGGGAGGCGACGCCGCTGTACCTGGTGTGCACGCACGCGCGGCGCGACCGGTGCTGTGGTCGGCTCGGCGGGCCGCTCGCGCGCGAACTGGCGCTGCGATACCCCGGGCGGGTCTGGGAGACGACGCACCTGGGCGGCCACAAGCACGCCGCCAACCTGGCCCTGCTGCCACATGGCCTCTACTACGGGCCAGTTGACCTGCCATCGGCGCTCGGCGCCATCGAGGGGTACGAGCGAGGGGAGGTAACGGCCCACCGGTACCGCGGACGAGCCGGCCATGACCAGGCCTGGCAGCAGGCCGAGCAGGCAAGGCTGACCGCCCGCGGTCGCGATGCGGTCTGAAGGGTAAGGACATCTGAGTCGGGCTGGCCGGATTCGAACCGGCGACCCCGTGCACCCAAAGCACGTGCGCTAGCCAAACTGCGCTACAGCCCGTCCCGGACAGTGTAGCGTTCCAGCGCCCCTTGCGGGGACCTGACGGAAACGGGCCTGTCTGGTCGAGAGCCCACCCGAACAGACGCCCGCACGTTGTGGACAGCGAGAGTGCTGGCCAGAAGGGCCGGGCTTGACCGGGAACCTGGCCGGCCACGGCATCGTGCCCGGGTACCACCGAGACGCTGACGGGACGATCCATCCCCGGCATCTAGCACCCAGTGACGATGCGGCCGACGCCTGCGGCCTCGGGTTCTCCAGGTCGGTGGCGCGGCATCGGGTGGGACAACCGTGAAGTCGGTGACGAACGAGGCTACTGCGCCGGAGGTCATGTAGCCGACGAACGTCGGGTAGACGCCGTCACCCCAGCCGGGGCTGATTGCCGTGGCATTAGCCCCGGTCGCCTCGTCGGTGACAGCGGAGTAAATGCTGGTTGGGCCATGAATGAGTTCCCCCACTAGAGCAAGCCGTGCATGCGGGTCGATGCCCGCCTAGTCCGGCTGGTCCCTTGGGCCGATGATGCCCATGGTGGCACGTCGGCCGCAGCGTCAAGATCCGTCGAAAGAAATCTTCCGAAGCATCTTGTGGAAACCATCCTTTCGAGCGTAATGTTTCGAAACATGAGTTCCGAAGAAGCTGACGTCGTCGGTGACAGTCGCGGCGCGAGGCCTGAGGCACAGCGGAGCCTCACGGACCCCAAGGTCATGCGCGCGATTGCCCACCCAGTGCGGATTGCGCTGCTTGAGCTGTTCGAGGTCATGCCAACGGTGACGGCGACCCAGGCCAGCGAAGCGCTGGGGGAGTCTCCTGCGAACTGCGCCTTTCACCTGCGGACGCTCGCGAAGTACGGCTTCATCCGGGAGGCGGGAGGAGGGAAGGGCCGCGAGCGGCCCTGGGCTGCCGCACAGCGGTCGATCGACGTGTCGACGGCCGGTCAGTCGGACCGGCAGGCCAAGAAGGCTGCGTACGCGCTCAGCGATGTCTGGATGGAGCGCTCCATGCAGCGCATCCGGCGCGCCTTCGCGGCCGACACCTGGCCGGATGGCTGGGAGTCGGTGGCCCTCGCCAGGAACTCGGTACGGTTCATGACCCCGGAGGAAACGGCGCAGGTCTCCGCGGAAATCGGCGAGATCCTTGATCGCTACGCAGATCGGCTCCACAACCCGCAATCCCGGCCGGCAGGGGCACTGCCTGTGCAGGTCAGCTACATAGCCTACCCAGACGGCCCCCCGCCCGGCCTCCCCGCCGGCGATGCCACGGCCACAGACGACCTAGACCACGCAGAAGAGGAGTAGTGAGATGCACCCGGAGATCGCGCGATCCCTGATCGCACAGCACCGGCGCGACCTGCACGAACTGGCCCGAGGCGGGGGCCTGGGACCCACCCGGCGGCGAGCCGCCCGCCGGAGACTGACCATCCCGGAGATTCCCTGCTGGCGGATCACCTGGTCCCACATGGCGGCACCCGCCGCCCCGGGCGGCCGAGCGTGGCTGATAGTCATCACCGCCCGCTCCGTGCGGTCCGCCCGCTCTGTCCACCGAATTGCCTAGCCAAGAGCCATGCCCGATGATCTGGCCCGGTGCCTCGCTGACCAGCACCCTGAGGAGCTAGCCGACGCCGCTCCCGGCAAGGCGCGACCCCCTGATCCCCTTGCTGCGCACCCGGCCAGGCAGCGGCACCATGGGGGCAGCAGTCGGCGAAGGCCGCGAGGGGGCACGCCAGCCGTGGCTGACCCTCACGGTCGCGTGATCGCTGAAGCCGGGCCGCGCTCTCACCGCTGGGCCTAGCACGCAAGGGCCGGTCCAGGACCTGGCTCGATGACCAGTCCTGGTGGCTCGGCGTCGTCGAGTTCAAGTCAGCGAGTCGGCATCCCGGCACCTACCTGAACGTCGGCCGGAGGTTCCTGTGGCACCGAGCGGCCATCCGACCCGGTCCGGCCAGCCGAGACGGCAAGCAGCAAGACGGGGTCGCCATCACGCACCTGCGACCGGCGACCGCCAGGTCGGCATACCTGTCGTCGGCGAGAAGCCCCAGTCGCCTTCAGGGCCAGCCCGCCTGCCACCGTCCTGGGTCGGCCTGCGGTCGGCCTCAGGTCGACCTGCGGACCCAACAAGCCCAGGGCACAGCTTTCCCCCTGGCTCGACGCCATCGAGGAGTGTCACATAATCTTCGCCAGAGCCGAATTACAAGATCGCCGACACCCAGAGTCCCGGTGTCCGCACCAGGGCCTGACCTGTGCCCTCGGAGGGCGCAGAGCGGAGGGGACATGCCCGAGACGAACGACGGCTGGTCCAAGGCAACCACGAGCGCGACCTCAAGCTGATCGTGCTGTCGGATTCCAAACTGCGCTACAGCCCGTCCCGGACGGTCTAGCGTTCTACGGCCTCGCTCGGGGACCTCATGAAAACTGGCCTGTCTGGTCGAGAATGAGTGTGAGCCACCGCCCGCCGCGTCTCCGATTGCTTACTTGCAAGATGCTGAGACGTTATGCCGCCATTTTGGGTGGCCAACGTCGCACCATCATGCGGGCCGCCCGGGCCGCCCGGGCCGCCCACCTCCGCCCGCGCGGCCTCCGCCGGCGGGTCGCGGCCGTCAGGCGGACTTGCGGGCGAGGTCCGGGGGCACTTCGACCGGGGTGAGCACGGCCAGGACGGAACGGACTGCCGAGGTCACCGTCTCCAGGGTGTGGTCGTCGGGCAGCGGCCTGCTGGTCGGCGGGAGGGTAAGGCCTCCGGTTATGGCTCCGGCGACCGCGCGGAGCTCATTGGTGAGCTGGTGGACCGTAGCCGGGTCGGGAGCGGGGGCGCCGCGGCAGATCGCGACCGCGGTCCCGGCCACGCTGTCAAGCAGTTCTTCGAGGGCGACGACGGCGGGCCAAAGCAGGGAGGCACGGCGGCTCACGGCCCGCGGCTCGGTCAACGTGCGCTGGTACTCGATGCGCAGGTCGGAAAGTGCCCGGTAGCACTGGCGCCGAAGCCGGGAGCGCGGTGGTGGCGCCGTGGGCTGCTCCTGGGCCGGCCGTCCTCCCGCCGCCCAGGTTCTGGCCAGCGACTCGTCCATGTAGTCGCAGATCTGCTGTAGTGTCTCGGCCAGCTTTCCCGGCAGGTGCGCGTGCCAGCTGACGGGCCAGGGGGCGTACCCCACCAGCAGGACCACCGTGGCCGCGACCACCGTGTCGATGGCCCGGTCGGCGGCCAGCGACCAGCCGGTCTGCTTGATGAGGTCGATGAGCAGCACGACGAACGGAGCGAGAAACGTCGCCGCGAGGCCGAAGTTCGCGGCCTTTCCCCAGGGGAGCAGCGCCGCCAGTATCCCGAACGGCACGATCAGCCACGGCCCGAACGGGACGATGGCCAGGATGGCCGCACCCACCACCGCCCCGACTATCGTCCCGATCGCGCGCTGCACCGCCCGGACGAAGACCGAGCCGAAGTCGGGCTTGAGTACGACGGCGACGGTGAGCGGCACCCAGTAGGACCGCTCCAGCGGTAGCACCTCAGATATGAGCGAGGCAACCAGTATGCAGGACGTCAGCCGGACCGTGAACGTCCAGGCGAACCAGCCGCCGACAACCGCCTCGAGCCCGATCTTCAGCTGGGTCTTGAGGCGCTGGGCCAGGGGCGGTCTTTCTGTTGCCGCCTCCGCCAGGGTTTCTTCGCCCGAGATGGTCCGCGACAGCCTGACCAGCGACTCACGCAATGCCACCGCGCCCGGGCTGTCGGACCACTGCGGGGGGATGGCGGGCAGCTGCTCCCTCACCGGGTGGGTCCCTATGGCGTCGGCGAGCCGGTCGAGGGTATCGGTGACCCAGGGCGGTGGCCGCTCGCCCGCGACCCGTAGCGCGGTCGACGCCTCGGTGACGAGATGGCTGGCGTTGAGTATGGCCAGCAGGTGGATCGTCGGGCGCGTCCCGCGGCGGGCGCCCGGCCGGATGGGGACGGCGTCGTAGGCGGCGTTGATCGCGTTGACCACGGCCTGCCTTCTGGCGGAGAGGTCCGGGGTGCCGATGGCCCGCAGCCCGGTGGCGACATTGTGGTAGACGGTGGCGACCAGGTTGGCCTCGGCCACCCGCGGGGTCCGCAGCCAGCCGGGAACCAGCAGCAGCAGCGCCCATATGGCCCCGGCCACGAAGCCGAGCGAGGGACGCCACCAGGGCCGCAGCAGGCCGAGCGGGCCGAGGCATACGGTGCAGTACACGAGCAGTTGCATGCCCGCCACCGACCCGAGGGGGCCTGGGCGGGAGATAATCGTCGACAGCGCGGCCACGAGCACGAGCGCGAGGACCGTCATCCACCCGCGCCCGTGGATGAACATGCCGATTGCTAGGCCGATTCCGCCACCACAGGCGCCGGCGCCTACCCGGCGAAACCGGGCCGGATACGGGCCGCCCTGGTCGATCATGACGCTCATAACGCCGCCTAGCGTCGGCAGCAGTGCGATCGTGCGGTCGCCCGAGATGATCCCGATGGTCAGCGGCACCCAGATGGCGATCACCGAGCGGAGCATCTGACGCCACGGGATGGGCACCTTCTGCGGCCGCACGGCGTCGACGAGCCAGTCGGGCAGGACGCGCGTCATCCACTGCGTCGCGGCCAGTTGGCTGTCGGTGGGGCTCCTCACACGCCCCTTCCTACCCCGCGCCAGGGCCGGAGGAATGGACGGCCGCTACGTCTCGAGAAATGACGCCAATCCCCTAGCCATAACGGGACGGGCGTCAGCGGACCCGGCGGCCGGCGGTGCGCTGCCTTGCGGTCGGCTCGTGCCGCGCCGGGCCTGAAGTGCGCAGCAGGAACTCTTGGTAGGTGTCGGGTGCCTTGGCGGGATTTGGCAGGAACTGGTCGTAGGCCATTCGGGCGCGCAGGGCGCGCTGCTGGGCGTCGTTCATCTCCTCGATCACGCCCAGCACCGCGGACGCCGTGCGACCGAGCCAGTTCCGCCGGGGCGCGGGCTGGGGTGGGCACGGGGGGCGGGATGGTGAGCTGCTTGGGGTCATGACAACCAGCTTGCCGTCCGTGACATCCTCCGCACAGTGGCAGTCATGCCGATAATGCGTGACATCCTGCCAACTTGGTTCGCATAATGAAAGCATGCTCAGGAACGTCGCCGTCGTCGTACTTAACGGGTTCGCCCCGTTTGAGTTCGGCGTCGCCTGCGAGGTGTTCGGTATCGACCGGTCCGACGACGGGCTGCCGCCCTACGACTTCGTCGTCGTCGCAGGCGAGCCTGGCCCGATATGGTCAAGGAACGGCTTCACGATGCAGCCGGAGCACGGTCTTGACCGCCTGGAGCAGGCCGACCTGATCATCGTGCCCGCCCTGCAGGACTCCATCTGCGTACCGGACGTCAGGGGAGGCGTCGTGCATCCGCGGGAGTTCCCCGTGCCGCTGCTTGCCGCCCTGCGCCGCGCGGTGGCCAGGGACACCCGAGTGCTCAGCGTGTGCAGCGGCGCCTTCGTGCTCGGCGCGGCCGGACTGCTCGACGGCCGGCGGTGCACCACCCACTGGCGGCACGCCGGCCTGCTCGCCCGGACCTACCCCAACGCCAAGGTCGACCCGGACGTGCTGTACGTGGACGAGGACCCGGTGATCACGAGCGCGGGGACCGCCGCGGGCATCGACGCCTGCCTGTACCTCGTCCGCAAGGAGCAGGGCAGCCGGGTCGCCAACGGCATCGCCCGGCGGATGGTAGTGCCGCCCCACCGGGACGGCGGCCAGGCCCAGTACATCAGCCACCCGGTGCCGTCCTGTGCCGACGGGGCCTTCGGTGACCTGCTTGAGTGGCTGCCCATGCACCTGGCGTCACCGGTCACCGTGGCCGAGATGGCCGCCCGGGCACACATGTCGCCGCGCACCTTCGCCCGGCGGTTCGTCCAGGAGACAGGAACGACGCCCCAGCGCTGGCTCACCGGCCAGCGCATCCTGCTGGCCCAGCAGCTGCTCGAGGAGGGCGACGAGACCGTCGAGGCCATCGCCGGCCGGGCGGGCTTCGGCAACGCCGCCGCGCTGCGCCACCACTTCTGCGCCTGGCGGGGCACCACTCCGAACGCCTACCGCCGCATCTTCCGCGGTGCCCCCTAGGACAGGGACTGCAACATTTCCGCGGGCACGTGCCGTTCTTGGGGCATGGGACGCAAGACACTCCTCGCGGCGGCCCTCGCGGCCGCCCTGACAGGCCTGGTGGCGTGCGGCACGACCACCAGCACGGGAACGTCGGCTGCGACCACGCCGGGCCGGGCCACCGCCACCGGGCCGGCGGCAGCAGCCACGCCGCCACCGCGGCCGGTGGCCGTCACCACCCGGCTGCCGTCCGGCATCCACGTTGTCAAGATCACCCTGGTGCCCGGGCTGAATGACAAGACCACGCCGCCTGGCCCGGTCACGGTCACCACCCCGGCCAAGGTCGGGCAGCTGGTGGCGTTGGTCAACGGGCTGTCGGTCGCCGCTTCTGGCGTGCACAGCTGCCCGATGGACGACGGCAGGGGCGTGCGGCTGACGTTCCTGAGCGCACCGGGCGGCGCGCCGCTCGCGACCGCCTTCGCCGCGGGCAACGGCTGCGGCGGCGTGACGCTCACGGTCGGGGCGAGGAGCTCAAGCCTCGGCTCTGGTGACGGCCCAGCCCAGCAGGCGCTGGCCATCGGCGGAATCCGCTGGAATGTGTGGGGGCCTGCCTGACGGCGGGGAAGTTCCTGTTGAAGCCAACGCGGGCCCGTTCTGTCCTGTAAAAACAGGGCCATGAAGCATGTGATTCGTATTGTCGTGACGGCCATCGCCCTTGGCGTCGCGGCCTGGCTCGTGCCCGGCATCATCGTCGGCGGCTACCACCTCACCGGCCACGTCATCAGCAACAGCCGCCTGGACAAGGCCGTGACGCTGCTGGTAGTCGCGGTCATCTTCGGCGTCATCAACTGGGCGCTCAAGCCGATCATCAAGACCCTCGGCTGCGGGCTCTACGTGGTCACGCTCGGGCTGGTCGCGATCATCGTCAACGGGCTGCTGCTGTGGCTCGTAAGCTATGTGGCGGGGGACCTGAGCCTGCCCTTCCACATCACCGGCTTCGTGCCCGCCGTGGAGGGCGCGCTGATCGTGGGCGTGGTGAGCTGGGTGCTGCACCTAGTCCTTGGTGACGACCGCTGACGTACTGAACCGTCCTGGAGTGACGTCGCCGTGAAGACCGCCGTCGAAGAGCTGAGCCCGACCCGTGTCCGGCTGAGCGTCGAAGTTCCCTTCGAGGAGCTCAAGCCAAGCCTGGACAAGGCGTACCGCGAGGTGGCGAAGCAGGCGCGGATCCCGGGCTTCCGCCCGGGGAAGGTCCCGCCGCGCGTCATCGACATGCGGATCGGTCGCGGGGCCGTGCTTACTGAGGCGGTCAACGACGCGCTGCCCGACCTGTACTCCAAGGCCGTTCAGGAGGCCGAGGTCTTCGTGCTCGGCAACCCCGACGTCGAGGTGACCAAGCTCGAGGACGGCGACGAGTTCGCGTTCACCGCGGAGGTGGAGGTCCGGCCCAAGTTCGAGCTGCCCGACCTGTCCACCTTGTCGGTGACCGTGGACAACGCCGCCGTGACCGACGAGGACATCGACGAGTACCTGTCGTCGCTGCGGGAGCGGTTCGGCTCGCTGAAGGCGGCCTCCCGCCCGGCGGAGGACGGCGACTTCACCACGATCGACCTGTCCGCGTCGGTGAGCGGCGAGGTGGTGGAGGACGCGCAAGCCAGCGGCCTGTCCTACCAGATCGGCAGCGGCTCGCTCCTCGAGGGCCTCGATGAGGCACTTGTCGGGCTGTCGGCCGGTGACACGGGGACGTTCACCACCAAGCTCGCCGGCGGCGACCACGAGGGCGAGGACGCCGACGTCACGGTGACCGTGCAGAGCGTCAAGGTGAAGGACCTGCCGGAGCTTGACGACGACTTCGCTCAGCTCGCCAGCGAGTTCGACACCCTGGAAGAGCTGCGGGCGGACACCCGTAAGCAGCTCGAGCGGTCCAAGCTGATGCAGCAGGCCTCGCAGGCGCGTGACCGCGGGATCCAGGCGCTGATCGACGCGGTGGACATCCCGCTGCCAGCGAAGTACGTCGAGCACGAGCAGGAGCACCTGCGCGAGTCGGTGGAGCAGCAGGTCACGCAGATGCGCATGTCGTTCGACGACTACCTGGAGATGGTCGGCAAGTCGGCTGAGGAGCAAGAGGCCGAGGTCGTCGAGCAGTCGGAGCGGGGCGTCAAGACCGGCTTCATCCTCGACAAGTTCGCCACCGATGAGGAAATCGGGGTGGACCAGAACGAGCTGACCTACTTCATCACCGACCAGGCCCAGCGGATGGGCGTGCCCGCCGAGTACCTGGCCCAGCAGCTCGTGGAGTCCGGCCAGGTCAGCGCGGCGGTCCAGGAGGTCCGGCGGGGCAAGGCCGCGGCCACCATCGCCGAGCGGATCAAGGTGACCGCCGAGGACGGCACGGCGGTCGACGTCAAGGCGCAGGTGGAGGCCCTGGTCGCCGCCCAGGCGGCCGACCTGGAGGCCGAGGCCGCCACCGAGGGAGACGAGGCCGAGGTCGTCGCCGAGGTGGACGAGACTGAGGTCATCGCCGCGGACGAGTAGCCCCGAGGGGCCGCCTGGAGCCAGCCAGGCCCGTCGAGATTCACGCAGGGGAGCGATCCGGCCTGGGGGCCGGATCGCTCCCCTGCGGCTTTCCTGTGGCCGCCGGGCCCTGGTGTGGCAACGTTTGGCTGGGTGAGCTGGGGGGATTGGCTGGGTGAGCTGAGGGGATATGAGCTCACGCAGTGCGCAACACCGTGCGCCCCTAGCGAACAGCCGGGTCTGAGGGACACGCTGCTCACGGGATGGCGTTAGATTTCCCTCAACGACACCCGAAGTGACCGGAGAAGGTGGCCACGTGACACAGCCTCTGCCAGTTGCCAGGACAGCGAGCCCTGACACCCCTGTGGTTCCGGGGGACCAGCTGTTCCAGCGGTTGCTGCGGAATCGCATTGTCTTCCTCGGGCAGCAGGTGGATGACGAGATCGCCAACCGGATCTGCGCCGAGATCCTGCTGCTGTCCGCCGAGGACTCGCACCGCGACATCAACCTGTACATCAACTCGCCCGGCGGTTCGGTCTACTCCGGCCTGGCGATCTACGACGTGATGCAGTTCGTGCCCAACGACGTGGCCACGTTCGCGATGGGCATGGCCGCCTCCATGGGCCAGTTCCTGCTCACCGCGGGCGCGGCAGGCAAGCGCTACGCGCTTCCGCACGCCACGATCCTGATGCACCAGCCGTCAGGCGGCATCGGCGGCACGGCCTCCGACATCAGGATCCAGGCCAAGCAGATGCTCTACGTCAAGGAGACGCTGTTCGAGCGGACCGCGTTCCACACCGGGCAGACGGTCGAGCAGATCGCGCAGGACGCCGACAGGGACCGCTGGTTCTCCGCCCAGGAGGCCAAGGACTACGGCTTCGTCGACCACGTGATCAGCAACGCCGCCGAAGCCGCCGTGGGCGTGGGCGCATGACCTCGATACCGAGCAGCCTGCACAGCAAGGAGCAGATCGTGATGCAGCCTCAAGGCCGGTACGTGCTGCCGTCCTTCGTCGAGCGCACCTCGTACGGGGTCAAGGAGATGA
>Ga0335072_10014214_pt1 | contig 11312 bp, 8 predicted proteins | sample Lox_Sample_21_FD_206725 | JGI IMG/M metagenome (GOLD analysis project Ga0335072, IMG submission 206725) | Soil microbial communities from Loxahatchee National Wildlife Refuge, Florida, United States - Lox_Sample_2.1 | ecosystem: Environmental > Terrestrial > Soil > Wetlands | place: USA: Florida...
CACATCGCAGCCAGAACATCCCGCGGAATCACGTTTTCGGTGAATTTGGCCAGGACCTGCTCTGCAATTTGGAAATAATCCAAATTGGCAAAAGCGGCGATTTCGTCCGGCGTCAGCCTGGGAAATTTGTCTGGAATGTATAGTCCGCGGTCCGGCGCCTGGCCCTCCAAAAGGGCCTCCCGCAAGTCCACCGCCGGCGCCTGGCCGTTCGTGCTGTGAAAGAGAAGAGGCATCACTCAAAATTCTCGACCCGAATCATCACCGGTTCCGACTTAACGGCGGGCAATTTCCCAATTTTTTTCAAAGCCTTTCTCACGGCGCCGTTCGGCGCGTAGTGGAGCATGAAGATAAGCGGCACGCTCTTTCCCTCGTGGCCCTCCGGCTGGATGACCGACGAAATGCCGATTTTCGATTCGCCAAAAATCGTTGCTATCTGCGCCAGCACGCCCGGCTGGTCCACGACATTTAGCCGCACAAAATACTCCGACGACGCTTCCGCTATCGGCAGCACCGCGCCCTTGCATTCGTGCGGCACAAACGGCGGCACGCGCTGCTTGTTGCCAAACTTCAAATCCAGCGCCGCATCTGCCAAATCGCTCAATACCGCGCTCGCCGTGGCGTCTTTTCCGGCCCCGCGTCCGTAGAACAGCGTGTCGCCGACGATATCGCCCTTCACGAATACTGCGTTAAAAGCGTAGTTCACGCTCGCCAGCACGTGCGAATTTGGTATCAGAGTTGGATAGACGGAAACCTGTACGGAGCAATTAGACTTGTTGCGGCCGTTCCCGCCCTCGGTTTTTTTAACGATGCCCAACAATTTGATGGTGTAGCCCAGTTTAGCGGCAAATTTTATGTCCAGCGCACTCACGTGCCGTATGCCTTCCACATAAATACTCTTTGGGTTCACCCAAAAACCGTGGGCGAGCGAAGCGAGGATGCCAGTCTTATGCGCGGCGTCATGGCCGTCCACGTCTAAATCCGGCGGTGTTTCGGCATAGCCCATCCGTTGCGCGTCCTGGAGGACATCGCCGAAATCCGCGCCCTCCAGTTTCATGCGTGTCAAAATGTAATTGCACGTCCCGTTCACGATTCCATACAACGCTGTAATCCGGTTGCCCACAAACCCTTCGCGCACAGCCTTGATGATGGGAATACCGCCGCAGACGCTCGCCTCATAATACAGGTTTGCGCCATACTTTTTTGCCGCGGCAAACAGCTCTTCGCCGTGCGCCGAGAGCAGGGCTTTATTGGCCGTAACAACGGGTTTGCCCAGCTTAAGAGCGGTCAAAATGATTTCCCGTGCCAGCGTCGTCCCGCCGACCAATTCCGAAACGATATGCACATCCGAATCTTCGACGACTTCGCGCCAATTAGTCGTCATAAGCGCGTGCGGGATAGTATAGGGCCGCCGCTCGTCGAACGCCTTCACGGCCACCTTGCGAAGGGCGACATTCACGCCAATGCGCGAGGCCATTAGGGCGCCGTTTTGCTGGAGCGCGTGAACGACACCGCTGCCGACGGTTCCACCACCGATCATTCCGAGATTGACCTGTTGCATAGGAACGAAAATTCTGCCGCTAAATAGGGCAGGGGACAATCCGATTTTTCCTTCTGGATGATCATCCAGATTCGCGAAACCTCTTCGGGAGCCATTTTTTCACCGGCATGCCCGCAAAATATATATGAAGTGGGAAAAGTGGCAACATCGGCTACATCATTGGATATCAACGAGTTAATCGGCAACATTTTTGGCAACGGGGTGGCAACAATCGGCAACATTATCGTTAACGTCAGGAGGCCCCCTCCCTTTGGATATTTTGGATTAAGGCCATTGTTTCCTCGACCGACAATACGCGACTTTTGGGCGCAGCAGCCATGACCTGTTCGATAAGGGCCGCCTCCGCCTGAGCTTCGGCGCGGGCCTCATCCCGGAGATCCGCTCGTTGATGAATCTCCCGGACGCGCGCGACGATTTGGTCCGTGGGAATGTAGCGATGGAGAACTTCCGTGAAGTCGTCCGCGAGATAGCCCTTGTTGACTTCCTTGCCGATGCGGATGGTGGAAGGCTTGATGCCATAAGGACGAAGGATTTGCGAGATACGGTATTCGTTGCAGGAGGAATATTTTAAAGCGAGCGACCTGAGTCCATGGGCGCCTTCGCGCAATGTCTCGGCCAGCTCCCGACTGAAGATTTTTTCGCGTCCGGTCAGGACAAAAATGGACGAAATATCCAGAAGAAACTCGACGCCGGAGTTATTGGATTGGGCGGACGAATTGAGGGCGAGGGCGGCGGCGCGGAGCTTTTGCTCCCAGCCGTTCCCGGCAAGACGGGCGATGATGTAGAGGGGTTCAAAGGTATCTACGGCACGGTCGTTCAGGCCTTCGATTCGGATTTTGGAGGATTGGACGATGGCGTCGCGGGCATCCAGGGCGAAGCGGGCGCATTTGGATTTTATTTCAACCGTGTCGAGTTCGGCCAGGGGGGCGCAGTTCTCGCTGACGAGTTTGCGGGACATGGGAACAACAATGGAGCGGTCGGTGATGGTGTCGGGGACCTGGCCGATCATGGCGATGACTTTGGGGCACCAGCAGGAGTATTTTTTTAGGCCGGTGTCATTCGAGAATGTTGAATTTTGAGTTAACGATGAGTCTTCGGAAGCGACGGGCGATTCTATAACTGGAACGCCTGTTGAGGCACCCGGCTTTGATTGGAGGGAATTTTTCCTGGCGGCGGCGAGGCGGAGGACGTAGGCGGTGCGCCAGGTGTTACCGGAATTGATAATGCCGCGCATGATGCCGTTGCCGGCAAGGAAGGTATCGGCTTCGTCAATGAACAGGGTTGGGCGGCAGGTGTCTATGGCACGGAAGAGGGCGCCAACGGTGACGTTGGAGGCGATGAGGGATTTGCGGGCCATGGCCGCCAGAACGCTGAGGAGAGTAGTTTTGCCGCAGCGTTTTTCCGGTGATTCGATAGCGACGTAGGCGACGGTGTCGCGGCATTCAAATGTGTAGGTGTGGAGGACCCAAACGGCGAGGGCAGCGGCGGCGTGGTCGCCGAGAATGACGTGTTTTTTGATAACGGATTCGATGTCCGTGAGCAGGCCGGTGATGTTGACGGGTTCGGGATGCGGGGTGGTGGTTTCGAAGACTACGGTTTGATTTTTCATAATGGTTTTTGAGGCCAATATGAGGGAGGGGGTTGGACATTGGCGGGGTAACCTAAAAAAATCCCGGGAGTATGTAGATAACGCAAATTGGCAATCTCAAGCCGCAGATCCCGAATGCCATTAACCGAAAATCCGAGCCTTTCTGTTGTGCTATTCGGAAGCATTGCCAGCGATGGCAGCTCGTTTGTGTTAAGTATATACTCCCGAAAAATCCAAAACCCAACGTCCAGGTTCCAGAGAACAGCCAATTGCCGTCCCTGCGGGACTTTTTATTATTCACTCAGAAAGCCGCATTTTACCAGCAAAAGAGCTGGAGGCGAGGGTCGGAATCGGACATAAACTCCCACTACCTGTGGTATAAATACCACGATTTATTGTGGTTCTCAAGCGTAACTAGGATTAACTAGGGTGAACTTTTGCCTAGTATCACTGGCAATTTCACTGGCAGCGACATGAGGCTGCTTGAACAAATGTTTGTTGTGGATACGTCGTAAACAAACCTGCGGTTCCGTCCGCAGAGTCTATCGGCACTGGCGTGACCGGCAGCGGTCGGGTCGGAAGCTGCCGAGACAATGTACCTCACCATCGCGGTGCGGAAACGACTGCGAGGTTGTTTTCGTGACTGCCAGGGTCAAGGCGGTCAGAGGGCTAGACTGGATGACACGCCCAACCCAGGTGAACTGCCGTAAGCATCGTCAAGTGCTTAATGAGCCAAAGGCGCTGAAAGGCTCTGACCAAAATGGTAAGCAGTCAGGCGACCTGTTTTCAGTGTGCAGGCGCACGGACAATACGACTGCCGGTGTAGTAGGCAGGGGCTAAATCATCCGTGTTGTTCAAGTGGAACATGGTAAACCCGACACTCCGCCTCAGTAAGGCAGGTACGCCGCAAGGTGTACTGCAGGGGTGGCGGGCAGAGGAACGCTGGAGAAAGCAAAAGCCGTCCTGTAATCGGATGGATAGGAGTTGCGGTTTCAACTCCGCCGCGCAAGCGGGCTGACTTCCAGCATGGTCAATCGTTACGAGAGAACTCGTAGAACCTTCATAAGAGGAAAAGCAAATGAACGTGGACTCATCCATGTGTGCGTCCTCTGGCGAAGCGGCGCACTGGCAACAGATCAACTGGCTCCAGTGTGAACGCCAAGTCAGAAGGCTGCAAGCCCGTATCGTAAAGGCAACACGGGAAGGCCGCTGGGGCAAGGTGCAAGCCTTGCAACGGTTGCTGACCTGCTCGTTTTCCGGCAAAGCCTTGGCCGTGAAACGGGTGACGGAAAATCAAGGCAAGCGCACGCCCGGAGTGGACAGCGTAAGCTGGACAACTCCGGCGGCCAGACTCAAGGCCATCGGGTCGTTGCAACGTCGTGGATATAAACCGCTGCCTCTGCGCCGCGTCTATATCCCGAAAGCCAATGGGAAACAAAGGCCGCTCGGCATTCCCACGATGAAAGACCGCGCCATGCAAGCGTTACACTTGCTGGCGTTGGAACCCATCGCGGAAACTACCGCCGACCCCAATTCCTATGGCTTCCGACTGGAACGCTCCACTGCCGACGCTCTGCAACAGTGCTTCAATGCGCTGTGCCGGGGGTGTTCGCCGGAGTGGGTGCTGGAAGGCGACATCAAAGGCTGCTTCGACCACATCAGCCACGAATGGATGCTCCAACATGTTCTCACGGACAAGGTTGTGCTCCAAAAATGGTTGAAGGCCGGTTACATGGAAAATCGAACCTTGTTTCCCACGGAAGCGGGCACGCCGCAAGGCGGCATCATCTCGCCGACGCTGGCGAACATGACTCTGGACGGACTGGAGAAATTGCTGGCCAAACACTTCCCAAGGCAGAAGTACACGGACGGCAAACGCTGGTGCCCCAAAGTAAACCTTGTTCGATATGCGGACGACTTCATCATCACCGGTGGCTCGCAAGAGTTGTTGGAAAAGGAAGTGCGTCCCTTGGTGGAGCAGTTCTTGAAGGAACGAGGGCTTGCGCTCTCCACCGACAAGACACGCATCACCCATATTGACGAGGGGTTCGACTTCCTCGGACAGAACCTCCGTAAATACGATGGCAAACCGCTGGTGAAACCATCGAAGAAAAACACGCAAGTGTTTTTGGAGAAAGTCCGGGGACTGATTGAGGCGAACCAATCCGTCAGCCAAACTCTGCTAATGGCGATGTTGAACCCGGTCATTCGTGGCTGGGCCAACTACCACCGGCACTGCGCGGCCTCGGATACGTTCGACCGGGTGGACCATGAAATCTGGCGGGCACTCTGGCAATGGGCCAAACGCCGACATCCCAAGAAATCGCGCGACTGGGTCAAGAAGCATTGCTTCCCGGCCTGGCGCAATCGAGCTTGGACGTTTGCGGCCAAGACGGGCAAACATAAACCGGACGGCACTCCGATTTGGAATCGCCTGACGTATGCGGGCGATACCCAAATTAGACGCCATGTTAAAATCCGGCGTAATGCCAACCCGTTCGACCCACAGTGGCAGGACTACTTTGCGGAACGAGCGTTCCACAAGAAGTTCGGCATCACTCGCCAGCAGGCCGGGATTAAACCGTCGTGATACCGGCTCCGCTCCGGCGGGGCTTTGCTTCGGCTTGAGCCGGATGAGGGGAAACTCTCAAGTCCGGTTCTGAGGGGAGGGGGCTGGCGGCAACGCCGCCTCCTTACCCGACCATTTTTTTGCCGCTTTTTGTCCAGACCCAAGAAATCGGGCCATTATTTTATGAACCGGGCGCGCGGCAATTTATCTAATTGCAAAGTCTTTGCAATACACAGATGCAACCCATTTCTATTTATAGCCAGCAGATGACATGCCACACATCCCAAATCAGCAGACGCTTGGGGAATCGCTGGTTACGCGCAAAAAATCGAAGAAGCATCGTACGATATCATTTTTGGGGTGCTTCTTGACACTGTGTACAGTGACAGCGGGCGCGCAATTTAAGATTTATCACATGTGAAACGGCGATGATTGAACCGCCAATGACCATGGCAATGGCTTCGTGCCAATCGGTCCGCGTCTCTTTTTCTTCGGGCGGTCCGCCGAATTGGGTGTACAGCACCACCGCTGCGCCGGTGCAAAGAAGAATGAGCAGTCCCCATCGCCGATGGACGCGGCAACCGGACCAAATACATGCGGCGGCGAGCAAAATCATCGTGACGCACGCGATGTGCTCAAATCTGTGGCTGCCGAGAAAGGATAAGCCGATCACCGGCAGCAAACCGATGAGAACAGGCATACACATACAATGAACCGCGCATAGCGACGATAAAACCGAGCCGATTTTATCGGCACGGTTGAGCAGTGAACCGTTATGTGGAGGAGGAGGATTTGGTTTCATAAATATAAACATTATTCGGATTATTTCAGAACGCGTAGGTTAACGAACCGAAAAAAGCCGAGACGTTCACCCTGCCGGGGTGTTGACGCCCACACCGGTCCCGCTGCGAATTTCATAACTATTATCGGTCAAGTTCACGATATCGATCCGAGCTTTCAAAAATTGGTTCTGACCAACTTTGAAACTTTGTTCCACACCAATGTTGACGGTGTAATTTGAGAAAAGTTTTTTGATGCGGCGACTTCATTTTGAAAACGTTAACAAGCTTTGCCTAAATGCAAATCATTTTCATTGAAAAGGCGGCTGGCTGGTTGTCCCAAAAATTGGAAATGTGTGAAAAGTCATCTTCGAGCGGAGGGTTTATTTTTTTCCACAAGCCGCTTTACGAGCGCCACCGCCGCATCCAAGTCGTGAAATGAACCGGCCAACTTCCCTTGGGTGTCCACCACCCAGAAATCGGGCGTTCCGATGTGTTTGATGCCCAGCTGTTCGGTCAGGGCGGTGACCGCGCCAATTTTGGGAAAAACGAGTTGCGGCCAGTTTATGCCGGCACGCTTCACATAACGGCGGACGCGGTTCAAATCATCGTCTGCCGGCACGCCGACCAGGACGAGATTTGTCTGTCCCGCCCATTCCTTTTGCAACGCTTTGAGGCGCGGCTCCTTTTCACGGCACGGTGGACAATCCACCAGCCAAAATTCCAACAGCAGAATTTTTCCGCGTTGCGCGCTCAACCGCCACGGCTGGCCGTCCAGAGTTTCAAACGCAACGTCAGGCAATTGTTGCCGGATACCGGATGGAGGTGACGATTCTGCTGCCGGCGCGGGCTGGCTGGACAAAACCAGCCCCGCGCCAACAGCAACCGGGAGGAACATGGCCCATATCAATTTCAAATTATCACGAACTAGACACATAACTCAAAACTCGTATTTCAAACTCGCATAAAAATTGCGCGGGATGCGCGGCCCATAGACATAGTTGGAGTCGCGATAAGCGCCACGGTCGAAATCGCTTTGGTAGGAATTGAGCACATTTTTGACGCCCACAGAAGCGGTCAGCAGTGTGTTGTGCGGCAATGGCCAGCTTTTTGACAGACCGATGTCCATGTCAAAGAAATAGGGCGTGGTCTTGAGGGCGTTTGGCCCTTCTTGTTCGTTGTCATATTCGTCATGTGGCACTTCCATCGGTCCGGTAAGCTTGCCGGCCACAAAGAGATCCAGGCTCCACGGGGCTTCGTAATCCACCGTGACCACGCCATAGCGTTGCGGCACGCGCGGAAAGTTGCTGCTGTAAATCGGATTGTCGCCTGGGACGGTGGGGTCGCCTTCCACCAGTTGCGGGCTGTCATAACGCGCGCGCTGCTCAACATATCCGATGTCTATCTTCACCGGATGAAAATCCAAGCCAAGATTTAGCTCCACGCCGTAGATGTCAGCCCCGCCGGCATTTTCCTTGGTAACGTATTCTATGTTTTGGTCTGGCGAATAACCGGTCGTTACATTGTTGAAGGTATCCCACAAGATCGTATTAAACAGATTGCCATCAAGCCGGACATGGGAGTTGACATCCCATTCCGGTGCCAGCGAGATGTTCAGCGACCGTTCCGGTTTTAGGTTTGGCGCGGTCGAGACACGCACCGCTGAGTTGCCGTCCAACGGGCTGTCGAAATCCTCGTTGTCAAGCTCGGGCGCGGTAAATCCGGTGCTCACAGCGCCGCGCAACCGGAAATTTTCTGTCGGCGAGTATTTAACGGCCACGCGGGGAGAGGGAACCACTTGGTCAACAAGATTATGTTTGTCCAATCGCACGCCATAGACGATATTCCACTGTGGCGAAAGCGTCCAGTCGTGTTGAGCGAAGACACCAAAATCCTCGTAGAAATAATTAAAGGGTTCAGGCTCCACGGTGGTGCTGGTGCCAACCTGCACATTCTGGACTTGGTTGATATGTTCATTGCGATAGTCAACCCCCACGGTAATAATGTGACCGTCCGCAGGGCGGAAGTTCACCGCAGTGTTAAAAAACCAGAGATTGTCGGCAAAGGTGCCGTAGCCCAAATCCGGGACCGCATCCGGCGAGTAATACGGATTCGTCAGGTCGGGACTACCGTATGCAGCGATGCCACCACGGTAATAGTCCCATGTCGTTCTGGAAAATGTCAGCGAAGAACTGAAGTCTAGCAACGGCGATATGGTCTGATCCAGCGTGAGCGAGGCATTGTTGTCGCGGCTGTGAACCCACTCCGTAAGAACGGATTGATCAGGCGGGACATTCACATCATCACTGCCCCCCCGGCGGTCCTCGTCAATGAAGTTGTAATCCAAATGCAGAGTTGTATTCACCGTTGGCGTGTAATACAAGCGCGTGCCAGCAGTCCAGAGGTCACGCCGGGAAACTTCGGTGAAGCCGTCACCCGTCTCATCAGATGGGGGAACGTAATTATGCACGCCATATACTGTGGCACCGAAAGTTTGGTTCGTATTGGCGTAGTTCAGTACGAGATTCCCATCCAGGGGAACACCATAACCGTTGAGCTGTCCTTTGATGTATGAATAATCCAGTTCCGCCGAACCGCCGGTAACCAACGGATCCTTGCGGATTACGTTGATGACGCCGGCCACCGCGCCCGGTCCGTAAAGCGGGGAGCCACCGCCCTCGACCACCTCGACGCGATCAATGAGCACCGTTGGTATCTGATCAATCCCGTAGGTGCTGCCCACCCCGCTGAGAAGCGGATGGCCGTCAACGAGCATGGCAATATAACGCTGCCCCAGGCCGAACATCTGAATCTGATTCGCATTGCAGTTCTCACACGTTACGTCCGTGCGCAAGCCCGGTTGATACTCCAAGGCGTCCGAGAGGGTGCGCGAGGCCGTTTTGGCAATGGTCGCTGCAGAAAGAACCTCGGTGCGCACGGCGGTGTCTTTGATCGGGCGGGGCACGCCGGTGCCCGTAACGACGATGGGCGGCAGCACGGCTACGGAATTCGTCTCGGACTCCGCCGACAAACTCGCTGGCACGACGGAATTTGTCGCCGCGACAACATTTGTCTGTGCCGACGCCGCTCCGCCGCAGGAGAGCGAAATAAACGAAATTATCGCGAGACACAATCTGTGTTTTATGTTTTTCATATTCGGAATAACGATTCTCGCCCCGCGTCGACGAAGGGGACAATTCGGCCAACAGCGGCTGCCTCATCAACGTTCAGCGCGGAACAATTTATCTAATTGCAAATCGTTTGCAATACATAAATGCAAACCTTTTGCAATTAGGGGATAAAGCACGCGGCGTGCCACCTAACGTTGTGCGGGGGTCAGCCGTTTAATTGCAAATCATTTGCGATATTCAAATGCAAATAATTTCCATCAACGATTGGCAGCCGACGTGCTACCCTCCGTCCTGGTTGACGCCGGTTTTATTTGCGATATGACTAAAGAGATAACGTTCAAGTGCAAAAACGATTTGCGCTTTGCTTGGTTTCGGAAGCACGGTCAGTAGTTTGCCATATCATTTATGTCCTTAGACATTTATATTGCCCGACTAAAAAAGCACCGCCATCGCGTCACTCCAAAAGTTCGCGCCACGATAGGATTATTTCTCAAAAGCGGGTGCCTCCTTGATCCCTTTGAAGTACAGGCCCGGCTGCAAAAGCAATTCAAGGGCATCGCTCTGCCCACCATTTACCGGATAATGGAAAAACTCGCGGAGTGTGGCATTCTGGTGACTGCGGCAAATGCAGACCGGCAACTGCGCTATTTCATCTGCCGGGAAATTGAAGCTGGGCATCATCACCACTTCATCTGTCGTAAATGTGGCAAGGTTGAGGAAGTCAATTTGTGTCTGATGGAAGAAGTTTCAAAATACGTCCACCGCCAACTCAAAGCGGTGGTGGAAAGCCACTTTCTACAGATTGAAGGACTCTGTGCTAAATGCAGTTTGCACCACGCGCCGAAGCTGCATACGAATTGATTTTTCGGCTGACGGACTAATTTAGATGATTTTCAATGGCCCATGATCGTCGCAATGGTCTCCATGTGGGTGATGCAAATGGCCAGCAACCAAATAGTCTGTATGGTCTCCATGTGGAACTGCTTCATGGCCACAATTGGGTCCGTGAACGTGTTTCGTATCATGTCCACTAGCGCCACGAGTGCATCCATCGGGATTGATGCTGCTGACTTCAATAGTGTGCTCGTCCACATGATCTCCATGCACGTGATGAAGATGGCTGTCGTGTAAATAATCGGTGTGTCCCTGATGGTCAACCGCCGTATGACCGCAACCCGGACCATGTTGGTGGGGATGATTTTGATGTTTGTTGCAATCGCTCATATAAACCTCTTTTTTGGTCGTTAAATAAATTTCAAACGAACTTTTTTTCAAAATATGTCACAAACCACTTGGATACAAATTTAATTTCAACCGAATTTGTATCAATACCAATTCAGCAGCAATGATTCCTGTCGCAATTTTCTCGCCTGTTCGATGAACTTTACGACGACCAAACCAGGATTAATTTGAAAGCGAGGCGAAGGTCGGTTCTCAACCACCTTAAGTAACTGGTTTTCAATATTTTATTGGAGGCGAGGGTCGGAATCGAACCATCGTCTGTGCTTGTTGGCGCTGCGGCTTGGTGCGCACGAACGATGTCATGGAGCGATTTGTTGGCCATGGATAATCGGATCTATGCACCGAGTCCTCCAAATACGGCTAAACTCTCATTTGATCTCGGTTGACATTGTAAAATCTTGCACTAGAGTGATTTTGTGTTTGTTCGCCTCGGTAAAGTTCTTGT
>Ga0335072_10014215_pt1 | contig 11311 bp, 10 predicted proteins | sample Lox_Sample_21_FD_206725 | JGI IMG/M metagenome (GOLD analysis project Ga0335072, IMG submission 206725) | Soil microbial communities from Loxahatchee National Wildlife Refuge, Florida, United States - Lox_Sample_2.1 | ecosystem: Environmental > Terrestrial > Soil > Wetlands | place: USA...
CGCGACCGGCGTTCCAATGAAGCAGCACTGAAATATTTTCTGCTGGGTGCATTCTCGTCCGGAATTTTTGCCTACGGCTTGTCGCTGTTCTACGGATTGGCGGGCAGCACCCGGTTGATCGACATCGGGAACCGAGTCTATCTCCTGATGAAGTCTGGTGAATATACGCCCATCGCGATTATCGCTTTGCTCACCACGATGACTGGTCTGTTGTTCAAGATCGCCGCGGTTCCTTTTCATCAGTGGGCTCCGGATGCGTACGAGGGTGCCCCGACCTGCGTCACTGGATTCATGTCTGTCGCGGTGAAGGCCGCAGGATGGGCCATGCTCATGCGCATCCTCATCATGGGGCTTCGCCCCATGCGCCCCATTTGGCTGCCGGTACTCGTTTTCGTTTCCATTGCGACCATGACCGGCGCTAATCTGGCCGCGCTCACGCAAACTAATACCAAGCGCTTGCTGGCCTACTCTTCGATTGCTCACGTTGGCTACATGCTGCTTGGTCTGGTCGCCGGTACGGCGATCGATCTGAATATGGATGGCCTTAAAGGCATCCTGATTTATCTGCTGGTCTATACGTTCATGAATCTTGGTGCCTTCGGCGTGATCACTTCGCTGCGGCATCGAAATGTGATCGGCGATGAACTCGACGACCTCAACGGCCTGTATTCGCGCGCTCCGGTGGAAGCCGTGCTCATGCTGGTTTTCGTACTTTCGCTGGCGGGAATTCCGCCTTTGGCCGGGTTCTGGGGCAAGTACTTTATCTTTCTGGGTTTGATTGAGACGCAGCACTATACGCTGGCTGCGCTTGGAATTCTCTATTCTGTTTTCGGCCTCTATTACTATTTGAAGATTGCGAATGCAATGTTCATGCGCCAGCCCGAAAAGGGTGAAGAGAGACTTCCTGTCAATTACGCCATGCGTGCAGCCTTGGGGGTGACGGGGTTTGCTACGCTGTTGATCGGCATCATGCCGAACCGTTTCATCGAAGTCGTGAACTGGGTCCTGGGTCTCGCCCAGAACCCGAATACCGCCAAGCTGATTCACTAATCCCAGTGAAGAGCGCGGCCCAGTCGGGTGGTCGGTATCGTAGAATTTAACTTGCCGGTCGTAATCGGTTCCAGATGCCGAATTCGCCAACTGATAAAGAAAAGGCTCGTCAGAGAAATAATCCATTGGTCCAGATTGCCCGTTACAGTCAACTGGCTTTCACACTCCCGGCCGCGACGGTCGTCGGATGGGCCATTGGCGTCGGATTGGATCACTGGCTGCACACGAAGTGGCTTTACATCCCGGGACTTTTGCTGGGAATTCTGGCGGGCTTCATCGAATTGATCCGAACGGTGATACGGGACAGCACCTGAGGATCGTTTCACGTACCATGGCTCCGTATCCGTTTGCGATGGCCGATCCCTCCCACTCCGAACCCAGCCCCGAACAAGTGGCGTCTGAACGCTTCTATTCCGGCGCTCTGGATCGCATTTACCGGTTCATGATCGCCATCGCTCCGCTCGCTGCGGGGGTCGTTTTTTGGAAGTTTGGAACGCGCCGCGCTATTGGTTTCGTCTTGGGATGTCTCATAGCTTTCGTTAATTTTTTTTGGTTGAAGCGGGCCATCAGTGGCTTCGCCGAGCGTGCCACGGGCGTGGCAAGTTCCGAATCAGGAACTGGAATTGTGGCGCGTTTCCTGCTTCGCTACGCTTTAATCGCGATTGGTGCCTATGCTATATTGAGTGTTTCTCCGGCGAGCCTGAATGGTCTTCTTGCCGGCTTGTTTTTGCCGGTGGTGGCAATTGGTTGCGAAGCAGCGTATGAGGTTTACGCAGCTCTCCGCCGCGGAGTTTGAAAGCTCGCGCCGCAGTCTTCGGTAGAACTACACAGCATGCCTGAACAACTCTGGTTTACAGCGCTTCTGAATCATCTCTTCGCTAGTCCTGTTACCTCGCTGCTGCGTGCCCTTTCGATTGAGCCGAGATATCCTCAGGCGCCTATTCCGAACTCGCTTTCGATGGAGTTGCTGGTTTTCGTTTTCCTGATCGTGCTCTTCCTGCTGGTCCGATCACGCCTTTCGGTGGATAGTCCCAGGGGCCTGCAGCATCTATTCGAAGCGGTTGATGGATTTATCAAAAATCAGAGTAACGAGATCATCGGCGGCCATCATAATGAGGCCTACACGGCGTTTCTCGCCGCCCTGTTGTACTTCATTCTGTTTTGCAATTTAATCGCCGTCATACCGGGCTTCGAGTCGCCAACGGCTGTTCCGATTGTGCCGCTCGGGTGCGCTCTGTGCGCGTTCTTCTACTACCAGGCGCAGGGATTAAGGCATTCCGGAATCGCTTACCTGAAACACTTTCTGGGACCGTCCGATGCCACGATGCCTGTGCTTATCAGAATCCCGCTCGCAGTGCTGATGTTCCCTATCGAGGTAATCAGCCATATTGCGCGTGTGCTTTCATTAACCGTCCGCCTGTTTGCCAACATGTTCGCCGGCGATATGGTCACCTGGGTTTTCTTTTCGCTCATACCGCTTGGTGTGCCGATCGTCTTTATAGGACTACACATCGGCGTCTCGCTGCTGCAGACGTATATTTTTGTGTTGTTGACTATCGTCTATCTTCAGGGAGCTGTCGGCGAAGAGCATTAGAAATAACGTCGGCCAAGGGTAGCAGTCGGAATTAAGTCAGCAGTTCGCGAGCGAGCCGATGCGGATGGAGCGCTCCGAACTGGCTGCTTTCGGATTTTGTAGTGAGCCGCAAGCGTGAGGGCGTCTGTACGGGATGACGTCAACCACCCACTGGCGGCAGATCATGGCAGGAAAAGGAGATAACAATGCGTCAATTAAGCAAGTTGTTTCTGGTTCTTTCCGCAATATCATTCGCTGTGCCGGCTTTCGCTCAGGGCGCAGCTCCGGCGGCCACTGGAGGGGTCAACTGGGTTGCCATCGCGGCTGGATTTTCGATGGCATTCGCTTCCGGCATTTGCGCCTTGGCACAAGGCAAGGCAACGGCTGCCGCTGCCGAAGCATTAGCTCGTAATCCAGCGGCACGCCCCGGAATTCAACTGGCGCTGATTCTCGGACTGGCGCTGATCGAGTCGCTCGCGCTCTATACGCTGGTCATCATCTTCGCCAAGGTAGTGTAGAAAAGGTTTCAAGGTTCCCGTTTCCGGGTTTCAATCCGCGAAACGAAAGCGCCTCCGTTTAGCGGAGGCCTTTTTTTTGAAGTGGACTTGAGAGGCTCAACCAACGACAATCCTAGAAGTGCGACACCTTGAAGCCTTCACCTATGCTTTGCGGTCTCCGCTCCATTCCTGATTCTTGTTCTGAGGAGCGCTGTTCAGAGCGTTCACCAGTAAGCGGCGCAGGCGATATCGGCTTTCCAGGTCTGTATCCACGATCTCAAATCCTACCTCGTTGATGCGGGCGCGGCGCAGTAACACGTGAGCCCTGATCTTGGATCGCATGCCGAGAGGAATCTCCAGGTCAGCTTCGCTGCCGATACGCAAGTTGTCTTCCTTTGTGCCCATGCCGCCGCCGAGGCTCAATTCGCGAATCATGATTCTCGACTTGCCCCAGGAACTCCCAATCGTCGCGGGGACAGTCTTGGCCAGGATTAACCGCTCATATCGTCGCTGCCGCACCCATGGGCATGCGGGCGCGGGATCCAGGGCGGCAATGGCCAATTCCGAAGGCTCAAATCCGTTGTCGGACATGACCTGAGAACTATAGCGTGGATCTGTCTTCGACAGCGCCTGTGCGGCCGCAATCCGGAGTTCTTTGTGATGGATGTAGCCGAAGGTCTTCTTGGCCTCGAGAATTTCCCGCAACGTAGCGACGGCATCAGGATCTCTTAGGCGGCCAAGCGACTCGATGGCTTTCAATTGCACGAACGGGGACCGCGAAGCGGCATCACCCGGGCGAGCCATAGCCACCAGAGGAGGCGCAGCGGTCACGTCGCCACTCATGCCGATTTCGTCGACTGCTTCCGGCAATACCAGAGGATCCAGTACCTCGGCGAGTTCCAGCAGCGTGCGGCCCCGGTCAGGTGCCGCCCCGTATGCGATCTGGCGCACAGCGACGTCATGGAAAAAGCGATTCCATTCCGGCAAGCGAGCGGGAACTAATTCGAGGAGCGTTGCGACATCGAGCCGGCTGAGCAAGCCTACGACACCCGAAGCCTGGCGCGGCTGGCCCGTGCGTAAAATTTCCCGCAACTGCGCCAACACTGGAGAGCCCAATTGCTTGACCAATTCAATCATCCGGTCGCACTCGTCGCGGCGCATACAGCGGAAGAAGCGATCGGACATGTGCTCCGCACCGGACTGCGACGTCCTCCGTAGAACAGAGATGAGTTCCGCTGGAATCGGCTCCAAGCGAAGTGCCTCTTCGAGGAACTCCGGCAGGCGATTCTCGACGCCAACGCGCGGGCGCAAATCGCTCATGAGCACCGGGCGCTCCACGCTGATGAGTTCCATTCCCGCGCAAACTTCGTTGACGGCGGCGTAATTTTTTGCTGCACTGGCTTCCTGGCTGAGCCGCACGAACGCAGCACTCAGCAGGCTCTGCAGTTCGGGATCCTTATCGTTAATCAGCTGCTCGCTCAGCTTGTGAACGGCCTGCGCCATCGGCTGTCCACCCAATCGCGAATAAAGATCGGCCAACTGGCTCAATCCGATCGCCGTTTTTCGGCGCGGCTCAATATCTTTAGCGCTGAGGCAGCTCGAGTAATTGTTTAAAATTTCGCCGGCGGTCTTGGTGTCATCCCGCTCCAGCAGTACTTCCACGAACTGCCGCACATTGCGCGGTGGGACGCAGGGCGCTTCGTGTGACATCAAAACGCTCTTCTTGCCCGATTCCGGCACTTCAGCCCAGAACATCCGGTCGAGAATGTCGGCGTGAGACTCGACAAGGATCCCGGCCTTATTCATTTTTTCTTCCTGCATCTTCAGAATCTGGCGCAGTGAGTCCATTTGCCGGCTCATGTGCTCCATCATCTGGTGCACGGCATTGACCTTGACTTCGCCCTTCTGATAGCGCTCCAAAGCAAACCGGATTGCCATATGCTCGGCCGCTTTCATAAGCAATGGCGTGTCTTCCTGCTCTTCGGTTGCTCTCGCAGCGAGGCTGCCGAGCAGTTGCTGCAGGTTGAGACGCGTATTCGGATCCGTTTCTTTCAGTTCCTTCTGGAGGTCTTGTTCCTTGACCGTCGGATCCAGCTGCACCTGGCCAAAGCGGGTCAACAAGCGGATCGCTTGAATTACTTCCTGCTCTTGCAGAGGAACCATTCCGCCCGTCCAGGCGGGAGCGACACCAGTTGCGACTCCGCCAGAGCCTCCGCCTGTGGTTGGAACACCACCACCGCCGCCGGGTCCGGCGAATCCGCCTCCGCCCCCACCCGTCCCGACACCGCCAGGACCGCCAAATCCCGCCCCGCCGTTTCCTGCGCTACTCCCGCCTCCCCCGCCGCCAAAATTAGGAACGCTACCCAACGGCACCATCGGAACTCCGGGGGCGCCTTGTCCACTGCCGCCGGAGTTCGCGCCTTCAGCCGCCGCAATCAATTGCAGGAGTTTCTGGGGATCATTCAGCCACTGTTTGAATTCGGGGCCGAGGGTCTGCGCGGCGATCTGAGCTGCAATGCTGACGTCTCCAGTCAACGGGTCAGCCGCAACGAATTTCACTTCATTAATCTTGATGGTGCTGTTTTGCTTGCCGGCGCCGAGGGCGTCTTTGATCTGTTTAGCGACGTCGGTTGCTTTCGATCCTCCAACCGTAAACGCCCTCACCAGACGGGTGAAATCTTCGATGGTGACGTCCTTGGAGAAGTGCAGACTGGCCAGCCCAGCGGTCGTCAGCAGCGTCGCGAAGCTGCGTTCGGCATTGCCTGCTTCCAGCGGTATGCCATCCAGCAGCAGCTTGTTGTCAGAAACTCCCAGCAAGAAACCGGCATCGCCAGTGGTGGGCAAGCCTTGCTGCAGTTCGTTCCATGTCGTTTCAAATTGCGCTTCGGTGCGCTTGTGATCATAGCCGTACATCCGCGCGTATTTAATGAGGATGTTGAGACTGTGAACAAATGCGCGCGCCGAAGCCGCACGTGCACTTTGTGCCGCTGATGGATCGGTGACGGGAATAGCTTTCTCCTCAAAACCGCAACTATGCAGTCCAAGGGTAAAGCGAAAAGGTAAGCCCTAAAACGTTACGGAGGTAATTAGACTGACGCTGTCCGGTTTCGGACGGCATACGCCTTTGGCGTAAACCACTGCGGATCAGTCCATCGAACTGTGCCTAAAATGAGGGGGCAATCCGGGCAAATGGGAGGTTAACTCCATTTTCTACAGCGTCATTTTCCGCCGAACACTTCTTTAATGATGTCGGAGTTCTGGGCCTCCGGATTCTGGCGGATGTTGCTCTCTTCCGATGCCATTACGTTGAAAATGCCGTCGAGAGCCTGTTCGACAACGTACTTATCGAGATCGAACTCGTTGGCTATCGCGTTGCCGCCCGGATCGTTCTTGAGCACGCGCTTGTATTGCTTGATCACGCCGAGGTGCTCTAATGCGTGGTGCACAATCGGGGTAAAAGCAGCGGCGATATCGGAGGAACTGTTGCGGCGGAAGTACTCGGTGGCGGCGGTATCGCCGCTGGTTAGGATCAGGCGCGGATCCCTGAAAACCAGACTTTTCAAGGCTCCCAGGAAAATAGGCTTGGCTTGGCCGGTCGCCTCTTCCGCGGCGCGATTCATTCCGATTTCCAGTTCGTCTACTTCATCGCCCATCGCGAGCATGCGCATACTCTTGCCGATCGCTTGAAGTTTTGGAGGCAGCAAAATGCGGATGGCCTCGTTCTGGAGGAAGCCATCGCGTTTTCCCGTCTCGGCGAGAGCTCTCGTTGTACTGATTTCAATCGCCTGTTCGAGTCCAGCAACGATTTTGGCGTTGTCCGGGTCCGGAGCATTAGCCTCTTTTCGGGACGCGTCGGGTTTCGCAGGGGCGTCGCTCTGCGCCGCACTTGAAAGCGCCAAGCATGACACGAACACCACCATCGGCAAGAGAGCGGGAGAGATATTCCTGGCCCGGAACATGAGGCATGATTGTAGCAAGATCGGCGTTTCATAATCACGAATAACCTTGAACAGGAAGCACCTCGATGGTCGATTTGCGAGGGGAAGGCTGGAGAATGAAGACCAGGGACGTGATGGAGTGCTTTCGGGGCGTGGCGGGATTGAAAGTCTCCCTCGGGCGGTAGAATTGAACTGTCGGAGCCCTGGTGGCGCGTAGGTTATGTATAGCTGATTGCTATCCGTCACGATTTCTAAAATGCAGACTTCCCTTCGCTTCTGAAACGCACCCAAACCATGCTGTGCACGGTTCTCTGCGGAAGCAAATAAGAAGCCATGGCAAGGCAGCGATGCCGGTTCGCAAGGACGTCATCATGGTACTGGAACAGACCACACACCGAGAGAAACAAGATTCCGAAGCGCTTCGAGCGGCCCAGGACCTTCTTCAGGAAATTGGGACGGCAGGGTGACAAGGCGCTTCAGCCAACCTCGGCGCGTGGCGGCACCAGCTCCGAAACCTGAGTCAGGCATCAGGACGGCGAGTTTTATTGCGATTGCGGTTGTCACCAACAGTTTTGGCAATCTGTTGCTTTCCCTTGGCATGTCTCGCATGCCGGATTTTTTTCATGTTCCCTTTCTGCACTACCTCTTCTTGTTGGTCGCGAATCCGTACGTGCTGCCCGGAGCAGCTGTAAGCCTCATCTATGCGTTGGCTCAACTTTCACTGTTCAGCTGGGCCGATCTCAGCTATGTCGTCCCTCTAATTGCCTCGTCTTACATCCTCACGACCATTCTCGGAGATTTTGTCCTTCATGAGAAGGTAGTACTGGCGCGCTGGTTGGGAGTGGTTTTGATTTCGGTCGGCGTCGCGTTGATTGCAGAGACGCCGCCACATACGGTCGGCGAACCCGATGAGGTGGGTTGATGATTAAGTGGCTGCTCATCATGATCACAGTCGTCGCGGGTTCGTTGGGAGATATCCTGTGCGCGAAGGGAATGTCAGAGGGAGGCGAGCACCTCGACGAAATCGGACCGCGCGGGCTGGCTCACACGATTCGCTATATCTTTACCCATCGGATGGTCATCCTCGGCGCCGTATGTGATGCCATCGCATTCTTCTCCCTGCTCGGTCTTCTCTCCGTGGCGCAACTCAGCTATGCGGTGCCGGCCACGGCATTGGGATTCATCGTGGATACTCTCGGAGCGCGCTTCTTCCTGGGAGAACATGTTCACTGGAAGCGCTGGCTGGGAGTCATATTAGTCGCTGGGGGAGTGCTTCTGACTGTCCAGTCAGGCCCGCAGGGCAGGGTAGCCAGTCCCGGAACTCAAACCGTGGCTAACCCTGTGGGAATGCGAGGCCATGCGCCCCATGAAGAGAGAAAAATTTGGTGAGCGCGGCAGGATTCGAACCTGCGACCCATGCCTTAAAAGGGCATTGCTCTACCACCTGAGCTACGCGCCCACAGCTCTCATCTTAAAGCAGTTATGCATTTCCTCCAAATCCGCAAGAGCCAGCGGTACAGAACTCCCAGCTGAAAGGAGCGGCTTGCTTCTTTAAGTGAACTCCCAGCGTGTTGGAGATAGTCTGCGAAGTCAGCTGTTGCACGAAGGTGCTGCTGAGCCTTGCTGGACGGTCCGATCGGTTTGGCGGCTACCAACGCCGAGGAGGAGCACCCCCATCCACGTGCAGTATCTCTCCACTGACGTGGTTCGCGCGTGCCAAGTAGAGGACAGCATCGACGACATCTTTTATGCTTGCGACCTTTCTCATCGGCTGACCGGTTTTGAGCGAGTCCTTGGAATCATTCTTGTGCATTGGTGTGTCCGCCTCGCCGGGAGCTACTGCATTGAAGCGGATACCTTCGTTTGCATACTCGACTGCGAGATTTTGAATTGCCGAATTCAGGCCACCCTTCGTAATCATCGAAACCGAGCCATTTACTCCCGCAATTGGACGATCCGCAAGGGCTGCCGAGATACTGATCACGCTCCCGGACTTCTGCTTCAGCATTTGTTTAACCGCAAGTTGCGTGATGTAGAGGAATCCGAACAGGTTGGTCGAGACCAAGGCGTTGAAGTCCTCGGTCGTAAATTCCGTAAAAGGTTTAGTGTAGAAGATTCCGGCGTTGTTCACGAGCACATCGATGCTTCCAAAATTCTTGGTTGCAGCCCCGACTGTACCGGCAGCGGTCTCCGGCTTGCCGATATCGCCATCGACGAGAACCAGACTTGGCGAGGCAGTCAACTTTTGAGTGGCGTGAAGGGATGTTGCGACGATGTTATAGCCATCTTTTAGGAAGGCCTCAACCAAACCCATGCCAAAACCGCCAGATGCGCCCGTAACGATCACTGTTTTCTTGTCCGACATGCAAACCCCTGACTTTAGAAGGTTCAAGTCTCGATTCGAGAGAACGGCAGTCCCAGGTCACTCAATCCCCGACCACCCCTCGGCAATCTCCGAGCCCGCGTCTTCTTGTCGAAGGCAGCAGGGGCACGAGTGCGGCAGTGCTGCCTCAAATTATTTCATCCGTACTTCACATCGTCAGCACGACGCGAAATTGTGCCTTGCCGCTCATCATACGCGCGTAAGCCTCGGCCGCTTCTTCAAGCGGATGCTTTTCAATCATCGCGCGCACGCCCTTTTTTTCGGCGAAGTTGAGCGTATCTTCGGAATCGGCGGCTGTTCCCGAGGCCCAGCCCTGAATCCTTCGGCTCCCGTTAATGAGTTGTAATGGCGTGACCTCAATAGGATCGGAGGACGCGCCGATAACGATGAGCTCGCCATTCGGACCGAGACCGTCAATCAGGTCGGACATCGCTTTCGAGCTGGGAGCTGTTGCCAGAATCACGCGTGCGCCGCCCAATTTTTGCAACTCCTGAACCGGATCCGCCGATCGAGCGTCGATGTACACGCTCGCTCCGAGCTTCTTGGCCAACGGTCCCGTTTCTGCCCCGCGCCCGATCGCCGCGACGTTATAGCCAAACTTGTCGGCGAATTGGATTCCGAGGTGCCCCAGACCGCCGATTCCCTGCACCGCCACCAAGTCACCCGGGAACGCACCGCTGTGGCGCAGCGCGTTGTAGGTGGTGATTCCGGCGCAGAGCAGAGGGGCCGCATCGACATCATTGAGAGGTTCAGGTATCGACGCCAGCGCCTCAATCGGGGCCACCATGTATTGCGCGTATCCTCCGTCGTAGCTGATTCCAGGAATTTTCAGGTTCCTGCAATTGCGGAAATCTCCGCGCCGACACTCGCGGCACGTATTGTCATGGCCGCCGTGCCAGCCAACCCCAACTCTCTGCCCCTTCTTCCACGCGGAGACACGTTCACCCACTTCATCGATAACGCCCGCGACTTCATGTCCCGGGACGCGTGGATACTGAAGTCCAGGCCAACCGCCTTCTACCGTGAGTACGTCACTGTGGCAAACGCCACAAGCCTGCACTTTGATACGGACTTGCCCCGAGCCTGGTTCAGGAATCTCGCGTTCGACGATCTGAAAACCGCCTCCCGGCCTGCTGATTTGCGCCGCTCGCATCGTTGCCACTGCTGCTACTGGAACTCTCATCGTTGCCATAAATCCTCCGATAAATCCTGAGCTGTTGGAAAATACTCGCGCCAGTAATGGCGGAGCCGTTTTGTTCATCTCGAAACGGTGGCACGGGGCCGGTGATTTTAGCCATCGAGACAGCAGCGCAGCCCGTGGATGCTGCCTCCCGCCGCTTCTCTTCAACAAATATCTACTTGAGCGTGAGTTGGTGATGAAGAAAAAGAAGATAGCGAAATGCTTCTTTATTGCTATTGCTTTTGCACTACCTTCTCTTCACTTCTCCTCGAATGTGAACGAAGGCGTGGGCTCAATGGCTCTCCTGAAAGGCTCTGTTGTGAGTGACTTGAGCAGGAGAAATAACAACCAACTCCACAATAGTCATGAAGCTTGGATGCGATCAATACGGCCAATTCTGTAAGACTTCAAAATCGCGGAGCCGCACTGCGTCGATCAGCTGGAACTTCCGGTCGGGGCGGGTAGTGAACCCCTGTGACTCGAAGGCTAAAAGACCAAGAGCTGAAAACTTTCGATTTCAGGCAATCACGAACCCGCCAGGCTGCCAGACTTCTCTTCGAGTTCCGCCCAGCGTTGGTAAAGCGCATCCAGATCCTTTTGAGCGGACTCCATTTCGGCCTGCGCCGCCATGAGCTTGGGTCCGTCGCTGGCAATGCTCGGATTCTCGAGGTTGACCCGTCTGTTCTGCAG
>Ga0335072_10014216_pt1 | contig 11311 bp, 10 predicted proteins | sample Lox_Sample_21_FD_206725 | JGI IMG/M metagenome (GOLD analysis project Ga0335072, IMG submission 206725) | Soil microbial communities from Loxahatchee National Wildlife Refuge, Florida, United States - Lox_Sample_2.1 | ecosystem: Environmental > Terrestrial > Soil > Wetlands | place: USA...
CCGGGTTTCCGGCTGCCCGTAGGCTGGCCGCGCCGTAACCGCCGAGCCGACGTTGTGCAGGAGAAACGATGACGCTGCCGTTCCAGGATGCCAGGACCCTCGCCGACGGCGCCCGGACGATCGCGCTGGAGATCGGCAAGGCACTGAGCATCGCCGTGGTCGACTACGGCGGCTTCGTCGTGCTCGTCGAGCGGATGGACGGCGCCCGGCCGATGACGCCCTCCATCGCGCTGTCCAAGGCCTACTCGGCGGCTGTCATGCAGCGGCCCACCTCCATGCTGGAGAACTGGCGGAACTCCGACCCGGTGTTCTTCACGCAGGTCGGCCGGATGGGCCAGCACCCGATCGTCGCCACCAAGGGCGGGTACACGATCAAGCGGGACGGGGAGATCCTGGGCGGTCTCGGGATCTCCGGCGGCAGCCCCGACGAGGACCAGAAGATCTGCGAGGACGTGCTGCGGGCGGCCGGTTTCGACCTGGACTTCCCGGAGTGGGCCGGGTCCCGGCGGGCGCACTGAGATCACTGTTTCGCGACGGAGGCTGGGATGGCTGACGACTTCGGATACCACATCGACCACCACGGGAGCCTGGTCAGGCCGCCCCAGCTGCTGGCCGCCCGCGCCGCCGGGCTGAGCGGCCAGGAGCTGGCCGCGGTCACCGACGAGGCGGTCGTGACGCTCGCGCACGCGCTGCGCAGGCTTACGCTGAACGCGATGTCCGACGGGCAGTACCGGCGGGCGTACTTCGAGTCGGTGGTGCACGACCAGGTGGCCGGGTTCGTGCCGGTGACCGGCCCGGCGCCGCTGTCCGGCCTGGCCGGGATCGGCGCCGCGCGGCGGCGTGCGGTGCTCGCGCCGGGAGCGCTGGCTTCTGCTGGGCGGCTGGCGCAGGCCGAGGCGGCGCCCGTGCTGGCCACCGTGGACCGGTCGGTGTTCGTCACCCTGCCGTCGCCCGGCTACCTGGCCGCGGCCGGATCGGCGCTGTCGTCGGCGGCTGACCTGGACGCGGTGCGGGCGGCGGGCGCGGCGCTCGCCGCGATCCTGCGGGACGAGATCGCCGCGCTGGCCGCCGACGGCGTGCTCTACGTGGCGCTGGAGAACCCGCTGTACGCGCCGCTGCTGACGGTGGACGGGCGCGCGGCCGCCGCGGCGGCCGGCGTGGACGTGCCGGCCGCGCTCGGCGCGCTCATCGAGGCGGACCGTGCCGTGTTCGGCGGGCTCGGGGTGCCCGCCGAGTTCCGGGTCGGGCTCGACCTGACCGACGCGGGGCCGCTGCCCGCCGCGGCTGCCGGGTACGACGCGACGGCCGTGGCCGCGCTGCTCGACGAGACCCCGTTCCCGCGGCTCAGCATCGACTACCCGGCGGAGGTGGCCGCGCGGTTCCCCGTCGAGCTGATCAAGCCGGGCATCGTGGTCAGCCTCGGCGCGGTGGACGTCTCGGCACCAGCGCTCGAGACCGTCGAGGAGGTACTCGACAGGATCGACCCGGTCGCCGCCGAGCGCGGCGACGCGGACATCGCGGTCGCCACCAACGGCGGGTTCGCGCAGGTCGCGGACCAGCCGCTGATGACAGAGCCGGAACAGCGCGCCAAGCTGCAGCTCGTGGAGATGGTCGCCCGCTACTACTGGGGAAACGAGATCTGACCTGTTACTGGCCAGCCGCGTGGAAGGTCCTGCGGTGGTCCGCGAGGGCGTCCATGCCGAAGTCGGCGGTCAGGTCGCGGACCACCGAGTGCGCGTGGTTGGCGCCGTTTTGGGTGTTGTCGTACTCGATGAGCAGCCGCTCATCCTGCAGGCGGTAGTAGGCCGGTCCGTGGCCGGGTTCCCCCGCGTACGCGAAATGCAGGCCCGCCAGCCCGCCGCCGGTTCGGTAGCCGTCCAGCCACGGGCCGGCGATCTCCGCGGGAAAGCGCCGCACGTAGGCCTGCACGAGAGTAAGCAGCCGTGCCTGCTCATCCGGCGTGAGCTGGGCGCCGGGAATGCCCTTCGGGCGGCCGGTGATCGCCAGCACCCGGTGATCCCCTGGCCCGTAGCCGCTGCCCTCCTCCCCCACGGCGTCTATCTGGTCCAGCAACGAGCTGAGCCGCCCGTCCGCGAACCTGCCCCGCCACAGGTCCTGCATGTGGATCATCTCGTCGCCGTCGAGCACCCGGGCCCGGTTGCCGCTGACGATGTCCGATATCGCCGACCGGTGCAGCACCACCGGCTGGCCGCGCTGGTCGAGGCCGCGGGCCAGCCCGCGGGCGATGGCCTCCAGGTCGCCTAGCGGCCGCAGCGTTTCGCCGGCGAGCAGGCTCATTTCCGCCGGCAGCGCCCCGATGAAGCACGGCGTGCACGACGCGACGCGCCCGTCGACGACCGTGTAGTTCACCGAGATGTGGTGGCCGCCGCAGCGCCATCCCCAGGTGGCGTCGCCCGGTGACCCGAAGACCCGGAAGTAGTACGCCCCCGGGTCGCGGCCCCGCTCCCGGCCCCAGTCGCGCGTCCACGACTCCAGCCGGTCCTCGATGTTCTCCAGGCTCATCACGATCGCCGCGAGGGCGTAACCCTCCAGCGAGAGGCCGCTCGCAAGCAGCCGCATCGCGTGCTGCTGCTGGCCAGGCCGCTGCTCGTTCAGCGTCAGGCCGCCGTGGTCCGTGGGCGTGTAGAACCACGTGGTCCGTTCCTGGTCATCCTTGCCAGGACCCGGGTGCTGCGCGGTTTCGCGCTGGTCAGCGGTGAGGGACCGGAGCCACGAGTCCGCCGCGTCCGACATCTCGGCCACAAGGCTCACGCCGTTCATCACAGCACGGTTCACGCCGGTTGTCACGGACGGCCCGGTTGTCATCGCGGCAGGGCGGCCGCCCGCTTACCCGCTGGTGCCGGAGATGAGCTTGCTCGTGCCGTCACCGTTGGCGAGGTTGGTCTCGTACACCATGCTCTGCACCTTGAACGCCTTGGCCGCGGTCAGTTCCCTGCCGGTGAAGAAGCCGAACTGGACCATGTCGTTGACCACGCGCTGCAGCCGGGTCGGATCGATGCCGTTCGGGAACTGGGGCAGCGCGACGACGGCGGCCACGCCCTTGGCGACGCTGAGCGGCTGTCCCTCGATGACCTTCTCGACCTCGGCCCTGTTGGTGTCGGCGATCTCCTGGGCCTCGTCGAGCGCGGTCGCGAACGCCTTCAGCGTGTTCGGGTTGTGCTGCGCCCATGACCTGGTGACGGCGTACCCCTGGATCGGGAAGTTCGTCATGCCGCCCTGGTCCAGGTCGGCGAGCACCGTCTCGCCTATCTGCTGCTCGGCGATGCTCACGAACGGCTCGGGGACAGGCCCCGTGGCGAACTGGTTCTTCGCCACGAGCGACGGCACGGCCGGGAGCGGGATACCCGGGATCAGGTGCACGCGCCCGAGCGGCACGTCGTTCTCGGTCAGCAGCGAGTCGATGAGCAGGGTGGCGATGTCGTCGTGTCCCGCGACCGCCACCGTCTTGTTCTGGAGGTCCCTGACCGACCTGATGGCCGAACCTGGCTTGACCATGAGGCCCAGCTGGTTGGGCTGCAGGACGGAGGCTTCGGCGACGATCTCCAGGTTCGGATTGGCGCCGAGCTCGTTGTCCATGTAGGTGACGTAGTCGCCGCTGGAGATCTGGGCCTTGCCCGACTCGATCATGTTCACGGTGTCCTGGGTGCTCTTGAAGTCAGGGATGACCGTGACGTCGAGCCCCTCCTTCTTGAAGAGGCCGTCCTGCTCGGCGATGTACAGGCCGGCCGAGTCGATGGACGGGAAGTCGTACACGATCAGGTGCGTCGTCTCGGCGCCGCCGACGATCGGCAGGCTGGCACCGGCCGACGAGCAACCGGTCATGACGGCACCCAACAGGACAGCGGCGAAGGCGGGCCAGCAGCGGAACTTCATCGTTCACTCCGGGCAATTATCGAAGGATATAAACATCCTTCGTCACGGATAAACGTGTTCCGCTGAATGATGCAACGCTGCAGTGCACGCCTGCTTACTTATTGCCGGCCCAGTCGGGAAACCTTATCGTTCGCGGTCTGCATGCATTCGGTTGCAGCCTGATCAGGCCTATGTTGTCCTGCGGCGCAGCAGGGTGGAGATGGTGACCGCCACCACGAGGGCCCCGCCGTAGAACACGTCGGACACCCATTGCTGCAGTCCCAGGTCCTCGAGCCCGAGGATCCCGGTGTACAGGAAGTAGACGCCGATCCAGGTGCCGATCGGGTTGAACCGGCCCGGCTGGATGATCGCAGTGCCGAGGAAGACCGCCGCGAAGACCGGCAGCAGGTACGAGTTGGACGACTCGGCATTGTAGCTGCCCAGCGTGGCGACGGTGATGACGGCCCCGACACCGCTGATCAGGCCCGCCATGACGTAGGAGCCGAAGCGGATCCGGTTCACCCGGACGCCCGACAGCCGGCTCACCTCGCGGCTGGCGCCGACGAACCGCATGTGCCGGCCGAGCGGGGTGTACGCCAGCACGTAGGCGAACACAAGGACCAGGGCAATGCCGTAGTAGAACGAGATGTACAGCCCGCCGACCGTGAACGTGCCGATCTTCTCAAAGCCGGTCGGCTGCAGGACCACGGTGTTCAGGCTGGATATCCACAGCGCGAGGCCGGTCAGCAGCGTGCCCATGCCCAGCGTCACCACGATCGTGTTCACCCCGAGCACCACCACAAGCAGGCCGTTGACCGCGCCGCACGCGACCGCGGCGACGATGGCCACGAGCACGGCCGGCACCGTCCCCCAGTGGTGATTGGTGACGAGCACGGGCCAGATCGTCGCCGCGAACCCGAACACAGCCGGGACCGACAGGTCGACGAACTCGCCGATGATGATCGTGCACAGCAGCGCCATGGTCATGAAGACCAGCGCGTACTGACCGGTGAAGATCGAGGTGAACGTCGAGTGGGTGAAGAAGATCCCCGGCTCGGCCAGCGAGTAGATGAGGACCATGATCGCCCAGACGCCGATCACCGCGTACCGTGACGCGATGTGCCTGACGTCGACGGCCAGTCTCGGTGTGCCGGCCGGCGCTACCGGCGGCGTGACGCGCTGTTCCTGTCGGGCGGCGTCCGTCAACCTGCCCACCTCTCTTCTTCCCGCGGCGAGCCGAACGTGGCGTGGATGATGTCGTCCTGATTGAGCTCGCCGCTCAGCTCGCCGGTCACCGCGCCGTTCCTGAAGACGAGCACCCGGTCGCAGAGCACCGCCAGGTCCGCCGCGTCGATCGAGGCGATCAGCACGCCGCAGCCGTCCTTGGCCGCCTCCCTGATGGCGTCGATGATGTCGTGCCTGGCCCCGACGTCGACCGCCTGCGTCGGCTCCCGCAGCACCAGCAGGTTCGGCTTGCCCGCCAGCCACTTCGCCAGCACCACCTTCTGCTGGTTGCCGCCGCTGAGCGTGCTGACGGGGGCATCAGGCCGCGGCGGCTTGATGTCCAGCTTGGCGATCATGGCCCTGGCCTCTTCGGCCTGCCAGGCGCCGCCGGTGCGCAGCGGGCTGCCCATGCTGCGGACCCGGGGCAGCGTCATGTTCTCCGCCATCGTCAGCTCCGCCGCGAGCCCTTCGTCGAGCCGGCGTTCCGGCACGTACCCGACGCCGGCCCGGACGAAATGCTCGGTGGAGGCGCGGCGGGCGCTGAGCGAGAGGGTCGCGGCGCCCACGGTCAGCTCACCCGACTCGGCGCGCCTGGCGCCGCCGAGCGCCTCGGCGACCTCCTCGAAGCCGGACCCCATCAGGCCGGTCAGGCCGACGATCTCGCCGCGCTTCACGCTGAGGTCCAGCCCGCGGACCTGCCCCGCGGACAGGCCGCGTACCGAGGCGGCGATGCCTTCCCGCGCGTGGCTGTTCACCCGGCTGTGGGTGACCAGGTGGCGGCCGAGCATCAGCCGGGTGAGACCCGCCTCGTCGGTGTCCTTGGTCGGGATCCCGGTCTCCACGACCTGCCCGTCACGAAGCACCGTGACCCGGTCGGTCGCCTCGACGATCTCCTCCAGCTGATGCGAGATGAGCAGGACGGACGTGCCGCCGTCGATGAGGGACCTGACGAGCTCGAAGAACCGGCCGCGGGCCGCCTTCCCGAGCGCCCTGGTGGACTCGTCGAAGATGATGAGCCCGCCGCCAGGGCGATGGTCCTGCATCGCCCTGGCGATCGCGATCGTCGCCCGGTCCTCCGCCCCCAGCGTCCCGGCCGGCGCGTTCACGTCGATCGCGCGCCCCAGCCGGGCCAGCACCGCCGCCACCGAGTCCCGCTCGGCGCGGCCGTTGATCTTGCGGAACGGGCCGCGCGCCTGGTACCGCCCCAGCCGGACGTTTTCCCAGACGGTGTGGTCGTCCACCAGCCCCAGGTTCTGGTGGACGACCGACACTCCCACCTCGCGCTGCTCCATCGGCTGGACGGGCGTCCGCAGCCGCCTGCCGTCCACCACGATCGACCCGCCGGGATCGGGCGTGTACACGCCGGTGAGGATCTTGACGAGCGTGGATTTCCCGCACCCGTTCTGCCCCACCATGCCGTGCAGCTCCCCGGGAGCGACGGTCAGCTGGATGTCGCGCAGCACCCGCGCCGGCCCGAAGGTCTTCGACAGGCGGTCGACTTCCAGCCGGTGCTGCGGTGCGCCAGGCACGTCAGCCCCGTCGGCTTGCGAGATGGTCACGCTAGCGAGCCTTCCTTACCCTTACCCGACGCCCCAGAGCTTCTCGAACGCGGCCTGGTACGAGTCGTCACCAAACCACTCGCCCGAGCCTTGAGCCGCCGATGTTACCTGGATGGACCCGATGTTCGTGGAGTCGAACAGCCGGGACGGGAACGTCTCGGTGACCGGGCCGGACTTGGTCATCAGGCGCAGGATCTCGTCGGTCAGCGCCCAGCCGGCGTACGGCTGGTCGACCGCGACGACGGCCTTCACGAGCTGGCCGCTCTTGAGCAGGCCCAGGCCGTTCACAGAACCGCCCGCGACCGCGACGCCGATGCTGGACCCCTTGCCCGCCGCCTGGATGCCGGAGACCGTCTGCTGGAGGCTGTCCTCGAACTCGGTGTAGTAGTACTGCGCGCCCGGGTCCGTCTGCAGATTGGACGTCACCGACGCCGTGATCTGCTGGTCGGACATCGACGCCGTGATCTGCTTCACCACGATGTGGCAGTCCGGGCAGTCCTGCTTGAAGATCGGCAGGGCGTTCTGCACGTAGGCGATCGACGAGGGCGAGTCCTCCTCCTCGCCGATGATCGCGTTGGCCTTGCCGCCCGAGTTGGCGATCAGCCAGTAGGCGATCTGGCTCGGCTGGTTCACCACGCCAGGCACGGCGGCCACCTGGTTGGTGTTCGGCCCTTCGGCGTACTGGTCGGCGATGACGATCGGAATGCCCTTGGCCTTCGCACCGTCGAGGGCGTTCTGGGCCATGCCGTACGGGATCGCGTCAAGCACGATGCCCGCGGCGTTGACGCCCTGGGCCTGGCTGACGCATGAGGCGATCGAGGTCGGGTTGGTCTGGCCGTCGCACTCCTGGAACTTGAGCCCGGCCTTGGCCAGCGCCGTCTTCATGGTCGCCGCGGTGACGACGAAGCCGGGGATGTGCGAGTCAAGCGGGATATAGAAAACGGTCTTGCCAGCGAACTTGGAGACGCCGGACACGCTCGCCGTCGGCACCGGGTACGTCGAGGTGGTGGCTTCGAGCTGCGCGACCATCTTCTGGGCCGCGGCGAGGCCCGCCGAAACGGAGCTGGTGGCCGAGGGGGAACTGCTCGCGCTTGAGCCCGAGCTGGAGCTCGTGCTGGAACTGCTGCTTGAACTGCACGCGGCAAGCAGCGCCGCCGCGGTGAGCGCCGCACCCGGCGCCAGCCACCGCATCCATCTATGCGTCATTGCTTTGTAGCCTCCATCGCACTCGTCACGTGAACGGTTGTTTTCTACTCCGTTACGCTCGTCGCTTGGCGAAGCCTAAGGGTTCGCCATCCGCGACTAAGTCCTCCCGGAGCCCGCGGTCAGTCCCCGAGAGGCACCAGGTCGAGCCGGATCCGGTCCTCAAGCGAGGGCAGCACCTGGCCTTTTAGCCAGGTGCCGAAATGCGGACTCGCCAGGTGCGCCGCAAACGCGGCTTCGCCGGTGTAGCGCTCGAACAGGACGAACAGCGACGGGTCCTTGGGGTCGCGAAACACCTGGTAGTCGAGGTTTCCCGGTTCGGCCCTGGTGGGCGCCACCATGTTCCGCAACGCGTTTGCAACCTGTGCTTCTTCGCCCGCGCGCACCCGGTACTGCGCGAATACAACAAATGCCATCGTCAGCCTTTCCCTGGACCGCAGGAGATTCTGTCCGGACCGGACTGGCTGGCGGAATGATCTCGACGTACATCTAAGGTTGCGCCGCAGGCGGCTGACCTCAACCTCCGCGCTTCCTAGGATGACGACCGCCGCGCCTGACAGGCCGGCGTGCGGATACGGAGGCGTAATGCTGGAAGTCAGGGACCCGGCCGACGTGCGTTCCGTTGTAGGCGAGGTGCCCGCGATGACCGCGAGCGAGGTCGCCGCGGCGTACGCGCGTGCGCGTGCCGGGTTCGAGGCCTGGCGGCGCACTGGCGTGCTCGACCGGGCCGCGGTGCTGTCCCGCTGCGCGGACCTGATCAGGTCACGCGCCGACGACGGCGCCGTCACGCTGGTGCGGGAGAACGGCAAGACGCTCGCCGAGGCCCGCGTCGAGGTGACCAAGACCGCCGACTTCCTCGACTATTACGCCTCGTTCGCGCGCCAGCCCTGGGGCGAGATCCTGGCCGACGCGCGCCCGGGCACCTCGACGTCCACGCGAGTCGAGCCGGTCGGCGTCGTGCTCGCCATCTGCCCGTGGAACGACCCGCTCATCACCCCGGCGCGCAAGCTGGGGCCCGCCCTGATCGCGGGCAACGCGGTGCTGCTCAAGGCCGCCTCGCAGACCCCGCTGATCGCGGGCTGGCTGGCCGGGCTGCTCGCCGAGGCAGGGCTGCCCGACGGCGTCCTCCAGGTGGTCACCGGGCGCAACACCGAGATCTCCGCGGCCCTGCTCGCCGGGCCCGACGCGGTGACCTTCACCGGCTCCAACGAGGTCGGCGGCTACCTGCGCAGGGAACTGGCACTGTCCGGACGGAACGTGCGGCTGCAGTGCGAGCTCGGCGGGAAGAACGTCTCCGTGGTCCTCGAGGACGCCGACCTGGACATGACGGCGGCCACGGTAGCCAGCGCCGCGTTCGCCCAGGCGGGCCAGCGCTGCACGGCCACCAGCCGGCTGATCCTCGCCGACTCGGTGGCCCCTGCCCTGACGTCGAAGCTGCAGGCGAAGACCGCCGAGATCGTGCTCGGCCCCGGGCTGGACCCGGCCACCACGATGGGCCCGCTGAGCTACGCCGCGCACCGCGACGGCGTGCTCGGGCACATCGAGCGGGCCAGGAAAGAAGGCGCCTCGGTCATCGCCGGCGGCGGCCGGCCGGCCGCCGCGGCGCTGGAGCACGGCTGCTACGTCGAGCCGACCCTGATCGGCGTGACCCCCGGGCAGTCCCTGTGGCGCGACGAGGTGTTCGGGCCCGTGCTGGCGATCACCACGGCCGCCGGCTTCCACGACGCGGTGCGGCTGGCCAACGACACCGTCTACGGCCTGGCCGCCGCCGTGTTCACCACCAGCCTGACCTCGGCCAATAAGTTCATCGACCTGGCCGAGGCGGGGCAGGTCGCGGTGAACCTGCCGACGGCGGGCTGGGACGTGCACCACCCGTTCGGCGGGTTCCGCGACTCCGGCTCCGCGTTCAAGGAGCAGGGCAGCCCGGGGCTGCGGTTCTACACCCGCATCAAGACGGCGGCGGTGAGGTTCGCGTGGTAGCGAGCGGCACTGGTAGCAAGGGTGGCATGGATCACGTCGAAAGCGCGCGCAAGCCGGTCACGTCCGTCGGCATCGTCGGGGCCGGGATCGTGGGCCTGGCGGTCGCCAGGCAGCTGGCCGGTGCCGGGGTGCCCGTGGTTGTCTTCGAGAAGGAGCAGGCGGTAGCCGCCCACCAGACCGGCCACAACTCCGGGGTCGTGCACGCCGGGATCTACTACGCGCCGGGCTCGGCCAAGGCGACGCTGTGCCGCCGCGGCGTCGGCCTGCTCCGCGCGTACTGCGCCGACCGCGGGCTGGCCTATGACGAGCGCGGGAAGCTCGTGGTCGCGCGGAACGAGGCCGAGACGGTCAAGCTGCGCGAGCTCGAACGGCGCTCGCTCGCCAACGGCGTGCCGGACATCCGGTGGCTGGGCGGCGCTGAGCTGCGTGAGCTCGAGCCCGACGTGGCGGGCGTCGCCGCGCTGCTCTCCCCCACGACAGCCATCGTCGACTATCGGGCCATCACGCGCTCGTTCGGGGAGGATGTGATCGGAAGCGGCGGAGAGCTGCACCTCGGGACCGCCGTGACCGGAGTGCGGCGGGTGAGCGACGACCGGGTGGAGATCGACACGCCTGGCCGGTCCTTTTCGCTGTCCCGGCTGGTCATCTGCGCCGGCCTGCAGGCCGACCTGCTGGCCGCGGCCGCCGGGGACGAGCCGTCCCCGGAGATCGTCCCGTTCCGCGGCGAATACCTGCGGCTGCGGCCGCACGCCAGGAACCGGGTGCGGCGGCTCATCTACCCGGTGCCCGACCCCAGGTACCCGTTCCTCGGCGTGCACCTGACGCCGCGCGTCGACGGTGAGTCGGACCTCGGCCCCAACGCCGTGCTCGCGCTCGCCAGGGAGGGATACCGGCGCCGCGACGTGTCCTGGGACGAGCTGTCGCGGCTGGCGCGGTCGGTGGCGTTCCGCCAGCTGGCGCGGCAGCACTGGCGGACCGGCGTCCGCGAGGTCCGCGGGTCGCTGTGGCGGCGCGCCTATCTCGCCGAAGCCAGGTCGTACCTGCCCTGGCTGGAGTCCGGCGACGTGACGAGCGCGCCGGCCGGCGTGCGGGCGCAGGCCGTCGACAGGGACGGGGCACTCGTCGACGACTTCCGCATCCACCGGGTCGGCCCCGTGACAACCGTTCGCAACGCGCCGTCACCGGCGGCCACGGCTTCGATGGCCATCGCCGAGCACATCGTCGCCGAACTAAAGCTTCCGCTCGGCACAGAAAGGTAGCTAGTCCGTGTTCATTGTCGATTCTCAGGTTCACATCTGGCGCGAGGAAACTCCGGACCGGCCGTGGGTTCCCGGCGCCCGGGAGCGGATGCGCCTCAACGGGCACCGGGAGGAGGCGTTCACCTACCAGGAATGCCTCGAGCTCATGGACGAGGCCGGGGTGAACCGGGTGCTCATCGTCCCGCCGTCTTGGGAGGGTGACAGGATCGACTA
>Ga0335072_10014217_pt1 | contig 11311 bp, 10 predicted proteins | sample Lox_Sample_21_FD_206725 | JGI IMG/M metagenome (GOLD analysis project Ga0335072, IMG submission 206725) | Soil microbial communities from Loxahatchee National Wildlife Refuge, Florida, United States - Lox_Sample_2.1 | ecosystem: Environmental > Terrestrial > Soil > Wetlands | place: USA...
GTTACGGCACTACCCGTGAAGGTCGTGCCGAAATTGACATCTGCGTCTCCGCGGAATAAAACGGAGACAGTCCCCGGTACATAAGATAACCGGAGACAGTCCCCGGTTGCAGAGAATTATCCGCCTACTGTGCGCATGCCAAAAAAGAAGCTCCTGCCCGCCCGCAAGCCACGCGCCGATGCCCGGCGCAACCGCGAGCGGATCCTTGAGGTCGCCAAGGAGGCCTTCACCCGCGATGGCGCAGCTGCAAGCCTCGACGACATCGCGCGCCGATCCAACATCGGCTCCGGCACCCTCTACCGCCACTTCCCAACTCGTGACGCCCTTATCGAAGCCGTCTACCGCAGCGAAGTCGAAAAGCTGGCCGCCGCCGAACCACGCTTCGGCGCCACCATGCCGCCGCTCGAAGCCCTCCGCGCCTGGATGCTGCTTTTCATCGACCATGTCTCTGAGAAAAGGCTCATCATTCCCGCGATGGATACCGTTGCCGGTGGCTCCATCCGTCTGATCGAAGGCGCCCGATCGCTCATTCACGCCGCCTTCGTAGCTTCCGTAAAGCGCGCCATCGCCAGTGGCGACCTCCGCCCCGACACCGCCCCCAACGACTTCGTCCGCGCTCTCGTCGGCATCTTCCACACCACCGCGGTCCCCGGCTGGGAGCCCAGCGCCCGCCGCATCGTCGACATCCTTATCGCCGGTTCGCGCTCAACGCCCAAGCGCGCTTCCGCCCCACTCCGCAAGGGGCAAAAATAGCGGGGCCTTGGACGACCGGGGCCTGCTCCTTTTGCGACTGCACTGCCACTTCCAGATCGCCAGCCAGCGGCACCGACACATAACAGCCCGCCGATGCACGCATCTTGTTCACAAATCCCGCGCAATACCCGCATCGCCCGCCAGCACCAGCGCTGCTACAAGAAGCGCACGCTCCGCGACTTCTTTATTGATTTAATTGAGGGTGAAGACAACTCGTGGCTTTCCTGGAGCGCTCCAATAGCTCTCTACTTCCGCGAGAGGGATGGCCTTGGTAGCGATATGCAGGTTTGCAGGGCCGACTGCCTCGAAGGTGCTTTTTACGGCGTTCAAGAGAGCAGGCATTGGCACACTTTTGGCGCCGCTTCCCATCAGCACAATCGAGGAAGAACGCAGGCCGGCGCCCGGCAGGTCGATGCTCTCCTCTCCGCTTGCACCGCCGACATGCACGAAGCGAACAGGGTTGGCGTCTTCAACTCCTTTGGCGATGGCAACAACGACGGCCCTTGCGCTCTTTCCCCACAGATAGTCGATAACGACATCGACGCCCTTGCCAAATTCTTCTATCAGCGCCTCCTCATATCGCTTGCGTCTCGAAGGATGAAGCGCGCCGAGCGAGAACGGGATGACAACGTCGGCACCGAGCGTCTTCATTTCCTCGAGTTCGGCTTCGTTCCTTCCGGTCGCAATGATTTTTCTGGCGCCAAGATACTTCGCCAGTTGCACCGCTATGCGGCCCGCAGTTCCTGTCGCGCCATTTACGAGTACGGTCTCTCCGGGCTGGAGATGTGCGCGCTCGACCAGTGCCGCCCAGGCTGACATCCCGGGATTGGCAATTGCCGCAGCGGTCACATCGTCAAGCTCATTCGGCAACAATATGTAGCGTTGCGCGCTGACCAGCGACCGTTCTGCAAGAGAGCCAAACGGGGCTTCAGGAAGAGCGAAGTAGACCCGCCTCCCGTCTTCGGTGACACCGACGCCGTCTGTCCCAGCGACGGCTGGAAATGCACCGTCCGAACTGTAATGGGAGCCGGACGCACGAGATTTGGTGAGCTGACTGAGGGCAGAAGCCTTTACATGGACGATGGTGCATCCATCCCGCGCAACCGGGTCTGCAAAGTCTCCGTATACGGGGCTGGTGTTTGGCGCTTTCACAACAGCTGCTTTCATCAGAATTTTCCTCCTTGACCTTTCTGTTGCAAGAGGCGCCAGAAGCTCGAGTCCTCAAAACCTGCGATTTGAACATCGTACAATAGACTTGTACAACGTTCAAGTATTCGACACAGGACTTGGTATGCTGGATTCATGAAAGTGAATCGCGAAATTCTGACCCGCGGCGCTTTGCAGCTCCTCGATGAGGTTGGCCTGGAAGAGCTTTCGTTGCGGCGCCTCGGGGCCGCATTGAAAGTTCGCGCGGGGGCTATCTACTGGCATTTCAAAAGCAAGCAAGACCTACTCGATGAGATGGCCACCCTGCTGCTCGCCGATGCAGGTCCGGAACTTCTGCCGGCACGCAGGCAGGCTGACTGGAAAGCATGGGTGGTTGCGTTTGGAGAGGGATTGCGAGAGGCATTGCTTCGCTGCCGGGACGGGGCTCGTATGGTTTCGGGCACGAAGCTGACAAACACCGAGTACATGAAGACTGCCGAGACGATAGGAACACAACTAATCAAAGCCGGATTCACTTTACGGCAGGCGGTTGTTTTGCTCGGCACGGTCTATAACTACACACTCAGCTTTGTGACTGAGGAACAGGCTGTCTTCCCGCGTCCTGGAGAACGCTCGGATCAATACGATATCGGAAATCGAAGGAAAGTACTCTCCTCTGAGATGCTTCCGCTAATGCGCCAGGCGGGGCCAATCCTGTTCGACCGATTCGAACGACGGTACAAAGAAGGACTCGCGCTCATCCTGCAAGGGGCCGCCTGCCAAGTCGAGACACGAAAGAAGGGCTAAGCGCTTACCGCAACGCGGCTTCGTTCAAACCGGCATCTGCTTCTCGATGACTCCGACAATGAGTTATGGAGATTTGCGCGACTCCAGAATCGGTTCTGGCGATAGGGGCGTTTATGCGTACGAATTCAGTGTTTGTCGCGTGAGGCGCCCTCGGGAGAGAGATCCATGGGATTGCAGCCGAGTTGCTAGGGGAATCAGGACAGGCCCACTCCGGCTTTCGATTCCTGTGCGCGAATCTTCGTTTCAAGATGTTCTTCAAGATGACGGCACACAAAATCGAGAGGCTCGTCGTCGCGCTGCAGACGACTCACCATCAGGCCGCCTTCGAGCGTACTGGCTATCAGTGTCCCCAACTTGGCAGCATCCACATCGGACCGAACTTCACCTTTTGATTTTCCTTCTTCGGCGATCGACTGTAGACGTTCAAGCCACACTCTGAGAGCCCGGCGAGCTCTCGCTCGCAAATGCGGATTGCCATCGTCGGAATCGATGGCCGTGTTCAGCAATGGGCAGCCTCCCGGCACCAGCCCGGAGCGCCGGTCACGAAAGTTTCGGACGATTTGTTTTAGCCGGTCAACGGCAGAGCGACATGGCTCGTATCGTCCAGGATTGACCAAATACACTCTTAGAGTCACTTCCGGCAAAACACCGATGTCTACTGGAATGCTTCTGGATTCACGCATAATCGCCAATGCGCTCATTCAGCGGGATCGGTAACCTAAAGTCGGCCTGGCGGCAGGAATCCTGATGGCATTGCCCGAGGAATTACTCGACATAAGGGCGTTATCGAGACCAATCGGTCTTGAGTCTTCTCTGAGTCTGACTCGGAAGCAGGCTCATGTCAGAGATCGTTGAAACAGCGTGACGAGGCCACTCTGCCAATGCAGTGCCGGCCCATCAACTACACCGACCTGGATCATGCGAAACAGTTCAGCCAGTGTTCCTTGCAAAGTGGCGGCTGCGAGGTCGAGATCGCCTGCAGATGCACCGCGACGCGCTAAAGGTGACTCTGCTACAAGAGATTTTGCCAATCCGATCATGGTCCGCCGTCGCACAGATTTGCCCGCCTTCGGCCACAGGACCCGCGCACTGTCGGAAAGAAAAGCCAAGGCATCCGGATGGGCATCCCGTAGCGCTAACCATTGGCTAACGTACGCATTTAGCTTTCCTGAGAAGTCCTCCGCAGAGGCAAGAGCAGCCGCACAGCTTGTCCATACTTTCCCGTGGCACGTTTCGAACAAGTAGAGGGCCAACTCTTCTTTGCTCGCGAAATGCTTATAAAGTGCTGGATTCGTGAACCCGCTCTCGCTGGCGATGTCGCGAATACTTGTCGCAGCCAATCCGTTATGGCTGAAAAGTTTCAGTGCGACACGCAGGATCTCCCGCTTGGCCTTAGGGTCGTGCTCGTTGATGTAGAACGGAAGTCGATCAACCATTGACGACCACGTTAGCATATGCTAACTTGGTCGTCAATGATCGTGCGCAGGTAAAGGTGTAAAGCGTACTGAAGGAGATGATCCCCGTTGAAAGTGCATGCCATCCGGACCGGTTCGGTTCGCATCAAGACAGCCCAGATCGAAGGCCGTGGTCACGGAGTCTTCGATATCCTGGTCGATCGCAATTGGTCGGACTGGTTGCCAACATTTGCATGGGCCATTGAACACGATGAAGGCGTCATCGTAGTAGACACGGGGCAAGCTTCTCATCTTCTCGGCGGATATGGGCGGTCGCTGCACCCCTTTTTCCGCTGGGAAGTGCGTTTCCAAATAGAACACGAAGAGGAGATTGGGCCACAGCTACGTTCACTTGGTATCGGATCGCGCGATGTTAGACGTGTAGTAATGACTCATCTTCATATGGATCATGATGCTGGTCTTGCGTACTTCCCGCATGGCGAAATTCTTGTCGCGCCCGGCGAACTCCATCAAGCTTCCGGCATCTCCGGCAAGCTCCGCGGCTATTTGCCACAATACTGGCCCGAAGGGTTCAATCCAACGCGACTCGTTTTGGATGGTGGTTCTTTTGGTCCCTTCGGCGCAAGCAAACGGCTAACAAAAGAGGGGAACGTCATTGCGGTTGCGACACCTGGCCATACCCCGAACCACATTTCTGTGCTAGTGGAAGATGGTGATGCGACTATTTTTCTCGCGGGCGACACTTCCTATAACGAAGCACTGATGCTGGCCGGGAAGGCTGACGGCGTCGGTTCCACCGCAGTATCCGCGGCAACACTGGCAGCGATCAAACGTTTTGCGGCTAAGCAGCCGACCATCTATCTACCAACTCATGATCCAGAAAGTGCTACACGTCTTGTTTCACGGCGTTTAGTGCCAGGCACAGACTCGAACATGCGAACGATCTAAAGGAAGAAGGACTCTAAACCTTTCGGCTTGTTATAGCCTTTGCCGACGCAGAGCAGAACACGAGTCCGGCGGATAGGTACCGAGATGGCCGATTTCTCGTTACCGACTTCGTCGATGAGTGAGACTACGCTGCAGTCTTTGCCTTTTCTTTCGGTGGGACGCAGAACAGTAGCGCTACGCCAATCACTCCAAACAGGATCACGTCGTCGTAGCCGCGTGGCACGCCGTGTACGGAAGTTTCGACTGACTGGATCATGAGCGTTCTCAGGTGATTGTGATTCTGGAAACGTGCATTGCCCTGTACTCGTCAGTTGAGCGCGAAGCAAAACATTTCTCTTTCCGGTGCGTAGAAACATGTTCGAGTTTTAATGCGATCTATTATTACTACACTGAATAAGAAAAGCGATTTACTATTGCACTAAATCGCTGAGTTGGCACGTGGAGGCCGACGCGCGAGAATCTTGGAGACAGTGGAAGGTTCATGATTGCGATTTTCATCCAGAAATGCACGGTAACGGCGACGCGCGCGGGAAAGGTAGCGCGCACGGCATCGGCAGTTGCAGGACTGTGGATTACGTGCACTGGATTGATTGCGGCGCAACGCACAATAGCGGAAACGGCAGTACCGCTGGTGGTCACGATTGATGCTCAACAAAGAACGACGCCGACTTCGAAATATGAGTTCGGAATGTTCATCGAGCACATCGGTCCGCTTGTCTACCGCAGCTTGTGGTCTGAGATGCTCGATGATCGGAAGTTCTACTTCCCGATCACGGCACCAAGGTCTAAAACTCCGGGACAGGACCGACAACAAGGCTTTCCCGGCATGAAGCTTCGCAAATGGCGGCCTGTGGGGCCAGCCGACGCCGTCACGATGGACAGGGATCATCCCTTTGTCGGCGAGCAAAGCCCACGCATATCCCTGGATGGGTCTACCCCGCATGGGATCCAGCAATCGGGATTGTCGATCGTGAAAGGCAAGGAGTACATCGGCCATATCTGGCTGAAGAGCACATCGGGCAGCACCGTTAGGGTATCGCTGATCTGGGGCGAGGGTGCAGACGACCGAGAAACGGTTTCATTTGCGCACCTAACGAGCGCTTACGCTAAATTCCCGTTCCACTTTAAGGTGAAAGCAGATAGCAATGATGCGGCGTTTGAAATCTCCGGGACCGGAAAGGGGAGCTTTCATATTGGTACGGTTTCGCTGATGCCCGCCGACAATATCGACGGATTCAGGCCAGATACAATCGCTCTTCTGCGTCAGCTTCACAGCGGAATGTGGCGGCTACCCGGCGGCAATTTCCTTTCCGACTGGAGCTGGTACAACGGCGTGGGACCCCGCGACAAGCGACCGCCGACATTTGATTATGCCTGGAACGCCATGCAGCCGAATGACGTGGGGCTGGACGAGTTCATGACGCTGTGCCGGCTGATCGGCGTGGAGCCGTATATCACGGTCAACGCAGGATTCGGCGATTCGCACTCGGCGGCCGAAGAAGTGGAGTACATGAACGGGCCGGTAACCACGCGGCTGGGGACGGAGCGTGCGCGCGATGGCCATCCCGCACCTTACAACGTGAAGTACTGGGACATCGGCAATGAACCTTACGGCTCCTGGCAGCTCGGGCGCACCGATCTGAAGTACTACGTTCTGAAACACAACGAATTCGCAGCCGCGATGCGCAAAGCCGATCCATCCATCGTGCTGCTGGCCTCCGGCAACATGCCCCAGCCCATGGATTTGACGGGCGAAATGCGTGCGAAAGACGTTGACGACATGAGGGCCGTGGAAGGCACCCCGGAGGACTGGACGGGCGGCGAGATCGAGCACTGCTGGGGCAATTTTTCCGGCATTACGCAGCACTGGTATGCGCGCGCAGGCCAACAGTTCGACGTACAGAAAGCGAAGCACTTGCCGCTGAACGCGCCAACCGAGGATGGCTACGACAAGGTGCAGCAGACGCCACTCGAATTTGCGCGCTATCCCGCCAACATCGTCCATCTGTACGCCCAGACGTGGCATCGCTATGAGGAGCGCTTTCCGCAGCTGGTGAAGGATCACATTTTTCTCTCGATTGACGAGTACGCATATTTCGGTGGAAGCTTCAGCCGGGCTCCGGACCTGAAGATGGCGCTTGCTTACGGGATGATCCTGAATGAGATGCTGCGGCATACGGATTTCTTGCGGATGTCGGCTCATACCATGGGGGTCTCCACACTCGAATACACGCCGACGGCTGCTGTACTCAATACCACCGGGCTTGTGTACAACCTCTACGGCAACAACTTTGCTCCGGGTTCGATTCCGGTGGCGCTTAATGGAAACTCGCCGCAGCCAGCGCCCGAATATCCCGTGGGCGGCGACCAGCCGGCATCGAATTCGGGCAGCCCGACATATCCACTGGATATGTTCGCCGCGCTCACGCCGGACCGCAGATACCTGACACTGGCGGTGGTGAATGCGACGGATTCCGAGAGCAGCTTCGATTTGAAAGTCGCCGGAGTGCGGCTGGAAGGTCAGCCCAGGCTTTGGCAGATCACAGGAAATGACTTGCAAGCCACGGATCAGGGGGGTAAGGCTCCGCAGGTCACGATTAAAAAGAGCACCGTGAGCGGCTCAGCGCGCGATCTGCCGGTGGCCCCATTTAGCGTGAACGTCTATCGGTTTGCCGTAGAGCCGTAATTCAGATGAACCAAGAACGAATCGATGGGCTGCGGGAATCGGAGAGAAGAATGAGCAAGGTGAAGGTCCGGGGCGCGGCGGTTTTGAGTGCTGTGATGTGGATCGGGGTAGGCGCGGCTTCCGCGCAGGTGCATACCGATGTGCCACCACTGGTGCCTGGCGTACAACCCGTGACGATAGAGCATATCAAAGTGCATGGAGCTTCGCTGGAGGGCAACCTTGAAGGCGAGTCTGTCGATCGGGATGTGATCGTGTTTTTGCCGCCGGCTATTTCAAGCACAAGCACAAGCGATATCCGGTGGTATATGCGTTGCACGGTTTTTTTATTGGGGCGGAGCAGTGGACGCGTGAGATTCACGTGCCGCAGACCATAGAAGGGGCATTTGCGCTGGGGGCGAAGCAGATGATCGTGGTTCTGCCGGACTCGAAGACAGCGTACGGCGGATCAATGTATTCACGATCGCAGACGACCGGAGACTTCGAGGAGTTCATCGCGCACGATCTGGTCGCATACATGGACAGGCACTACAGGACCATTCCCGATCGCAAGAGCCGTGGGCTGGTGGGTCACTCGATGGGTGGATACGGCGCACTGCGGATTGGGATGAAATACCCTGACGTGTTTGGCGCGCTTTATGTGATGAGCCCATGCTGCCTCTCGGTGCATCGTCCTGACCCCAATGCCCCGCAGGAGCAGGCCTTTCTGAAGGCAGTCGAGGAAATGAAGTCGCCCGCAGGTGCGGCGAACTTCTCGTTCTTCTGGAAGGCGCAATTGGCGAACGCAGCGGCGTGGTCACCCGATCCAAAAAATCCGCCACTCTATTTGGATTTGCCGGTGAAGGGCACTGTGGTGCAGCAGGACATATTGGCGAAGTGGAAAGCCAATTCGCCACTGGCGTTCATCGACCAATACATTGATAACCTGCGAAAATATCGCGCGATTGCGATCGATGTTGGCGATGAGGACGGGTTGAGATTCGACACGATTGATGTGCACCAAATTCTCAATAGCTACGGAGTCGCGAACAGCTTTGAAATCTATCATGGGACGCACACCAGCGCGGTAGCCGATCGCTTCCAGAATCACGTGCTTCCGTTCTTCAGCCGAAGTCTGTGCTTTACGAAGAACTGCCGGTGATAATTACGAGCCACTCAGGCTCTCCGTAAATGACCGGCATTTAGGAAAGATAGAGAACGTGCGTTAGAAAGGCAGAACAAATACGGACAGGTCCACACGGAGATAAGACGTTTATGAGACGAGCAGGCGCAGTAATGCAGGCAATTGCCTGCGTTGGATTGCTGGCAGGTGCTGGATGGACAGGACAGGCGTCAGCGCAAACGGCACCAGCACGGAATGTGTCGCAGTTCCCATGGCTGAATCCAAATCTGCCGACGAAGGAGCGCGCCAGAGACCTGGTGGACCGTATGACGCTTGAGGAGAAGACATCGCAATTGGTCAACGACGCCCGCGCAATTCCGCGACTGAAGGTTCCCGCCTACAACTGGTGGAGCGAAGCGCTTCACGGAGTGATCAACACCGGAGTCACAGAATTCCCCGAGCCGATCGGCCTGGGTGCGACTTTCGATGTGCCGGGGATTCATTCCATGGCGACCGACATTGGCATCGAGGGGCGTATTAAGCACGTCCAGGATGTCCGCGCCGGACATAAAGGCATCATGGGAGGTCTCGATTTCTGGGCCCCCAACCTCAACATCTTCCGCGATCCGCGCTGGGGACGCGGTCAGGAAACCTATGGGGAAGATCCATATCTCACCAGCCGCATGGGGGTTGCGTTTGTCACTGGAATGCAGGGCAATAACCCAAAGTACTACCTCGCAATCGCTACGCCGAAGCACTTCGATGTACACAGCGGACCGGAGCCGACGCGGCACTTCGTCGACGTGGATGTGAGCAAGCACGATATGGTGGACACTTATCTGCCGGCATTCCGGGCGGCGGTCGTTCAGGGCCATGCGGGGTCGATCATGTGTGCCTACAACGCGATCAACGGTCAACCAGCTTGCGCCAACCAGTTTACGCTGATTGATCAATTGCGCGACAAGTGGGGATTCGAGGGCTATGTCGTCTCTGACTGCGACGCGGTTCGGGACATCTTCACCGGGCACCACTATCGGCCGACCCAGTCCCAGTCCTCGGCAATCTCGCTGATTCGAGGTATGGACAACGAGTGTTATGGCGCGAATGCCGAGTACCCGAAAGATAAATCCGATTACGAACCGTTCATTGAAGCTGTGCAGCAGGGCTACCTTCCTGAGAGCGCAATAGACACGGCTCTCGTTCGGCTATTTACGGCGCGAATCAAGCTGGGGATGTTCGATCCCCCGAACATGGTTCCGTACACAAAGATTCCCGAGAGCGACCTCAGCAGCTCTGCGCACCGCGCACTGGCCCTCAGGCTGGCGGATGAATCTATGGTCCTGCTCAAGAACGACGGGACTCTCCCGCTCAAACCTGGAATCAAGAAAATCGCCGTGGTTGGCCCGCTTGCCGACCAAACAAGGGTCCTGCTCGGCAACTATGCGGGCACGCCAACGCACACCGTTTCATTTCTCGAAGGACTTAAGGCTGAGTTTTCGAACGCGAAGATAACTTACGTTCCGGGAACCCAGTTCCTGCGCGACGACGGAACTCCTGTACCAGATAATATGCTGACAACTCCCGATGGCAACCCTGGCCTCAGGGCGGAGTATTCCAGCTGGGAGGGCGTCTCGCTCGAGCCGGGCGCAAAACCTGCCCCGCTCATGAACCGGATCGATCCGAACATCCGCTTGAGCGAAAATAATCTGCCATCTCAGGCTGCCGGGAAAAAGAGCATCGGTGTGCAGTGGACGGGCTTTCTGACGCCGACCGATTCCGGCGACTACCTGCTTGGCATTCGAGCCGACGGATTCGCCAGAGTGGAGATCAATGGGAAAATCGTGGCGCAGGAATTCGAGACCCGAGGCGTTGAAGCGAAGGTCGGGCACGTCCATCTTGAAAAGGGACAGAGGATTTCGCTAAACGTACTGTACGTGAACATGGGCGTCGGCACGCCAACGGCCCAGTTGATCTGGACGAAAGTAAACGATGCACCTTCACCCGAAGCCATTACGGCGGCAAAAAACGCCGATGTGGTGATTGCCGTCGTCGGCATTACCAGTCAGCTTGAGGGTGAAGAGATGCCCGTCGACGTGCCCGGATTCCTCGGTGGAGATCGGACCAGCATCGATCTGCCCGAGCCGGAGCAGGCTATGGTAAAAGCCGTGGCTGCGACCGGCAAGCCACTGGTCGTGGTGCTGATGAACGGCAGCGCTTTGGCAGTCAACTGGATCAACCAGCACGCGAACGCGATCTTGGAGGCATGGTATTCAGGCGAAGAAGGTGGAACCGCAATCGCCGACACGCTGAGTGGAAAGAATGATCCTGCGGGCAGGCTGCCGGTGACCTTTTATACGGGAACCAGCCAGCTGCCCAATTTCGAAGATTACTCCATGCGGAATCGGACCTACCGCTATTTTCTGGGAAGGCCGCTTTATCCATTTGGCTACGGTCTGA
>Ga0335072_10014218_pt1 | contig 11311 bp, 8 predicted proteins | sample Lox_Sample_21_FD_206725 | JGI IMG/M metagenome (GOLD analysis project Ga0335072, IMG submission 206725) | Soil microbial communities from Loxahatchee National Wildlife Refuge, Florida, United States - Lox_Sample_2.1 | ecosystem: Environmental > Terrestrial > Soil > Wetlands | place: USA: Florida...
TGGCTCAAGAGCGGCAATTCAATAGGAGATATTCCAGATCTAAGACTTATGTAGAAACATTCACAATCCAATGAAGTCTGTGCCACCATATACTCTACTATAAAAAGCCGCCAGAGCACCTTTCTTGAACAAAATTACTTACTTCCATCCACTACCACTACAAAAAATCTTCGAATTCAAACGTCTCGACGACTAGAAGCTCACAAGAAGTCACAAAAACTTTGAAAACAAACATCAAAATGTGCATAACCAAAATACGAACTCACCTCTGTGTGAACGCTTTCCCCACAACAGAAAGTGGCACTGCGCCCACAAAAACCAGGCTGATCTACTCGAAATCTCCTTAGATTCGCACGGCCGTCTCCCTGTTTCGCTACTGCGGTACGAAATCGGGAGGTTAAGAGTACTGTGCGAGGCAGAAAAGAGAGAGGAGCATTTCTGAAATTTTTACCAAGGCTGTGTGGCTTGCGCAAAAACATCTGAAAGTCTTGGGCCCGCGGAGGTGGCAGGTCGTTTGGCGCCGGGATAGATAGAATGGTGGAGGGGTTTATAGGATAAGTGTGGGTTAAAGCGATGATTTTGCCTCGTGAGTGGTTAGGCGGGAATTAATGGGCAATGATCTATAAGAGGTGCTTATCGGCCAATGCTTCATTGGCAGTGATACATTGGTATTGAGTTATGGAGGGACAATCTGAAAGTGGAAACGTGAGAAGTGGCTTACCTCAGACAGATAGTTCCTTCGACATATCTCTGCAAACTTTCCAAACACCCATCAAAGGTGTGCCTCACCAGTGTTGCAACTCACCTCTGTGGCTCACGAGTCTACGTCATCGACACGTTACTCCTGCTACTATCACGATGAAGCCAATAAATCGAAGGATCATTGGACACCTCTGGAATTATCCGCAATAGGCTGCGAGAAATAGAAGTTGCAATACTACGGCCCGCTGCCACTAGGAGACTTACAAGCGGCGGTTCTTAAGGTAATTATTTAAGATGCGAGGCCTGTATTGAGAAGTGTGGACGTCTAGGGCGTGAGGCGATAGCAGAAGAAATTCCACAGACTTCTTAATGATAGAGAGAGGTGGTGTCGAGGTGGGAATGAATGATTGTGCTTGTTTGCTCATGGATTGATGAGAGGTTTCGAAAGTGCAACCGGAAGTTGGGGATAGGGGGTTGTTTTGATTTTGGAAATGGTTTATAGAGCGGGGTTTTAGGCGGGGTTTTAGGCGGTGGTTTGGAAAGTGACGACTTAGTATGGATACTGGGAAATGAATAGTTACGACAAGAAATGATTGAGGGTTGAAAAGGGGGAATAATTTGCGTGTTAATTGGTGCTCTAGGCTGGCGCCGACACAGCAACTAATTAGAGATTGATTAAAGCACCAACAGATCTTATGACAAACAAAGAGACGTCGTGGCCATGGTTTAGACGTCTTGAAGAAGTGGCAAAGTGAAGATATAAATGGCTGTTGCATGTCGTGTACGATGCTGCTGCAATGTCGTGTGTGTAGCCAATCGCGGTCTTTCGGTAAGCCTGTATATCCCAATCTGGTAGTCGCGTAAACATACCATCAGAGATACCTCCAAAGACCTGGTCATGGGATCGTCAGGGCCCTTTAAGAAGCTTGGATCATTGGTAAGCCTAAGCGCCACAACGGAAAGCGGTTGACACGAGGGATTTTACTACTTTTGGCAGCCCAGAAGTGTGTACAACAATACATACAGAAGATGAGGGCGGCAGCAAAATATTGCGGGGACAATGCTCCACTGGCGCTCTCCGGCCTAATGCTCCGTCAACGTGCCTACATACGTATATGCGTATCTGTTCTGTCCTTGCTTCTATACTTAGCCGGACCGTTTTCCACCTTTCACCGATATACCCACGACAAGAGCTCAGCAAAGATTCTACTGTGCTTCGCAGGTAATTGATACTGACCTGCTTCTATGTACTCCATGTAGCTTCTAATCTCTGTGTGGAGTGGAAGCCAGACTACACCGCCGTGACATGCAGATCTCATGTCCGTTTGATTAAGATCTTATCTGATAGTGTTGCACAAACTGGGAGGTGCCAACCGCTCTATTGAATTAAGATAGTGGTTCTAGGGGATTAAATACACGTAATAGTGGTATTGACTCATTAAGACAGCTGAAAGGCTGACTCACTGCTCCTCAGTGCTGCCTACGGCAGCCTAGAGAGCCTAAGAGTGCAAAGAATCTGCAACGGATAGCATAAGGTTATTATGTCACGTGGTGGAGATATATTACTGCCTAAGGTATCACCTTCTCTCTCACCACAGCTCGTCCTGCCGTAAGTATTTGCTTTGTTTTCGCGAATCTCATCCAGTTCACAGTGGTGACAATCATAAAGGTGGCCCTTGGGCAATATGGCAACAAAAGATATAATCCTCGCTGCTGCCGCACGCAATGACGAGCTTATCGCGATCCTTGACGAAACTGATTATGCCCCATCGGCCCTCCAGCAGTCGATAGCATACGTCTCAGAACTCCAGACTCGAATAGCGGCTGAAGATGAAAACGTCAAGAAAGCAGTTTTGAAACTGCAGAAGGACCAGAGCAAGCACGAGATGTACCGTGACTCTCACGTGAAGCGACTAGCCTATAAGATGACCGGCAATAAGGAAAAGTTCCAAGCCAAGGCCGAAAAAGAAGAACGAGAATACCACGAGGCATTACAGGCGCGAGTTCAAGCTGAAAAGAAACTTGAAATGCTCAAAGACACCTTGAAAGAAGCACAAGCATCAAAATCCGAGTACGAGAAAGCCGCAGTACGCAATAAAAAGGCGCAAGCTGACCTAGACTCCCTCTACAACTCCATATTTGACGGTCCAACCCCCGAGTTCCCAGAAGAAGACGCAGCTGAGGTCTCCGTCCAACAAGCGCGACAAATCTATCAAGACATCTCTGGCAAGCTCAATACCGAGTCCCAAGTTGTGCAACTTCTTTCCCACGCTGACAAGCGTATGAGTCTCGCGCGGCGCCATGTCGACGAGGCAATCAGCTACTCCACTGATGATATCTGGGCTTTTGGCATCCAGATGGCCGATTTATATGAGCGAGATTACCTCTCGCAAGCGCAAGTGCACGCTAGCAACGTCGCGGTGCTGGTCGCCATGGCGCAGCGCAGCCAGCCGCTTGTGCAATCCATCGGGCGGATGGAAATCGCACAGGGCAATTTCATGAGTGATATCTTGTTCGATAATGTCTTTTCAGAATTTTCCTTCCATGATAAGATCAAGGCGTCGGAAGTCGAGCTCAAGAGAGCGCATGCGAAGTTGCTGACTCAGCTTAAAGAGTCGCAGGAGCGGTTGGAGCGGGCGAAGAGGGAGTTTAAGATTGCCGAAGGGAGGTTGCAGGGAGCGAGGAAGCAATTGGAGAGGGTGAGGATGGAGACTTTCAGGAGGGTGGCTGCTGGTGAGAATATTTCCATTCCTCCCAGGGCTGTGCCTGAGGGTGGAGTGGCGAGGGAGACAGAAGACCTGGATGCACCTCCTGAGTCCGAAGCGCCGCCTGCGTATGAGCCACCAGCTTATGAGCAGTGAGAGGAGTGCGGGTCGTAGATGGTGTCCTTGGTAGAACTACGTCATATTGGACATTCAGTAAGAGCGGAAGCAAGACTTTCGTAATGATATCTAGGACCCAATGGTATCAAGCGAGCAGAGACTCCATTATTGTTGTATTTGCGACTAGGTTTTGGGCGGTTCTTTGGAACAAACTCATCAATTTGAATATATTGTATTGCATGTAGAGAGCAATCTATCTATCCCCACGAGAATAGGAGTTAAAGGAGTTGTCTCTGAAACGTAGATTACATAAGGAAGGTTAATCAGTGTTCGCCTTAAGTGTGAGGCAATTACTATATATGAGGAGACAAATGAGAGAAAGGGAACGTTATATCCAACAATTATTTTATAATAGCCCTTGGAGACCAATGATTATGTAATCGGCGACAGCGACAAGTCGGTAAGCTAACTAGTCTCTTTCCCTCGCAATCTTGCACATCGGGGATGTTAGTATTGCCCTACCTTACAGTATTATGCATTCATTAACTATCATCAAGATTATAAATTCTGTAAGATAAATAGCAATGGGGCTATTAGGATGGCAACGGTTTTTATTAAATAGCAACAGTTCCATAAACTGATCGCGGTTTGGTAAGTGACAGCAGTTTCGCGAAACAACAATTACTTTATGCAATGCTAATTTCTTTATAAGGTAACTACCTATTCTAAATTTTCAATTCACACTCTCTTAGCTCTCGAAAATTTGAAGATTGGAGAGGATCTAGGTCCTCGTTAGATGATTGACAAGAATCTGAGGTCCAGGTTTTGATTAAAGTGTTACGAGTGTTCCATTATTTTCTCTCGAACAGAAACACTATAGATCACTCTTTGAATATTTACTCTTTCTGCTAGTACTTCTCCTGCGTTAAGCATTCTGTCCGAGCGCGAACTTTTAAACAGCGGCGCTGTAGGGTTTTCATCATTGGGGTGGCGTCGACGGACAGAAACCGTGTGGAAACGTTTTGTCACGCGGGACCTCTGAAATATACACAATTCCTACGTCTCTCGCGGATCAGCCCAGTATTCGCGCGCTCTACCACTTCGCGAGGAGTTCTCTGTAATAAGAAGCAACGGACTAGAGAATTTTATGATACTAGTCCAATTGTGCCATCACTAGCGCTGTTCTCTCCTTTAAGTAGTCGCCATCCCTCCATTACTCACAATTCTGTTCTCATACTAACTATAGCATCCATGTTTCGGAGACCCGAGGAAGGGAGGAGTATTCCAACACTCGAATGAGTACGGCTAACAAAGGGCCCAAGTCCATACTGTGTGTTTGCTGGTGTGTCGCTCTGCCAAAACATTTCGATAGGAATTTGCGTCTCGACAGATGCTTGGTGCTTCGGCAGAGGTGGGTCCATGGACAAGAGTCGTCCGCAAATATCACCAAGATGGTGGAGAGTGATGGTCTTGAGAAGGTACAGGGGTGAGAATCTGTGAGGTAGAATAGCGGAATGTGAAATGGCTTATCCAACTGGAAGAAGGTAAAGGTTGACTAGGGAAGGGCTAGCTGCGTGAATCTCTGTAAAGACAAATATTCTACCATGTGTACAAATATTTTCCGGCATTTACTAAGCTATCACCAGTGCGAGGTGGAGGAACCCTTCTCTACCAGTCTCACTATAAATATTACCACTACAGGTTTGGCACCATGGCCACCGCACCCACGCTATGACGTTCAGCATTGATGGTGGATGTCGGTCGGGTCTCATCAGCCCTAAAGATCCGAGGATAGTGATAGAGAGTACGTGACCGCATCAGAAATGGAAATTCAAGAAATATAGTGACGACAATAAATAAGCTCTCCCAATTTCATGGTTGGCAAATCATAAATCTGACTGAGGACACAAGCGAAGAAGGACTCCCTGAAATTAGTGCTTGGTGCTTGACCAGCAATTTAGTCTTCAAAAGCTATGAAGTCTAAAGTACGATTCAGGTATATTGAATCAAGTTTCCCTGTGCATATGTAACTATGTTAGTTGCACGCTGATTCTTCGATGCGTATGTATTGTACGCCATACCGAACAAGAAATGAACATGGATTAAACTAGGAACGCATGTATATGCGTGTAACCCTAGGACAAACAGAATTACAATAACCATGATTAAAACTAGTACCATAAACCATAAGCAAAAGAATGCTCAACAATACCCTTATAAATAACAGTTGAGTTATGTTCAAAGGCAGGTACACACAAGGAAGGCCTACTTAATGGTTAGGATTCGCCGTACTTCATAGTCTAGGAACACTTGACTAAGTTATGTGATCTCATAAGTCATGGAATAGACATAGATAGCAATTAAATGTCAGTGAAGGTTCTGATACTTACAGTAGGAAGCGAAACCAGTTTCACACTTAAACACTCTATAATTAATTTTTGGACCCACATTTGCGGACAGGTACTGAGACATCAGACAGGAACACGTAGCATTTTGCTGCATTTCTATACCAGTGAAACATGGAGTTGATTGCATTTGAGAGCTCACGGAGGTTCCACTTGTTAATACAACATGTGTCGACCCAGAAGTACTGTAGCTGATCTCGGGCCGCTTGTTCACCACAGAACAGGATCTTTCTATAGCCAGCCTTTCTGTTACCGGTTTCATTAACCAGGTCTTCGAAGAGAAACTCGTCATTATCCCAAGTGTGCGAAAGAATAGCATATGGCGGGATATTGCTGCTGAACTCCTTCCAGCTCAGCCTCCCTAATCCATCGAAGTGAAGAAGCCGCATCAGTGCAATCACAGTTCCAACACGTAAGGACAAGGGTGTGTAAAAGAATCAAGAAAACGGGAAGTTTGTAGGTAGTAGGGATTGATGGCCACAGGAGGCAGCGGTCTATGTATCATGATGGTGGGCTGTGCAGGCGGCATTTGAGGCAGTGCGGGCCAAGGCGTTGGACAAGCTCAGCCGCACCATCACGTTGATAAGCGGATTGTTTTGGCTGGACCACAGAGGATTAACGTTACCGGTAGCTTAATTTTCTCAACAAATCATTCAAGTATGGTGTTGGAGGAGCGCCAGATTGCCGTATAAAAGATGCAGTGAGCAATTAAGAGCTTGAAAGAGATGAATATGTGACTGCAAGGTGAGAGAGTGGCTCGTCTCTCAGCTGTGCTAGGGACGGGCATAGATGATAGATGCTTCTAGAATTGTTTGGTATTGTATTTCGAATCGAAGCGGGACATGTATGCTGGTATCTTCGAGTTATCTCCGCCACGGCGGGTTTTCCGTGACATCAGGTAGATATAACAATAGGTTCTTCAGCTTGTGTGCCTATGACGGTGACAGTCGCGAGTCTATCTAGACAGCATTGCTATCAAGGTAATAGTATTTAAGAAGTGGTCCGGAAAGTTGCTACCGTTGTCCTATTGTACCGTATTGTAGTGCAACGGCAAGGTTGTCTAGGATGTATCTGTGGTACCGTTTTAGCAGCTTGACTGCCGTTGGCCAGCTAGTTGCCAGAGTTCCTTGTCCGACAGGGGCTGAACCGAATCTTAGAAGTGTGCAAAGCGGAAGCCGGTTTTGCGACCGACTGCAATCCAATTTTTGACTCCTAACTTCCCTACAGCCGCTGGTTCGGTACTCATTAGGGGTAAGAATCACGCTAACCATAGTAGTGCTAGTGTAGAGATAGATGATCCCTGCTCACAGTTTAGCCAATCAAATTTCGCCTAACCCTGGACCATGATCTCAAGCGACGTCAACATGCATCTAGTACACCAATAGCTAAGCACACTTGCACTCCGCAGATCTGCTATGATATAATCTCACATAGCATTGCGGGGAAGGATTCCTGCGACTCCGTTACTCACAAGAGATTTCCCTGCTCCACAACGTCGACATCTTCCGCATCTTCGAACCAGCAGTATCCAGAGCAACTATTTACACCGATATATAGAGGGAGATTAATTTAAGAGTCTTGTGAGTAACGCTGATTCTAGTCGGCGTCTCGTCATCGTTCTCGTCCAAATGCTCCGGCTTCTGGACCATCTCTGGAAGTTGTAATCAGTCGTATTTGGAAAATTGCCTCGTCGGCACCCTCCCAAGCAGCTTCAAGACAGGTGTCAAAGCCGCTTCAAGCAACGTACTGACTCAATTGGTATCAGAGCACCACTGAATCCCCAAAATTCAAGAAACCGAATTTAATCCGCCGAAGCTCACCACGACGCCCCAAAATGTCTTCACCAACGATGCTCCCCGAAATCCAATCCGACACACGCCAAGAAATCGGCGTGATGATTGGGTTCATAGCAATCTTCATACTCGTCATTACGACGTTCACCATCACCTGGCGAATGAAGAACAAGCGCCAGTCGGCGCTTGAAGAGCAAAGGCAGGCGGAACTTCGTGAGAAAGGCTTTGGGATGAGAGGTGGATTGCGGGGCGAGAAGGAGAAAGGAGTGAGGGATGCGGTAGGGAATGCGCCATTGTTGCGGCAGGACGCATTGGTGGAGCAGAGAGAGGGACTTTGAGGTGTGAGAGTTGATGCTGCGTGAAATGTTAGGATGTTCTAATACTCTCTTGTATGAAAGTGGGAATGGAAGTCATGGCTCTGTTGCTTTTTGTTATTGTATGAATATATCGAAGATTAGGGTCTCGTCACTTCGATGTAATGGCTGCTTTGTTGCTGTCAGTAAATGATGGTGGTGCTTATGGGCCATTTTACAGAGATGATGCCTTTGAAAGAGCCATTCAAGTTTTGAGACTTCCAGCCGACGACGCTTTCCGCGGACAAACTTCCCCAGCGGAGCTCTTTCTCATCACCTTGACGTTGGATCCGCCTCGAGGCAGTTAATAAGCTAACACAGCCAGCCGTTGGCTGAAAGGCTCCAAAGAGTAGTAAATACTGTGTAGTGTCCAAGACGTGAAGACTTTCACAAATTCACCGATACTAATCACAATGAAGTGTCTGATCACCCTGCGTCAAAAGGTAGAAATCTTCTCATAAGCAAGTTGTATGATGTTGTGATTTCATGCAAATGTAAAGGGTTTTGCAACAACAAGCAGTGTCGGTGCTTTAAAGAGCAAAAGTGCTCTATCTATTGTCACAACGGTGACGACCATTATGATTGTGGGTTTATAGCAAGCATAGCTTTATGCACTAAGGCGGCATTAGTGTTACGATCAAAAGTTATAGCAGTCAGGATTAAGCTTAGAGTCACGCAAAAGAGCCTGAAACACAGCTGGCAATCTAGCAGATTATAGATTGTACGAAAATTTACTAAAAGTAATTTTGAAAATAGTGTCTAATTGGCTATTATGGACTAGACTCGTCCCGTGACCAATGGACCCATGTCCATTCACCAGCCTATTCATGAATCAACTAATCCATTCACCAATGGATCGTTTGGCGACTGGAATATTACAGATGCTCTACTCAAGAAGACCTGTTGAACCTCGTTCTGTGTAAGTTCGCTGGGAGTTTCGATTTTACGTTCTCATACTGCAAAAGTAAATGCTGATCTTGGTTGGCTACCTATCGATACGTCCACGTAGCACTTGGTGCGTGATTCATGTCTCACAATACTCTCAAGGTCATCAACTACCTAGATAGTATATTTCCTCATAGGTTCCTCCAAGAAAATGCCATTTCTGACTTTGTAGTGTCGGTTCTTTTGCCTAACCCGAGACTTCTCAGTATACCATCACCACACAACGCCACTACCATTTCATCCTCTCAGAATCGACATCTAGGTCAGTGGCCCCATCTCCGAACACGTCGGGTCTTCTAGACTGGACTTTCATGTCTCGCTTTTTCCTGAACTTCTGCCCAACACAGCTGACTTCACCCAATTGCTTACGACGTTGCTTCACCCTGCGAGTCTACTTCATCCTGTCGATTCACAGGTTGAACATCCGCAACAAGTTCTGCAGCGGATCCTCAAAGCGTGCAGTCTTCTCGATCGAGCATAAATATCTTTCACATCCCATTAGTTTCGTCACATTCCGGTTCACCTTGTCTCTCATCACTTTGCTCCATCTTCATCAGCCTCCAAACACTTCCTCCAACACTGGCTTTCTCTCACTCGATGGTACAAATCTCACCACAACACAAAAGTCCCCCTTATTCTTGCTTCAGCTCATAGTCCATCAGCTCGGGATCTTTGTCGAGTGCAGTAGCATAGATTCAACGTTATCCAGCCTGGTTGACTGATACATTATCTTCTCTTAGCTCCAACAAAACGTCATGCAAGGTCCACCCTGCGCAGCTCATTGCACCGTCAATCTTAACCCCCAATCCTTAGACTCGTCTGCTTCGTCACATCGATTTGCGCGACTTACAAGCAAAAGAAACTTTGGTAACCATCTAAAAACGGTGTCTGAAACAATGGAAACTACAAGCCAACACGCTTCATCCTCTACTTCGGATACAGAGTCCAGAATTGGGAATCTCAATTTGCAATCAACTTTGAGGATAACTCATCCAGCGCTGTTAGCCGCCGCTCAATACAATCCATCGAGACTACTGGCATCTGCTCCGTTCGTGGTGTTGGGAGAGGCGCCCCCGAATATGGGGAATACGGAGAACCTGGAGAGTTCCAGGGACTCGGGGAGTAGTGAGGAAGTCGGGAGTACGGCGGAAGTGGAGAGTCACTCCGAGGCGGAGAATGCTGCTGATCAGGAGAGCTCTGCAAATTTAGAGCCTCTTACCGATATGGGAATCCTTGCCGATATGGGATGTTTTGTCGCAGCAGAAAATGATATTGAACGTAGGTGGACATATCTTATTGTGCCATCTCAATTGTCTGAATCAATGACTCACCAGCAGATCTTCCCGACATTACTCCCGAAGAGAATTTCCTTTACGGGGCAAGATGGACTGCGCAACAAGCTATAGAGAGTTTCCCGATCAAGAAACGGTCGGTATTCGACGTGATCTCTGTCTCATCAGATTCGTCAGTTTCAGTCGAAGGCAAGGGCCTTGAAGATGAACAGTCAAGCAATCATTGCAAAGAATTGGTAAGGCCTATTAACATCGAAATGATCCTCAAGGCTGCTTGGAGTACTCAATTCAGTCAAGCTAGCCGCTTTGTTTCGGCTCGTGTCGAGGAAGTGGGCCTACCGGGGCATCCGGATTTTATACCCAAGTTCCTAAATTTTGAACACCACAACTTTTGCTTTAGGTGGTCCTGCTTTGTTGCCGTCCAAGCGGTATCTGCGTGGCAGCGAGGAGAAGTGGAGTGCAGCGATGGGTTTTACAGCGAGGAAGAGTTGAAGATGTACAAGGTAAAATAAACAGATGGCGTGGTCCCAAGTACGGTTGGGAACGTCGTAAGAATACGGCTGATGGTATTTAGATTAATGCAGCTCATGATGACGATCCGGAAAACAGCAGTAGGCTAAATGACAGCAGCACACTCGAGGACAGCAACGGATCCAGTGACATCGACGGATATCGTGGCAACAACAGGTTTCATGACAAGAGCTGCCTTGATAAAGACAAACATGATGTCGGCGACAGCTTCGGCCTCAACGAAGATGACACCCCTGCTGAGAGGGCATTGTCAAATGACAGTTATATCGAGTAATATCATCCAACTTAGTATAAAAAGCAGCCCATTCAGCGCTTGGATTGTTGCAGGACCGGTCATTAGTCTGGACAAGTAATCAGTATGGATTGAGGTTGAGAAGCTGGAAGGATGAATGAAGAATATTGGGTTGAGCGTTTTCCACTTCCCGTCCCTCCGTTCAGCGCCTTTGCTCTTTCTGAAAAAAAAAAATA
>Ga0335072_10014219_pt1 | contig 11310 bp, 12 predicted proteins | sample Lox_Sample_21_FD_206725 | JGI IMG/M metagenome (GOLD analysis project Ga0335072, IMG submission 206725) | Soil microbial communities from Loxahatchee National Wildlife Refuge, Florida, United States - Lox_Sample_2.1 | ecosystem: Environmental > Terrestrial > Soil > Wetlands | place: USA...
GCGTCGGGGCGGGTCGTGAAGCTCCTGGGCGTGATCGGCGTGACCGTGGTCGGGCGCGTGCTCGGCGTGGTGCTCGCCTCGCTCGCCGCCCAATTCATCATCGACGGGCTGCGCGCGGCCTTCGCCGGCTGAGGGCCGGGCTCAGTTGACGTTGCAGGCGATGCGCATGGCGTTGTAGATCGCCGACGCCGAGCTGCGATCGATCCGGTCGGGAAATTTTGCCAGGTAATCCGCGTACATCTTGGAAATGTCGACGTCGGTGCTCTTCTGGACGCAATTGACGATCGCGAACGCCTGGGCATTGAAGTCGGGCGGGCCGATCTTGCCCGCGTCCTGGAGCGCGCGCAGCATGTCGACGGCGCCGGCATTGTAGCCGAGCTGATAGTCGCGGCTGGCTTTGCGGTAGCTGTTGCCGTCGACGAACGCGAGCACCGCCTGGCCGGTCGCGTGAAGACCGAGCAGGATCGCGATCGCGACGATGCCGGTCGCGGCGACTTGGCGTATTTTCGTCATCGCTTCCCCCTATGGCCCGCTTTGCGCCCAGGGGGCGCGGAGGGCCCGTTCGCGCGGCGATGGCCGCGTCTTTGCTTGCGACGGTATGCATCTTAGCACGGCATGGACCGCGCTTGGAACGCCATGCCCGTGCTGGCGCGCGCTCAGAGGGAATCGAGGAAGGCGATGAGCGCCTTGCGCTCGTCCCGGGTCATGTCGCGGAACGCCTCCTTCGACGCCGCCGCCTCGCCGCCATGCCACAGGATCGCCTCGGCGAGCGTGCGCGCGCGCCCGTCATGGAGGAGGGTGCGTTGGCCGTTGACGGCGGGAATGAGCCCGATGCCCCAAAGCGGTGCGGTGCGCCAGTCGCGCCCGCTCGCGGCGTAATCGGGGCGGCCGTCGGCGAGCCCCGGCCCCATGTCGTGGAGCAGCAAATCCGTATAGGGATGGATCGCCTGCTTCCGGAGGCCGAGCTCGCTGTCGTCCGCGGTCTCGAGGCGCGGCCGGTGGCAGGCGATGCAGCCCGCGCTGCCGAACAGGGTCGCGCCGCGCCGCACCTCGGGATCGTTCGCGTCGCGTTGGGGCGGGGGTGCCAGCTCGGCGACATAGGCCGCGACCGCATCGACGAAATCGCGCCCAATCTTCGGATGGCGCGGCGCGGCGTCCGCCGCCGCCCGGCACGCGGTCTCGACCGCCGTGCAGTCGTCGGTCGGGTAAAGCGGGTTGGTGAGGCCGAGATCGAGGTTGAAGGCGGCCGCGATCTGCTGCACGAGGCTCGGCTCGTTCGCTTTCCAGCCGAAGCGCCCGAGGCGCATCGCGCGAGCCTCCACGTCCCACACATAGTTCGGGCGCCCATGCACGAGCCCGCCCTTGGCCTCCTCGCGCGCGAGGGCCTCGATATTCTTGGCCGGCACCGCTTCCAAGAGCCCGAGGCCGACGAGGGCAGGTGCTACGCGCGCCGATACCATGGCGTCGGACGCGAGCGGGCCGAACGCCATGTGCGAGTAATGGATCTCGGGCTTCCGCAGCGTGTAGGGCTCGCCGTCGGCGTAATGGCCCTCGATCTCCCTGTAGGTCACGGTCGCGAAGCCCTCGGGCGGAACGCCGGGCACGGCGTTGCGGTCGAGCTGATAGCCGTAGACGGGATCGGGCCGCGGCCCGCCATGGGGCCCCTCGCCCGGCGCCGACAAGCGCAGGATCATCGAGACCATCGGGAAGTCCGGGCCCGCCGGCGGTGCGCCGCGCCCGGCGCGTGTGTGGCAGCCGTCGCAGGAGAGCCGGCTGAAGAGCGGCCCGAGTCCGTCGAAGCCCGGCTCCGGACCGGGGGCGATCGCCCAATCGCGCAGGAAGAGCGCGCGGCCGAGATTGAACGGCGCTTTGGGATTGGCACTTTGCGGGCTCAGCGGGTGCAGGAATGCGTCCTGCGGCGCCGTCCCGGTTTCGGCGCGCGCAAGGGGTGCCGTGAGGAGGGCGGCGCACGCGATCGCGATCGTGAGACGCCGCGTTGCCATCGTCACAGGAGCCCGAGCTCGCGTAGCTCGGCCGCGAGCTTCGCCGGCAGCTCGTCGTCGCCCTTGCGTCCCTTGGGCAGCTTCGGCAAATCCGGCGGCGCGTCCGCGGGATCGAGATAGCGCCAGCCTTGGAACGGGCGCCAGGGCGCGAGGCGCGTCTTGACGAGCTTGGGCGAAAGCTCGATGGCGCAGGCGCGCGTGCCGTCCCTGGTGCGCGTCTCCTTGAGGCCGAGGATGCGCTGACGCACGCGCACATAGCCCTTGATCACCCAATAGAGCGAGCCGTCGTCGAGCACGTCGCCCTTGCGCTTCGGCGTCATGCGCGTCACGTGGCGCAAGCGCGCCTTCTTGTCGCGTTTCCGCAGCTGCGCGAGACGGCGCTTCTGCCAATCGGCAAGTTCGTCGATGGTCGAGATTCCGACGCACAGCTTGACGATATGGAGCGTCATGCCGCGTCCGACCCCGCGAGCGCTTGCGACACTTTCGAGGCCGGCGCCTTGCCGAGCGCGCGGCAGATGAAGCGCCCCGCTTCCGCGAGCGGCGTCAGCGCGACCCCGGTTTCGATGCCGAGCCCGTCGAGCATGTAGAGCACGTCCTCGCTCGCGACGTTGCCGGACGCCCCCTTGGCATAAGGGCAGCCGCCGAGTCCGGCGACCGAGCTGTCGACGGTCGCGATGCCGCGCTCGAGCGAGGCGAGGATGTTGGCGAGCGCCTGGCCGTAGGTGTCGTGGAAATGGACCGCGAGCTTTTCGCGCGGGACCTTCTCCGCGACCGCCTCGATCATCGCCTGCGCCTTGGCGGGCGTGCCGACGCCGATCGTGTCGCCGAGCGAGATTTCGTAGCAGCCCATGGCGAGGAGGCGCTCGGCGACGTTGGCGACGGCGGCCGGTGCCACGGTTCCCTCATAGGGGCAGCCGAGCGCGCAGGAGATGTAGCCGCGCACGGCGACGTCGTCGCGCCGCGCCGCTTCCGTCACGGGCGTGAAGCGCGCGAGGCTTTCCTCGATCGAGCAATTGATGTTGCGCTTGGAGAAGCTCTCCGACGCCGCGCCGAAGATCGCGATTTCGCCCACCCCCGCCGCGCGCGCCGCCTCGTAGCCCTTCATGTTGGGGACCAGCACGGGATAGGAGATTCCGGGCTTGCGCGCGAGCCGGGCCAAGACCTCGGCCGTGTCGGCCATTTGGGGCACCCATTTGGGCGAGACGAAGCTTCCTGCCTCGATCGCGCGCAAACCCGCCGCGGCGAGGCGCTCGATGAGCTCGACCTTGAGCGCCGCGGCGAGCGTCTTCGCCTCGTTCTGGAGCCCGTCGCGCGGACCCACTTCGACCATCTTCACGCGCTTCGGGAGCGTCATGGGCCGATCTCCTCCGGTGCCGTCTCGCCCTCGACGCGGAACGCGATCAGCTCGGCGCCCTCCTCGACTTGCGATCCGGGCGCGAACTTGACCTTCTCCACCGTGCCGTCGGCGGGTGCGCGGATGGTATGCTCCATCTTCATCGCCTCCAAGATGAGAAGCGGCGTCCCACGCGCGACGCGCGCGCCCTCGGCCACCAGAACGTCGACGACCTTCCCGGGCATGGGCGCCCTTAGGCTCCCGCCCTCGGCTTCCGCCTCGGCCGCGACCGCGAGCGGATCGAGGATCGCGAAGCGATGGCTCTTGCCCTCCGCGAAGATCGCGATCTCGCGCTCCGTGCGCACCGCGCGCGCGACCGTGCGCGTCCCCGCGATTTCGGCCTCGATCGTGCGCTCGCCCGCGAAAGCGCGTGCGACCTCGAGCGCACCCCCCGGCAGCTCCACGACATAATGCCCGGGACGCGCGCGGACAACCGCATCGATGCGCCGCGTGCCGTCCTGGAGATGGACGGCGTGGCGCCCATCCTGGTTGAGCCGGAACCCGTCGCCGAAGGCCCAGGGCGAGCGCGGGTCGGCACTCCCCGCGAAAGTGCCGTCGGTTTGCCGCTCGCCCGCGCGCCAAAGCGCCGATTGGGCCGCGCGCGCGCGCTCGAGCACGAGCGCCAGGCAGGCGAGCGCCGCGATCCGGTCCGGTGCCGGGCGCGCGTCGGGCAATAGATCGGCCCGGTGGCGCTCGATGAAGCCGGTGTCGATCTCGGCGGCGGCGAAAGCGGGATGGGCCGCGACGGCCCCGAGAAACGCGAGATTGGTCGCAACGCCCGCGATCTCGCACGCGCCGAGGGCGTCCACCAGCCGCTGGCGCGCCGCCTCGCGCGTCTCGTCCCAGACGATGAGCTTCGCGAGCATGGGATCGTAATGGACCGAGACCTTGTCGCCCTCCTCCACGCCCGTGTCGATCCGCAGATGGCGCCCCTCGGCGGGGAATTGGAGATGGGCGAGCGTGCCGGTCGCGGGCAGGAAATCGCGCGCCGGGTCCTCGGCATAGAGGCGCGCCTCGAAGGCGTGGCCCGAGATCGCGAGCCGGTCTTGCGCCAAGGGCAGCGTCTCTCCCGCGGCGACGCGCAATTGCCATTCGACCAGATCCTGCCCGGTGATCATTTCGGTGACCGGATGCTCGACCTGGAGGCGCGTATTCATCTCCATGAAGTGGAAGGTGCCGTCCGCCGCGACGATGAACTCGACCGTGCCCGCGCCCTCGTAGCCGATGGCACGCGCGGCCGTGAGCGCCGCCTCGCCCATCCGGGCGCGCTGCGCAGAGTCGAGCCCGGGGGCGGGCGCCTCCTCGATCACCTTCTGGTGACGCCGCTGGATCGAGCAGTCGCGCTCGAAGAGATGCACCGCGTTGCCGTGCCGGTCGCAGAAGATCTGGATTTCGATGTGGCGCGGCCGCTCGAGATATTTCTCGAGGAGCAGCTTGCCGTCGCCGAACGCGGATTCCGCCTCGCGCCGCGCGGACGCGAGGGCGGCGCCGAGCTCGCTAGGCCCGGTTGCGACGCGCATGCCCTTCCCACCCCCGCCCGCCGACGCCTTGACCAGCACGGGATAACCGATGCGCGCCGCCTCGGCCGCGAGCGTCGCCTCGTCCTGGGCCTCGCCATGATAACCCGCGACGATCGGAACCCCCGCCCGCTCCATGAGCCGCTTCGCCTCGCTCTTCGAGCCCATGGAACGGATCGCGGCCGCAGGCGGCCCCACGAAAACGAGCCCCGCGCGCGTGCATGCCTCGGCGAAGCCCGCATTCTCGGACAGGAACCCGTAGCCCGGATGGATCGCCTCGCAGCCGGTGAGCTGCGCCGCGGCGACGATCGCGCGGCCATTGAGGTAGCTCGCCTTGGCCGGCGCCGGCCCGATCGCGACCGCCTCGTCCGCAAGGCGCACGTGACGCGCACTCGCATCCGCCTCGGAATGGACCGCGACGGTGCGAATCCCGAGCCGCCGTGCCGTGCGCGCGATCCGGCACGCAATCTCGCCGCGGTTGGCGATCAGGATTTTCGAGAACATGCGCGACACCCCTAGCGATGCCGGTCGCGCCGGTCGCGCGTGTAGGCGATGATCTCGGAGAAGCCGAACAGCAGCAGCAGGATGCCGGACACGATCTCGGCCGCGGTCACGAGACGCGCGAGGGCCGCGACCGGCACGATGTCGCCATAGCCGACGGTCGAGAGGGTGACGATCGAGAAATAGAGCGACTCCGCGAAGGTGATCTTGCGCAGGACGCCGTCGATGCGGAACAGCGCCTCGGGCGAGGCGCGGTCGAGGATGCGGTAGATCGAGCCGAACGCGATCACGAGTAGCGAGTAGAAGGTGAAGAACGCGAAGGCCGGTGCCGCGAGCCCGGTGATGCGCTCGAAGAACTCCTCGAACAGCAAGCCGGTGTCGAGAAGGAAGGTCGAGACGTCGCGCGAGACGAACAGCACGATGGCCGAGATCGCGAGCATCGCGACGACGAGTGCCGCATCGCTCCCGACCGGCCCCGGCGCGTGCGCGGCGACGATGAAGCTCAAGGCGCCCACGGCGAACACGGGCACCAACCACAGGAGCACGCGGCCAAGCTTGCGCTCGGGCTTGGCACTTTCTGCCGTCACGATCGCGCGGATCTCGACGCGCCGCAGCCAGGCGCCGAGAAGGAACGCGAGGATCGGCAGCGTGAAGCACAAAAGCACGGCCTCGAAATGGGCGCGCGCGAAGTTGGCCTCGACGAAATAGAGGAAAATGCAGGCGTAGATCGCGATCGAGTTGGCGAAGGCGATGGTGACGAAGCGGCTCCCCGGGAACATCAAGTAGAAGGCCGTGACGCCGGCGACCACGCTCGCCAGCATGACGACGACGAAGCCGTTGACCACGTCGACCACGGCGAAGCTGATGAGCAGAATGAGCGCCGCGCTGAACGCGATCGCTTTCGCGAGATGGGGCCCGGTGCGCGCCATGCCCGGCACTACATGCGGAAGACGCCGAAGCGCGTGGGCTCGATCGGCGCGTTGAGCGCCGCCGAGAGCGAGAGGCCGAGCACGCGGCGCGTGTCCTTGGGATCGATGATGCCGTCGTCCCAGAGGCGCGCGCTGGCGTAATAGGGATGGCCGCGCGCCTCGTACTGGTCGCGGATCGGCTGCTTGAACGCCTCTTCCTCCTCCTTGGACCAGGTCCCGCCCTTCGACTCGATGCCGTCGCGCTTCACGGTCGCGAGCACGCTCGCCGCCTGCTCGCCGCCCATGACCGAGATGCGCGCGTTGGGCCACATCCAGAGGAAGCGCGGGCCGTAGGCGCGCCCGCACATGGCGTAATTGCCCGCGCCGAAGCTGCCGCCGATGATGACGGTGAACTTGGGCACCGCCGCGCAGGCGACCGCGGTCACCATCTTGGCGCCGTCCTTGGCGATGCCGCCCGCCTCGTATTTCTTCCCCACCATGAAGCCGGTGATGTTCTGGAGGAAGACGAGCGGGATGCCGCGTTGCGCGCAGAGCTCGATGAAATGCGCGGCCTTCAGGGCCGATTCCGAGAACAGGATGCCGTTGTTGGCGACGATGCCCACGGGATAGCCGTAGAGATGGGCGAAGCCGCACACGATGGTGGTGCCGTAGAGGCGCTTGAACTCGTCGAACGCCGAGCCGTCGACCAGGCGCGCGATCACCTCGCGCACGTCGTAGGGCTTGCGCGGGTCGGCCGAGACGGCGCCATAAAGCTCGGCCGGGTCGTAAAGCGGCTCCTGGGGCTCGCGCCGGTCGAGCCTGATCTCCTTGCGCCGGTTGAGGTTGCCGACGATGGCGCGCGCCAGCGCCAACGCATGGGTGTCGTTCTCGGCATAATGGTCGGCGACGCCCGAGACGCGCGCATGCACGTCGGCCCCACCCAGTTCCTCCGCCGAGACGCTTTCGCCCGTGGCGGCCTTCACGAGCGGCGGGCCGCCCAGGAAGATGGTGCCCTGGTTCTTGACGATGATCGCCTCGTCGGACATCGCCGGCACGTAGGCGCCGCCCGCAGTGCAGCTTCCCATCACGACCGCGATCTGGGGGATGCGCGCGGCCGAGAGCGTCGCCTGGTTGTAGAAGATGCGGCCGAAATGGTCGCGGTCGGGGAACACCTCGTCCCAGCTCGGCAAGTGCGCGCCGCCCGAATCGACCAGATAGACGCACGGCAGATTGTTTTCGCGCGCGATCTCCTGGGCGCGGACGTGCTTCTTCACGGTGATCGGGAAATAGGTGCCGCCCTTGACCGTCGCGTCGTTCGCGACCACGACGCATTCCTGCCCCGCGATGCGGCCGACGCCCGTGACGATGCCCGCCGCCGGCACTTCGCCGCCATACATGTCGTGGGCCGCGAGCTGGGAGAGCTCGAGGAACGGCGCTCCTTCGTCGAGGAGCGCGTCGACGCGCTCGCGCACCAGGAGCTTGCCGCGGCCGCGATGCTTGGCGCGCGCCTCCTCGCCGCCGCCCTCGCGCGCGGCCGCCACCTTCGCGCGCAGGTCCGCGACCGCGGCCTCCATCGCTTCGGCGTTGCGGCGGAACTCGGCGCCGTTCGCATCGATCGCGGTCTTGAGCGCGCCCAAGCTTGTCCTCCCTCGTGCCTCTTATAGCCCGGCCGGCGGGTAAGCGCATTGGCCGCGCGCGTTCTAAATCAAGCGTCTGATGTGAAATGGTTTTCGCGTGTAGTTAGCGAATAAGCTCGATTTCGACGCCGAGCTTCAGCTTGGCCCAGGCGCGGTCGGCGGTCAGAACTGGGACCGCGAGCGCACGCGCTGTGGCAAGGCAGCAGCGATCCCCGAGCGAAATACCCGACCGCCTCCTCCCGCGTTCGAGCTTGCCCGACTCCACTGCCAGATCGGCATTGAAAGGCACGACTTCCATCGCGAGCCCTTCGAGGGTCGAGGCCATGTTCTCGTCGTCGTAGTCGTGCCGCGCGAGCCAGGATACGACCTCGGAAAGATTGACGGCCGAAATTCCGCTGCCCTCGATCGCCGTGCCGACGATTTCAGCGCCCGGCTCGCCGCGCAGGAAGGCGATCACAGCCGAGGCGTCGAGCACGCGCTCAATCATCGAGATCTTTCTCCTCGCGCGCGGCCTCGCGCCGCCGCCACGCGAGAAAGGCGTCGGTCGAGGATTCCGGACCGGTCAGATATTTAGCCGCGATCGCCTGGGCCCGGCGCACACCGGCCATCCGGCTTTCGAGGCGCAAGCCGTCGCCCTCGATCTCGAGAAACAGCTCCTCACCCTCCTTGAATCCCAGCGTCTGGCGGTATGCGGCCGGAATGAGAATGCGCCCCTCGGGGCCGAGCTTGACGGCGACGCGGCTGAGCGGTGCCTTGGATGCGGTCTCCGGCGGGTTCTTGGGCAAAGGCTGGACCAGCACGTTGCGCACGTGCTGATAGCGAATGCGGAGATATCGCGCGATATCGGCGCGCTCATATCCTTCCGCGGCAAGCGCCCGGATCTTCGCCGACTTGGTGGTCAGGCCGGCCACGACCTGATCCATGCGCCGCTGGGGCGCGGATTGGTTGAACGTCACGATCGGCCTCCATTATTGTCATGTTACCGGCAATCTAAAATAGTACAATTTGTTTGTCAATAAAATTGTTTCTTCGCTCCTAGGCGCTTTCCTCGAACATCTCGCGCCCGATGAGCCAGCGGCGGATTTCCGAGGTGCCGGCGCCGATCTCGTAGAGCTTGGCGTCGCGCAGATAGCGCCCGGTCGGGTAATCGTTGATGTAGCCGTTCCCGCCCAGGAGCTGCACCGCGTCGAGCGCCACCTGGGTCGCCTTCTCGGCCGCGTAGAGGATCGCCCCCGCCGCGTCCTTGCGCGTGGTCTGGCCGCGGTCGCAGGCGCGCGCGACCGAATAGACGTAGGCCTTGCACGCGTTCATGGTCGTGTACATGTCGGCGAGCTTGCCCTGGACGAGCTGGAAGGTGCCGATCGGCTGGCCGAACTGGACGCGCTCGTGCACGTAGGGCACCGCCGCATCGAGGCAGGCCTGCATGATGCCGCACGGGCCGGCCGCGAGCACGGTGCGCTCGTAATCGAGCCCGCTCATGAGCACGTTGACGCCGCGCCCGACCTCGCCCAGCACGTTCTCCTCGGGCACCTCGCAATCCTGGAACACGAGCTCGCCCGTGTCCGAGCCGCGCATGCCGAGCTTGTCGAGCTTCTGCGCGGTCGAGAAGCCCTTGAAGCCGCGCTCGACGATGAAGGCGGTGATGCCGCGCGGGCCCGCCGCGGGATCGGTCTTGGCGTAAACCACGAGCGTCTCGGCGCAGGGCCCGTTGGTGATCCACATCTTGCTGCCGTTCAAGACGTAGCGCTCGCCCTTCTTCTCGGCGCGGAGCTTCATGCCTACCACGTCCGAGCCCGCCCCCGGCTCGCTCATGGCGAGCGCTCCCACATGCTCGCCCGAGATGAGCTTCGGGAGATAGCGCTTCTTCTGATCGGGCGTGCCGTTGCGCCGGATCTGGTTCACGCAGAGATTCGAGTGCGCGCCGTAGGAAAGCCCGACCGAGGCCGAGGCGCGGCTGATTTCCTCCATGGCGACGCAATGCTCGAGATAGCCCATGCCGGCTCCGCCCCATTCCTCCTCGACCGTGATGCCGTGGAGGCCGAGCTTGCCGAGCTCGGGCCAGAGGTCGCGCGGGAAGAGGTTCGACTTGTCGATCTCGTCGGCGCGGGGTGCGATGCGCGCGGAGGCGAAGCCGCGTACGCTCGCGCGCAGCATCTCGGCGGTCTCGCCCAGGCCGAAATCGAGCTCTTGAGGCCGGTTGCTGAGGCTCGTCGCCATGGCGTTCCCCCGATATTTTGGGGGCGAGTCTAGAGCAAATCCGGCCGCGAATGAACCGCCCCGACAATCATGCGAGGGCGCGTTCCGGGCATCCGCGCCTCAATAAGCCGTGGATGGCCGGGTCAAGCCCGGCCACGACAGTGTCGAGACCCGAACGCCCGCCGTGACAAAATCGGGCCCCGGGCTCGGGCCCGGCCGAGCGCTCCCTATATAATCCGCGTTACAATGCGCTTGATTGGCGCCGCGCTTGCGCCCGCCCCGCCGTGCCGTCCTCTAGCCGAGACCGTTTGCCGAGACCCTTTGCCGAGACCGGTCGACCGCCCCATTCGGAGGAGCTGCCATGATGGTCAATCTCCTGGTGATCCCGCCGCTCATCGCCCTCGTCGGCGGGATCCTGATCCTGCTGATGCCGCGCCTCTTGAGCTACATCGTCGCGATCTATCTCATCGCCTTCGGCGTGATCGGCCTGTGGCCGCATTTCATGATCCACTGAGGGGCGACTTTACCCGCGCGGCCCGTCGTCGCGGCCATGGAGCGTCATGACGGTCGCAAGGCAGGCGGCGACCTGGGTCTCGCGTCCGTCCTTGATCGCGACGACCTCCGCTTCGGCGACGATCAGGGTTCGACCGGGGCGCAGCACGCGGGCGCGCGCGACGAGCCGCTCGCCCTCGGCGGGCGCCAAGAAATTCACCTTGTACTCGACGGACACCACGCTCGCGTCCGCCGGCATGAGCGTGAAGGCGGCGTAGCCGCGGGCATTGTCGGCGAGCATGCCGACGATGCCGCCATGGATGAAGCGGTGTTGTTGGGTGAGCTCCTCGCGATAGGCGAGCTCGATCTCGACCTCGCCCGCGCGCACGGAAGCGAGCCGCGCGCCGATGGTCGCCATGGCGCGTTGGCGCGCGAAACTGTCGCGCACCCGCGCCTCGAATTCCGGATTGGCCGGGGTGAAGGACGCCATGCGCCCCTTCTAGCTCAAACCGCGATGCCTGTCTCGAAGAGCCGCTGCACCAAGCGCCGCGCGAGCACGCCCGCCATGCGCCGGCGATAGAGGCCGGGCGTGAAGGTCGTCTTCATCGCCATGATCTGGTCGCGCACGAGCTCGTCGAGACCCGTGAGAACGCGTGCGTCGAG
>Ga0335072_10014220_pt1 | contig 11310 bp, 6 predicted proteins | sample Lox_Sample_21_FD_206725 | JGI IMG/M metagenome (GOLD analysis project Ga0335072, IMG submission 206725) | Soil microbial communities from Loxahatchee National Wildlife Refuge, Florida, United States - Lox_Sample_2.1 | ecosystem: Environmental > Terrestrial > Soil > Wetlands | place: USA: Florida...
TCGCCTCCGGCCAGGTCACCATCATCGGCATGGCGATGTTCGGCGGGCTGTCGGTCATCCCCCTGTACCTGCAGATCGTCAAGGGCGCCTCGCCGACCAAGTCCGGCCTGCTGCTGCTGCCGCTGGTCGGCGGGCTGATGATCGCCTCGCTCGGCGCCGGGCGGCTGATCGCCCGCACCGGCCGCTACAAGATCTTCCCGGTCGCCGGCTCGGTGCTCATGGTCATCGGCATGGTCCTGTTCGTCACCCTGCGGGCCGGTACCGCCCTGTGGACGACCGACATCTACATGGCGATCTTCGGCATCGGGCTGGGCATGAACATGCAGAGCCTCGTGCTGGCCATGCAGAACGCCGTGCCCGCCAAGGACATGGGCGTCGCCTCGGCCGCCTCGTCGTTCTTCCGCTCGGTCGGCGGCACGCTCGGCACCGCGATCTTCCTGTCCGTCCTGTTCTCCCAGGCGGGCACCAAGATCGCGCAGCAGTACGCCCGGGCTGCCACCGATCCCGCCTACATCGCCGCCGCCAAGGCCAACCCCGGCCAGGTCGCCGCGCTGCATCAGAATCTCAGCGGCGGTCTCGACGACACCTCGTTCCTCGGCAACCTGGCCAGGCCGCTGGCCCACCCGTTCTTCGTCGGGTTCTCCTCGGCCGCCGACGTGGTCTTCGCCATCACCGCCCTGCTCCTCGTGGCCGCGGTCGTGCTGTCCTCCTGCCTCAAGGAAGTGCCGCTCCGGCTGGTGTCAGGTAACCAGGCCCGCGCCCAGGCCAGCGAGTCTGCGGATGGCGCGGCTGACGTCGTCGCGGCGGCCGAGTCCGTCGAGTGAATACGCACTGCGTGACGTCTTTCACGCAGGCGGGGAGTTGAGCGGACGGAGGCGAAGCCAGGGACCGTTCGATACAAGGATTTTGATTTTGATCGGCGGCCGGCGAGTGCCTTCACCGTGGCTTTGATCGGGCGTACTGTGATGGGATCGTTCGTTCGAGAGGCGAGGTACGGCGATGACCGGGGAGGCGCCGGGCGCGGGCGCGCGGGTGCCGCTGGTGCTGGCGCTCGACGATTCGGGCGCCGTGCCCGAGGTGGTGGGCGGCAAGGGCGCGTCACTGGGGCGGCTGGCGCGGGCCGGGGTGCGGGTTCCGGCCGGGTTTCACGTGACGACGGCCGCGTATCTCGATTTTGTTGACGGCGGCCTGCGCGCGGGGCTGCTGGCGGCTGTGTCCCTGGTCGACGCGTCCGACGCGGGGACGTTCGAGGTGGCCGCCGCGCGGATCGGGGAGCTGTTCGCGGGGCGACCGATGCCGGCCGCGACGGCGGCGGCGATCGCCGAGGGCTATGCCGCGCTCGGCGACGATGTCCCGGTCGCGGTGCGGTCATCGGCGACGGTCGAGGACCTGGCCGGCCTGTCGGCCGCCGGGCAGCACGACACGTACCTGAACGTGCACGGCGAGGCGGCGGTGGTCGACGCGGTCCGGCGGTGCTGGGCCTCGGTCTGGTCGGCGCGGGCGATCGGGTATCGCGCTGAACGCGGCGTCGCTCCGGACGACGTGAGCATCGCCGTCGTCGTGCAGCGGCTGGTGCCGGCCGAGGCGGCCGGCGTCCTGTTCACCATCGACCCGGTCAGCGGCGCTCTCGACCAGGTCGTCATCAGCGCGAACTGGGGCCTCGGCGAGTCCGTCGTCGCCGGCGGCGTCACCCCGGACGTCGCTGTCGTCGACCGGGCCTCGGGGACGGTGGCCAGCTACCAGCTGGGCAGCAAGCTGTTCATGACCGTGGCCGACGGCGCGGGCACACTCGAGACGGAGACGCCGGCCGGCCTGCGCTCGACGCCGGTGCTTTCGCCGAGCCAGGCGGGTGAGCTTGGCCGGGTCGGGCTGGCGATCGAGAAGCTGTACGGCGAGCCGGTCGACGTCGAGTGGGCCCGCGCCGGTGGCGAATTGTGGGTGCTCCAGGCGAGGCCGGTCACCACGCGCGGTGCCCGGTCGGCCGGCGCGGCCGGCGCCGACTCCGGCGCCGATTCCGGAGACGAGTGGAACGACAGCCTGGCCGGCGACTACCTGTGGACCAACGGCAACCTGGGCGAGGCGCTGCCGGACGTTATGACCCCCGCCACTTGGTCGTTCATCGAGCTGTTCATGACGCGGATGATCTTCCCGCCGAGCGTGCGCGACTACCGCGGCTACGGGCGGATCGGCGGGCGCTTCTACGCCAACGTGAGCGTGTCGATGTCGCTGGAGGCGCTGGTCGGCATCTCGTCGCGCCGGTTCGTCGCGTACTTCGGACCGGTCCTGGGCAGGCTGCCCACGCTCGACGAGATCCCGCGCGCGCATCTTCCCCGCTGGCGGGCCGGCCGGCAGATGGTGCCCGCGACGTTCGCGATGGTGCGCCGGGTGAACGCGAACGCCAAGCGGCTCCCGCAGTTCCTGGCCGACTCGCCCGCCCGGTGCGACCGGCTGCGGGCCGAGATCGAGCAGACCGCCGACGCGGCCGCGCTGGCCGGCCTGTGGCCGACCAGGATCCGGCCGCTGCTGGTGGAGGCGGCCGACATGCTCACCGCGGCCGGGTCGGCCGACGGCACCACGCTCGTCTCCACCCCGGGCAAGCTGGCGGCGCTGGTTGGGGAGGCCGACGCGGCCCTGCTGCTCTCCGGCCAGCAGGCCGCCGCCGACGGCGCCTCGCTCGCCAGCCTCGGCCCGGTCGTGGGGCTGGCCCGGCTCGCCCGGGGCGAGATCGACCGGGATGCCTTCGTCCGCGAGTACGGACACCGCAGTTCCCATGAGATAGAGCTGTCGATCCCGCGGCCGGCCGAGGATCCGGGCTGGTCCGCCGCCCTGCCCGTCGTGCTGCCTGCCGTTCTGCCCGGCGCCGGCCGCGATCCGGTTCGCGATGCGGTTCGCGATGCGGTTCGCGATGCGGATGCGTTGCTGGCCAGGCAGCAGGAGACCCGCGCCGCCGCCTGGGAGCGGCTGGCCCGCAGCGACCCGTGGAAGGCGAACGCGGCGCGCAAGCTGATCACGCGCTGGGCGCCGCTCGCCCGCCACCGCGAGGCGGCCAGATCCGAGGTCGTCCGGTCGGTCTGGGTGGCGCGGACGTGGGTACGGCGGGCCGGGTCGCTCACCGGCCACGGCGATGACCTGTTCTTCCTTGAGCTGCCTGAGGTCTTCGGGCTGCTGGGCGGCGAGCGCGGGCTGCTCGACCTGGTGCCCGGGCGGCGGGCCGTGTACGAGGGCTATCGGGCGCTGCCGTCCTATCCCGCGCTCATCCGCGGACGCTTCGACCCCGCCCGGTGGGCGGCTGACCCGCATCGGCGGGTGGATTATTACGACGAACACGCCGGTGCGGCCGGGACCGCGTGGACGACCGGGACGGGCGAGGGGATTACCGGGTTCCCTGGCGCGGCCGGGGTGGTCGAGGGGACGGCGCGGGTGCTGAGCGGGCCTGAGGAGGGCGGCCAACTGCGTGACGGCGAGATATTGGTGACCACGGTGACCAATATCGGCTGGACCCCGATCTTCCCGCGGGCGGCCGCGGTGGTGACCGACGTCGGGGCGCCGCTCTCGCACGCCGCGATCGTGGCCCGCGAGCTTGGCATTCCGGCCGTGGTGGGCTGCGGCAACGCCACCATGCTGCTGCACAGCGGGGATCGGGTCCGGGTCGACGGCGGCGCGGGCACGGTCGAGATTCTCGAGCGGGCATGAGACCAGGGAGCGAGCACGGTGAGCGAACACGGCGACGCGGATGAGCGGGAAGTGCGGGAACGCTGGGTCGAGCTGGGCATCCGCGTCGATATCCCGCATCCGGCCCGGGTCTACGACTACATGCTGGGCGGGCACGACCACTTTGCCGCCGATCGGGAGATGGCCGAGGTCGGGCTGAGGCACATGCCGGAGATGCGCGTGTCCTCGCGGGAGAACCGGGCCTTCCTCGTCCGGGCGGTTCGTTTCCTGCGCGACGCGGGCATCCGGCAATTCCTCGACATCGGCACCGGGCTGCCCACCAGCCCCACCACTCACGAAATCGCCCGGGAGGGCGGCCTCGGGGCGCGGATCGTCTACGTCGACAACGACCCAGTCGTGGTCCGGCTCGCGCAGGCGCAGCTGGCGGACGACGAGAACATCGCGGTGATCCCGGCCGACCTGCGCGATGTGGACGACGTGCTCGCGCGGGCGGGAGGGCTGCTTGACTTCAGCCAGCCGGTCGGGCTGCTGCTTGTCGCGGTCTTGCACAACATCGGGGACGCCGACGACCCGGCGGGCATCGCCGCCCGCTACCTGTCCGCCCTCGCACCCGGCAGTTACGCCGTGATCTCGCATTCCACCGATGAGTTCGCGCCCGACCGGACGCACGCGGCGTCGGCCGCCGCGACTGAGCGCGGGGCCACCTGGCTGCCGCGACCGAAGGACGAGATCGCGGGCATGTTCAATGGCCGGGACCTGGTCGAGCCCGGACTGGTGCTGGTGCCGCACTGGCGGCCGGAGGCGGAGCCGGGGCCCGAGGCCGACCAGGCCTGGACCTACTGTGGGGTCGCCCTCGTCTGAGGCACCGCGCGTGCGGATCGCCACCTTCGCGGTCCGGCTCGGCTTCTTGCTGTTATCAACTCGCGCCGGAGTTGGCCGAAGAGTGTGGATCGTTGTGTACACCCGGGCGTACACAACGATCCATCGTCTTGGTTGGCGGGCCCCTTGGTCGCCACCTTTTGCTGTTATCCGCCGGCAGCGCGGGCCCTGCCCGCGCCCGTGCCGCGGCCTGTCGGCTACGCCAGCGACAGGATTCAGGGCCAGGACGGTCCGTGCGGGACTCTTCGCGCCCAGATGCACGTCACCGGCGGTGACCGACGAACCTCCTTCGTGCCGACCGAGACGACACCGCGCCCGTCACGGCCACTGCGGAAAGCTATCCGGCCTGGGTCCAGCCGAGGGGCGCCTGCTGGTCCGCCCGCCAGTCCTGCGGCACTCCTGCAAGGGAGAGGACGTCGGTGAGCCACCAGGTCGCATCCGGATCCCAGCCGGCCAGCATGGTGCTGGCGCTGTCGCCGACCGGGATCGCGATTCCGGCCGTCGTCAGGTAGCCCGCCACGCAGACGTGCACGGCGTCCCAGTCAGCGGCCACGGCGGCGTAGTCCGGGATCAGCCAGCGGCCGGCCCACCCGGTCACCCGCCGCCAGTCATGACGGCGGGACTCGCTGACGTCGAGCGGGTAACGGCTCACCAGCTCGGCCCACGAGCCCGGGTCGCGCACCTCATAGACACGTGCCCCGTCCTGCGGGACGACCGGCCAGCACCGGGCCGACCGCCAGCCGAATCCGCCCTCGGCCAGGGCCAGCCGGGCAGCGCCCAGCGCCGGAAGCGCGCGCGTCGTCACCGGCACACGGGACAGCGCGGGACCTGACCACCACTGACCGCCATAGAGCAAGGAATCCTCCTCCGGCCGCCCAGGCGCAGAACGCTTATCAACACGGGCGTCCGCCAGCCAGGCGCCCGCCAGCTCGGCCGCCCCGGACAGCGGCGGTTCCGTCAGCCCATGCCGACCGAGGAACTGCGTGTACCGCTGGCCGCCCCGGTCGACAGGCGCGGTCCACCACCGCATGTCGGGGGAACCGGCCGCCAACACGACCGCCTCCGCGACCGGCCGCAGAGCCTCACGCGCCGCCCCACCCGCGAACCCCCGGTCCTCGGAGCCCGGCTCCGCCCAGTACTCGGCGGAGCCGACGGCGGCAATCAGTCCGGTCAGTAGGGCGATGTCGTCAAATGGGGTGCCGGACACGTCGGCGATTCGGACGCATTCGCCGAGCTTTTTTGAAGAGCGCACCGCCTCTCCCCTCCGCGCGGCGCGCAACGCGTCAAGCCAGGCCCTCTCGACTCGTCGGCCGGGCGCCGCCAGCCGTTCATCGAGCAAGCTGACGCACAATTCCCGGCCACGCGGCCCAGCCAGGAGCGCATCAGCGGTCAGCCCAGACAGGCCAGGAAACGGCGGCTCAGCAGAGAACACGCTGGCTACCTTACGGCGGCCCCGTATCTCCCCGTGCCCCCGCGTTTCCGTGCCGGGCGCGGCTCGTGCCGGTCGCCTACGCCATCGACAGATCCGTCAACCTCTCACCTACGCCATCATCGACACCGTCTACTGGTGTCGGTGGCGTAGGCGAGACAGGTTTAGTTTGGGGTCGTGGCGTTGGCGACGGGTGACGACGGGGCGCGGCGGGGCGCGGCGGGGGGTTAGCGGTTGGGGCGGAGGATGTCTGTGCCGAGCCAGTGGCGGAGGGGGCCGGGGACGACGACGGAGCCGTCGGGCTGCTGGTTCTGCTCGACGATCGCGGGGAGCAGGCGGCTGGTGGCGAGGCCGGAGGCGTTCAGGGTGTGGACGAAGGCGGTGCCCTTGCCCTGCGGGGGGCGGTACCTGATGTTGGCCCGGCGGGCCTGGTAGTCGCCGGCCCACGAGGCGGAGGAGACCTCCTTGTAGATCCCGATGCTCGGCAGCCAGACCTCGATGTCGTAGGTCAGCCGCATGCTGGCGCTGGCGTCGCGGGTGGCGAGCAGTGAGGTCTGGTAGTGCAGGCCGAGCTTCTCGACCAGCATCTGGCTGCGGCCGACGAGCTCGTCCAGCGCCCGTTCGCCGTCCTCGGGCGCGGTGAACTGGAACATCTCGACCTTGTTGAACTGGTGGCCGCGGATGGTGCCGCGTTCCTCGCTCCGGTAGCTGCCGGCCTCGCGGCGGTAGCAGGGCGAGTAGGCGAACATCTTGATCGGCAGCGACTCGGCCGGGAGGATCTCGTCGCGGTAGACGTTGACGATGGCCGTCTCCGACGTGGGCAGCAGGAAGGAGCCCCGGCCGCCTTCCTCCTCGCGGATGTGGAAGACGTCGTCGTGGAACTTCGGGAACTGCCCGGCGGCGTAGCCTGCCTCCTCGGTCAGCAGATGCGGGGGGAGCAGGAACTCGTAGCCGGCCGCGTAGTGCTCGCGGTTGAAGAAATCCAGCAGCGCCCATTCGAGCGCGGCGCCCTGCCCGGTGTAGATCCAGTACCCGTTGCCGCCGAGCTTGGCGCCCCGGGCGTAGTCGATGAGCCCCAGACGGGTGCAGAGCTCCACGTGGTCGAGGGGCTTGCCGCCGAGGTCGGGCTTGACGCCCCAGGTGCGGACGACCTGGTTGGCCTCCTTGCCGCCGGCCGGCGAGCGCTCGTCAGGCAGGTTGGGCAGCTCCATCAGCAGGTCGTGGAGCGTCTTCTCGGCCGCCGTCAGGCTGGCCGTCATCTCGGTGACCTGGTTACCGAGCGCGGCGGCCTGTCGCTGCGCCTCATCGGTATCGACCCCGGACGCCTTGAGCCTGCCGATCTCCTTCGCCTGCCGGTTCCGCTCGGACCGGACGGCGTCGACCTCGGAGGCGAGCTTCCGCCGGAGCGCGTCGGCCGCCAGGATCGGCTCGAGGTCGACATCGTCCATGCGCCTGAGCAGGGCCGTCCGCACGAACTCGGGATCAGACCTGATCAGCTCGATATCCAGCATTGTCCGTAGCCTTTTCGAGAAAGGGTGGAAAGTCGGGCGGCACCTGAGCGGCAGGAGTGCCTGCGGCCCGCGAGCGGGGCTGCCCTCATAGTATTGGTGCGTGAAAATCGACAACAGCCCGGCCCGTGGTACCAGAGACCTGCTCCCCGCCAGCGTCGCGGTCAGGGACCATGTGCTTGAGTCGATCACGGCGGTCTACCGGCGGTTCGGGTACCAGCGGATCGAGACGCCGGCCCTGGAGGACATCGCGCGGCTGACGGGCGGGCAGGGCGGCGAGAACGAGAAGCTCATCTTCCAGGTCCTCCGCCGCGGGCTGGCGGACGAGATCGAGGCCGGCACCCCGGTGCGGGACCTGGTCGACCTGGGGCTGCGGTTTGACCTGACGGTGCCGCTGACCCGCTTCTACGGCAACAACCAGGCCCAGCTGCCATCGCCGTTCCGGTCGCTCCAGATCGGCCCGGTGTGGCGGGCCGAGCGGCCGCAGAAGGGCCGCTACCGGCAGTTCTACCAGTGCGACATCGACCTGATCGGCGAGCCGAGCGTGCTCGCGGAGGCGGAGCTGATCGAGGCCACCAGCCAGGCGCTGGCGGCCGTCGGGCTTGAGGGCACCACCGTGCGGCTGTCGGACCGGCGGTTCCTGGCCGCGCTGGCCGAGGCGGCCGGGCTGCCGGAGGCGAGCCGGGACGGGTTCTTCATCGTCCTCGACAAGCTCGACAAGATCGGCTGGGACGGGGTCAGGAGCGAACTCGAAGGGCTCGGCCTGCCCTCGGAGTCGATCGCCGTCGCGCTCGACACGATCAGCGCCCTGCAGGGTCTTGAGCCGGCCAAGGTCGGCGACGCCCTGGCCGACGCCGTGCCGACGATGGGCGCGGCCGCGATCGAGGACCTGGCCACGACCACCGCGTGCCTGGACCGGCTGGCGGCCGACCAGCCGCTGAGCTGGCAGTTCGACCCGACCCTGGTCCGCGGCATGGGCTACTACACCGGGCAGATCTTCGAGCTCAGCCACCCGGGATCGCGTAGTTCGGTGGCCGGCGGCGGCCGCTACGACAAGCTGATCGGCCGGTCACTGGACCGCGACGTGCCCGCCTGCGGGTTCTCGATCGGCTTCGAGCGGATCGTCGACCTGCTCGAGCGCGCCGCCCGCCGCGAGGCGGTCGCGCTGCTGGTCGAGTCCGACGTCCCCACGATCGAGATCCTGGCCGCCGCCCGGAACCTGCGCGGCGAGGGCCTCGCGATCGAGACCATCCGCCGCAGCGGGAAGTTCGGCGCCCAGCTCACCCGGCTCGAGAACGCGGGCTTCACCGCCTTCATCCACCTGCGCAACGACAACGGCGTGATCACCCGCGGTGAGGTGCGGGCGCTCGGCGCGGTCCCGCCGCAGCCGGCCTAGGCCGAGAACTCGTCCTTCAGCCGGCCGGCGTCGAGCACGTGCTCGCGGAGCCGCTGGTAGGCGGGCAGCTCGCGGAACCGGTCCAGGGCCCGGCGGATGGCCTCGCCGCGGGTGTCGGCGACGCCCGCCATGATCAGCGTGTCCACCGTCTCCAGGCCGTCCAGGCCCAGCCGTGCGAGCTCGAAGATGCCCTCGCCGAGTTCTTCCCGCTGGTAGTCCGATAGCTTCTGCGCGACCCCGCGGCTGAACCGGGGGCAGTGGCCGTCGCGGGTGACCGGGACGTCAAAGGTGAACTCCAGGATCCTGATCTGGCAGAGCTTCTCGGCCAGATAGCGCACGAACTGATCGACCGCCGCCTCGTGAGTGTCCCAGAACGCCTTCAGCGACCGCTCCCACTCCTCGGGCCCCTCGGCGGCGGGGACCACCCGGACCCAGAGGTCGCCCGGCTCGACTTCGGGGTCGTCGCCGTACTGCAGCAGCCTGACCCGGCTGACCGCGCCGCCGGGGAAGCACGCATTGGCCTCGTCCTCGATCTCGCGCTCGAGGGCGGCGATCGCATCCCGCTCCGTCCCGTCCGCTTTCCGCGGCCCGCCACGGGCGGAGAACTCGTCTTTGAGCGCGTCGCCATCGCGCACGCGCTCGCGGAGCCGCTCGTAGGCCGGGTGGTCGCGGAAACGGTCAAGGGCCCAGCGGATGGCCTCCATGCGGGTGCCCGCGATGCCCGCGAGGATCAGCGTGTCCAGCGTCTCCAGGCCGTCCGGCCCCATCGGGGCGTGCACGAACGTGGCCGCGCCGCGCTCCCATTCCTGGTAGTCAGAGAGCCGCCGCCCGGTGGGGTAACCCCACTGGGGGCCGTCGAGGCCGCCGCCGGCCTCGACGCTGACGTCGAATCTGAACTCCACGTTCATGATCTCGTGGACCTTCTCGGCCAGGTAGCGCGGGAACTCGTCGATCGCCGCCTGGTGGGCGTCCGCGAACGCCTTCCACGACCGCTCGTAGTCGTCGGGGCCGTCGGAGTCCAGCAGCACCCGGACCCACAGGTCCCGCGGCTCGATCTGCGGGTCGTCGCCGTATTGCAGCAGCGCCACCTGCCGCACCGCGCCGCCGGGGAAGCGCGTCCTGACCTCGTCGTCAATCTCGCGTTCGATGACATCAAGCACGCTGCGGTCCATCGCGGCCTCCCTCGGTGACCTAGTGCCGAGGGTAGGTCCGCGACTCGTGGCCGGCCACTGATTATTCGCTCCGGGCGGCCTGCGCCCGCCGACTCGCCGCGGCGCTTCCCGGCGTCCCGGGCCAATCCGCTGGCGATGGGCCTGCGTATGGTAGGTAGACAGATCGGACTGATCACGGGGGTGCGGCGGCGTGGATGATGACATCCTCAGCCAGGGGGATGACCGCGAGCCCAGCCCGTGGCCGCGCCGGCTGGGGGCGATCGCGGCGGTCGTCGCGGTGGCTGTCGGGGGCATCGTCTACCTCACCCAGTCGCACGGGCGGCCGAGTGCCTCGGCCGCGCACCCGGCCTCCGCCACGCCTCCGGCGCAGCTCACTCCCAGCCCGGTCCCGGTCGAGTCGCCCGAGTTCGTCCGGCTGCCGGCCGGGCCGAACGGGATCGTCGGGGGGACCGCCGGCTGGGAGGACAGCCTGCGGCTGCCGGTCTCGGGAACGCAGCCGGCCTGGTTCTGGCCGGCCACCGGCCGCTCGGTGACGATCGGCGGCCTGCCCGCCGACAGCGCCGGATACCAGTTCACCCGGGTCGGCGGCGGCTGGGCGGTGCAGGCGAACGGGACCTTCTGCGGCGGCGGCGATTGCGCGACCCCGCCCAGCCCGGTCTGGTTTCTCGGGAACGGCGCGGCGTCGGCGATTCCGGTCGGCACGGCCGACCTCGTCGCGCCGGCCGCCGACCCCGACGCCTTGTGGCTCACCAGCTACTTTCCGACCGCCAACAACGCCGCCGGCGCGGCCGCCCTGGCGCGGGAGGTCAGCCGCGCCGGGGCCCAGCTCGCGCCGCCGGTCACCCTCCCCCGCGGCTCCGTCATCGACCAGGCCACCGACCGGGGCCTGCTGCTGATCTCGGCCAGCCGGCAATCGGCGACCTCGGTCTACACGCTCTGGAACCCGGCCTCCAGGAAGGTCATCCGCACCTTCGACGACGTGATCGCGGCGAGCGCGACCGACGTCGCCTGGACGTCGGGCTGCGCCCCGACCGCGTGCCACGTTCAGGTGCTCGACCTGGCGACGGGGAGGCAGACCTCGGTGGCGCTGCCCTCGGCGAGCTCGGCGGCCGGCGCCTCGTTCAGCCCGGACGGGCGGCTGCTCGCGCTCCAGCTCAGCTACGGCCTTGACGGCGCGCTGGCGATGCGGCTCGACGTCGCGACGGTCGCGACCGGCCGGCTGGCCGAGGTGCCGCGCGCCACCGGCAGCAGCGA
>Ga0335072_10014221_pt1 | contig 11310 bp, 8 predicted proteins | sample Lox_Sample_21_FD_206725 | JGI IMG/M metagenome (GOLD analysis project Ga0335072, IMG submission 206725) | Soil microbial communities from Loxahatchee National Wildlife Refuge, Florida, United States - Lox_Sample_2.1 | ecosystem: Environmental > Terrestrial > Soil > Wetlands | place: USA: Florida...
TCGCTAAAGAGACCCCGGGCGGCTGGCAGCCCGATCAGTACGCCAACCCGGACAATCCGGCCGCGCACTATCACTCCACCGGCCCGGAGATCTGGGCGCAGACGGAGGGGAAGATCACCCATCTGGTGGTCGGCATCGGCACCGGCGGCACAATCTCCGGCACCGGCCGCTACCTCAAGGAAGCGTCGGGCAACCGGGTCAAGGTCATCGGCGCGGACCCCGAGGGCTCGGTCTACTCGGGCGGGACCGGCCGCCCCTACCTGGTCGAGGGCGTCGGCGAGGACATCTGGCCGGTCACCTACGACCGGGGCATCGCCGACGAGGTGATCGCGGTGAGCGACGCCGACTCGTTCATCATGACGCGCCGGCTGGCCCGTGAGGAGGCGCTGCTCGTCGGCGGCTCAGCCGGGCTCGCCGTCGCCGCGGCGCTCAAGGTCGCGGAAACCGCCCGCCCGGACGACGTTATCGTCGTGATCCTCCCCGACGGCGGCCGCGGCTACCTGTCGAAGATCTTCAACGACGACTGGATGGCCGACTACGGCTTCCTGCGTGCCCAGACCACCGAGCCGACCGTCGCTGACCTGCTGGCCGCCAGGGACGACGGCCGGATGCCGGCGCTCGTGCATATCCACCCGGAGGAAACCGTGGCGCAGGCGATCGCCCTGCTGCGCGAGTACGACGTCTCCCAGTTGCCCGTGGTCGGCCAGGAGCCGCCGCTGATGGCCGCCGAGGTCGCCGGGGCCGTCGCCGAACGCGACCTGCTCGACGCGCTGGTGGCAGGCCGCGCGAAGCCCGACGACCCGGTGAAGGACCACATGGTGCCGCCGCTGCCCGTCGTAGGGCAGGGCGAGCCGGTGAGCAGTGCCGCGAAGGCGCTCGAGAATGCGGGCGCCGCGCTCGTGCACGTCGACGGCAAGCCCGCCGCGGTGCTGACCCGTCAGGACCTGCTCGCCTTCTACGCGGGCACCTCTTACCCAGGGGCTTCAAACACAGCGCCTTCAACCACCGGGACGGAACAATGAAGTTCGAAACCCAGGCGATCCACGCCGGCCAGGAGCCGGACCCGCTGACCGGCGCCGTGGTCCCGCCGATCTACCAGGTCTCCACCTACAAGCAGGACGGGGTCGGCGGCACCCGCGGCGGCTACGAGTACTCGCGCACCGCCAACCCGACGCGCGGCGCGCTCGAGGAATGCCTGGCCGCGCTGGAGAACGGCGCGCACGCGTTCGCGTTCGCGTCGGGGATGGCCGCCGAGGACTGCCTGCTCCGCACGCTGTGCCGTCCCGGCGATCACGTGCTCATCCCGGCGGACGCCTACGGCGGCACGTTCCGCCTGTTCGACAAGGTGCTGAGCCGGTGGGGCGTGAGCTACGGGACCGTCCGGCAGGACGATCTCGACGCGGTCGCCAGCGCCGCGGCTGCCCGGAAACCCGCGCTCATCTGGGCCGAGACTCCCACCAACCCGCTGCTGTCGATCATCGACATCCGGGCGCTCGCCGAGGTCGCGCACGCCCATCAGGCACTGCTCGTCACCGACAACACGTTCGCCTCGCCGTACCTGCAGCGCCCGCTCGACCTGGGGGCGGACGTCGTCGTGCACAGCACCACCAAGTACATCGGCGGCCACTCCGACGTGGTCGGCGGCGCGGTGGTCGTCAGGGACGCGACGCACGTGGCGGACCTTGCGTTCAACCAGAACGCCACCGGCGGCGTGGCCGGCCCGTTCGACGCGTGGCTGACGCTGCGCGGCGTCAAGACGCTGGCGGTCCGGATGGACCGGCACAGCGCCAATGCCGCGCTGGTCGCCGAGATGCTGGCCGGGCACCCCGCCGTCAGCGCGGTGTACTACCCGGGGCTGCCCGGGCACCCCGGGCACCAGGTCGCGAAGTCCCAGATGCGAGATTTCGGGGGAATGGTGTCGTTCCGCGTCGCCGCGGGCGAGGACAAGGCCGTCGAGGTCGCCGGCCGCACCCGGCTGTTCACCCTCGGGGAGTCGCTCGGCGGCGTCGAGTCGCTGATCGAGCACCCGGCCCGGATGACGCACGCGTCCACGTCCGGCTCGCCGCTCGAGGTGCCGGGCGATCTCGTCCGGCTCTCGGTCGGCCTCGAGGACGCCGGCGACCTGATCGCGGACCTGGAGCAGGCGCTCGGCTAGCCGTTCCAGACCATCAGCACGAGGATGACGAGCCAGATCAGCCCGGTGAGGCCCGCTATCGACGCGATCCGCCCGCGCTCCACCGCCGCGGTCTTCAGCCCGGCGGCAGCGGTCGCGGTCGGCTGGACATCGCCCGCCGCCGCGGCCTGCGGTGCGGTTGCCGGTTCCGCCGATTCCGAACGTACCGTGCCGTCTCCGGCACCTTCCGCTGCTGCCAGCGCGGTGATCGCCTTGCGCTGGTCGCGCATGATGAGCACGAGCAACACTAGAGCGACGACGTAGAGCGTGATCGACACGGACACCCACGGCTTGCTGAAATAGTGCAGCAGCTCCGTGATCACCAAACCGAAGATCAGGGTCAGCAGCGACGCGACCGCGTAAATTCTCGTGATCCGGTACAGATAGCCGACCACCACGATGTTGCGCTTGCGGATATACCGGGGCGTGGACATGATCGCCGCGGTTCCAGGACCGATCGTGAACATCGCCGCGGCGACGTGCAGCCACAAGATGGCGTGGTCGGTGAATGACATGAGGCGATCCTAAAGGGCACGACACCCCGGGACCTGGACGAGACACGACCAGATCCCGGGCGCCGGTTCAGGTCGCCGACGCGGCTCGGTTAGTGAGCCGCGGGCTCCTTCGTAGCAGAACCAGCCGGGGTGACCGCCTTGCCCTTGTACTTGAGGGCAAACCAGGCGCCGACCGCGAAGACCACGCCAACAATCAGGCAGCCAGCCGCGCGCAGCGGGTGGTGACCGGAAGAGTTAGCGACGTGGCCCATGAAACCAGGGAGCGAACTTGCGGGCTCGGCGATGTAGATGATGCCGGCCACGATGAAAAGGAGCGCGATGACAGCCGCGATGATCGCGACTGCCGTCCGGCCGGAGGAGCCGGATGCAGACGAGGGACTCATTTAGTCCTCCTATTTAAGTGCTCAGCTCTTTATTCCTCTGCGCTGTAGCGGCAAATCTACCGCTGTCGCCTGGCTCCGCGGGTCCGAAGGAAGTCGTTCACGACATATTCTCCGAGATGCTCCGGAGCCGCCCGCAGCACGCGACCGCCGTTCCTCCTGGCCACGTTGTCCACGAATGCACTCAGCCTATCGTCCTCGGCAAGCATGAAAATGTTGAGGGCTGCGTGCCGCCGCGTCATCTTGTCCACCTCGGCCAGCGTCAGCTCGAGCGTCTCCGGCGCGGGAGGCCAGTCGAACCACGGCCTGCCGTCCCGCTGCAGGTGCGCGGTCGGCTCACCGTCGGTGACGATCAGCACCACCGGCTCGTGCTCGGGATGGCGGTCCAGGTGCCGGCCGGCCAGCATCAGGGCGTGATGCAGGTTGGTGCCCTGCACCATGTCCCAGCCGAGGCCGGCCAGTTCGGTTTCCCGCAGTTCCCTGGCGTAGTTGGAGAACCCCACCACCTGAATGGCGTCCTGCGGGTACTTGCTGCGCAGCAGCGCGTGCAGCGCGAGCGCGGTCTGCTTCGCCGCCGCCCAGGTGCCGCGCAGCGCCATCGAGTAGGACAGGTCCACGAGCAGGCATACCGCGGCGGCGCTGCGCCGCTCGGTTTCCGCCACCTGGAAGTCCTGCGGGGAGAGCTTGACCCGGCCCCGGCCGCTACCTTCGGCGGCGCTTCTCAGCAAGGCGCTGCGGACCGTCCGGGGGACGTCGATCGGCTGCTCGTCGCCGAACTCCCATTCCCGGGTCGCCCCGGTCAGGTCGCCCGCCTGTCCGGCGTCGTGCCGGTCGTGGTCACCGGAGCGCGCCCCGTCCTCCAGGCCGGCGAACACCCGGCGCAGCGCCGTGTCGCCGAGCCGGCGCACTGCCTTCGGGGTGAGCTCCAGGTTGCCGCCGTTGTTCGTCAGGTAGCCCTGTCGCTGCAGCTCCCGCTCGATCCGGCGCAGCGCCTCCAGGTCGTCCACCGCCTGCCTGCCGAACGCCCGCCGCACGGCGTCCTCGTCGATGTCCTCGAGGTTCGCTCCGGCGTAGTCCTGGGCGAGCGCGCTCTCGAGTTCGGCCAGGTCGGCCATGTCGGCGACCGCGCTGGTCGCGTCGCCGAGCCCCAGCGGGTCCTCACCGGACATGCGCACCCCGCGTTGCGGGGCGCCGAGTTCGGGCCGCCGCGCCCGCAGCGCGTCGCCGAGCGCCGCCATCTCCGCGGCGAGACCAGCGTCTTCCAGCGCCTGCGCCATCAGGCCGGCGAGTTCCTCGCGCTGCTCGTCGGACAGCGAGTTGAGCAGCCGCTCGGCGGCCATCATCCTTCTGACCAGGGAGTCCACGAGCTCTTCGAGGTTCTGCGGGTTGTCAGGGAACATGTCCCCGTACTCCGCCATGAACCGCTCGAAGTCCTCCTGAGTGTGCTCGCCGCGGGTGTCCGCGTCCAGCATCCCGCGCAGGTCGGCCAGCATGTCCTTGACCCGCTGCATGGCCGCGGGATCGGGGTTCTGCAGCGCCTCCTTCATGCCGCGGAACTGGCTGTCGAGCACCTCCCTGCGCAGCAGGTCGCGAAGCTTGTCGAACGTCTCCCGCGCCGCCTGCGATCGCCAGTCGTAGTCGGCCAGCTGCCGGATGGCACGCGACGTGTCGTCCGGCAGCGCGTCCAGGTCGGCCTCGCGGAGCCGGGCGTCGTCGCTTGGGTCGGGGAACAGCTCGGCCCGCTCCTGCCCGACCGCGGTGTCGAGCAGGGCGCGGGCCTGCTCGAGCATGCCGTCGAGGCGGCCGCGGCTACGCAGCTCGCGGTTCCGCTCGCGGACCCGGCGCAGCAGGTCATCCAGGCCGCGGCGGCCCTGCCAGCCGCGCCTGAGCAGGTCCCGCAGCGCCTCCGCCGGGGTACCGCCGCCCAGGATGTCCTCGCCCATGTCGTCGAGCGCGCCGCGCACGTCGTACGGCGCCGCGAGCGGATCCGGCCCGCCGTCGTACTCGCCGTACCGGTAGTTAGCCATCACGCAGCTCCTTGCCCACCTAGTCCTACCCGGATGAATGTGACATCGAGCCGCCTATAACCGGCTGTCTGTCACATTCATCCGCTCCGCGAGCCATGTGCCTCACGGAGTCAGCCGCCTACGTTCGGGATAATGCTTTTTCATTGCCCGTATATAGAGATGCCGTCGGCGCTGTCCTTGGACAAGCGACGCAGCAGGTACAGGCCCTCGAGGGCGAACTCGATCGCCGCGGCGGCCTCGCCGAACGACTCGCGGCCTTCCATCCCCAGCCGCGCCATGATCCGGGCCAGCCCGGGGACCTCCCCGGTCCGGCGCAGCAATTCGCTGGCCGAGATGAGCTCGCCGGACTCGATCGTGCCGCCGTCGGTGAACTTGTTGAGCAGGCCGGTCAGGTCGGCGCCGCCGAGCCGGGCGCGGAACGTGTCGGCGGTCGCCCGGCGCAGCAGGTGGGCCAGGATCTCCTCCTCGCGGCCCTCCTCGCTGACCTCGAACTCGACCTTGCCGCGGAGCGTGGTGACGATCGGGGGCAGGTCGCAGACCCGGGCGACGGGCACCTCGTCGTGCGCCTCGGCGACCAGCGCGGTGCGTCGCACCGCGGCGGCGGCGGCGCTCTCCGCGGCCGCGATCGCGAACCGCGCCGACACGCCGGACCGCGCGTCCGCCGCCGGGGACTCCCTGACCAGGCGGGTGAAGCGCGCGATCACCTCGATCAGGTGGTCAGGCAGCTCGGCGCCTGGGTCTCCGCCGTCCCAGGCGACCTTGGCCTCCTGGCTGATCAGCGCGAGCTCGTCCTCGAGGGTTGCCGGGTAGTGGGTACGGATCTCCGCGCCGAAGCGGTCCTTGAGCGGCGTGATGATCCGGCCCCGGTTGGTGTAGTCCTCCGGGTTCGCGCTGGCGACGAGCACGATGTCGAGCGGCAGCCGCAGCGAGTAGCCGCGGACGCCGATGTCACGCTCCTCGAGCACGTTCAGCAGCGCCACCTGGATCCGCTCGGCGAGGTCAGGCAGCTCGTTCAGGCAGAAGACACCGCGGTTGGTGCGCGGGACCATGCCGAAGTGGATGGTCTCCGGGTCGCCGAGCGTCCTGCCTTCGGCCACCTTGACCGGGTCGATGTCGCCGATCAGGTCGCCGACGCTGGTGTCGGGCGTGGCGAGCTTCTCGCCGTATCGTTCGCTGGCGGGCCGCCAGGTGATCTTCAGTTCATCGCCCTGCTCTCGCGCGAGACGGCGGCAGCGGGAGCAGACCGGGACGTAGGGGTGGTCGTTGATCTCGCAGCCGCTGATCACCGGCGTCCACTCGTCGAGCAGGCCGGCCAGCGTGCGAATCAGCCTTGTCTTTCCCTGGCCGCGTTCGCCGAGCAGAATCACGTCGTGACCGGCCAGGAGCGCGCGTTCGACGTGCGGCAGCACGGTCTGGTCGAACCCGACGATGCCAGGAAACCGGTCCTGGCCCGCGCGCATTCTCGAGATCAGGTTCTCTCTTATCTCCTGCTTGACGGTTCGGTAGACGTGTCCGCTCGCCCGTAGCTCGCCGAGAGTGGCTGGCCTGGGCGAAGCGCTTGCGTTAGGACGCTCGCTGTTCTCCTGCACATCTTCGACACTATGTCGGCTCCGCGACTCTTCGCATCTTCCGGGGGTCAGATCCGCGACTAAGGTTCGTTGGCATGACCTTCCTCTCGCCGCTCGTGCAGTCGGATGACATCGTCGCGGCCCGTGAGCTGCTCCGCGATGTCATCACGCCGACGCCCCTGCTGTTCTCCCGGGTGCTGTCCGAGACCGTGGGCGGTCCCGTCTACCTGAAGTGCGAGAACCTGCAGCGCACCGGCTCGTTCAAGGTGCGCGGCGCGTACACGCGCATCGCCCGGCTGTCGGACGCCGATCGGACCCGCGGGGTGGTGGCGGCGAGCGCGGGCAACCACGCGCAGGGCGTGGCGTTCGCGGCGAGCCTGCTCGGTACCGCGGCGACCGTCGTGATGCCGGAGCGGGCGCCGATCCCCAAGGTCGAGGCCACCCGGGCGTACGGGGCCTCTGTGGTGCTGGCGGGGACCACAGTGGAGGACGCACTCGAGGTAGCGCTCGACTTCGCGGCCCAGACCGGGAGCATGTTCATCCACCCGTTCGACCACGCCGACATCGTGGCGGGCCAGGGCACGCTCGGCTTCGAGATCATCGAGCAGTGCCCGCAGGTCCGGACGGTCCTGGTCCCGGTCGGCGGCGGCGGCCTGGCGGCCGGGATCGCGGTAGCGGTGCAGAGCCTCGACCCGTCCGTGCGCATCGTCGGGGTCCAGGCCGAGGCGGTGGCCGGCTACGAGGCGTCGTTCGCCGCCGGGCATCCCGTTGCCGTGCCCGGCCGGCCCTCGATGGCCGACGGCATCGCGGTCCACCGGCCTGGCGACATCGCGTTCGGCATCCTGTCGTCGCTGGCCGCGCGCTTCGTGACGGTCTCGGAGGCGGAGCTGTCCCGCGGGCTGCTGCTGTGCCTGGAGCGGGCCAAGCAGGTGGTCGAGCCGTCGGGCGCGGCGGGGGTGGCGGCCCTGCTGTCGCACGAGGACGAGTTCGAGCCGCCGATCGTCGCGGTGCTGTCCGGCGGCAACATCGACCCGCTGCTGCTGTCCAAGCTGCTGCGGCACGGGCTGTCCGCCGCGGGGCGGTTCCTCGGCTTCCGGTGCCGGCTCCCTGACTACCCGGGATCGCTGGCGGGGCTGCTGCACGACATCGCCGACCTGGGCGCGAACGTGCTCGAGGTCAGCCACGAGCGGCTGGCACCCAGCCTGCGGGTGGATGAGGTGGAAGTGGTGCTGCAAGTCGAGACGCGCGGGCCGGAGCACTGCGAGGACCTCAAGGCCAAGCTCCGCGGCGCCGGCTACGTGCTCACGTTCCGCTGACGGCGGCCGTCGGGCGGTTATCCTGGAAGTAGCACGGCGGAGGGGCTCGCCGTGCGGAGCCCGGCCTCACCGGCGCGGGCGGCGTGAACGCGGCGGCGGCCGCCAACGGTCCCTACCAGGCGAGGTACGCGGGTAGGAGGACCGGCTCCGATGACGAACGCCGACAGTGCCCTGGCGTCCGCCCTTGACCAGCTGGCAGCGCTCGGGACGGATCAGGACCGGTCGCAGATCGCGGCGCTGCGGGACCGGCTGGACGCGGCGCGGTTGCGGGTCCTGGTCGCGGGCGAGGCCAAGCGGGGCAAGAGCACGCTGATCAACGCGCTGCTCGGCCGGGCGGTGCTGCCCACTGGGGTAACGCCGCTGACCGCGGTCGCCACGACCGTGAGGTATGGCGATGACCAGCGCGCGGAGGCGCGGTTCGCGGACGGCCATGAGGAGAAGCAGCCGCTTACCGCGCTGCCTGACCTGGTCACCGAGCGAGGCAACCCCGGCAACCGGCGGCACGTCGCGGCGGTGACCGTATACCTGGACGCCCCGCTGCTGGCCGGCGGCGTCGAACTGGTGGACACGCCGGGCACCGGGTCGGTGTTCGCGTGGGACACGGCCGCGGCGCACGAGGCGCTGGAGACCATGGACGCCGCCGTGTTCGTGCTGACCGCCGACCCGCCGGTCTCGGCCGCTGAGCGGGACCTGTACGCCAAGGTCAGCGGGCTGTCGGTGGCCACGTTCACGGTGCTGAACAAGGCCGATCACCTCGACGAGGCCGAGCTGGCCGAGGCGGCGGAGTTCACCCGGCGGGTGCTGGCCCAAGCGGCGCGGCGCCCCGGTGCCGTGCCGGGCCGGGTCTACCCGGTGTCGGCCCGGGCCGCGCTGGCCGGCGGCGACCCGGGATTCGCCGCCTTCGCCGCCGGCTTCACGGCGTATCTGGCCAGCGGGCGGGTGTCGGACCTGCGGACGTCGGCGGTCATGCGAGCGCGGCGGATCGGCCGTTCGCTGCTCGATGAGGTGGCGCTGACGCGACGCGCGGCGGAACTCGCCGCCGGTGAGGCCGCGGACCGGGTGACCCGGTTCGGCGAGCGGCTGGCCGACGTGGCGGTCCGGGGTCAGGACGCGGTGGCCGTGGCCGGCGCCGAGTCCGCCCGGCTGCTGGGAGACCTCAACGCCGCTGCCGAGGCCGACGGGCTGCGGCTGGGACGTGACATCACCCGCCAGCTCTCGGAGATTCTCGGTCGTGAGCTGGCCACCGCCGCGCCCGCCGAGATCGAGCGCGAGGGCCGCGAGCGGCTGGTCGCGCTCGCGGTCACGGCGGCGGACGCGTGGCGGGCGGGGCGGCGGGACGTCATCGAGCAGGGGCTGGCCCGCACCGACGCCAGACTGGCCGCCGGCCTGGCGGCCGAGCTCAGGGGACTGCGCGACTCGGCGGCCGAGCTTCTCGGCCTGGAGCTGGCGGTGCCGGAGCCGGGCGGCCGCCTCGCCGAGGACCGCCGCTTCTTCTACACGACCGCCGATGAGGCCGGTCAGACCGAGTTGCTCGCCGGCGCCATCCGACGCACTCTCCCCGGTGAGCTTGGCCGCCGCCGCGCCCGCGAGCACCTGCTGCGCGAGGCTCCTGATCTGGTGGCGAGACAGATCGGCCGGGCCCGGGGCGACCTCCAGTACCGGCTGTCGGAGGCAAGCCGCGCGCTGGCACTGTCCGTGGAGCGGCGCTACGCGGACGCCACGGGCCGGCTGCGGGCCGCCCTGGCAGCCGCCGGGGAACTCCGCGGCGCCTCGGTGGCCGCGGCGGAGGAAAGAGAACGAGATCTTTCCGAACGTGAGGTGGCGACCCGCCACGCCCTCGCGCTGCTCGACGAGGCGGTCACCGCGGCAGAGCGGCCAGCGCCATGAGCGTGACGGCTGAGATCGGGCATTTCTTCGACGCCGCACGGGATCAGTGAAGCCCGGGCATGCCCGCCGCTACCCCGGTCCCGCGCGGCCCGACCGTGCTCACGCTGTATACCGCGACGGACCTGCTGACCGGGCCGGGCTGCCCGGTCTGCCGCTACGCCGGCGAGGCGGCTGACCGTTACCTGGCCTGGTTTGCGTTGGAGGGGCACGCCGACGCCGTGATCGTCACCAGATTGTGCGCGTCGCTGGGGATGTGCCCCGGCCAAACGCGCGGGCTGATGAGCCAGCCCGGTGCCGCCCGCAGGCTGACCGCCCTTTACCGGTACCTGGTCCGGGCAGGCCGGGACCGGCTGGTCGGCCGAGTGGCCCGGCCGGACAGTTGCCCTGCCTGTGAGCATGACGCCGCCGCCACCGGCCGGGCGGTGGATACCCTGCTAGACGGCCTGGACGACGACCGGGTCCGGCGTCGCTACCGTGAGCTCGGCGGGTTGTGCATCCCGCACCTGCGGGCAGCCTCGGCGCGGGGAAACCGTCGGGTCGTCGCCTGGCTGACCCAGACGATGACAGCAGTCGTCACCCGCCCGGCGAGCCACTGCTGGCTGGCCGGAACCGGCCACGACGCCGATGTGCGCGCGGCGCTGCGGACTGCGCTGCCAGCCGCCGCGCTGCCCGGCTCAGGTGCGTGCGCCGCGTGCCTGGCCGCGGGAAGGTCGGAGGCCGGCCACCTGGCACGGATGGCCGCAGTCAGCGACCGCGGCCGGCCGGACCCTCGGCTGCTGCTGTGCGCGGGTCATCTCCGCGACCTGATCACGCAGCCGGTCCGGCCAGGCGCGGAGCCGCCGCTGACCTGGCAGGCAGGCTGCCTGGCCGCGGCCCTCATTGGGTCTGCCTCCTCGCCGGGCCGCGAATCCGGTCCCCCCGGCTGGCGGCGGTCCCGGCGCCGCCGTGGCGCCAGCCTGGATGACTGCCCTATCTGCCTGTCCAGCGAGGCTGCCGCGAAGCAGGCCGTCGAAGACCTGCGCCGGTGGCTGCGCGCGCATTCGGTTCCCGGCTGTCAGGTGCCGCTGTGCGTCCGGCACCTGCTCGGCCTGAATGCCGCCGACCCGTGGGCCTGCCAGGTGATCTCGCCCGGTGCGATCGAGCGCGCGGACCTGCTGATCGCCGAACTGGACGCGGCGTTCGACAAGGGCACCTGGGCGCACCGTCACGAAACCGCGGGGCCGGAGATGACCGCGTGGTGGCGGGCAGCCGCGTTCCTTGACGGAGGGGTGTTCTGCGGCTGTCCGCCGAACGCGGGCAGGGTCATCGTCGCGTCGAGGCGGCCGTCGGCGTTAGTTCGATGATGCGCCATCCGCTGAGAAGGGCGAGCCCGATTCAGGCAGATCAGAGGGATTTGCCGCTGCCGGCCGGTCTGATATTGTTTTGTTACGCGATGAGGCTCGCG
>Ga0335072_10014222_pt1 | contig 11310 bp, 9 predicted proteins | sample Lox_Sample_21_FD_206725 | JGI IMG/M metagenome (GOLD analysis project Ga0335072, IMG submission 206725) | Soil microbial communities from Loxahatchee National Wildlife Refuge, Florida, United States - Lox_Sample_2.1 | ecosystem: Environmental > Terrestrial > Soil > Wetlands | place: USA: Florida...
TGGTGCGGCATGTTGAAATAGTCGCCGGCCCGCGTCTCCAGCACCACCTGCGCGCAGCCGATCTGCAACGCATCCAGCAGCCGCCGCGGATTCCTGCCGGCCTTGATCAACCGAGTCAGCACGTCCAACGCCAACATCTCGTCGTCGCGGATGGCGGCGCGGATCAACTCCGAGGAATCTTCCGCCGTGACCTCGCCGGTGTTGCGCAGCATCGCGGCTTCGGCCTCGCTGACGCCACCATAGGGCACGGCGTGCAGGCCCTCGCCCTCGATATGCATCTTCACCAGGTTGCAGGCGAGTTCATAGGTCGAGTACCAGCGTGGCCCCACCGCGATGTCGAGCGCGCCGGCATAGACCACGTGATGCGCGTTGTCCCAGCCGATGGCGGTGCCGATTTCGACCGTCGAACGCGCGCGATATGCTTTGTGGCCGGTCGTATAGGAACGGTTGTGCAAGATCCTGTCCTGCACGTCCATCAGGCCGGCGAAGCACATCTCGGCCAGTACTTCCTTGCGGTTGGCGGTTTCCTCCATCAGGCCGAGGAACATGCGATAGGCGTCGATCACCTGACCGCGATGGACCAGCGTCATCCAGTTGTTCAGACGCTCCCGCAACGGCGCGACTTCGCGCAACGGTTCCTGGTCTGGCCAGTAAACCGCCGGCGCGGGCGGCGCTTCCTGCTTGCCGATATTGCCGCGCATCCGCGTGTAGTGGCCCGGCGCCTTGTTGATCTTCTGGTTCCAGATATCGAGCCCGCTGGGGATGTACCAGATCGTCTGCGCCATCGGCAGCATCGACAGATGCGATGGCAGCATCTTCGTCAGGTTCAACGTGGCGCGCGCGCTCAGCAGGCAGTGGTCGTTATTGACGAAATTGGGGTAGCCGTCATCAATGCGTTCATGGTATGGCACATGCGTGTACGGCGCATGGATGCGGATCGCCTCGGCGACGATTTCGTTCAGCGGCCGGCCGGCACGGATCAGGTCGTAATAGACATCACTGGCGCCCACCTGGTCGCGCATGATGATGCGCTCTTCCAGTTTGGCGTAGAGGCTGCCCGCCTCGGCGCGGTCCGTCGCGGCGGTCGTCTGCATGTCCATCAATCGTCCCTCCGGCTTCGTGCATGTTGCCGTGATCCTACGCTTGACAGGACGCAGGCGACAACCATCGTGGCGGCGAGGGGGATCGTGTCATGACAACAGAGGCTTGGATGATCACAACCGTGGTGGGGACGGGTCAGCCTGGCTATGCCGGCGACGGTGGACCTGCGCGCGAGGCGCTGCTGAACAATCCCTTTGATCTTTGCTTCGACGCTGATGGCAACCTGATCTTCGCCGACACGTACAATCACTGCATCCGGCGCGTGGATGCGCGGACGGGAATCATCTCGACCGTCGCGGGCACCGGCGGGCCGGGGTTTGCCGGCGATGGCGGTGAGGCAACGCAGGCCCTGCTGAATCAACCGTACGGTGTGGTGGTGGATGCCGGCGGAACGATCTATTTCGCCGATCGGCTGAACAAGCGGGTGCGGCGCATCGAGCCGCCCGGGATTATCAGCACCCTGGCCGGCGATGGCTCAGGAAAATTCAGTGGCGATGGCGGGCCGGCCGCCTCGGCTGGTCTCGCGGAGCCGAACGGGCTGGCACTCGATGCGAACCAGGGACAACTTTTCATTGCCGATGTGGCCGACCATCGGGTGCGCGTGGTGGACCTGGCGACCGGCGTCATCAGCACGTTCGCTGGCACCGGCGAGGCGCGGCACGACGGTGACGGCGGCCCAGCTGCACGTGCGGGCGTCTTCGGCGCGCGCGCGGTGGCACTGGCTCCGGATGGTGCGCTGTACATCCTTGAACGCGGCGGCAGCAGTCTGCGCCGGGTGCACGAGGGCATCATTCATACGGCCGCCGGAACCGGTGCGCGTGGCTATGCCGGCGATGGCGCCGATGCGCGCGAGGCGGTGTTCGATGCGCCGAAGGAAATGGCGGTGGATACGGATGGCAGCGTGTTCATCGTCGATACCGAGAACCATGCGATTCGCCGCATCGATGCACACAGCTGGATCGTGACCACGATCGCCGGCACTGGCACCGCTGGGCCGGGCGGCGATGGCGGCCCGGCTGCGGCGGCGCAGCTCGCACGGCCGCATGGCGCGGCTGTGGGGCCGGATGGCGCGCTTTATGTCGGTGACAGCGAGAACCACCGCATCCGCAAGCTCACGCGCGGGCACTGAACGTCACGCTGCGCCGCGGCATCGCAGACCGGCGTTCACTTGCCGCGGCGACGCGGGGTACGTGCGCTCTCCGTGATGACTGTGTTGTCGATGATCCATTGCAGCTCCTCGCTCAGCAGAACGCGGCCGCCCATGAAGCCTACAAGGTCATAGGGCCGCATTGGCCGCGCCTTCCCGCTGACCCATATGGCCGGCTTGAACGTGTTCTTCGCCGGGCCGTCGATCCACGTGACATAGTTATTGGACGCCACCACCGAGATACAATTCTGAAAATAGAGAGCGATATCACGAATCATCTTTGCGCCGTCTTCTTGCGCGACGGAGCACCCGCACAGAAACAGGACACCTGACCTGGCGATGCATCTCGCCATGGCTCTCAGGTACGGCGCCTGAAAATCGATGACTCCCGACATGCCGTAGGCGTGGAGTGCCAACATGACATCCGATGGCGCCGGCTTACGTCCAGCCGCCTCGCCAGCGAGCACGGGGAGTGCCGCTTCAACCTTTCCTGATACTCCGAAATGCACGGCGTTGAAGTTCTTGAACTCAGTCAGGTCATGTCCGGTCCCGCTTCCAACGCCTTGGATACCGGCGGCTCCATGATCCACCAGGAGAAGGGCGCAGATCTTGCCGTCGCCATACGACGTCGTCAGTTTCTCAGCAAGGTTCTTTACGCCGGTATATCCGATTGTACGGGTGGCGCGTTGCGCCCGTGCTATAAAGCCGTCGAGATCAATGCCGATGCCCTTCGGTGAATTGGCATTGTAGGCGACGACGGTCCCCTCCTGATAATATTCCACTTTCATAGCTGAAGCCCCCCTTTGTTTTGTTAGCAGCGTCAATTTGAACTGCGCGATTGCACTGGCAGACAGGTGTGCGCGGGATGCACTTGCGGCGCTGTGATTTCCGTGTCATGCGGGCCGTCATCCCTGCGCGAATTAGGACAACGCTGGAACTTCGCTTGCAGCGGCCCAACGTGGGCCAGCCCGTCAGCCGGCCGTGGCATCCCTGTGCGGGTTCCTGAGCCGGTGCGCGTGCGCTGCCGGCGCCCGGCCCCGCAGCCGGCGGCTGACCCCGCAGCACAGCGTGGCCTCACCTGGTTTGCATGACTTGTGCTTCATTGATCGTCAGCGGACAGGGAGGAAATCATGCGGCTGCGTTGGGAGGATCTCGGCACCCCGCGTGCCGACGATGCCAGCGAGAGCATCAGCGAACTCGGCGGCTTCCTCGCCACACCGCTTCCGGTCGCGCAAGCCAGCCACTGCCTGCTCCTTGCCGAGCCGCCGTGCTGCGCCGGCTGCCTGCCGCGGCATCCGCTCGCCGCGGTGGAGGTGTTTGCCGCGTCCCCGGTGCCGATCTCCGGCCGACCGGTCCGGCTGACCGGGCGATGGCGGCGATGCCCCGACGCGAACACCCCGTGGCGTTACCAACTGCACGAGGCGCGGCTCGCGGAACCCGCAGGCTGGTCCAGGGTCGGCCGGCGTTTTGTGCTACGCGGCGCGCCGCTGATGTGCCTGGCCGCGGTGGCCGCGCCGCAGCAGCCGGCGCTGGCCCGGCAGCGCCAGGCCCAGGCACGCGCCGCCATCGATGGCATCGCCACCGTGGACATGCACAGCCATGCCGGCAACATCGGCCACGCCGAGCTGGGCGACGACAACCTGTATCAGGTCGCCGCGCCAATGGCCGAAGGCGGGATGGCGGCGGTGTGCTTCGCCATCATCGCGGACAAGCCGACGCACCATGTCGTCAACGGCCGTATCCGCCCCTACCGCGCGCCCGAGCCGGGCGAACTGTACGCCTGGTCCCAGCGCAGCTTCCAAAGGCTGCACGCGCTGATGGCTCAGCAGAAGCTGGCGGTGATCACCGGCGCTGCGTCGCTGCGGGCGGCGCGCGGCGCCACACCGTCAGCGATCGTGGCATCGGAGGGCGGTGATTTCCTGGAAGGCCAGCCGGATCGCGTCGACGAGGCGTATCAGCGCTGGCAGCTTCGCCATTTGCAGCTCACGCATTACCGGGTGAACGAACTCGGCGACATCCAGACCGAGGAATCCGAGCATGGCGGCCTGACGGACGCCGGGGCCGAGGTGATCCGCCGCTGCAACCGGCTGGGCGTAGTGGTGGATGTTGCACACGGGACGTTCGACCTGGTGAAGCGGGCCGCGTCGGTCACCACAAGGCCGTTGATCCTGTCACACACGTCGCTGACCGGGAAGCCGCGTCAGTTTACCCGGCTCATCACGGCCGACCACGCGCGGCTGGTCGCGCAAACGGGGGGTGTGATCGGGGTGTGGCCGCCCGGGTCGATATTTCCGGATTTGACGGCGATGGCCACCGGCATGGCGCACATGGCCGACGTGGCGGGCGTGGACCATGTCGGGCTGGGCAGCGACATGCTCGGGCTGGTCGGGTCCTCGGTGTTCGACAACTATCGGCAATTGCCCGATCTGGCCGAGGCGATGCTGTCCGTCGGGTTCAGTTCCGCCGACGTCGGCAAGGTGCTCGGCGGCAACTATGCCCGGGTGTTCGCGGCGACGATGGCCTGAACGCAGCCCGCGCGGCGCGTGCTCATTTCGCCGCCGGCACGGCCCGCGGCTTCGGTGCGACGCCCTGGAGCCAGACACGGCGGGTGACGGTCACCAGCAACAGCGACAGCACCGCTGCGATCATCAGAGTCAGCGGCTGCTGGCTGTTTCGGTCGGCTTTGTTTCGGTCGGCTTATTATCTACCAGCGCCTTGGTTGTGGCGGTCGCTTGCTCGATTTCCTGCGAGGAAGCGTTGGCGGCGCCCGCGCCCAGCTTCACCTGGCCGTCCGGCTGCGGCACGACAATCGGCTTCACCACCACCGGCGCCACGCCGCGCTTCTTGATGTCCAGGTCGCCGGCCACCTTGGGGCTGAGATCGACGACGCGGCCGTCGATGAACGGGCCGCGGTCCTCGATCCTGACCGTCGCGGTCCTGCCGTTCCGGAGGTTGGTCACTTTGGCGGTGGTGCCCAGCGGCAGCGTCTTGCTGGCGGCGACATTGGCATTGGGGTTCATCCGCCGCCCATCAGCCATTTTACGGTGGTCGAAATACCTGGCGTAGTACGACGCACGGCCTTCCTCCTTGCGGCCGGAATGGTCGATCCGGGCGACGCCGTGGGGATGAACAGGAGGCAGCCGGTTCAGGTTTTCCGCTTCCTTCCTGGCGGAGGCGGTGTCTGTCGCGGGGACCGCGCCGAGCGTGCTGAAGGGCAAGCAGCTCAGAAACAATCCTAATATCGCGGCGATGCGGTTCGGTAGCATTTCCAGCCCAGTCGGTAACCGGGTGCCAAGACGCCACGAAAGCTCCGAAGTTGCACACCGTTCCGCTTTGTGCTGAGTAAAACGATCAACGTGTGGTGACATTCGTTGGTGACGAAAGCCATCGATTATGCTGAGCTAAATTGCGTACACTTAGTACAAGAACTTGGCTCGTGCTACGCGTTCGCAGCAATCACTTTGCTACCTGAATTCTGGTATTTCATTGCAGCGTTTGTGAGTCTGCGCGAGTACGCAAGCTACCCCAACAGCCGATCGAATCGGAAAAGGTGTCGCGGGCAACAATCGCGAGGCGGCCGCGGCGCTCGTTCGGTTGGAATTGTGGGCTCGCGGGCGTGTACGGCTTTGGGACCAGGGACGCGCTCAGGGGCATAATGCGGCTGCTTCGGATTTCGGCGGCGAGCCTCCGGAACCGCCTATGGCCGGCCGCCGCCGCCGAGCGCACGCGGTGCGCTGAGCTCTACCAGCCGCCGCAAGTCAGCATCCTTGGTCTCGTTGCCGACGATACGGTACAGCGTCACCAGATGCCCATTGCCGTTCCCGCCCTGCCAGATGCGTTGCCAGCGGCCGGGATAGCGAGCGACGGCACCGGCGACCTGGTTCACATGCTCCCATCTCGCCGCCTGTGCGCCAGTGCAAAGCAACACAAGCGGGATGCGATATGCATCGATCTCCGCCATCACCTCCTCATCCGTTTTGAAACGAGGCAGGTATTGGCTGTTGTTGTAGCCGCCGCCCCCGAGCAAGCGGGAACCGCGGATCGCGAACATGCTTGGAGGGTGGGGATCATTCAACGCCAGTTCCGCCACCGCCGCGGCTTCCCAATCCTGGTCGCATGCGATCAAAACCGCGGGGTTGCGCACCGGCAGGTTGGCCCAGCTCTCCTTGGCAGCCACCATCAAACCAAGCTGCCGCATCGGTTCCGCATTCTACATGGCGGGTATGAGCAAGACTCCGCAGATTGCTACCAACGTGAGTTCCGCCATGGACGGCCAACGCTTTTGCAGGGCAATGAACGGATGGGCGCGCAGCCAATCGGCGCCGTGGCGTAGCGCGAGGCCGGCCAGCAACACAAATGGCGCTACCCCCGGGAGCAGGTAACGGTTTTGAAGGTCCGCCGGCACCACAGACTGGAAGATAAAGACGGACGCAAACAGGGCTGCGGAGCAGACGAATGCGTTGTTGTGTGCCGCAGGCGTACGTCGCGTCAGACAAACAACAAAGCCGATCAGGCCCACCGCAAGGAGAACCAAGCCGGATGCCTCGGCGAGCATCATTCCGTTTGCTTCGACGGCATGCTCTACATAGTTCAGTCCCCAGGAATATCGAAAGCCTTGTGCGACCACATTCCACGTGAACACATACAATGGCCCTGCGCCAAGGGCGACGATCGGCAGGGGCAACCAGAACGCGGGGACACGCAGCATTGCGAAGCGCCGAGCGATCAGGATCGCGAGCGGAGGCAACAATGCCAGCGCGAAGCCATTGCCCTTGATCAGGATTGCGGCGAGCGCGGCCAGGGCGAAACACAGCGCCCGGCGCGGGGAGGGCGTGTCGAGAAATCGCGCGTAGAGCAATGCCGCGGTCAACGCCGCCAAGGCGACCGGAGCGTCGAGCATCAACTCGCCGCTGCTTTGCTGCGTGATCGGCAAAACGACAAAGCCCGCCGCCACGAGCCAAGCGATCATGCGGCCAAGGCGGCGTGCGGCAACGGCGTAGCTTATCGTCGCGATCGCGGCGGTCACGCTCGCCGACAGAAGCAGCATCGATTCACGGCTGCTGCCGAACAGCAGCATCCAAACCGCTTCGATGCAATAATAGAGCGGACCCCAATGACCAATGCCTACGGCTGGATAATGACTGGCAAACTGCCGCAGGAAGGCAATGGGCGATCGCAGTCCAGAGAGCAGGTAACCATGGAACAGCAGCCCGGTGATATAGTGGGAGGCTGCATCGCCGCCGGAAGTGAATTCCGCCGTATAAGCGCGATCGCGAACCTGAAGCCCGGCGACCACGGCGAGCAGTACGCCAAATACGGCGAGGGAACTGCTCAATGACCCGATGCGGCGGCCGATCGCGGCAGGTTTGTGCTCAGCGGAAACGGTTATGGGTTCCGCCGATGCTCTCATCGGCGCGCCATGGGATTTGCCGGCAGTCGCCTGCCCGGTGTCTGTCGACAACATTCAAGATGGCCGTCCGACAAATGGGGTCGCAGCGCCCCGAGAAGGGTGTCGCTGCACACAGACCCAGCATCAAAGCCCGCATGCGTGATGCGATGTGAGGGCGATGACGCCGGCACTGCCTGGTGCGTCAATTACATGAATGATGCCGCGCCGTCACGATAATTCTTGTGGTTTCGACGCCCCTACTTGGCGGGTAGCGTCTTCCGCAAGAACCCCGTCCGCGCCGTCGCCCCCGCCATCATGAACGCCGCATCCTGCCCGGACAGAATGAACCGTGCGCCCATCTCGATGTAGCGCGGCATGATCGTCTCGTTGTAGATGCCCGCCATGCCGGGGAATTTTCCATGGTTACGGCAGGCAGCGATCATCACGCGATAGGCTTCCGCCACCCGGTCATTGCCGAAATCGCCCGGGATTCCCATCTCCGCGCACAGGTCGTTCGAGCCGATCAGCAACACGTCCACACCCGGCACGGCGGCGATCGCATCGGCGTTGGCAATGGCGGTCGGCGTCTCCAGCATCACCACTGTCAGGTTCGCGGCATTCAGTGCCTTCGCCGCTTCGCCGGTGCTGGCCGAGCGCAGGCCGTAATGCGGCCCGATCCCGCCCATCGAACGGTGTCCGACCGGGGGGTATTTCAGCCTCGAGACAACCTCGCGCGCTTCCTCGGCGGTATCGACATGCGGCATCACGATGCCCAGGGCGCCGTTGTCCAGCGCCCGCGTGGCAATCGCATATTCGCCGTTCGGCACCCGTGCGATCGGCGCGATGCCGGCATCCAGCGCCGCCGTGCTGATCTGCGCGCAGGCTTCCAGCGACATCACGCCATGTTCCATGTCCAGGAACAGCCAGTCGAAGCCGGCGACGGCCATCGCCTTGGCGATCTCGACGCTGCGCGTCAGCCTGATCCCCACCCCCAAAGACAACTGCCCCTGCTCCAGTTTCTCCCGGGCGACGTTGCGAACGGTCATGACGGTTTCCTTATTTCAGCTCGGCGATGGCGATGGCGATCACGCGGTTCAGCGCAGCCAGGTCCATCGGATGATCCGTCTCGTTGGCCACCGCCACCACCATGCGGTGCCGCCGCAGGATGAAGATGCGCTGGTCGGACGCGCCGGACGCCCAGGCGGTATCCAACGGCAGGTCGGGGAACAGCCGGTCGCTGTTGGAACGGAAGCAGGCGGCGTAGCTGGTGCCGGCATGCGTCGAGGTCAGCGCATACTCGGGCCAGCCGGTCGGCAGCAGCCGTTCGCCGTTCCACACGCCATCCTGCAAATACAGTACACCGAGCTTCGCGTAATCGCGCAGTGTGGCGAAGGCGGCGCCGGATGCGATCAGGTTGCCGGTGAGGTCGGCCGATATCTGGTAGCTCCCCATGCCCAGACGGTCGGCCAACAGGCCATACAGCGTGGCATGATACGGCAGCCCTCGCCGTTCGATCTGGTCGCGGACGATCGAGCCAAGTACGTTCACGCCGCTGTTGACATAACGGAACACCGCGCCCGGCTGCGTCGCCACGATCGAGCGTTGGGCTGCCTCGAACGCATCGCCCGCATCCTGGTACACGGCGCTGTTTTCGAAGCCCAACGCAATCCGTCCGTCATCATGGATGACGGGAAACGCCAGGCCGGACCGCATGCGCAGCAGGTGGTCCAGTGTGATCTGATGATGGATGCCGCGTGGATCGCGCCACTGCGGCGCCGGGGCGGGATCATAGACCGACGCCAGCCAGCCCTCCTGAATCAGCCGGCCGATCAGGGTGCAGGTGAACGCCTTGTTCATCGACCAGCTCGGTGTCGCGCGATCCGATGCGCCGAATGTGTTGTAGCGCTCGACGAGGATTTGCTCCGGCGACGCGATCAGAATGCCATACAGCCCCGGCGAATTCGCAAAGAACGTCCGCAGTGCGGCCACCAGCTTCACCGGCGGGGGAGGTGGTGTTTCCACCGCGTCACCGGATGGCCAGGCATGCGTGGCGGCAGGAAGGGCGCGCGCAATCGGCTGCGGATGAAACGCCGGCACAGCATGTGGGCCGAGCAAAATGCCGCCATACCCCGGCCGTGCGATGGCGGCGCCGGTGACACGCTGCCGGAAATCGGGACCGTCCCAGGCGACGGTGACGCATTGCTCCGCATCGTCCGGTTCGATCGTGATGTGGCCGGCGCGATATGCGGCATCCAGCGCGGCCTGGTCGCCCGCGGCCGGGCGCCGGCTGAGACCGCCCGGTACGGTTACGGCGCGCCAGCGGAAATGCCGCGCGGCGACATCGTGCGGCAGCTTGCTGACATACAACATGTCCGCGAACCGCTTGGCAGCGAAGTTCACTGTGCGCTGGCGGATCGCATGGGCCGAGCCGTCGTACACAATCGGATCCGGGAGCCCGTCGCCGAACGGTTGCGGTGTCCGATCGAAAATCGGCTCCACCAGAACCGCCGGCGTTTCTCCTTTGTCGGTCACTTCACCGGCTCCGGCGTGCGGGTGGCGACAGTCTGGAAGAAGCGGTTGCGCATGCCCTTCTGGTTTTCATAGAGCGAGCCTTGTTTTGACGCGGGCGGCAGCGGCAGCCGCACCGGGGCCGGTGCCAGCCGCGGTTCGCGATGCTCGCCGGCCACCATCAGCGCCTTGTACGCCTCGATCCCGGAGGGAAAGCCTAGCAGCGGCCAGGCATCGGCGGCGCGGAACTGAAACAGCAGCAGGCGCCGATCCCGGTCCGAAACGTTCGGGGCGGAGCCGTGCACGGCGCGCACGTGATGCACGGTGATGGAGCCGGCCTTGCCCAGTAGCGGTATTGCGGAGGCGTAATCGACGTCCCGGTTGGTGGGGTCCATGGCGCCGCAGAAAGTGCCGTCGGCGTGATGGTCGAAGGTGGGGCCGCGATGGCTGCCCGGGATGATCATCAGCGGGCCGTTCGCCATTTCCATGTCGTCCATCATCACCCCGACGGCGGCGAGGTTGTCGTTGGTGTGGGGATAGAACGCCCAGTCCTGGTGCCATTCCACCGGGGCACCATAGCCGGCGCTTTTCATGTTCAGCTTGGCGGTGTCGAAACGGATGTCGGGTCCCCACAGATCGGCCAGCACGCCAATGATGTTCGGATGGCGCATCAGGCGCGCGTATTCCGGATGCTGGAGATGTGTCGCCTTGATGCGGCGGACGCGCGGGTTGTCCGGGGTGTGGCTGTCCTCCAGGTCGTAAACCTCGTTGTGCGTCGTCAGGCCGCTTGCCTGTTGCACCAGGTCATCCGTCACGGCGCGCAGGCGGTGGATTTCCGCATCGGTCAGGACATCGGCGACCACGATGGCGCCGATCTCGTGATATTCATCGATTTGCGATCTGGTCAGCATGATTCCCTCCGGACACGCGGACCCTATCACCGGGGGACGGGGCGGGTCGAGCCGATGGCGGCACGACGCGCCCCGTAGCCATGTGCTGGCTGGATGTTTCATACTTGCGAGGTAGTCCCGATAACGGACTCACCTGGTGTCTGGACGCGAGTCTTCGGCCCCGAGGAGCACCGCTATAACGTCCGGAGAAAAGCGTCCCGTCCGCCCATCGATCAGCACGCGCTTAGGGTCGGTTGGATCTGCCTCGGCTTTTG
>Ga0335072_10014224_pt1 | contig 11310 bp, 10 predicted proteins | sample Lox_Sample_21_FD_206725 | JGI IMG/M metagenome (GOLD analysis project Ga0335072, IMG submission 206725) | Soil microbial communities from Loxahatchee National Wildlife Refuge, Florida, United States - Lox_Sample_2.1 | ecosystem: Environmental > Terrestrial > Soil > Wetlands | place: USA...
ATGTTGATCGTCCCGAACGCGATCGCGATCACCAGCAGCAAATGCTCGAGCACCCCGTGCGCCTCGTGCATCAACAACAGGCCACCCAGCAACACGATCCCGTGGATCGCGTTGGTGCCCGACATCAACGGCGTGTGCAGCGTGTTCGGGACCTTCGAGATCACCTCGAAGCCGACGAATGCGGCCAGCACGAGGATCGCGATCTCGGTGACGGTGCTCATCTTGTCCTCCTCCGGTTCAGGAGCTCGTGGTCGCCGCTGACTCCGCCGCCGCGCGGGCGGCCTCGTGGACGATTTCGCCGTCCCGGGTGATACAGGCACCGGCGATGACCTCGTCGTCGAAGTCGAGCGACAGCTGGCCCTCGTCGGAGATCATCAGCCCGAGCAGCGACTGGATGTTGCGGGCGTACAGCTGCGAGGCGTGCTCGGCCATCGTCGAGGGCACGTTCAGCGGCCCGAGGATCTTCACGTCGTGACGCACGACGGTCTGACCGGGTTCGGTCAGCTCACAGTTCCCGCCGGACTCGGCGGCCAGGTCGATGATCACCGAGCCGGGCTTCATCAGCTCGACCGCCTTCTCGGTCACCAGCACCGGTGCGCGCCGGCCGGGCACGGCGGCCGTCGTGATCACGACGTCGACCTTCCCGATCGCCTCCGCCATCAACTCCTGCTGGCGCGCCTGCTGCTCGGGGGTGAGCTCGCGGGCGTAGCCGCCGGCGCCCTCCAGGTCGCCGCCGAGGTCGAACTCGAGGAAGTGCGCGCCGAGCGACTCGACCTGCTCCTTGACCGCCGCGCGCACGTCGAAGCCCTGAACGACCGCTCCGAGACGCCGCGCGGTCGCGATCGCCTGCAGCCCGGCCACGCCGGCGCCGAGCACGAGCACGGTCGCCGGACGGATCGTGCCCGCCGCGGTCATCAGCATCGGGAAGTAGCGGCCGAGCTCCATCGCGCCCATCAACGCGGCGCGGTACCCGCCGATGTTCGCCTGCGAGGACAGCGCGTCCATCGACTGCGCCCGGCTGATGCGCGGGATCGCCTCCATCGCGAAGCTCGTCGCGCCGGTCTGGGCGATCGCCCGGATCGTGTCGCCGGCCGTCAACGGCTGAAGGAACCCGATCAGCACGCTGTCTGATCGCAACCGCCCGATCTCCTCAGCGGTCGGCGGCGCGACCTTGACGACCATGTCGCCGTCGTACACCTGGGCGGCGTCCCCGACCATGGTGGCGCCCGCCTCCTCGTACTGACCGTCCGGAATCAGCGCGCCGGCGCCCGCGCCCCGCTCGACGACGACCTGGACGCCGTTCTCACCGCCCGAGAGCTTGCCGACCACCTCGGGTACGAGCGCCACGCGGCGCTCGCCCTCGGCCGACTCCTTGGGGACTCCGATCTTCATGAGGGGTGCAGGAGCGTACCGATTTTGGGCTGGGGCGGAATCAGCTGCCGTCGAGGACCGCGAGGCTCACCGCGGTCAGGATTCCGGTGGCGACCGCTAGCCCGTCCACGCCAGGGGAGGCGATGGCCGGCGCCGAGGTGATCCGGACTCGCCGCGAGTGCGTGCTCCCGCGATGACCCGAGCGGCGGGGCGCATGGTGCGCCGGCGACCCCACATGGGGGGCGGCCACGTGCGCAGTGGGGCGAGCGGGCGTCACCGACGGGCGCTGCCGCGCGACCGCGGCGATCGGAAGCGCCTTTCCCTCGAGCGCCATCAGCGCCTCGCCCGTTACCCACGTCGGCGTCTCGCTCGTACCACGCGAATACTCGACGTGGCCGTCGCCGGCGATCAGCGCGCGTAGGTAGTCGAGCGGCGACGGCGCGCCGTGGCGGTGGAGCGAGCCCGGGTCGACGCCGGCGGCGATCAGCCCCTGGACGCCGAACGCCGTCGACTGCGCGTTCGACCCGGCGCCCGGCATCCCGGGGAGGCCGCCATCGCGGTCCTGCTGGCGGCGGATGTAGGCGACCGCGCGTGACCGCGCTCGAACGGCCGCGGAACCACCGGCCCGCGCCAGCGCCTCGAGCGCCGCCCCGGTGTCGTCGACGTCGCTGATCCCGCCGCGGGTCCCGAAGTTGAAGCCGCCGTCGGCGTCCTCCTGGCGCACGAGCCACGCCAGGCTCGCCGCCGGCGGCGCGACGCCCGCGGCCCGCAGCGCGAGCACGGCGAACGACGTCCAGTTCGTCTGGTTGTTCACCGACCCGTTCGGGCGGACGTCTCCGCGAAGCTCGGCCACGAGATCCCGACCTCCGAAGCTCGTCGCGGGCAGCCCGGCGGCGGCCGCGACCAGGATGTTGCGCTCGACGTCGCCCGGATCCGATGACGACGCCACCCCGCTCTCGACGTAGTCGATCAGGCTGCGTCCACCCCGGGCGATGTCCTGCGGGTTCACGCCGGCGCTGGCCAGGCCGAGCGCGGCCCAGCCCGAGTACAGCTGATTCGAGGCCGAGCCGGGCGTAGCACCGAGGCCGCCGTCGGCGTTCTGGGCCGCGAGCAGGTAGCCGGCGGGCGTGCTCGCGGCTTCCGCACGCCCCACCCCCGTCCAGCCTGGCTGGCTGGCCAGCCAGGCTCCTCCGAGCGAGGCGGTCGCCCCGACGGCGACGACCGCGATCGCGAGCACCGGCGTCGCCGACACCCACGTCACGTTCAGCCGCGTCCTGAACCGGGTCAGCGAGTGGATCAGGGCCGGACCGAACGCGAGCGCGAACACGAAGCACCCGCCGGCGTGGATGAAGTCGAACCCGACCCCCTTCCCCACGTACACGCCCAGCGACCCGAGGCTGTGGTCGCTGTAGGTGACCCAGTCGCCGACGTCCTGGAGCGCGGTGTACCCGAACCCGACCACGAAGCAGACGATCGCCAGCGTCCAGCGCCCGATCCGGCGCCCGGTCACGACCGCGAGCCCGGCGCCGATCACGCCGGTCGCGCCCCAGCCCGCCATCTGCCACGGGGTCCACGGTCCCTGGCCGAAGAAGAAGTTCGAGGCTGCGCCTGCGATTGCGCCGACCGCGAAACCGGGGCCGCCGCCGAGCGCATAGCCGGCCACGAGCACGATGTCGGTCGTCGGCTTGACGTTCGGGAACGCCGCGAACGCGATCCGCCCGAGCGCCGCGAACGCCGCCAGCGTCCCCACCAGCGCCACGATCCGGGCGTCCGGGCGCACGCGCTCGTACCACGCGAAGCCGCCGGCCAGCGCTAGCGCGAGGATGCCGAACGCGCCGACCTGCCAGGTCACGCGCCGACCTCCGCTTGCGCCCGGGACAGAAACGCCACGGCCTCGTCGGGGCGGAGCGCGGCACCGGCGCCTCCGAGGATCCGTGCGGTCTCGGTCGCGAAGTACGTGCCGCCCGCGAGGATCTCGGCCGGCGAACCGTCCGCGATCACCGCGCCCTCCCCCAGCAGCACCACCCGCTCCGCGAATGCGGCGACGAACTCCGGGTCGTGGGTGGCGACGAGCACGGCCGCATCGAGCTCGCGCAGGAGCGCCGCGAGCTCGTCCTTGCGCCGGCGGTCCATCCCTCGCGTCGGCTCGTCCAGGCACACCACGGCGGTCTGGAGATCGGGGGCGTCGAGCACGATCGCGAGCGCGAGGCGCTGCTTCTCCCCGCCCGACAGGTCACGTGGATGGCGGTCGGCGAGCGCCGGGTCGCCGAGCCCGACGGTCGCGAGCGCCGCCGGCGAGGCCTCCTGCGCGACGCGGTCGTGGACGAGGTAGTCGGTCGGGTTCTGGAGCAGGAGCGCGACGCGGCCGGCGCTGCGGACCTTGCCCCGGGTGGGCTTCATCAGCCCGGCCGCGTGCCGGAGCAGCGTCGACTTGCCGGCGCCGTTCCGGCCCATCAGCGCCACCCGCTCCCCGGGCGCGATCGACAGCGACAGGCCGTGCAGGATGGCCGGACCGCGATCGATCTCATGCCAGACCCGGTCGAGCGCGAGCGCTGGATCCTCGGCGCGCCGGCGCGGCTTGCGATTCCGCCGGTCCGCGTCGCCGCCCACGGTCGGACCTGAGTCGGGGAGCAGCCCGCGGGCTCGCAACATCGAGCGAGCGGCCTTCACGCCCGCCACCGGCCCGAGCCCGAGGCCGTGCAGGAGCCGGGCGCCGGGAGTGGCCAGCTCGGGTGCGGCGTCGCACGCCCAGCCCAGGAACTCGGCCGGCGGCGCGTCGCACACCACGCGCCCGCCGCGCATCGCGATCGCCCGGTCGGCCACGCCCAGGCAGCGCTCGAGCCGGTGCTCGGCGATCACGATCGCCGCGTCGAAGTCCTCGTTGAGCCGGCGGAGCAGCGCGATCAGCTCGTCGCCGGCGACCGGATCGAGCTGCGAGGTCGGCTCGTCGAGCAGGATCAGCTGCGGCCGCCCGGCGAGCGCCGCGCCCAGCGCCACGCGTTGGAGCTCTCCGCCGGAGAGCTCGGAGGTGGGGCGGTCGAGCAGGTGCGCGATCCCGAGCGCGAGCGCCGCCTCCTCGACGGCCCGCGCCACCGCCGCCGGCGGCTCCCCTCGGTTCTCGAGCGGCAGCGCAAGCTCGGCGCGGACCGTACTCATCACGACCTGCGTCTCCGGATCCTGGAACAGCGTGCCGACCGCGAGCGCGAGCGCTCCCGGGCCGTGCTCGCGCGTGTCCATGCCGGCGACCGTCGCGCGGCCGGCGAACACGCCGCCGTGGAAGTGCGGCACGAGCCCGTTGGCGGCGCGGAGCAGCGTCGACTTGCCGGAGCCCGACCCGCCGGCGAGCACGACCAGCTCGCCCGGGCCGATCTCGAGCGACACGTTCTCGATCGCCGGCGACGTGGCGCCCGGGTAGGTGTACGTGACGCGCTCGAGCGCGAGCACGCTCATCGCTCGACGCCCTCGCGGTCGGTTGTCATCGCTCGATCCCCCTGCGGTCGGCGAACGGAAGCAGCGCGGAGGCGACGATCGCGACGGCCACGGCCACCTCGCCGGCCCCGAGCGGCGCATACAGGGACGGGTCCGAGCTGAACGGGACGAGCCCCGCGATGCGGGCTCCGACCGCCAGCGCCACCAGCGCCACCGCCGACGCGCCGAACGCGAGGTCGTGGCGCGAGTACGGCCTCCGGACGCGCCCCGGGCCGCCCGGACGCCGGACCGCGCCGTACCCGCGCACCTCGAGCGCGGCGGCGACGTCGAGCGCCCGGTCGAGCACGCCGGCCGTGGTGGCGCGCATCAGCCGCGCCCGCGACGGCGGTGGACCGGGCCGGCAACGCTGGGCCTCGGCGAGCCGCCGCGCGTCGCGGGCGAGGACGGGGACCATTCGCGTGGCCAGCGTCGCGGTCAGCGCCGAGTGGAACGAGAAGCGGCGGAACAGCCCGAGCACCTCGTCGGGGTCGATGGCGACCGTGTACAGCGCGCCGCACAGCACGAGCGCGACCGCCCGAACTCCGAGGATCGCGCCGTAGACGGTGGCCTCGAGCGTGACATCGGTCTGGCCGAACACCGGCAGATCCCCGAGCCGCGCGATCACCGTCAATCCGCCCTGCGCCACCAGCATGTTGACGGCCATCACGAGCAGGCCGAGCGGGAGCGCGAACAGCGCCGCGCGGCGGATCTCGCGGCCCACGCCGGCGCCGACGGCGGCGCCCGCGATCGCCACCACGACCGCCCCGAGCGCCACCGGCGCCGACAGCAGCAGCACCGCGAGCGCGAGCGCGAGGCAATAGGCGCACCCGGCGCCGGCGCGCGCGGCGTGGAGCGGGCTCGCGCGCCGGCGGTAGACCATCAACTCGTCGCCTCCAGCGGCACCGGCAGGTCGGCACCGCCCTGCTGTACCGCGAGCGCGAAGTGGTCGCGCAGCCGGGCCGGGGTGAGCGCCGCTGCCGCCGCGTCGACGCCCGCCACGTTGGTGCCGGTGATCAGCCAGAACGGCCCGGTCGAGGGCTGGGCGGTGGCGGCGATCAGACCGGCGCCTGCCCCGAGGGTACGCACCACCTTGCCGGCCGGGTTCAGCAGTTGAAGCGAGGCCCCGTTCGCGCCGGCGAAGCGCGCGTACACCCCGCTCGACGCCGGACCGTGCCTGATCAGCTGGGCCAGCAGCTCGCCCTCGACGTCGTGCCAGGTGCCGACGACGACGCCGATCGAGTCCGTTCCCGATCCGCCGCCGATCGCCTGGCTCGAGACCGGGACCCCGATCGAGTCGAGCTCGGAGGTCACCCGCTTGCAGGCCGCGCCGGCATCGGTGGCGCACTCGATCGTGACCGGGTAACGCCGGCCGCCGATGCCGTGGATGAACGGCTCGGGGAACGAGCCGACGACCGCAGGGATCGAATCGGTGGCGGCCCAGTCGTGGAGGTCCCACCAGATCCGGTCGCCCCTGTTGACCGAGGTGCCGGCGGCACCCATGGTCGCTTCGATCCCATTCACGTAGTAGAACCAGTCGCGCCGCGCCGAGCTGCCGGCGTGACCGTCGATCGACTGGACGAACCCGCCGCTGTAGCGCGTCGTGACCTTGAACGACCGCTCGAGCATCCGCATCACGGTCTGGGACCCGGGGATGCTCTTCTCGGACACCGACCCGACCGGGGCGGTGCCGAAGTCCCTGGTCACGGTCAGCGTGACGACGCCGGAGGTCGCCTTGCCGGCGCCCAGGCCGCAACCGGCGATCGCGAGCGCGGAAGCGATCGCGACCGCCGTGAACGCAGCCCTGGGCATGATCACCGGCCGGCGGGGCTCACTTGATGAGCTTGAACAGCAACTTCTGTCGCGCGTGCAGCTTGACGGCGCATATCCCGGCGTTCGCGGACTTACCGTTGACGTAGATCGCCCAGTACGAGTCCTGGCCGACCGGCTTCACGCCGTCGATCGAGGTCACGAAGATGCCGCCCACGCTCGAGTAGTACTTGCCCGTCCACTTGCCGTGCGTCGCCTGGTCGAGGGCGCCGGCGGCGCTGGCGCCCGGGCACTTCCCTCTGGGCGTTCCGCCCTTGGTGATCCACCCTTTCTCACCGTGCACGGTCGTCGGCTTGAGCAGGGTCTTGGTCGGGCTCTTGATCTGAACGGTCACGGCCGGCCCTGAACTGGCCGCGAACGCGACGCCGCACGACGCGACGGCGGTGATGATCGCTCCCAGAAGAGCGACGAGGGTCTTGCGATGCATGAGGGCCACCCCTTTCCACGAGGGCATATCGGCTTGGCGGTCGGAGGCTGGTCTCCTGGCTGACGGGCCTACCAGCCGAGCCTTCCCGGTGACCTGGCGTCACCAGTGGCGGTTCGTTGCGGCTGGCGTCCCCGATCACAGTGGCGGGTCCGCGCCGGATTCCCACCGGCTTCCCATCACCACCGACCTTGAACGACCGTGATCGTATCGCGGGTCAGGGACGAGGGCCGGGCGGCCGGGGATCGCAGGATCCCGGTCCCGTCGGGCGGCGGCGATAGCTTGGACGGCGCGTGGCCCGAGCACCCGACCGAGGAAGCCTGGGCGCCGTGTTCGACACGGTGGCCCTCGAGTACGACCGCAGGCGGCCGACCTATCCGAACGAGCTCGTCGAGCGCGCCTGCGAGCTCGGCGGCCTGGTCGCCGGCGACCGGGTGCTCGAGATCGGATGCGGCACCGGCCAGCTAACCCGATCCCTGGTCGCCCGCGGACTGCACGTCACCGCGGTCGAGCCCGGCGCCAACCTGATCGACCTGGCCGGACGCGAGCTTCACGGACCGGGCACGGTCGAGTTCGTAAACGAACGCCTCGAGGACGCGCCGATCGACGGCGGGTTCGCCGCCGCCTTTTCGGCGTCGGCCTTTCACTGGCCCGATCCGGACGTGAGCTGGTCCAAGGTGGCGCGGGCGCTGAGGCCGGATGGACTGCTCGCGCTGCTTCAGCATTGCGCGCTGCGGCACGACGACATCGCCACCGACGACGACGCGCTCATCTCCGTGATGGCCGAAGCCGCGCCGGAGATCGCCGCCGGGTGGCCTGCGCTGCGCGATCTCGAGGCGATCCTCACCGGCGTCGATGACCGGCGCGAGAACGTCTCGGAGGCGTGGGCCTGGCTGGCGCATCAGCCGCTGGCCCGGCCTTACGCGGGCCCCCTGTTCGGCGATGTGGAGATCGCGGCGGTCCCGATGGTCACCGAGAAGACGGCCGATGAGCTGGTCGCGCTGTTGCGCACCACCTCGATCTACCCCCGCCTCACGCCCGCTCAGCGAGAAGCGCTCGAGCGAGGAAACCGGGAGATCGAGGCTCGAGTCGGCCGGCGCATCCGGGCGGGTATGGTCGCCGTCCTCGTGACCGCGCGACGTGCGTAGGTACAGCCGGCCGGGTCCGCCGCGCACCTCTAGACTCGGTCCCCGATGACCGTCAACCTGACCCGCATCTACACCCGCCTGGGCGATTCGGGCGAGACGCACCTCGGCGACATGACCCGGGTGCCCAAGACCCACCCGCGGATCGAGGCGTATGGCACCGTCGACGAGCTGAACTCTCACATCGGCGTGGCGCTGACGATCCCGGGCCTGCCCGACTCCTACGGCGAGTGGCTCGCGCGCATCCAGAACGACCTGTTCGACGTGGGCGCCGATATCGCCGCCCCGCACGACCCCGAGCGAGAGCGGCTACGGGTGATCCCCGAGCAGACCGCCTGGCTCGAGGAGCGCTGCGACGAGGTGAATGCGACGCTCGCGCCGCTGAAGTCGTTCGTCCTCCCCGGCGGCACCCCGAGCGCCGCACACCTGCACGTGTGCCGGACCGTGTGCCGGCGGGCCGAACGGCTCGCGATCGCGTGCGGCGAGGAGTGCAGCGCCGAGGTGGTCCGCTACCTGAACCGGCTCTCAGACCTGCTGTTCATCCTCAGCCGGGGTGCCAACGGCGGCGAGGAGCCGTTGTGGCAGCCTGGGCGGTATCGCGAGCAGCAGTAGCGCTCCGGGCCAGCGGTCCGAGGCTGAGCATCACCGCCGTCGACAGGCTGACGCCAAGCGTGGCGATCGCGGCCGCGACCACCACGAGTTGCTTGTGGGCCTCGGCGTAGGCGAGCGCGTCGTGCGGGCGCGTGAGCACGACCAGCGCGATCAACCCCGCGCCGGCGACGATCACAGCCGCCTGCGGGGCGAGCGCCGCCCGCAACGACAGGCGGTCGACGGTCGTCTCGGTCGGCCAGCGGCGCTCGGCCGCCGACAGCGGCGCGACGATCACGAGCGTCCAGGTCGCGGCGACCAGGTATCCCGCGAACACGTCTGCGGGAAAGTGCCTCGCGGTGGCCACCAGCGAGTAGCCGACCGCCACGGCGAACGCCGCCCCGAGCGCGGCCACCAGCGGCCGCAGGCGGGCGGGCGCGGCGAGGATCAGGCCGAGCACCGCCGACATCGCGGCCGTCGAGTGCCCGCTGGGCCATTCGGTCCTCGGCACCGGCAGCCACCCGCCCAGGACCCCGGCGGACTGGGGTTCGTGGATCACGTGTTTCAGCGTCTCGGTGGTGACGTTGGCCCCGAGCAGGAGCGTCGCGATCCCGAGCGCGACCCGCGGCCGCCCGCGCACCAGCGCGACGACCGCGACCAGCGGCGCCCAGAACACGTACTGGTGCGGGTCGCACAGCCACACGAACACACCCGAGAGCGAGTGGATCACACCGTGGCGGTCCAGCTCGACGAACCCGAGGAAGGTCGTCAGGTCGGCGCTGCGGAAGACGCCGACGTGAAACGCGGCAAACCAAGTCGCCCCGAGCAGCGTCACACATCCAGCGGCGCCCGCCAGCGCCCATCTGGCCCGAATTGCCATCCCGTCAGGCTAGCGAGGCCGCTTCAGCGGCGGCGAAGAATCGGCGTCTAGCTGGAGTGCTCGAGTTGGGGCGTCGTGCCGCGCATCACGCGCAACTCCGGCGACGCGCCGGTGCGGCGCACGTGCGCGTAGTGCTCGATGTCCTCGGGCGAGGCCACGTCGACGTTCAGCCCGGCGGCCAGCTCGAACCGTCCCGCCTCGTACAGCAGCTCCTGATAGCCGGGGGTCTCGCTCGAGCGTCCCTCGACGTCGAGGAAATGAATGCCGGTGCGGAACTCCCAGCGCTGGCCGCCGGCGACCCGGTCCGCGGCCTGCTTCGCGCGGGCGGCCTCGGCGCCGGCGCTCTGGCGCGGGCGGGCGCCCGAGGAGTCGAGCGCACGCGACAGTCGCTCGAAGTTGCGCCGGTACGGCGCCGGCACGATCGCGACGGGTCCGCCGGCGGCGGCGCCGCGAATGGTCTCGGCGATCGGTCCTACGAGCACGAACTCGACCTGGTTGGCCTGGAGCCATGCGAGCACGGCGATCGACTCGCCTGGGAGGTGCTCGAAGCCCGGGGCCGGGCGGACGGGGCGCATGTCGATATGCGGATTTCTTTTCTTGCGCAACATGGTCACTGCGTTTCGCCGCTCGGGCGCGGAGTCCTTCAGGTAACGTGCCCGCCTGGGTGAGCCGGGAAGTCTGGTCGGCACCTATTTCGCCGACCGTGGAGCCGAATGTCCGCCGCCCTCGCAGTGCCGCTGTTCCTGGTTTCGCTGGCGGTGACGCTCGCCGCGGCGCGGCTGTTTGCCCGCCGGCTCGACCGTCTTGGCGTGCGCTTCGGGTTCCCGGAGGCTCTGATCGGCCTGCTCACCGCGGTGGCGGCGGACGGCCCCGAGATCTCGAGCGCACTGTTCGCGCTGGCCAAGGGCGCCCACGACGTCGGCGTCGGGGTGCTGGTCGGCTCCAACGGGTTCAACCTCGCCGCGATGATCGGGTTGAGCGCGCTGCTCGCAGGACGGGTCCGGCTCGCGCGCGAGACCCTCGTGTTCGAAGGCACGGTTGGCCTCCTCATCACGGTGCTCGCGGCCGCGCTGCTGCTCGGCTGGCTCTCGCCCGCGGGGGCGAGCGTGCTCAGCGCCGTCATCGTCGTGCCGTATCTGGCCGTGGTCGTCGCCGGCCCGAGGTTCCGGGGGCGTCGTTTGAGCCGGCTGTCGCGCGCGCTGCACGAGCACGCCGCCCCCGAGCGGCCCCCCGACACCTCCACCGACCCGACCCACCACCTGCTCGGGCTGATCCTCGTTGACCTCGTGCTGATCGTCGCCGGGAGCGCCGGCATGGTCCAGTCGGCGCTCAGCCTCGCGGGCGACTGGCACATCTCGGGAGCGGTGCTCGGCGTGCTGATCCTGGGTCCCCTCACGAGCATCCCGAACGCGCTCACCGCGGGCCGCCTCGGGTTGGCGGGCCGCGGCGCGGCGCTCGTCGGCGAGACGTTCAACAGCAATACGATCAACCTCGCGTTCGGCGTGATCGTCCCGTCGCTGTTCGTGACGTTCGCGGCAGTGACCACGCTCGGGAAGCTTCAGCTCGCATGGCTGGTCGCGGCGACGCTCTTCACCTTGGCCGCGCTG